>Ga0315905_10000130_pt1 | contig 80798 bp, 81 predicted proteins | sample LakEriMetagenome_5_FD_203522 | JGI IMG/M metagenome (GOLD analysis project Ga0315905, IMG submission 203522) | Freshwater fungal communities from buoy surface, Lake Erie, Ohio, United States - Buoy 4 MA121 | ecosystem: Environmental > Aquatic > Freshwater > Lake | place: USA: Lake Erie, Ohio...
CTTGCCCAGGATGAAGTCGTTCGCTGCGAGGAATGTCGCTGCATATTGGTGCGTGATAAGTAGTGGCACGTCACTTTAAACTCACAGCCGATGGTGGATCACGCGGTAATCCTGGTCCTGCAGGCTTTGGCGCCGTCGTTACAGAAGGCGGCAAAATTGTCGCTGAACTCTTTGATGTCATAGGAGTTGCCACCAATAACGTTGCTGAATACAACGGCCTCCTTGCAGGCCTTTCTCATATCAACACTTTAGATGCGCAGGCAACTGTTGAAGTGGCTATGGATTCAAAGCTTGTAGTGGAGCAGATGTCAGGGCGCTGGCAGATTAAGCATGCAGATATGCGCAATCTTGCTAAACAATGTCGCGATGCCCACCCTGCAGCCCTTGTTACCTATTCATGGATTCCACGTGATGAGAACTCACATGCAGATCGCCTTGCCAATAAAGCACTCGATGGTGGAAGTGCTCATAAGCCGATTGCTGTAATCCAGCAGAACTTTCTGACAGATCGCCTTCGTAGCGCTGAGATTCCAACCTTTATCTACTTTGTTCGCCATGGTGAAACAGTTCTGACGCCAGCACGAAAGTTCTCAGGCACAGGTTCTCTTGACCCAGAGCTAATGCAAGAAGGTTTAGATCAAGCAGACCTTGTCGCTGCTGAGTGCGCAAAGTTGGGTGCTGAAGTGCTTATTGCATCGCCTCTTAATCGCACGCGACAAACAGCGGAGGCGATTGCGCGCACTACGGGTCTTGAAATCATCTTTGATGAAGTCTGGTTTGAGCTCTCATTTGGTTCATGGGATGGAAAAGCCATTGAAGAGGTGCGCGAGCAAGAGCCTGATGCCTATCAAGCCTGGCTCAACTCATCCTCATACGCACCACCCGGGGGAGAGTCATACGATGAAGCCTCGATCCGTATTGAGGAAGCCCTTGAAAAGCTCGTTGCGCAACACCCAGGAAAGAAAGTTATTGTTGTCACCCACAACGGTGTGATTAAAACTGCGGCCAAAATCGCAGTAGATGGCCCAAGTGATGCCGTGTTTCACATGGATGTCACACCTTGTTCGCTATCTTCTATCTCTATCTGGCCATCTGATGGCCTTCGCGCCCTGCGATCATTTAACGAAAGAGGACACCTACGATGATTTCATCGACAGAATGGCTTGTGACCATAGGAATTCTTGGCACTGTCATTATCTTGGACCTCATACTTGCCGTTGTCCGTCGCAATAAGGAGACCACTCCTCGTGAGGCGCTCGGCTGGACGCTCTTCTATGTTGTTGCTGCGATCGCCTTTGGCTACTTCCTCCCTCAGTGGGCACCTGCTGAATACCGCAAGGAGTTCATCGCAGGCTGGCTCACCGAGTACTCACTCTCGGTTGATAACCTCTTTGTATTTATTATTTTGCTGACATCACTGAAAATTAAGAAAGAGTCTCAGCAGCTCGTACTACTGCTAGGAATCATGATTGCAATCGTTCTGCGCATCATTCTGATCTTCCTAGGCGTTGCATTGGTAACTCGATTTACCTGGGTCTTCTTCTTCTTTGGAGCATTCCTGATCTTCACCGCATATAAGCTGATTGAAGAGAAAGAGAATGTGGAAGAAGAGGAAGCAAAACTTGTCTCATTCTTACGTAACCGAGGCTTTAGCAACTTCGGTATTGCACTGATTGCACTGGGAGTCACAGACCTGATTTTTGCGCTAGATTCAATTCCAGCAATCCTTGGACTCACAACGAGCACCTATGTAGTGATCACGGCAAATATCTTTGCGCTGATGGGCCTTCGCCAGCTCTACTTCCTTCTTCAGGGTCTGATGGATCGCCTGATCCACCTCTCTCGTGGTCTCTCATTCATCTTGGCATTTATCGGAGTCAAGATGATCCTGCACGCACTCCACAGCATTGGCCTTCATGTCCCAGAAGTCTCCTTGGAACTTAGCCTAGGAGTCATCATCACAACGCTCACGGTGACCGCTATTACCAGCCTTGTGGCAACCAGAAATGTAGAGAAGCCCCAGCCTTAACCCTTGCGCTAGCAATGCCTTAAGAGCACTATGAAGCCACCACAGTGCGAAAGAGGTGAGCAATGAAGGTCAGTGCAATCATTTCAGGTAAGCGGGTTGAAACAATCTCTGCCAGTGCGAGTATTCATGATTTAGTGAATTCACTGAATTCACATCATGTTGGCGCCCTTGTTGTATCAAGTGATGGCAAGAAGATTGATGGAATTGTCTCAGAGCGCGATGTTGTTCGTGCCATGCCTGGAAAGCTTGATCAATTAATCGGCATGCATGTGCGAGACATCATGACTGTCGATGTCCATACCTGCTCAGCCGATTCCACGATTGCTGAACTCATGAAGATGATGACCGAGCTTCGCATTCGCCATGTGCCGGTAGTAGATGCTGCAGGATCACTGATTTCAATAGTCTCCATTGGCGATGTTGTTAAAAACCATGTCAGTGAACTCGATTCTGAGCGCCAAGCCCTCAGAGATTACGTCGCAAGCGCTAATTAACTTCCCGTACCATTAGGCAAAGAAGAGTCGCCCGGATCACCGCGTTGTCGCAAGACACCGAGGAAAGTCCGGACTTCACAGAGCAAGGTGGTGGGTAACGCCCACCTGGAGCAATCCACGGGAATAGTGCAACAGAAAGTAAACCGCCAATAGCAATATTGGTAAGGGTGAAACGGCGGTGTAAGAGACCACCAGTGCATGTAGTAATACATGTAGCTATGTAAACCCCACCTGAAGCAAGACCAAGAAGATAGTGCGCTGCTCGCGCTGAGCTATCGGGTAGGTTGCTTGAATCTGTAAGTAATTACAGATCTAGATGGATGGTGATCGGTTCGAAAGAACTACAGGATCCGGCTTATAGGGCGACTCTTCTTCATCTTTGGTAATATTTTTGCATGGCATGGTTAGCTGTCATTACGGCAGGATTACTAGAAGTTGGCTTTGCCACAATGCTTAAACTCTCAAATAACTTTACAAAAATTTGGCCGAGCATAGGATTCTTAGTCTTTGCTTCGGGGAGTTTCTCATTACTTGCTTGGTCGCTAAAGACTCTACCTATCGGAACGGCATATGCTGTTTGGACAGGAATAGGTGCAGCCGGAACAGCAATTCTAGGGATGGTTATTTTCAAAGATCCCGTGTCTATTGCCCGTATTACCGCGATTGTATTCATCATTGCCGGAGTCGTTCTGTTGAACTTCTCAAGCTCTAACCATTAAGACTGATCCGGCTTATAGGGCGACTCTTCTTTTTCAAATCAATTTGGTCATGCACATGTTGTCTTCGTTTAGGACATAGTCGCCAAAGGCATCACAACTGTTGTATCCCAGATACTTATAGAGTTCACGTGCCGGTTTGAAAGCCTCATTCGTTCCTGTTTCAAGGCTCATTCGTTCAATACCGCTACTTCTTGCAAAATCTTCTATATGAGCAACCATTGCTCTTCCAACACCTGACCCTCTGGATTTTGCCAAGGTGTGCATAGATTTAAGCTCTGCATGATGTGCATCTAGTTTTCTAATGGCACCTACACCGACAAGCTCTCCATTAATTCGAGCACCGAACACCGTGATATCTGGCGAAAACAACTTGGAGGCATCTAGCGCATATACGTGCTCGATAGGGGTGGAGGAAGTGCAAAAAAGCCAGTGCGCTTGAAGTATCTGCGCTAGTTCATCAGTTAGTGACTTTTCAGTCGTGATAACTGGCTCCACGTGCAATATTCTAATGACTCAAAGGGAAGTTGCAAAAGTTGCAGTGCTGATTGCGAGCATCACGATGGCAGGCAGGATTCCCTTAAAGTGATCTTTTACGCGAAGGTGAGCACCAACTGCAAGGACGAAGTAGATCGACAATCCAACTGCGGCTGCGATTCCGATTTCTTTGATAGCAAAACCGACGATCAATCCGACAGCTGCCAACATTTTGATCAAGCCGAGAATGTTGCAGAGGTTGGGTGGACAGCCAACTGTTTCAGCGGCTTTCATAACGCTCGGTAGCTTGAGAAAGTCTCCGATTGCCGATGCTGTACAAAGAACCGCAAGGACGATGCTGAGGATCGAGTGGGCTGGATTCATCGCTCCAAATTATACTGCCACTTGATCTGGTTTATACGGCGTCTCTTCTTTTTAAGTTAGGCTTTTAGGATGAATAAGCCGCTGATGATTCTAATTTCTGGTCCTTATATTTCTGGAACTAATGGTGATGAATCTGCAATCGCTAAAAATCTCAAAGCTATGGAAGATTATGCACTTCCTATTTTTTCAAAGGGACACCTTGCTGTTGTGGGCGAATGGCTCGCTTGGCCAGTGATTCGACAGGCTGGTGGTAATTCGCATTCGTCAGATCAGTTCACGGAGTACCAATACCCGGTTGCTCATCGGCTTTTAGAAAAATGTGATGCAGTGTTGCGAATTCCCGGTGAATCCAGAGGTGCAGATATTGAAATGGCTAAAGCCAAAGAATTAGGGAAAACCATATTTATGAGCCTTGATGAGATTCCAAACGTGAGTTCCGGCTTATAGGGCGACTCTTCTTCAACATTAAAGTTACTGCGAGTAGCCATCTATCTATGTAATACTTTGGCCACGACTGTTTGGTAGTAATCGGGACTTGGTTAATTACCAAGTCCCTTTTGCTTTCTCACAGCAGAGTTTTTGTGTCATAATTTGTGAGCACTTCGGGTTTGGTAGTAATCGGGACTTGGTTAATCACCGGGTCCCTTTTGCTTTCTTGAATCAATTCTTATCCACATGTTCGTTAAAAATCGAATTTCAGTAGTAGGCAAAGCCTTAACTTCGCTCCCGTGTTGGGGGCGTGTTGTCATTGGCAGCCTGTATGTTTACCAAACAGTCGGAGCGGGTTCGAACCCCGTCGCCTCCCCCACAGTCTTAGTTAGTGCAATTCGATCTATTGGTAATGGTCAAAAGAATTGCAGTAGCTGTGCATGGAGAGGGCCTCGAGAAATCGGGGCTCTTTCTAATTTCCTGGTCCCTAGGAGCAGCGAGGGAGTGTATTTTCAGTCACAATCCGGCACCGACCTTTCTCAATAAGTCGCCCAAAAACTCGCAACTGGTAAAGTTTTTCCATGCGCATGGTGGCCAATAGCAATAAGCGGTTGGCCCTGCTCTTTGCCATTTTCTTGGCTGTATTTTCAACTGGAATTGTGATCGCGCATCAATGTCATTCCATGTTAAGCAATCAAGTATCCGTGCAGCATGGCCATTTGGGTCACGATTCCGCTCCAACAGCTGCAGCAAAACCTTTGAATGGCACTTCTAATACCGAGCGACTCATTGATAGCGGTTGTGTTGCACTCTTCATCGCCGTACTTTTCTTTGGTAGAAAGCTATTAAATTTGAAGGCTCCAAGGTCTGCCTTAAATAGCCTCATGGCTTTGAGTCGAGATTTGGCAACTGCTTTTCGACCCCAAGTTTTGCATCTTGCCCTTTCTCGCCCACAATTGGGAGTTATCCGCATCTAATCCTTCATCGATTTTAAACATTGTTTAATCAAATCGAGAAAAGGATTCAAAATGTTCAAGAAAACTCTTTTTATGCTCGCCGTTATTTCCCTTCCCTTCTTAAGTTACTCCGCATCGGCAAGTTCACATGCCAGTGCTTTAAAAAATCTAGGCATGAATGAAGTTATGTTCGCTCAGGGCATGATTCCACATCACCAACAAGCTATCGAAATGTCCAAAATGGCTCTAAAAAATGGTGCGAGCACAGAGGTGAAAAAATTAGCAAGGGGGATTATCTCCGCACAAGGCAAAGAGATGACCCAGTTAAATTATTGGCTGACTGCAACTAAGTCATCAATGACTATGGACCACGATATGGGTATGAGTGGGATGCTTCCTGAAAGTGCAATTACCGCCTTAAAAAAGCTCAAAGGTAGCAAATTTGATGCTGCTTTTCTTAAAGCGATGATCGCTCATCATGAGGGTGCTTTAGAGATGGTTTCGATGCTTGATAGCACGAAAAATAGTGAAGCCAAAAAGATTGCCGTCGAAATTCGAACCGGGCAATCTGCTGAAATTACACTCATGAAGAAATTATTGGCTAAGAGTAAATAGGGCCCAAGGTTAATATTATGAAGAGAGTCCTCGCATCACTGCTTGTTGCAGCTTTCATGGCGCAATCTATACAGGCACATGCTGCGCCATCGGTGGCTTCTGTGCAACGTGATATTGATCGACTGCGGACTTTGGCAGCCGAAAAATATGAAGAAGCAAACGAGGCAACCTTAAGAATCAAATCACTCCAGAAGGAGACAGGAGCGCTACAACAACGCGAGGCAGTAATTCAGAAAGAATTGAGTGTAGTAAGTGATGTTCTAGCAAGAATCGCAATCTCTGAATATCAAGGTAGTGGTTTCGGAAAAAGCATTGATCTACTGTTTTCCTCCGATCCGACGCAGTATCTCTCAGACATATCTGTATTGGATGGGGTGAGTAGAGGATATTCCAAGCAGTTACGAGAATACGCAGTAACCAAACAGAGAGTTCAAGCCACACAATTGGTTCTGGCTGACCGAACCTCACTGCTACTGGTGGAGAAAAAGCGACTCAATCAACAAGTTTCGCAAGCAAAGAGCGCATTGATAAAGGCGGAAAAACTCCTTAAATCACTTGCGAAGGCAGATAGAGAACGTCTGCTTCGAGAAGAAGCTGCTCGAGAAAATAAGATTCAAAGTGAATCGAAGGGATACGCCGCCTCCTATAAAGGTGACAACACACGTGGATCAATTGCCCTCAAGTTTGCTCTTCAACAAATAGGTGATATTTATGTGTGGGCAGCTGCCGGCCCAACCAGGTGGGATTGTTCAGGATTGACTATGCGAGCATTCCAATCAGCAGGCGTATCTCTACCTCACTCCTCACGGGTGCAAGTTAAATACGGGAAGTCAATCGCTTACGCCAATTTAAAGCCGGGAGATTTACTATTCTTTGGTAAGCCGATTAGCCATGTCTCAATTTACATGGGTGGTGGAAAGATGGTGCAAGCTCCAAGACCAGGCAAAAGAGTCGAGGTAGTGCCGATAACGAAAATGTTTGGAAGAAAGCCATTTGTGGGGGCTAGAAGGCTATGAAGTTGTTTCGTATCAAAGCTCTTGCCGCCTCAGTAATCACGCTCTTAGTTATATCGGTACAGGTAACTCCGAGTGGTGCTACATCGCATAAACCCACACTCGAACAAATTGAGAGTGCCAAAAAGGCTGAATTAGCAAAGAAAAAAATCGCAGATGAAGCGTTAAAGAAATTATCACGCGCCAAGGGGAATTTGAAGCTACTCAGTATTATTGCAAACCAAGCACAGCAAAAATATATGGCCGCAAAGGCAGAATTACTGATTGCTACGCGCGAATTAAATTCTGCAAATGCATCTTACCTATCAGCCGTTGCTGAAGTATCAGCAACTCATCGTGAGATTGGAAAATTGGCAGTCCATGCCTACATTAATGGAGGTGGAATAGCAGACCTGGAATCAATCTTGAGTTCTCAGGGACCTCAAGAGGTAATTGATAATTTATCGACTCTTGAAAACCTAGGTTCTGGTAATAAAACCTCACTCAAGAGATTTAAAGCTGCCGAGGAAGTTGCTCAGCGAGCTAAAGCCGTTGCTGAGGTAGCTAAGCAGAAGCAAGCATTAGTTACTGCTCGTGTAGCAGCAACTAAAAAAGAGGCTGATGATGCACAGGCAGAACAGCAGAAAGAAGTGAATAAACTTCAAGCGGTTCAAGATAAATTACAACGAGATCTTGCGTCGGCGAAAAAAGTTCGCATAACACTTGAGCAAAAACGCCAATTGGCAATCTTGGAAGAAACTCGTTCCAATGAAGCAGGCAAAGTAAAGAATCAATCCAAAATTTGGAAAAGTGGTGGGCCCACAGGTGCTACAAAATCGCGAACGACAGAGGAACAGCGCTTAAAAGCTGTTGAATTTGCTAAGCGTCAAGTACTCGCAAAAAAGCCTTATGTATGGGGGAGTGAAGGTCCAAACTCATTTGATTGCTCTGGGCTTGTTTACGCCGCCTATAAATACGCTGGACTTGGATGGCCAATTTGGGATCGGCTCAACTCAGGGTTGTTCTACACCTATACCAAGCAGATTCCGCTTGCTGAAATGCAGCCAGGAGACCTAATTTTCTATTCATACAAAGGAACTCAAAGCACTATTCACCACATGAGTATTTATGCTGGTAATGAGATGATGTGGGAAGCAAGGTCAACAGCAACCGGTCTTAGATTTTCCAATATTTATAGTGTTTCAGGGATGATGCCATTTGCAGGCAGAGTTTAAGGAAATTCATTACTACAGAGAATGAGGAAGAGATGAAAAAGTTAGTCGCTAAGGCCCTGAAGGTCAGTTTCTCAATCTTCGCACTTGTTGTGTTGGTGGCGCCTGTGAATATCGCACGTGCGCAAACTCTCGATTCCGTCTCACATATTCATCATATAAAAGTCATAGAGAATAGAGTATTTGTTTTGACTCATGAAGGTCTATATGAGTTAGTTAGCAGGAATGACATGAAGTTAGTTGGAAAAGAAAAAATAGATGTGATGGGTTTTACAACCTTAGGTAAGACATGGCTTGCAAGCGGACACCCTGCGCAGGGTTCTAAAATGCCAAACCCCATTGGCCTTGTGAAATCTATAGATGGTGGATTAAATTGGAAGGCCATCTCCTTAGTTGGGGAAGTCGATTTCCACTTTTTAGAAGGTGCCAGAACTGACCTTTATGGCGCAGATTCACAGAGCGGTGACTTGTTGTACTCAGCAGATTCTGGGAAGACATGGCGTTCATTAGGGGCCAATACCTTCTCAGATATTGCAGTTTCACCCGAGATGCCAGCAATGGCTATAGCGCTGAAGGATTCTGAATTACTTCTAACTGAAAATGCCTTCAAGGCAAGTTCTAAAATTAAGAGCTCCCTTAAATTCACTCAGATTGAATGGAAGAAATCAGGTCTCTATGCATTAAGTGGTAATTCACTGTATAAGTCCACAAATTTTGGCAATACGTGGACGAAGCAGAGCACATTTAGAGCCGCTCCAGGGATTCTTAGTGTGAGTGATCAGATGATGCTGGTAACAGTGGGTTCAGATATATACACATCAAAAAACAGTGGCAGAAAGTTCCAAATCCTTTCCTGAACGCTCTTATATTGCAGTAGCTGTGCATGGAGAGAGCCTCGAGAAATCGGGGCTCTTTCCAATTTCCTGGCTGTTCAGACATCTCTTCTTTATACTCAAGCCATGACTGAAGAGAAAGTACGTTCTGAGATTCTAGAGACAGGCAACCCCAAGATTAAGTCTGCTCGGATTGTGATTAACGCAAAACCTTCAACAATCTTTTCTATCCTCAATAACCCTAAGCGCCATAAGGAAGTTGATGGCAGCGACACAATTACTTCAAATATCAGTGGGCCTGATGAATTAGTTCTTGGATCTAAGTTTGGAATGAAGATGCACCTAGGTATCGACTATCGAATCCAAAACATGGTCGTTGAATACAAGAAAGACCAACTCATTGCCTGGCGCCACTTGGGTCGCTGGAGATGGCGCTATGAGTTAGTAGATCTGGGCAATGGTTCAACCCAGGTAACAGAGACATTCGATGGAAGCTCTTCCCCAGGTATTGGGCAGGCCTGGCTTAACTTCCGTAAGGCATATCCATGGACTCAGCTTGCTGTGGCGAAATCACTTGTCCGATTAAAGGCAGTCGCAGAAAGCGAGCAGAGGAAATGAATGGCGCAAGAAGCTTCCTGCTCAAAATAGTCGCGATTCTTTTTGGAGCTCTGGCCATCATCTCTGGGGAAGCCGATGATTCTCCAGGGCTTCAGGGAATTGGACTGATTGTATTGATAATCGTTTTTGTAAAGTCATTCCAGAACTTGCGCAATCTAAGAAAGAACAAGTAAAGGACCCCCATGAAGTTTCTAATCTCAGTAATCGATGACCTCTCACATTCAGGTACTCCAGCTGAAATGGCTGAGATTGATAAGTTCAATGACTCATTGCGCGCAAAGGGACAATGGATCTTCGCGTGGGGGTTACAAGCGCCAGATACTGCCACGGTGATTGATAACCGTGCTGGTGCAAACCTTGAGACTGGAAAGCCCCACTTTGATGCCAAAGAGCATTACAGCGGCTTGTGGCTCATTGATGCAGCAGATGCTGAAACTGCGAAGAAGTTAGCCTTTGAAGCTTCAAAAGCTTGTAACAGAAAAGTTGAGCTACGCCCGCTTCACTAGTTAGTTTTGCTGAGCCATGATTGCATCATGGACATATTGCGCTAGCCCATTGACGCGACCGTCGTAATACTTCTTAAAGCGTGGATCTTGCACATACATAAGCGCAAGATTCTTCTGCATTTCAACCGAGCAGTCATAGAACCACTTTGAGATAGCAGCGCGGTGTGCAACGACTGCAGCTTGAGCCTTCTCTGAATCTGTTGGGAGGCTATTTCCAAATGCGTATACAAAGAGCTCTGTAGCAGCTTCTTGATCTACCTTGGCAGCAGCAAAATCCTCATGGGTGTATTTAGATGTGCGAGATTGGGATTGGGCATAAGCCTGGGTATCACCCCAGCGCTCTCTTGCCTCGTCTTCGAACTGATCCATAAGAAAAAGGTTACTTGTTGACGTTAGATAGCGCCCACAGAACACAGGCAACAATTCCTATGGCAGATAGCGCCATGGTGAGTGTGACAGTCTCTCCAAGAAGCAGCGCTGACCAACCTAAAGTCATGATTGCTTGCAGCTGCTGTACTTGAGAGCCATGAGCTACTCCGAAGTCGCGAAGCCCGCGATACCAAGCGAAGAATCCCAGATACATCGAGGATAAACCGATTGCCAGTAATCCAAAGAGTGCATCACCATGGAATGAATACTCCGCACTGGTGCGCACATAGACAATGACTGCTGCAGGTATAGCAATCGGAAGACTGATCACCACAACCCATGAAATAACTTGCCACCCAGGCATGAAGGAAGTCAGTGATGCACCTTCTACATAACAGTAGGAGGAGGCAATCACTGCGCCAATAATGAGCAGATCTGTCTTTAAATCCGCGTTGGTGCCACCACCGCGAGTGATGGAAAATGTCACAAGAAGTACTGTGCCTAGAGATGATGCAACCCAGAATGTGAGCCCTGGGTGTTTCTTATGTTTGATGACTGCGATGATTGCAGTGACAAGGGGCATCACAGCTGCAATGACTGAAACATGGGCTGAAGTGGTTCTCTGCAAAGCGAGTGCAATCAAAATCGGCCAACCAAAGACTGCACCCGCTGCAGTAAATGCTGTGGGCCTCCACAGATTACGTGGAAGCTTGGGAACTTTGACAATCATCATCAGTGGAATAGCAATCACTGCTGCAATCACAGGACGAGCGAAGGCAGTAAATAGTGGATCAAAGCTCTTTAGAGCAAGTTTGGTAAAGGGCAGTGAGAGCGAGAAGGCAAAGATTCCAAGGAAGGCAAAGAGCAACCCACTTCTTTGAGTCTTACTCAGTGCAACTGCCATCTACTTAATTGAGATTAACTTTGACAGATTTACCGGTGTGAGCTGATTCGTGAGCAGCATCAGCCAGAATCAGCGCAGCGCGGCCATCGTCATATGTTGAACCTAAAACCTTGCCGGTCTTGATTCCTTCAATAAAGAGCTTGAGTTCATTGCGATATGAATCTGCATAGCGCTCGAGGAAGAAGTCCATAAATGGCTCACCTGCTGTTGTTGAATCCTTAGTAAATGACTTCACCGTGGAATCAGAGAGATTGCTAATCTGCAGCATTCCCTTATCGCCGAAGATTTCAGCACGCTGGTCATATCCAAAGGCTGCATGGCGAGAGTTCACGACTGTGATGAGCTCGTTGTTAGAGCCCTTCATGATCACGCTGATATTGTCGAAATCTCCTTCTTCCTTGATGTAATCACAGAAGCTATTGGCACCAAAAGCCGTTACTTCAACAATATTAGGAACGAAGTTACGTGCCATATCAAAGTCATGGATAGTCATATCACGAAAGATTCCGCCAGAGACTGCGATGTAGGCCTGTGGTGCCGGCCCTGGGTCGCGGCTCGTAAGGATTACCTGCTCAACATTTCCAATTGTTCCAGCTGCAACCTTTGCTTTGAGGGCTAGGTATTGAGGATCTTGTCTGCGATTAAAGCCAAGAGTGATGTTGATTTTTGCAGCGTTGGCTTGTGCACGGAATTCTTCAACGTTTTTGATATCTAGATCAAGTGGCTTTTCGCAGAGCGCGTGAACGCCTGCAGCAATTGATTCACGAATCAGTGGAATATGGGTTGCTGTGGGGGAGCCGATAATGACTGCATCAATCTCACCTGATGCAATGACAGCAGAGGGATCGCTAGAGACTTTGCCACCAAATGCTGCAGTGACCTTCTTCGCATTCTCTTCAAAAGGATCGACCACATAGACAAGCTCGACCTCGGGGATGTCATTGACGCTTCCTGCGTGGACATAGCCAATACGACCGGCACCGATAATTGCGATTCTAAGTTTCTGTGTCATTGCCTGAGCCTATTCCTAGATGAGTTGTGGGTGAAATTACTTGTAGCGAGTTCCGATGAGATTGCCAATCTCAAGTACAGTCTTGATATTAGAAAGTGAATCGTGGTGTGTATAGAGAGGGCCTTCAAGTAAGCCTTGCTCAAGATATTGAGCAAAGGCATGCACCTGATGAATCAGTCCAAGGTGTTCAGGCAAACCCAGATCATCTTTCCATGTGCTCTGAACCCCATTAAATGTTGACTCATGGAAGGTAATGGAAGAAGGAGTGAACCACGGAGTTCCAAAGGTGATCGCACCCTTGGAGCCTGAGACTCCCGCCCAGTGAGGCAAAGTGGTGCGAGCTGAGAGAACAAAGTTTGAGCGAGAGCCATTGGCAAAGCGCATAAAGGTATGTGTCTCTTCATCAATATCATTTGGATGTAACTTTCCAAATGCATGAATCTCATTGGGATTGCCTAAGAATTGTTGTGAGAGCGCTGCAGGATAGATACCCATATCAATGATGGGATTTCCACCTCCTGGCGTAAACAAGCGAGTGACGCCGAGATTGTTCTGGCAGAAGTTGGAGACAACGAGTTCAACATCGCCGAGTGCGCCATCTGCAACTAATTGACGGGCAATATCCATCTGTGGCAAGAAGCGAGTCCACATAGCCTCCATTGCAAGGACCTTCTTAGCTTTTGCTGCAGCATAAATCTGCTCAGCTTCTGCCAAATCCATGGTGATGGGCTTCTCAATAAGAACTGGCTTGCCTGCATTGATGGCAACAAGTGCAACTTCTAGTCGATCCGATGGGAGAGTAGCGATATAGATTGCATCGATATCTTCACGCGCTGCAAGCTCTTCATAGGAATTGTGAAATGACTCAATCTTCCACTTCTGGGCAAATGCTTCAGCCTTACCGGGAGTGCGCGATGCCACTGCAACGAACTGTTGGTTGGAGTTCTTCTGCGCTGTATTGACCATCGCCTCAGCAATCCACCCTGCACCGAAGATTCCCCAGCGCAATGGTTTTGATTCAGCTGATGTGAAGATATGTGGCTTTGGTAGAGCAGTCATTTTCAACCTTTACTTATCTGGATTAGGAACGGTCACATCGCGAACAAATGATTCGAGATCGTTTACGGATTGCAAGAACCCACGCAGTGTACGCAAAGTCCCTCCGAAGTTGGTGAAATCTTCTACTGCAAGGCCATCCACGTCATACATCTTTCTAAACTCAGGAAGTTTCTCAAGAAGAGGTTCAAGGATGCGCGCTTCGATTGGTTCGTTCACGCTATTAAGGTTGGGGGTAATTCCCATCTCATTAATCTTCACCTGCCATGCATAAGGGGGAGAGATCACACAATCTCCACCGAGAATTTCAGACCAGTGCATATGGTTACGAAATGCAGCAGAGAGCAGACGAGTGCGGTAACCGCGCTCTTTATAGATCTTGTGAGCATTTCTAAATACTGCAACGCCTGCCCATTCCATGATCTCTGGATCAAGTGCTGCGCCAGATTTTTCAGCAGAGACCTTTACCCAGTCATCAACGCGTCCCACCATGATGGTGCAGACAGGACCCATTGTTGAGATATCCAAGCCTTCTGCTTCACGTCGCTTGAGACCACGTTCAATTGCTTCAGCAACAGCCACAGTTTGTGCCACAGAAAATGAGACCGTCGCATTCAGGCTCACACCTTGATAGGTGGCCTCTTCAAAAGCTGAGATTGCCTCCGTTGTCACAGGAATCTTCACGATGATGTTCTGTGCAAGTTTGGAAAACTCAACTGCTTGCTTGGTCAATAGCTGTGCATTGCGGAAGTTACGGGGATCGGTCTGAATAGAAAGACGCCCGTTGCGCCCGTTATATTTCTCAAACTCGCCTTCAAAGAGTTTTGCAGCGTTCAGTGAGAGTTCCTTCACCATTGCCCAGCCGATTTCATCTTCTGTAGCAATGGGATTTTTCTTGGCATATTCCTTAATGCGCAAGACCCAGTGCGGTGCATCTGCCTTAATGGCTGTCAGCGCAATCACAGGATTACATGTTGCACCAACAATTCCCCAGGTGAGTGCATTTTGTAACTCTTTCGGATCTGCAGAGTCATTCCAGAGAACTGTTGGAGAGTTCTCCTTCATATAGAGAAATGGTGATTGCGCCATAACTATTACTTCACACGTGCTGCGCGAGTTGCAGCCAAGATATGTTCGCGCGTGCGCTGTGCAATAGGAAATGGCATATCAACGGGACATCCATACATATCTTGTTCGATGATCGCAAAGATATCGGGGTTGATTTCCAGTGCGCGCTCAATGATGGGTGCAAACTTTGGAACACCTTCAAATCCTGGTTCTGTCATAACACCCTTAGCAACGGCGTCTCCAAATGGAATGTCATTCTTAAGCGTCTCAGCCAAGATATCTGGATGCACTTGCTTCAGATGTAGATATCCAATGCGCTCTGGGTAGGCGTTCATCATCTTGAGGTTATCGCCCAAGTAGTAAGCAAAGTGGCCTGTATCAAGACAGAGGTTTGAATACTTCGGATCTGTCTCTTGTAGGTAACGCTCAACTTCTTGATAGGTGCCGATATGGCTATCTGCATGGGAGTGGAACTGCTGATGGATACCAAACTCTTCAAGGAGAGCCTTACCTAACTTGTTATGTCCTGCAGCAAGACGCTTCCACTGTTCATTGGAGAGCGTGCGTGACTCTCGAGCTTGCCCTGTCTTGTCATCGCGCCATAGATCAGGGATAACAACTAGGTGTTCAACGCCAAGTTGTGAAACCAGAGTTGCAACAGCGAGTGCTTGATCCCATGCGCGCTGCCATTGGCTCTCATCTTCTTTATGAAAACCTGTAAAGACTGTGCCGGCAGTCATCTTGAGATTGCGCTTGCCGAGTTCTTCTTCAAGTTGCTTAGGATCGGTTGGAAGATAACCGTAGGGACCAAGTTCAATCCAGTGATAACCAGCTTCAACTGCTTCATCAAGGAAACGATCCCATGGCACTTGGTGAGGTTCACTGGGAAACCAGACGCCCCATGAATCAGGTGCGGTGCCTACGCGGATTTGCTGAGTCATTTTCTGATCCCCTATTCCTTATCTTTTGTGCCATTGCCAAGCAATGGACGCTGCAACGTAATCTCTTCTGAGTACTTCTTATAAGCATCTTGTGTGCTCTTCAGCGTTGAAACAGGAGCGATAGGAACATCCCACCAGCCTTCACCGTCAGGTGAATAGAGCAATGGGTCGCTATTGATGTGAATCAACGTTGCCTTCGATGACGCTTTTGCCTTCTTCACAGCCGCATGAAGATCTGCGATTGCAGAAGATGAAGCTTTAATATCGATGACATCAATACCTAGGCTTGCCGCATTTGCTGCAAGATCAACAGGAAGCCTCTCGCCACCTTCAAAGTTATTACTAGCTGCATCTCTAAAGCGGTATTGCGTGCCAAAGCGCTCTGAACCGATGCTTTCTGAGAGATGGCCAATAGATGCATAGCCATGGTTTTGAATGAGAACGATAATAAATTTCAGACCTTCAGCGACAGCTGAAACAATCTCAGTGTGCATCATCAGATATGAGCCATCGCCGACCATCACAATCGGCATTGCACCAGCGCGCGCAGCACCTAACCCTGCGGCAATCTCATATCCCATACATGAGAATGCATATTCAACGTGATAACCAAGCGGTGAGCGAACGCGCCATAGTTTGTGAAGATCTCCAGGCAATGATCCTGCTGCGCAGATAACGGTGTCTTGTGCATCAGATGCTGATTGCACAGCATGGATGATCTCGCTCTGACTTGGTAGTGCACGCTTTTGATCAATGAAAGCTGCATCAACTACTGCATTCCACTCGCTCTTCTCGCGGGAAGTGCGCGCCACGTAATCACTTGAGACTTGGTAATCCCTAAATAGAGGGGTGAGTTCAAGCAGGGTTTGGTGAGCATCTGCCACAACAGGCAGTGCGCTTGCATGCTTGAAAGCATCAAAGGATGCGATATTGATATTGATAAAGCGAACGTTTGGATTTTGAAATGCTGTGCGACTTGAAGTAGTGAAATCGCTATAGCGAGTGCCGATACCGATAACTAGATCTGCCTCGCGAGCTAAGCGATTTGCAGCAGTTGTTCCTGTGGCTCCCACAGAGCCCATGTATTGAGGGTGATCCCAGTTCAGAGATCCCACACCAGCCTGGGATGCTGCAACAGGAATCTTTGTCTGCTCAACAAAAGCTTGCAGCGCAGAGTGAGCATCGGAGTAGATAACTCCGCCGCCAGCAATAATCAGTGGAGCCTTCGATGTTGCGATAACTCGGGCAACTTCTTTGAGTACTTCAGATTCTGCACGTGGGCGGCGAATGCGCCATTCACGATCTGCGAGAAATTCCTCAGGAACATCGATGACTTCTGCCTGCACATCTTCAGGTAGACAGATTGTGACAGCCCCTGTTTCAACGGGATCGGTCAGCACGCGCATTGCACCAAGTAGCGCTGAGTAAAGCTGTTCTGGCCTTTGCACGCGATCAAAGAAACGTGAAAGTGGCTTGAATGCATCGTTGACTGAGAGAGTTGCATCATGTGGCATCTCTAGCTGTTGCAGTACAGGATCTGAGGCGCGATTGGCAAATGTGTCAGAGGGAAGAAGAAGAACGGGAAGATGATTTGTTGTGGCAACTGCAGCTCCTGTGAGCATGTTGGTAGCACCCGGGCCAACCGATGCTGCGCATGCAAATGTTGCACGGCGTCGCTTCATGCGAGCAAAGGCTGATGATTCATGCACCATCGCTTGTTCATTACGCGCTTGGTAATACGGCATCAGCGATGGGTTTTCAACAGAGAATTGTTTAAGTGCTTGACCAATACCTGCAACATTTCCATGTCCAAAGATTCCAAAGACACCAGCAATTGTGCGCTCACGATAATCGCCATCGACTGTGTATTGATGAGCAAGGAATTCAACGATGGCTTGGCTAACTGTCATTTTTCGTGTGGCCATATCAATTCCTTCCTATTGCCCGTAGGGCAATCTTGGGTCGCTTTGCTGTGATTGCCAAGAGTCGCGAATCCACACTTGATCGGGATGATCTGTGGCATTCCATGCACGCTCTGGGTCTGGCCCTGCCATCACATTAAAGAAGTAAAGGTCATATCCAGGACCCGCTGCAGCCGGTCCATGCCATCCATAGGGAACGAGTGCAACATCGCCTGAGCGCACCTCCTCCGTCACATCAAAGGGGCGGCTATCAGCTGAAGTTCCACGGAAGTATCCAAATGGTGACGATGCAGATGGTGTACTCGCTCCGCGAGTGACGGCGCTTTCAAAGTAATAGATTTCCTCGAGATTGGATTCTCTGCCTGGAATATATGTATCGTGTTTATGAGAGGGAGCACCAGACCAATTGCCCGCAGGAACAATAACCTCGCAGACAATCATGCGATCTGCATCAAGGGTTTCCGGCATTCCAAGATTATGCACTTGACGGGTTTCACGACCTGCACCACGTAGCGTTACTAAGACATCACTCTTTGCAACATATTTCACAGCTTTAACCTGGGTTGCTGGAGTTTCACCGACTGCAATACGCCCGGTGCCTGTAATCGTTGCTGATGTTTGAATCGGTAGATAGATGTAATCAGATGGACCGTGAAAGACAGAAGGACGACCACGCAATACCTGGCTCGCACTTTCACCTTGGTGTAGATACTCAACGAGAACTTCTTCACTTTCTAGAGGGAAGATTATGCGTTCATTGGAATCTGCAGGCAGTGCAAGGGATGCACCTTGAGTCAGAGTTCCAACGCGCAGCCCTGTGTATTTCCACCCATGTACAGGTGGGTTCTGTGGATCAAGTAATACATCCCAGCCAGCGCGAGATAACTCACCGCTTCTGAAGTACCACTTGTCAGCAGAGGCCATAGAAGTAATTAGTTCTGTGGGAAGCCGAGGTTGATTCCACCATGGCTTGGATCAAGCCAGCGGGAGGTAATTGCCTTACCGCGTGTGAAGAAGTGAACGCCTTCAACGCCATGCGCCTTGGTATCGCCAAAGAGTGATTGCTTCCATCCACCGAAGGAGTAATACGCAACTGGCACAGGGATAGGAACGTTGATACCGACCATACCGACCTGAATCTCATTCTGGAATCGGCGAGCAGCTCCACCATCGTTGGTGAAGATTGCTGTTCCGTTTCCAAATGCACCGCTATTAATCAGTGCAACGCCTTCGTCATAGCTCTTCACGCGCACGATAGATAGAACTGGTCCGAAGATCTCCTCGGTATAGACCTTAGAGGTTGTTGGAACCTTGTCGATCAGGGTTGGTCCAAGCCAGAAACCCTTTGGCTCGCCATCAACCTGTGGGTTACGCCCATCGACTACGACAGTTGCGCCATCTTTTTCGGCAATATCAACATAGGAGGCGACCTTGTCACGGTGCTCTCTTGTAACAAGAGGACCCATATCGCAGCCACGGCGACCATCGCCTGTGCGCAGCTTGCCCATACGTTCAACAATTTTAGGAATCAATTGATCTGCAACAGGTTCAACTGCAACGACTACTGAGATTGCCATGCAGCGCTCGCCGGCGCTACCAAATCCTGCATTAATTGCTGAGTCTGCAACGAGCTCAAGATCTGCATCAGGAAGGACCAACATATGATTCTTTGCGCCACCTAGTGCCTGAACGCGCTTACCGGTGCGTGATGCGTTCTCATAAATGTATTTTGCAATTGGAGTAGAACCAACAAATGAGATGGATTCAACATCAGGGCTATTGAGCAGGCCATCTACTGACTCTTTATCTCCGTTGAGAACGTTAAATACGCCATCAGGCAAACCTGCCTCTTTCCAAAGCTTTGCCACCCACATCGATGCAGATGGATCTTTCTCCGATGGTTTAATCACAACTGTATTTCCTGCAGCGATTGCGATGGGGAAGAACCACATCGGAACCATTGCTGGGAAGTTAAAGGGGCTAATGATTCCCACAACACCTAGCGGCTGACGAGTGGAATAGACATCAACGCCAGTTGAAACATTTTCGGAGTAGAAACCTTTGAGTAGGTGGGGGATACCGGTTGCAAATTCAACAACTTCTTGGCCACGAGTAATTTCACCGAGTGCGTCAGAGAGAACCTTGCCGTGCTCACTTGTAATGATCTCGGCAAGTTCACCTTTACGAGAGTTCAGCAGTTCGCGGAAGGTGAAGATAATCTGTTGACGCTTGGCCAGGGATTCATCGCGCCAAGCAGGGAATGCATCCTTTGCAGCCTTAATCGCTGCATCAATCTCAGATTGGTTTGCGAGTGCAACACGCTTCGTCTCTGTACCAAGAGCTGGATCATAAACAGGGGATGTTCTCCCTGATGTGCTTACAAATTCAGCGCCGTTGATCCAGTGATTGACGATTGTGCTCATATTTTCTCCCTCAAATCAGGCTCTGATACTAGGGGACAATTTGCTGTACTTATAAGTCGCATCTAGAATTATGGCTATTAAGGGGAGTACCTAAATACAGCTACCTCGTCAATACGGTGTGAAAACCCGGGGCGCTGGCCGAGATTCGGTTAGGAAGACCTTGACCACGTTACTACTTACGCGAGTCAAGGAGAGAAAAATATGAACGTATCACTCACAGTCTGGGCAGTAACAATTGGCGTCATCGCCCTGTTACTCATCATTGATCTATTCACCGTCAGCGCTAAACCACATGAAGTGAAGTTTAAAGAGGCTGCAAGCTGGTCAATCTTCTATGTTGGTATTGCCATCGCCTTTGGAATTTGGGTCTTCCAGCGATATGGATCAGTGTCAGGAACAGAGTTCTTTGCTGCCTATCTCGTTGAGAAGTCACTCTCTGTAGATAACCTCTTTGTATTTGTCATCATTCTTGCGCAATTTGCCGTCCCGAGTATCTATCACCAACGCGTATTACTCATCGGTGTGATGCTTGCACTCGTTCTTCGTGGAATCTTCATCTCCGTTGGCGCTGCAGCACTCGCAGCTTTCTCATTCACCTTCGTGATCTTTGGTGCAATCTTGATTTGGACAGGTGTTGGCTTGTTCTCACACTGGGATGAGGATCCAGAACCAGGTGATAACGCTGTTGTGAAGCGCATCCGCAAGAGAATCGCCATGGTCGATGAATTCCATGGAACCAAGCTCTTTATTCGCCAAAATGGCAAGCGCGTTGCAACCCCAATGTTCTTAGTGATGATTGCAATCGGTTCCACGGACTTGCTCTTCGCTCTTGACTCAATTCCTGCAACATTTGGTGTGACCTCAGAGACATTCCTGGTCTTTGCAGCTAACGCCTTTGCGCTCTTGGGCCTACGTGCGCTCTATTTCCTTGTGAAAGGTTTGCTTGACCGCCTTGTCTACCTATCTCTTGGCTTATCTATCATTTTGATGTTTATCGGTATCAAGTTAATCCTGACCTATCTTCATGAAGAATTCACTTCAATCCCTAAGATTTCAACACCACTGGGGTTGGCAGTTATCGGTATAATTCTTGTTACCTCGACTATTGCAAGTTTGGTGAAGACTAAGTCTGATCCCACTGCAAAGGCACATGCTGGTCGAGTAACAGGAAGCAAGGGCGATGAAGGAAAAAATAGCTAAGAGTTGGAAGACACTTCCTTCGCCTATGCGAAAAACAATCGTCTCTGTCTTTGGCGCCACCTTCATCATCACAGGCTTACTTCTCATTGTGCTGCCTGGACCATTTACAATGCCGTTACTTATCCTGGGACTTGCCATACTCGCCCTTGAATTCGCGTGGGCTAAATCAATGTTGGAAAAGGTAAAGGCCCAAGGTTCAAAGCTCAATCCGAAGAAACTATTTAAGAAGCAATAATTTCTTTTTGTGAGCAATGCAAAGATGGCCCCAATTGTTCTCGTTCAAGAGCTTGATGAAAGCCAATGGACTCGATATCGCGATATTCGTTTAGCAGCCCTTGATAGTGATGGCCATGCCTTTGGAGGAAATTTAGCCTCTGAACAACTCTTCACAGAAAGTGATTGGCGATCTAAAGCGCGCCAATACATTGCACTCGTGGCAGTTGTGGATGAAGAAGATATTGGCATGATGACTGTTGAAAATCTCAGAGGAGATTTTGGTGCAACAAGCTGGGTGGGTAGCTGTTGGGTAGATCCCGAATACAGACAACATGGAGCACTTCGCGCCCTCTTTGAGTATTTAGATGAGCAGGCAGTGCGCAGAGATTGGACTGTCCAAGGGCTCGGAGTCTGGGTTGATAACGAGGTTGCTATTGCTGCCTATGAAAAGTTAGGTTTTGAAAAGATGGGCGAGAAGCAGGAAAGTACTCGTAAGCTAGGGATGTATTACCAGCGCATGCTCAGAAAGACTGTTGCTCGCTAAAGTTTAGAGCTGAACTCGGTACTGACGTTTTCCAGATTCAAGAACATAGGTGTCATAGAGCTTTCGAGCTGTCTCATTATCTGCATCAGTATTCCAGTAAAGACGTGAGCATTGATTTTCTATAGCAAATGCCTTCACGTAATCGATAAGTGCTCGACCTGCACCAGTGCCACGCACAGCAGGATCTACAAAGAGATCTTCTAGATAGCAATGGCCATTGGGAGACCATGTTGAGTTTTGAAGGTTATAAGTTGTAAAGCCAACAAGAACGCCATCACGTTCTGCAACAGCACATTTCATATTGAACTCTGAATCCATAATGCGAGTCCATGTGCGCTCAGTCTGCTCTGCAGCAACTGTTGTCTTATAGAAGTCGAGATAACCCTGCCAGAGAACGAGCCAGCGCTGCTTATCTCCAGCTTGGATTGGGCGGATCGATGTAGACATTAGAGCCCAAATGAAGGGTACTTATCGGAAACCAAGATGAATGCATAACCGTTAACACGGTTCCAGAAGCGGATTGTCTTGAGAACGAATTTGCCAGCCCACTTTGGATAGTTGCCAGTTGCTGAAGTCATGATCCAGGCGATGAAAGTCATACCCAGTGCAATCACTGAGTAAACAAGTCCAACAAGAATGAGAGGAATTGAGAGGAACCACTTCACAAGAGGAAGCCAACGATTGAGTGACTTGCCACCCTTAATCTCTGGAAACTCCACTTCAATATTCTTATTGCGTTCAATCGATGGATATTCATCAGTAAGAAGAAGTGCGTAGGCAATCACTCGAGTCTGAAGTTCAAGGAATGCCTGGTTAAAAAACAGCACGTAGCTTGGATAGACCTCACGAAATACCAGAGTCAGAAGCGGTGGCAAGATGATCAGGCCAGCTGCAAATCCTGCATTTGATTGGACGGCAAAGGAGCAGATCAATACTGAAACGGGGAAGACCAGGATTCCGCGCCAGAAGACTGTGGTTCTATTGCGCTTCTTATAGGTGATTTCAACGTCAGTTTTAATTTGTTTGCTCATATCTAGATTCTATCTTGCGCATGTACTCTTTCCTAATGAGCACACGTGAATATGCAGTAATTACTGGCGCAAGTAGTGGAATAGGTGCTGCAACAGCACGAGCCCTGGCAGATAATGGATTTCACGTTATTGCTGCTGCAAGGCGAATCGATAAATTAAATGATCTTGCAGCTAGCTCTGCCAATATCGAGGCATTTGAACTTGATGTCACTGACCAAGCAAGTGTTGACTCTCTTGTCGCCCACCTAGGAAATGCAAAAGTCACAGTGTTGGTTCACAGCGCAGGCGGTGCATTTGATGCCGATTCAGTGATGGATTCAGATCCTGCTCTATGGCAGAAGACATTTGATATCAATGTGGTTGGTGCTGTGCGCATGGTTAAAGCGCTCACCCCCATCTTCCGTGAACATCGCAAGGGACATATCGTTCTAATCACTTCAACTGCAGCCCACCGCACCTATGAGAATGGTGGCAGTTATGCAGCAGCAAAGTTCGGTGAGGCATCCCTTGTCGATACTTTGCGTCTTGAACTCAATGGTGAACCGATCCGTATTTCAGAGATTGCACCAGGAATAGTGAAGACAGAGGAATTTGCCAAGATTCGATACAAGGGCAATACCGATGCTGCCGCAAAGATCTATGAGGGTATTGAAAAGCCGCTGATTGCAGAAGATGTTGCTGAAGCTATTCGCTGGGTTGTCATGCTTCCGGATCACTTCAATGTGGATTCAATGATGATCAAGCCACTCGCTCAGGCAGTCTCACACAAGGTTTATCGCAAGCCAATTCGATAGATGGCTACGAGAAATGAATGAGCTCCAATTAAGGCCTTATCGAGAAGCTGATTTTGATCGCGCATGCTCTATTCGTAATCTGGAGAGCGAAGAAAGCCGCGAAAGATTTCGCAAAGGTCTCTCTTCATCAGGAACCTGGGGAGAGCATTATCTGCATCTTGCAATTGATTTAGATGGTGAATTAGTCGGTGATGTTCAGTTGCGTAAATGCGATGCCACTCGCCCGCAGGGAGCATGGGAAATGGGACTAGATATAGCTCCTGAACTTCAAGGTAGGGGATTTGGAACAACGGCACTGAGCCTTGTTACAGAGTACGCATTTAGCAATGGTGCTCATAGAGTTGAAGGCTCCACAGATGAATCCAATGTTGCGATGCGAAAAGCCTTTGAGAAATCGGGCTGGAAGTGTGAAGGTGTTTTAAAGGCGCTCTTGGTGGAAGATGGAATACCACACGACTATTACTCGTTTGCAATTACGAAGTTTGATTAACGACTCGATAAGTCGCAAGTGTTGGATCTGTTGCATAAGCGATGCGAACTCCAGCATCACGTGATGCGCTCAATCCTTCAACTATCTGATTCGTGAGTAGCTCTCCAGGGGCAACAACTGCAACACCTGGCGGGTATGGGGCGATGAGATCTGCTGAAATTCTCCCCACAGCATTTGCCGCAGTAACCATCTCTGTCTCAGCAAAGTAAGCATCACGCATTGACGCAGCACGCTTTGGAACGACTGACCAACTCAGCGCTGTTGCACTTTCTCGTCGTTGTTCTTGGCGCTTCTTTAAAATAGGAATAAGAACATCGGCTAAGTGATCGAAATCTGCCTGGGTATCAGCAATAGTGCCAAGAAAGACAATGGTGTCTCGATCTGCCATCTCAACGCGGATGCCTTTGGCTTGTAGGTCTTCTTCAATATCTACTCCTGATGCACCCAACTGCTGCACGCGAAGAACAATCTTGGATGGGTCAAAGCGTCCTTCAGGAAAATCTGATGGATAGAGAAAGATGGGAAGTGGGAATTCTGCTTGCACCATCTCTTTAAAGCGATGGATATTGCTCAATAGCTTGCCAATAAGTTCTTCGCCTCTAGTCTCAAGAAGTGCGCGAACACCATCGATCGATGCAAGAGGAGCACCCGCAGGAGATGTGGTGTGTGTTGTTTCAAAGCTCTGTTCAAGACGCTCGGCACTGAGAAGTGTTGTGCGAGCAAGGAGAAGTGCGGATGCGCTATATCCAGGAAGTGCTTTATGAGTACTAGTAATCAGTGCATCTGCACCCACTTGGAATGCATGGCGAGGTAGTTCAGGGTGGAAACCAAAGTGACCACCCCATGCAGCATCGAGAATGACAGGAACATCCACTGCATGTGCTGCTTCTATAAGTGCTGGAAGATCTGAAATTGTTCCTAGGTATCCGGGTTCAGTCAGAAGAACCGCGATGGGCTTCTCACTCAGTGCACGCTTGAGTTCACTGACTCCAATTCCAATCGGAACACCAGTTGCACCATCAATCTCAGGAGACATCCAAATGGGTTCAAGCCCTGCAAGCACTAGTGCACTTAAAACAGAGCGGTGTGCTGTGCGAGAGACGGCAACTTTCTCACCAGGTTTTCCGAGAGCGAAGATGATTGCTTGGTTGGCATGAGTTGAACCACCGGTTGAAAAGCGCGCATAGTCAGCGCCCCATAACTGTGCTGCAAGGCTTTCAGCTTTTTTGAGCGTTTGATTCGTTAACTTAATTTCATCAAGGCCGCCATAGAGAGGCGTATCTGAATCAACCACGGCGCCTAGCCCAGCATCTAGGGCGCTTGTCTTCTGCTTGTGGCCTGGGATGGTGAAGGGAGTTCGAGCGCTCTCGAAGTATGAGAGATAAGCATCCAGTAGTGGCGCGCTATCTCGGAGGTTGCTCATGTGGCAAGCCTAACTTGTACCAAGGAGTACTTGGGCTCTCACAGCAAAGTAAGGGCCTTAGACTTTGACCATGACATCACAGGATCGCCTCCCACAATCACGCCACTTGGCCACTGATATTCCAGGGCCGTTATCAACTGCTGCAATGCAGCGACGTAAAGAGGCTGTATCTGGGGGACTAGGAACTGCAATGCCGGTGATTGTTGCCCGCGCACATGATGCAATTATTGAAGATATCGATGGCAATCGCATCATTGATCTAGGTTCAGGTATTGGCGTAGTTGGCGTCGGAAACTCAGCGCCCCGCGTTGTGAAGGCTGTGCAGGAAGCTGTTGCAAACTTTACTCACACAAACTTCACCACAGTTCCCTACATGGGCTATATCGAAGTCTGTGAAGCACTTAATCGTTTAACCCCTGGAAAGTTTAAGAAGAAGTCAATCCTTCAAAACTCAGGTGCTGAAGCTGTAGAGAATGCGATCAAGATTGCTCGTCACTACACAAAGCGCCCAGCAGTAGTTGTCTTTGAACATGCCTATCACGGCCGTACAAATTTAACGATGGCGCTGACTGCAAAGAATCTGCCCTACAAGGATGGCTTTGGCCCATTTGCCAATGAGGTCTATCGCATGCCGATGCCATATTCATATCGCTACGAGGGCAACCTTGCAACGATTGCAGAAGATTCACTCGCACATGTAATTTCGAAGATTGAGAAAGAGATTGGCGCACATAACGTTGCTGCAATCTTGATTGAACCCGTTGTTGGTGAAGGCGGATTTATCGTGCCACCTGCTGGATTTATGCCAGGACTTCAGAAGTTTGCAACAGAGAATAAAATTGTCTTTATTGCCGATGAAGTCCAATCAGGCTTTGCCCGCACAGGCAAAATGTTTGCAGTCGAGCATGAAAATATTGAGCCTGACATGATCATCACCGCAAAGGGAATTGCCGGGGGATTGCCTCTTTCTGCAGTCACAGCGCGTGCTGAGATTATGGATTCATCTCACGTCGGTGGCCTCGGTGGAACATATGGCGGAAACCCTCTTGTCTGTGCTGCAGCACTTGCTGTCATTGAAATTATTGAAGAAGAGAAGCTCGTCGAGCGTGCTGCACATATCGGCACCATTCTCTTTGACTCACTAAATGCTCTCAAGGCGAAATACCCGATCATCGGAGAAGTGCGCGGACGCGGTGCCATGGTTGCCATCGAACTTGTGCACGCAGGAACAAAGAACCCCAATCCTGAAGCGATGGCTAAGGTCATTAAGCATTGTCAGAGCAAGGGCGTTCTCATTCTTACTGCAGGCACCTACGGCAATGTGATCCGCTTCTTGCCTCCGCTTGTGATTACCGATGAGCTTTTGAAGGATGCCCTGGGCGTTCTTGCTGAAGGTTTCGCAAGCCTCTAAACCACGCTCAAGAATCACCGCGTTATCTCACCCCTAATAGGGTGATTTTGCCTTCCAAAAATTGAATAAGTGCCTCACCCTAATCCCATGAAGGCGAAGACGGGTGAGTCCACCGCAGAGTTTGAAGTGACCTCTGGAATCACCCTTTCGCGCACTCTCATCCCCACCCTGCCTCCTAATTTCCTCTCGAGAAAACACCTCTTCTCACTTCTTGAAAATCCTTCACCGAGTACCACCGTTGTCTTAGCGCCAGCAGGTTATGGAAAGACATCACTTGTGGCTGAATGGGCACAATCTCAACGCGATCGAGTTATCTGGACAACTCTTACTGAGAGCGACACTCTTGAAGAGATGAGTGCAATCTTTATTCAAGCAACTCGGAATATATTGCCAGGTTTTGCTCCTTGGTTTGATACAGAACCTGGCATTCGCCCAGTTGAAAATGTGCGCCGATGGGGAAATGAACTGCTTGCTACAGGAAAAGATTTCATTCTAGTTATTGATAACTTGCGTCAACACACTGCGCGCGATGTTGATATTGCCGTGAGACTGATTGAGCAATTTCCTCCCAATTTGCAGTTTGTCACAATTCGCCGAGATTCAATTGACACAGTCTATGCAACCTTTTCTTCACGAGGACCGCTTGCAGTCATTGGGGCTGGTGAGCTTTCATTTTCAGATTCAGAGGTTCAAGCGCTGGCATCGAATTTATCGGTTGATATGTCTGATGAATCAATCCATGAAAACGTGTTGGCAGCTAAAGGTTGGCCAGCAGCTGTCTCAATGCTGTTATATCAAATTGCAAAGACTAAGAAACCAACAGATTTTGAGAAGCTAATTTCTTCTCAAGATGAACCTCTCAGGGCCCTCGCAGCATCAGTGATTGAATCTCTTGAACCTGCTGTTCGCTCACTTATCACTTCACTATCTGTTCTACAAGAATTTAACCATGAGCAGGCAGAGATCATTCTGGGATCGGAATACTCCTACGACCTCATCAATCAGATTGCATTGGATAGTCACTACTTCACCCAAACGAGCGACCCAGAGCAAACTTTCCAATTTTCGAAACTTGTTCGTGAAGTGCTTCTGAGTGAGCTTCGCAAAGATAAGATCAAAAAGATGCGAATTCACGCAGCTCTTCTTGCCTTCCACGAGAACCGCAATGAGCCTAGTTTGGCTTTGGAACACGCATACCTTGCAGGTGACTTTGAAAAAGTCGGAGACCTGTTCCCTAATGCTGCACGCATTCTTCAATCTACAGGGCGTGGTCGAGAGTTGATCCGCTGGTCATTCTTTGCCGGTGATGTCTCTCCGCTCGGGTTATTGAAGAGATCGACCGTTGAACTTGCAGGTCGGTTGACAAATCTTGAATATCGCAACGTATTGAGTATGGCCGATCAGATGAATTTTGATGCGCGAGGGACTGAATTAGAGGGATTTATTCTCCAACTAACTCACGGCGCTAAAGCTCACGTGGAGTTTGCAACATGTCGTTTCGAAGATTTTGATAGAAGCTTCCAGATAGCCATGGAGCCAAAATCTGGGCCAATTATGTTTGGAGTTGAAGAGCAGATCGAGTTGTATCGACTTGCTGCTATGAGACATTTTCTATTCGATGAAACCGAGAAAGTTGAAGCAATTTACGAGAAGGCAAAGGCGATTGCCACCCAATCTAAGATTTCGCAGAACCACCTTTTGCTTTCATCTATCAATGCGATGGCTCTCTTCCTCACGGGTGATTACCGCAGAGCATTCGAGGCTGCAACAATCTCATCTTCGCAATTTAGCCAACGAGGCTTTGTTGGAATCTTTGGACCTCTCGAAACCATCTACATCATGGCCCGGTGCCAATTGGAATTTGCAAATCCTCGTGAAGCTTTCGAACTTTTTGGGCAAGCCCGGGCACTTGGAGAACAGTGGCAACAGTGGCCTTGGTATTTCATTGCAGACGGCTACTTTGCACGAGATCTTGTTTTCACGGGAATGGTCACTGAATCACTCGAAAATATCAAACGAGCCCGAGAAAAAGCGAATGCATTCGAGAATTCAAGTGATATTCAATCCATTATCGATCTCAGCGAAATATTTGTCAGACTCACAGTGAACGATTTTGATCGGCTTAGAGTGCTTCTCGAGCGAGCTCCGAAGATTACCTATGTACAGCAGGTGCGAATGACATACGACGATCACATGGGCAAGAAATCAGCAGTGATTGAAGGTAAGAATCTTCCTGCCCGTACTCCACGAGAGAAAATGTGGAAGCACCTTGTAGAGACTAGTGAAGTCATTGATCAAGAACAGTCCGCACTTAAGGAGCTGAAGAAAGCACTGGATATTGGTGCTGCCGTGGGCGCGAAGGAAACTTTCTTACGACAATCGAGAGAAATGGGAACACTGATTATGAAAATCGCAGGGCAAAATCCAACTGTCTATCTCGAAGATCTTGCGTCGAGCGTGGCAGAGCGAATTAAGAGTGATAACAACAAAACATCCGAGTTTTCATCTTCTCTGACAAAGCGTGAGCTTGAGGTATTACGGCATCTTTCAACGGAGCGTCCAATTAGCGCAATTGCAGCATCCCTGCATATTTCACTCAACACGATGAAGACTCACTTAAAGAATCTCTATCGCAAAATGGAAGTCGATGGACGTGTTTCTGCTGTCGAGAAAGCCAAGGCCCACTTCCTTCTCTAAAGACATGCGATAATTCGCCTGTGATTGAGCCTGTGATTCTTACTCCTCGTCTTGAGCTGCATCATCTTTCGGTGCAAGCAATTATTGAATTATTTGAGAATAAGAATGATTCAGTTGCACTCTTGAATCGATCATTTACCAATCCGTATCGCGTATTAGTCGATTCAAGCGGCCCCCTTGCATGGCGAGTGCCACAGGTAAAGGTAGATCCATCGGTCAATAGATGGTTTGTTCGTTACATAGTTTTGAAGGAGAGCCAAGAAGTAATCGGCAGCACCAGCTTTCACGGCATCCCTGATGCTGATGGCATGATGGAAATTGGCCTCGGGATTGAAGAAGCCTTTCGCAATAAGGGTTATGCGCGAGAGGCGCTGGCGGGTATGTGGAAATGGGTATGTACTTACCCAGAGGTGAAAACATTGAGATACACAGTGAGCCCCGATAACCTTGCATCGATTGCCGTGATTAACTACTTCGGATTTGAATACAAGGGCCAGCAAATTGATGAGGAAGATGGCCCAGAAAATATTTATGAGATGAGCGCGAGAGATTTTATGGCCAGATGGGGGAGTGACAATGAGTGATGATTTTGATGCCATTGTTGGCGATATCGATGACGAACTCGACCTCACCCTCTATGCAGATGCCACAGAGCTTGCAGATGAGGTCACTGTTCAAATTCTTGCCGCTATTGAAAAGGGCCTCAAGCTCAAGAGTCAATTTCACCTCGTTCTAACAGGTGGGACACTCGGTGTGCACATATCTGAAGCACTGGTGAATGAATTTAATGCTGACCCTGATGGCTTTGCAGGCCTTCATATCTGGTGGAGTGATGAACGATTTGTTCAAGCCGATAGCGTCGAACGTAACGCATTCCCATTTCATAAGACTGTTACCAATACAGCAGTAGTGATTCACGAGGTGCTCGCCTCTGATGTGGCAAAAAGTATTGATGATGCGGTGAGCGATTATGCGCTGGCGCTTGAAAATGTAGATATCGATCTCAATATTTTGGGTCTTGGCCCTGATGGCCATGTGGCATCTCTCTTTCCAGGGATTGCCGATGTCGATGATTTGCGCACCATCTTTGCCATCACGGATTCACCAAAACCACCTGCTGCTCGCGTCTCTTTCACGATGTCAATGATCAACAGTGCGGATGAAGTGTGGATTGTTGCTGCTGGCGAAAGTAAAGCTGAGGCTGTGACAAAAATTATTGAAGGCGATCTTGCAATACCGGCAAGTTATGTTCGCGGTAATTCTCATACGCGTCTTATTGTTGATACCGAAGCCTTCTTTTCAGAGTAATTTCACCAAAAATTCGCCTGAATTCGGGCGCAGGCCCTATCTCGCGTTAGACTACGAGCCTCAACGTTGAGTGTTTTCTACAGCGAATAGGCATAGTGATGGCAACTACAAATTTCGGAATGATCGGCCTTGGGCGCATGGGCGCCAATATTGTCCGTCGCCTCGCACTCCATAACATCACATCTGCTGTCTATGACGTCAGCCCTGATGCTGTGAAGACTCTCGCTGCAGAAGGTTCCATTGGTGCCACAGATATGGCAAGCCTTGCAGCTTCCGTTTCAACTCCCCGCACAATCTGGATCATGGTGCCAGCAGCCGTTACTGATTCCACGATTGCAGCACTCGCTGATCATCTCTCACCAGGAGACACCATCATCGATGGTGGAAATAGCTATTACAAGAACGATTTAAAGAATGCCGAACTTTTAAAGGCAAAGGGAATTAACTTTGTTGATGTTGGAACATCAGGTGGTGTTTACGGATTAGAGCGTGGTTACTCACTGATGATCGGTGGCGATGACGCTGTTGTGAAGTCACTGGATCCGATCTTTAGAGCGCTCTGCCCAGGTGTTGAATCTGCAGCGCGCACACCAGGTCGCACAGGGGAGCCAGCACAAGCTGAATATGGATATTTGCATTGCGGACCAGTAGGTTCAGGCCACTTCGTGAAGATGATCCACAACGGAATTGAATACGGAATGATGGCAGCTTTCGCAGAAGGTCTTGCAATCTTTGAGGCTGCAGATGAGATGACTCCAGCATATGATCTTGATATTCCAGCAATTACTGAAGTCTGGCGACGTGGAAGTGTTGTTGCGTCATGGCTACTAGATCTCACAGCACAGGCTCTCGTTGAATCAAAAGAGCTCACAGAATATTCCACCGAGGTCAGCGATAGCGGTGAAGGTCGCTGGACTGTCCAAGCTGCAATCGAGGCAGGAATTCCAGCTCATGTCTTAAGCGCATCTCTCTATGCGCGCTTTGCTTCCCGCAATAATGATGAATTTGCCAACCGAGTCTTGAGTGCGATGCGTTATAAATTCGGTGGACATAACGAGAAGCCTTCGGCTAAATAATGAAGGCTGATGCTTTAGTTCTCTTTGGCGCGACCGGAGATTTAGCAAAGAAGAAGCTATTTCCAGCACTTTATGACCTTGAAGATCTTGGCGAGCTGGATGTGCCCATTATTGGTGTCGCTTCGTCAAAATGGTCACAAGAGGTATTCCGCGAGAATGCAGAAAAGGCTATTCGTTCCCGTAAGCCCGATGTGGATGAAAAGATTTTGCATAAGCTGCTTAATGAAATGAAGTTAATTGTGGGAGATTATGAAGATACTGCCACATTTGAGCTCTTGGCTGAGTCCATCAAGAGTTACAAGCTACCGGTCATTTACTTAGCTATTGCACCTGAATATTTTGCCAAGATTGTGGATCAACTCGATAAGGTAGGAATTACCAAGAGAGCACGCGTCGTCGTTGAAAAACCTTTTGGTCGCGACCTGGAAAGTGCGAGGGCGCTGGACTCAGAGCTCAAGAAGTTGCTACCGGAAGAACAGATCTTCCGTATTGATCACTACTTAGGCAAGGAAGCGGTCGAAGATCTTTTGGTCTTCCGTTTTGCCAATACTCTCTTTGAACCTGTGTGGAATCGAAACTATGTTTCTAATATCCAGATTACGATGGCTGAAAGTTTTGGCATCGATGGACGCGGTAACTTTTACGATGGCGTGGGCGCTACCCGAGATGTATTGCAAAACCACATCTTGCAGGTCTTAACGATGCTGACGATGGAGCCACCCATTGAGATGAGTTCTGAAGCAATGCAGAATGAGAAAATCAAAGTTCTCTCGGCAATTCGTGATATCAACAAGACCGATGTTGTCCGTGGTCAATTTGACGGCTACCTAGACGAAGATGGCGTTGCTGAGAATTCAGATACAGAAACCTTTATTGCCATGAAGTTGTTTATTGATAACTGGCGCTGGGCTGGTGTTCCTATCTACCTTCGTACAGGTAAGAAGATGCCAGAGACGGTACTTGAGGTAATCGTTGAGTTTAAACAACCACCGCGTGCGCTCTTTGGGAAGGCCAATTCAAATCATGTTCGATTTAGATTAGGTGCCAAAGATGGCGTTGATATTGCACTTCAAGCAAAACGCCCAGGTACTAAATTGGTTACAGAGACCGTTGATCTCTCAGTTGAATTCGTTGCAGAATTTGGAGATCGCCAAGGACCATACGAGCGTTTGTTACGCGCTGCGATACTCGGTGATCATTTCCGCTTTACTCGAATCGATGCGGTGTTGCAGTCATGGCAGATTCTTGAAGATTTACTCAAAAATCCACATCCTGTTATTCAGTATGAAGATGGAACTTGGGGTCCATCGGAAGCTGATGATTTAGTTCCAGGTGGGTGGACCAAAGTTGGCACAGAGGCGCAAGAGATTCAAAAAAGTCACCACTAATTAATCTCTGGCTTGACCTGATTTATGGGTATAACGCCCCATAAATTCTTTCTTCATTTCTTGGAACGTGCCATCAATAATCGCTTGTCGCATTTGGTCTACAAGGCGCACAATAAATCGCTCGTTGTGAATCGTGGCAAGTGTTCCAGCCAGCATCTCTTTGCCGCGGAATAGGTGGCACAGGTAAGCACGTGTGTAGTGGGTGCAGGTGTAGCAATCACATTCATCATCTATGGGGTTGAAATCGCGCACATAAGGAGCGTTAGAGACGTTAAAGCGCCCAGTCATTGTGTAGACGGCGCTGGTGCGTGCAATACGGGATGCAAGTACACAATCGAATGTATCAACGCCATTTTCAACGCCCACAAATAGGTCCTCAGGTGCACCAATACCAAGTAAATGCTTAGGTTTGTTTTCAGGCAGTGTGGAGTTCACCCACCCCACGATGGTGCCCAGTGAATCTTTATCAAGTGCGCCACCAATACCGAATCCATCAAATTCAATTCCTGATGAGCTCATTCCACCAAGATCTGTCGCCGCCTTTTTGCGCAAATCTTCATATTGAGCGCCTTGAATGACACCAAAGAGTGCTTGATAGGGCTTATCGGCTCGCGCATCACTCAATCTCTTATGTTCATCTAGGCAACGAATTGCCCAGTTATATGTGCGCTCCATCGCTAGCTCTTGATAGGGGCGGGTGTTGTGAAGAGTTGTGCACTCATCAAATGCAAACATGATGTCGGCGCCCAATTGATGTTGAATCTGCATCGAGACTTCAGAGGTAAAGCGGTGCATCGAACCATCAAGATGGCTCTTAAATGTCACACCTTCATCATCGACATGGGCAAGACGCTCTTTATTCTTGGCGATTACTTGATCTGATCTAAAGGTCTGCGCATCCATAGCAAGCACCTTCTTAAATCCCACACCAAGAGATAAGACTTGGAACCCACCGCTGTCGGTGAAGGTCGGCTTATCCCAGTTCATAAATGCACCGAGACCGCCTGCCTCATCGAGAACGCTCGGTCCTGGCTGCAGATAGAGGTGATAGGCATTAGCAAGAAGTGCTTGTGCACCGAGTGCTTCCATCGCTTCAGGAAGAACTGTCTTCACATTGGCTTTAGTTCCCACAGGAATAAATGCAGGGGTCTGAATCTGACCATGTGGTGTTGTGATGACGCCTGCGCGCGCTAATCCAGAATCGGAGGCATGGGTAATCTCATAGGAGAATCCCTTATCTTCACTAGCCGAAACCATGTTGCATATTGTGTCAGAGTAATAGACTGGCTAAATGCCTCAATTTAAACTCAAAGATGGTCGCGAACTAGAGATTGCCGATAATGGAATCAACTCTGAGAGCGCGATTGTTTTCCATCATGGAACACCAGGCCATGCAAGCTCATGGTCTGATTGGCTTGAGTCAGCAGCAAGTGCAGGAATTCGCGCTATTTCATATAGCCGCGCTGGATATGGAACAAGTGATCGCAATCCAGGGCGCAGCGTAATAAATGTCAATACCGATATTGCTCAAGTATTAGATGCAAAGAACATCACTAAGTTTGTATCCATCGGTTGGTCTGGCGGAGGCCCACATTGCCTTGCCAATACATTTGAATCGCGCAACGTTGGTGCAATCTCACTAGCAGGCGTTGGCGCATTTGGTGTGGACGATCTAGATTTTCTTGAAGGCATGGGCCCTGAAAACCATGATGAATTTGGCGCAGCCCTTAAGGGTGAGGCTGTCATCGATCAATGGATGAATGACAATGCAGGAGCGATGAAATCTGTTACAGGAAGTGACATCATCGAAGCATTTGGTGGACTCATTGGTGATGCCGATAAGGCAGTTCTAGAAGGCGGGGAAGCCGATGCAATGGCAGCATCGATGCGTAGTGCACTTGCGGTCAGCTTCGATGGTTGGATTGATGATGACCTAGTCTTTGTGAAGAAGTGGGGATTTGATCTAGCTTCAATTACCAAGCCAGTTTTCTTATGGCAGGGCGATGACGATTTCATGGTTCCTCATGCTCACTCTTACTGGCTAGAAAAACATATTCCAACAGCAACTCTGACCTTTAAACCAGGTGAGGGTCACATATCAATTGGAGTGAAGTACCGCGCTGAGATCTTGGCGCAGGCTCAAGGCCTTTTAAAGTAAATGCTCTATAAGGAATTTACCGTCCTGCTCAATCCGCAGTCACGGAAGATCATCTTCGGTATTTGTCTCAACGCCATAGGTGGCGGAATGACTCTGTCATTACTGCTCGTCTACTTACACGATATGCGCGGCTTCACCAATACCTTTGGTGGTCTCTTACTTGCATACGGCTCCTTAGTCAGCATCATTGCTAGCTCACCAATGGGTGCACTCGTCGATCGCATCGGACCTAAGAAGGTCATCATCGGCGGGCTTTTATTAAACTCTGCCGCAGCTTTCTCGCTGTCCCAGGTGCAGACACATTTTCAAGCAGTCGTTGTCATGACGGGACTTAATATTGCAGGACAGGCAATCTGGCCAAGTCAAAGTGTGATCTTGACTCGCCTCACACCTGAAAAAGATCGCTCGAAAATTTTTGGTTTTAACTTTATGTTGCTCAATTTAGGTCTGGGCGTGGGAGGCCTGCTCTCATCACTGATTATTCAGCGCGGTGACTTACTCTCATTCCAAATTATGTATTGGGTCGATGCCGGCACATTCCTGCTCTATTTACTGATTGTGCTCACATTGCGTGGCGAGCATGTCAATAAATACATCCCCAAAGAGAATGAACCTAAGACAGGCTCATATCGAGATCTCTTTGAAATCAAACCACTGATGTTCTTAGGCATTGCCGGAATCATTCTCTTCACCTTCGGTTATGGAACTATCCAAGCTGGCATTCCAGTCTTTGCAACACAGTTCTTGGGGCTCTCACCCAAGTGGCTCGGCATCATCTTTGGTGTGAACACTCTCTCCATCGTTCTCTTTCAGCCACTTGTAATGCGAGTGATTGATAAGTATTCCAAGTATGCAGCCCTCATTGCTGTGGGATTGGTCTGGGCGCTCTCGTGGGTCTTTGTTGGCATAGCTCCCTACCTGCCATTATTTGCATCTGGTATCGCACTCTCACTTAGCCAATTCATTTTTGCAGTCGGTGAAATGATTCAAGCTCCCACAATTCCAACTCTTGCCAATGAACTTGCACCAGAACATATTCGTGGCCGCGCCAATTCGTGGATGAGTTTGCAATGGTCAGTCTCTGGAGTCCTTGGGCCCGCCATCACAGGGCTGATGCTGGGGGCAGATCTTGCAACCGCCTGGATTATCACAATGTTTTTCGGCTGTTTTCTTTCAATCCCGCTCTTTCTTGCAATGAAGAGGGCTGCCGCTAGCGAGGTATAACGAGTAGGTAACGACCTCTGCAAAATGGGGTGATTTGGGACATTTGGGGTTTCTTTTTGCCCGTCTTGCGACTACGTTGCAGTACTCACGGGTAAACCGTGCCATCAATATTGGGAATTTATCTGTTCAAAGGGGTTAAGTAATTGGCTGCCGTTGTACTCGAAGAAGAGTCACAAGAGATAGTTCAGCGCACCCCGAAGCAGATCGCCTGGGGACGTTTTAAGCGCAACAAGGTTGGCGTCTATGCAGGCTGCGCAACTATTTTCTTCTTGAGCATCTCAGCTCTTGCACCAATTATTACTCGCCTCGTTGGCGTAGACAATCGCACTATCTATGACGGCGTATTAAACGAATTTGCAATGCCGATTGGACCATGGGGCGGAATCTCATGGGCGCACCCACTTGGCATTGAGCCAGGCGTGGGTCGCGATGTCTTCGCACTTCTTCTCTATGGTTCACAGCTTTCATTTCTTGTTGCAATCATCTCAACTGTTGCAGCAATCAGCATAGGTATGTTGGTCGGAATTGCCACAGGTTATTTCAAGGGGCGCATCGACTCAACTGTTGGTCGCTTTGCTGACTTCCTCCTTTCATTTCCCGGAACATTTATGATCATCGCTCTCTCACTGCCGCTCGTGCAGCGTGTGGAGGCGACAGGTATTGCTCACGAAAATGCTGCTCGAATCTTGGTTCTGGTTACCTTCCTCGTCTTCTTTGGTTGGACAGGTTTTTACAGACTTATTCGCTCACAAGCGATGTCACTGCGTGAACGTGACTTTGTCATGGCAGCACAAGCGATGGGCGCATCGAGCTGGCGCATTATTGTCAAAGAGTTACTACCCAATCTTTGGCCAACTGCCATTGTCTTTACCTCGCTCTCACTTCCTGGATATATCGCAGCAGAGGCGACCTTCTCATTTCTTGGTGTGGGCGTTCAGCCACCTGCATCAACCTTTGGTCTCGTGCTTGCTGATGCCATCGGCTACTGGCGTGAAGACCCTGCATACCTTCTTATTCCTTGTGTAATCCTGATTGCCATTGTGCTCTCACTCAACTTGTTGGGTGATGCAGTCCGCGATGCTCTCGACCCCAAGGCAGGACGATAGAAAGACCATAGATTTCCCTAGCAATAGGGGAAGAAGCTTCAATGAAGAGATATCTCGCGAGTTTCTCTTAATGAAGTTTCACATCTAGCGCACGTCCCGTGCGCTAGAACCGCTTCTACAAGGAGGACACATGTCCGGTTTGAAAACTAGCCGTCGCATCCTTGCTTCAACAGCTGCAATTGCACTTGCTGTTGGCGTAACAGTTGCATACGGCTCAAGTGCAAACGCTGCTGAAAAGCCAGTTACTGGCGGCACTTTGTACTTCATCACACATGCAGAGCAGTTTGATCACGTAGATCCAGCCCGTGTTTACACAGGCCGCGATATTGCGTTCTTCAACTCATATATCTACCGTAACTTGGTTTCATACAAGCCAACTCCAGGATCAGCTGGATCATCACTCGTTGCAGACCTTGCAACTAACACTGGTGTTCCATCAAATGCTGCAAAGACATGGAAGTTCACACTTCGTGCAGGCGTCACATGGGAAGACGGCTCAGCTGTTACCTGTAATGACGTTAAGTACGGTGTGTCACGTCCATTCGCGCAGGATGTCATCACTGACGGTCCTCAGTACCTAGTACAGGCACTCGATATCCCTAAGGATAAAGATGGAGCATCTGTATACAAGGGTCCTTACAAGAAGACCGGACAGGCTCAATTCGATAAGGCAGTTTCTTGCTCAGGTAACACAATTACCTTCAAGCTCAACCGCTCATTTGCTGACTTCAACTATGCACTTACTTACCCAGCAGGTGCACCAGTAAAGGCTTCAAAGGACACAGGCGATAAGTACGACCTCAAGCCATTCGCTAACGGTCCATACAAGATTGCTTCATACAAGATCGGCGACACAATGGAGCTCGTACGTAACACAGCATGGAAGAAGTCTTCTGACGCTGTTCGTACTCCATACCCAGATAACATCGTCGTACGTTTCGGTCTAGCTGAAGATGTTCGCGATCAGATCATGCTCGAAGATCAGATCCCAAACACAGCTTCACTTGATTCATTGTCACCTGCAAATACACGTGCATTCTTCGATGATCCAACAAAGAAGTCACAGCGCTTTAACGTGTATGACCCATACGTTCGCTACTCAGCAATGAACGTCAAGAAGGGCAAGATGGATTGCCTTGATGTTCGTAAGGCTCTCTTCTTCGCAGTCAACACACAGGCTCTCATCGACCTTTCAGGTGGACGTGAGTTCTACGGAGACCCAGGAGATAATCCTGTGAAGCCAGTTCTTGGTCTTGACTATGCAAAGACAAAGGGCAACATCAGCGATCCAAATTGGAAGATCACTGGAAATCCAACATATGCAGCTTCATTGATGGCAAAGGCTAAGACCTCTTGCCCAGATGCTCACGCTCGCGCGACATCTGCTGACAAGGGAATCGTCTGGGATATTGCACAATCTGCAACTAACCAGAAGGCATCTGTCTTGATTCAAGATGCTGCTAAGGAAGCTGGCATTGTTGTGAAGTTCAACTTCATTCCATCAGGTCAGTACTACTCAACAGTTCTCGACGGCACAAAGCAGAACGATATTTCATCTGCTGGCTGGGGAGCTGACTGGGCAAATGCATCAACAGTTATTCCTGAACTCTTCACAAAAGAGGGCGGATTTAACTTGTCACAGAACTGGGATGATGCAGCATATGCAGCATTCAAGAAGAAGTCAGATGCTGCAAAGGTAGAAACAAACCGCACCAAGCAGGCAGGAATGTGGAAGGAACTATCCCAGTACGTTATGGATCAGTACTGGATCATCCGCCCTGTCTTCTCAAAGACCCAAGAAGTTTGGGGATCTAAGGTTGGCGGCGTGTACTACTGGGAGCCACAAGGTAACTTCGGCTTCGGACAGATGTACGTCAAGAACTAATTCGCTATTAGAGTTATCTATAGTTAATTAGCACTTCGTAAGATGTTGCGGGCGGTTTAAGAAATTAAGCCGCCCGCAACTCCACGAAATCACCAAATGAAGAAATAGGGAGATTTAAGGATGTTGAAGTACTTAGCTCGTCGATTGAGTGCGACCTTTCTGGTCATCACTCTCGTGAGCATGTCTGTATTTGGCATCTTCGCCGTCCTTCCTATGGACCCAGCAGCGCTCACATGCGGTAAGGCATGTTCTCCTGCAGTCATTGAAGCTAACCGCCATCGCCTCGGGCTCGATGTCCCTGTGCATGTTCAATATGGCCGCTTTGTAAAAGGACTAGTTGCAGGCCGCGAATATGGCGATGGAGCAGCTAGGTTTGAATGTCCAGCTCCAGCTTTTGGTTATTCATATAACCGCCACGAATGCGTGACAACACTTGTTGCTGAAGCATTCCCAGTCACCTTATCCCTTGCGGTGGGAGCCTTTATTCTCTGGCTCTCCGTCGGCGTCAGCCTTGGAATCCTGGCGGCCCGAAAGAGAAATGAGTGGCAAGATCGCGGTGCTACGGCATTCGTTCTGATCGGCACATCACTTCCAACATTTATCTCGGGTATTTTGATTCTTCTCTTTGTGGCACTTAAATTTAATCTCATTAATCCACTGGAGATGGGAAGGTGGGTCTCACCACTAGAAGATCCCGTCGCCTGGTTTAGATCCTTTATCTTCCCTTGGATTACCCTGGCACTTCTCTATGCAGCTGGGTATACGCGTTTTACGCGATCGAGCGTGATTGAAATTTCTTCAGAAGATTACATTCGCACAGCGCGCGCCAAGGGTTTGAATGAGCAAGATATCTTGCGCAAGCACACTCTTCGCGCAGCCCTCGCACCAATCGTTACATTAGCTGGTCTTGATTTTGCAGGGTTGCTTGGTGGCGCAATCATCACTGAAGGAATATTTAACTTGCCAGGACTTGGTCGACTCTCAATCCGAGCAGTGCTCAATGATTATGATCTGCCCACAATTCTTGCAACGACAATCTTGGCGGCATCCTTTGTGGTTATCGCTAATCTCTTGGTTGATATCTTGTATGCATATATCGATCCACGAGTACGAGTTGCTTCATGACCTTAAAGCCATTTCTTGAGGTTAAAAACCTCAATGTTGCATTCCCGACTGAAGATGGCCTTGTGCAGGCATCAAATGACATCTCCTTTACTGTGGCGCGCGGTGAAACCCTTGCTGTTGTAGGTGAATCAGGTTCAGGTAAATCTGTTACTTCCCTTGCCGTCATGGGCCTGCATGATCGAAAGCGCACACAGATCACAGGCCAAGCATTTCTGAATCTTGATTCAGGCCCCGTTGATGTGATCTCTGCCGATGATGAGGTAGTGCGCAAGCTGCGTGGCAAAGCGATGTCGATGATCTTCCAAGATCCGATGTCAGCTCTGCACCCGTATTACTCCATCGGAAACCAGCTCATCGAAGCCTGGGCTCTCTATAACGAAGGCGATAAGGCAGTAGGTAAGAAGCGCGCTATCGAGATGTTAGATCTTGTGGGTATTCCAGATGCAGGTAAGCGCGTGGATGAATTCCCTCATCAATTCTCAGGCGGAATGCGCCAGCGCGTGATGATTGCGATGGCACTTATCAATAACCCATCACTTCTGATCGCAGATGAACCAACCACAGCGCTGGATGTGACTGTGCAATCTCAGATTCTTCAATTGATTCGCGATATGCAGAAAGAGTTTAATATGGCTCTTATCTTGATCACTCACGATCTAGGCGTTGTTGCCGAGGTCGCAGATCGCGTGAATGTGATGTATGCAGGAAAGATTGTTGAAAGCGGTAGCGCTGAAGATATTTACTATCGCCCAGATCATCCTTATTCAATCGGTCTCTTGAATTCGATTCCAAAGATCGGTGAACTTGAATCAAAGCGCCTTGTCGCAATTCCTGGACAGCCACCATCACTGATTAATCTGCCTCAAGGATGCTCATTCCGCGCCCGTTGCTCATTTACTGACCGCGTTGCAGGCAATCTCTGTGCCACAACGGCGCCGACACTTGAAAACAAGACAACAGAGCACTTCTCACGATGCCATCTGTCAGAGGCAGAACTTGTCAAAGCTCGCGCAGAAATCGGTGGCCGCTCATGAATCAGCCAGTTCTCAAGATTGAAGGGCTGAAGAAGCACTTTCCTACAACAACAGGCGGTGCATTCTCTAAGGTCAAGGGCACAGTAAAGGCCGTTGATGGCATCGACCTAGAAATCTATCCGGGTCAGACAATCGGCCTTGTGGGCGAATCTGGGTGCGGTAAGACAACTGCAGGTCGCACCATCTTGAAGCTCTATGAGCCAACAGAGGGAAAGATCATCTTTGAAGGTCAAGACATTACACACCTCAAGCCTAAAGAGATGAAGCCACTTCGCTCACAGATGCAGATGATCTTCCAAGATCCTTTCGCATCCCTGAACCCTCGCCACACTGTGGGAACGTTGATCGGTGCAGCATTTGATATTCAGGCCATCACACCTGCCGGTGGCGTTGAGGCAGAGGTGCAGCGCTTGATGGCTCGCGTGGGGCTAAACCCAGAACATATCAACCGCTATCCGCATGAGTTCTCAGGTGGACAGCGCCAACGTATCGGTGTTGCTCGAGCTATTGCACTTAAGCCAAAGCTGATTGTTGCCGATGAACCAGTATCCGCACTCGATGTTTCGATTCAGGCCCAGGTTGTAAACCTTCTTGAAGATCTCCAAGATGAATTTAATATGGCCTACATCTTTGTGGCTCACGATCTCTCCGTCGTGCAACACATCTCAGATCGCGTGATTGTGATGTACCTCGGCAAGGTAATGGAGGAGGCTGAGAAGGTCGATCTCTTTACACATCCTCGCCATCCCTACACAAAGGCGCTTCTTTCAGCAGTGCCTGTTGCAGATCCGATTAAGGGACGAAAGCGCGAACGCATCATCTTGCAGGGAGATCTTCCAAGCCCTGTGAATCCACCAGCAGGCTGTGTATTTAATACTCGTTGCTGGAAGGCGCAAGATAAGTGCCGCACCGAAGTTCCACAGCTGATGCAGATTGGCACAGACCCAAGCCATCGCATTGCGTGTCACTATCCAGAGGATTAAAGAAGGAATAAGAAAAGCCCCGACCAATTGGCCGGGGCTTTTCTTATTTCAATAGTTTATTGAATTGAGTTTATGCAAGCTTTCCATCTACCTGAACAGTTGATTCACCGATGCGAACTGTCAGGGTCAGTGGATCTCCCACAGATGCTTGGCAACCAACTCCATACTTGTAGGTGATTTCAGCCCCAGCTTTCAGTGGTTCAGTTGGAGCGCCGTTGATATCAAGGTCACCCAAGACATCGAAGCAGACATTGGCACCGGATGCTGCCTGCAATGAGACAGTGGTGAAATCAAGTGCGCTCTTGCCACCGTTTTTGATGATGACTTCAAATGAGTTTGAGGTCTTTGGCTTCTGATCAATATTGGTCATGAATTGTGTGGGTGAAAAACGTGAAGGGGATGAGACAGTCACAAAGACGCCGCCACCAAGGTCAAGTGGTGCATCAAAGGCGATCGTGGCAACCGGTGCTTCTTCTTGGACCAAGGTCGCTGCATCAACAGGGGCATCTGAGCCGCCATTGGTGACAGAGCGAAGGATTGCTCCACCGATAAGGATTACGACAGCGATGATGATCCACTGCTTACGAGAAAGTTTTTTCATGGTCGTGATTCTACCTTTACCAAATCCGAACGCGCTCGGAAGGCGCTAGCCAGAGTTCATCTTTTTCGCTCACACTGAATGCGTCATAGAACTCCTGGACATTGCGGACAATCTGGTTGCAACGGAACTCATCAGGGGAGTGTGGGTCGATTGCGATGCGCCGGCGCACCTCCTCCGGACGGTTCTTATTGCGCCATGAGTGCGCATAGGAGAGGAAGAAGCGTTGGTCTCCTGTAAAGCCATCAATCACAGGGCTTTCAGTGCCCTTGAGAGCCAATTTATAGGCCTTATAGGCGATTGCAAGGCCACCTAAGTCACCGATGTTCTCACCTAATGTGAATGCGCCGTTGACGTGGATATCAGGTGTGCTCTCAGGTGAGAGCGCATCAAATTGTGCAACGAGCACGCTGGTCAGCTCTTCAAACTTTGCGCGGTCAACATCACTCCACCAATCGACCATATTGCCATCGCCATCATATTTCGAGCCTTGATCATCAAAGCCATGGCCGATTTCATGGCCGATCGTTGCACCAATGCCGCCGTAGTTGGCAGCCATTTCAGCATCTAAGTCAAAGAATGGAGGCTGCAAGATGGCAGCAGGGAAGACAATCTCATTGGCAAGGGGGTTGTAATAGGCATTTACTGTCTGAGGGGTCATATGCCACTCATCGCGATCGACAGGTGCGCCGATCTTTGCAATGGCATAGGCATGATCAAACTCTGCAATGCGCCAGAGGTTGCCAATCAAATCACTGGCTGAGATTTCAAGAGTTGAGTAATCGCGCCACTTATCGGGATAGCCGATCTTGGGAGTGAACTTAGTCAGTTTTTCTAGAGCCTTCTTCTTTGTCTCATCTGACATCCATGGCAGCTCCAGAATACTTAAGCGATATGCCTCAAGGAGGTAATCGACCAAGACCTTCATCTCTTCTTTGGCGCGAGCAGGGAAGTGCTTTTCGACATAGACCTTACCGATGGCCTCACCGAGTGCACCTTGTGTGACTGAGACACCGCGCTTCCAGCGATCGCGGATTTGTGGTGTGCCAGAGAGAGTCTTTGCATAGAACTCGAAGTTCTGTTGGACGATGTCATCGGTCAAAAATGCAGCGCTCGCAGAGACGAGATTGAGTTTGAGCCAAGCCACCCATGAATCGCGGTTGGAATCAAAGCGTGCAAAGATGGCAGAGACTGATTCAAAGAAGGATGGCTCGCATACGACCAAGGTTTCAAATGCCTTTGCCGGCACCTTTGCATTGCTGGCCCAAGTGTCGAATAAGAAGTGTGGGGCAAGGCTTTCAAGCTCTGCCCGTGAGTACTTGTTATAGGTCAAAGTGGCATCGCGATCTTTAACTTGATCCCAGTGGTGGGTGGCAATCTCTGTCTCAAGAGTCAGAATCTTCTTGGCAACATCTGCGCCATCTTTAATACCCACCAGAGCACACATCTTTGCGACGTGGTCCAGGAATGCTGTGCGGATGGAGGCGAACTGTACTTCGCGGTAGTAGGACTCATCAGGAAGTGAGAGACCACCTTGGCCGATATAGAGAATATTGGTATTGGAATCCATCGCATCGGGATAGATAGCTGCACCAAAGATTCCACCGATGCCGCGCATCTCAAGGCGGGCCATCACGGTGATGAATTCATCTAAGTTGGTGATGCCATCGATGGCAGCTAAGTCATCGACGATAGGAGAAATACCACGAGCCTTGATGGCGTCAGTATCCATAAATGATTTATAGAGATCGCCAATCTTCTGCGCTTCACCTACACCACGTGATGTCTCAATAATCTGGCGAACTTGCTCTTCAGCCTCGTCATGGAGTTTGCGAAAGATTCCATCGCTGGAGCGGTCGGCCGGCATTTCATACTCGCGGACCCAGACGCCGTTGTAGTGGCGAAAGAGATCATCTTGCGGGCGGACCAACGGGTCGAGGGAGGCGCTATCGATTCCTGATGTGAGGCTCATGTCATCCAATTCGCATAGAGATAAGTAGTTGAAAGTTCAACATATTCTACTTCTGCCGTACACTTTCATGCATGGCAGGGCAAAACGCTACAACACCACGCTGGTTAAACCCTGCCGAAATGAAGGCTTGGCGCCGCTACATCATCGCTAGCCGGCGCCTACTAGAAGCCCTTGATTACGACCTCGATCACCATGAACTCTCTATGGCAGATTATGAAGTCTTGGCACAACTGAGCGATGCCCCAGAGCGACGAATGCGTATGAGTGAATTGGCAGATGTTGCGATGCTCTCTCGCTCGCGCCTGTCACACAGAATTAAGGTGATGGAGAAGGCCGGCTGGGTTAAGCGCGAGGCCTGCCCTATCGATAAACGTGGCTACTTCGCTGTGATGACCGCCAAAGGTTGGAAGGCGATTGTTGCTGCTGCCCCCGATCATGTCGATAGCGTGCGAGGCAGATTTCTTGATCACCTGACAAAGGAAGATCAGAAGGTACTGGCAGAGATTTTCGAACGGGTAAGTGATTCCTTGAAAGAGAATCCGCTTGAGGATTAACCACAAGGATTAATCAGCTCACGAATTGGTTGTAAGCAATAAAAAACCCCGCCAGTTGCCTGGCGGGGTTTTTTATAAGTAATGAATTACTTAGCAGCAGCCTTCTTGCGACGGCGGCGCTTTGGAGCAGCTGCTGGAGCTGCTGCCTTCTTCTTGCGGCGCTTTGGAGCAGCCTTCTTAGCTGCTGCCTTCTTACGACGCTTTGGAGCAGCCTTCTTAGCTGCTGCCTTCTTACGACGCTTTGGAGCAGCCTTCTTAGCTGCTGCCTTCTTACGACGCTTTGGAGCAGCCTTCTTAGCTGCTGCCTTCTTACGACGCTTTGGAGCAGCCTTCTTAGCTGCTGCCTTCTTGCGACGCTTCTTTGGAGCTGCTGTTACAGCAGCCTTCTTACGACGCTTCTTAGGTGCTGCTGGTGCAGCTGCCTTCTTGCGCTTCTTTGGAGCAGATTTCTTAGCTGCAGCCATGTGTTTATCTCCTAATCGGAAGGGTTCGGATCCGTCACCCAAACCTGTTTCGTGGATAAGTGTGACTGAATATGGAAAGAATTACCACTACATTGTGAGAAAAATTGCACTGCGTGTCGCTAATTATTTATTTAATTTTTCTATGCTCTTTCGCAATTTCCTTAACTATTTCTGCACCGAATTTCGGCGAATTTTGCCGAAAACGTTAAACATTTGATGCAAGAGTTAAGAAATCTCCCGATTTTTACGAATTTCCCGCTCTCGAACGGCAAATTCGTTCGTTTGGACGTCGTATTTCCACATTTTCGGTAAGAAAATCGCCAAAAGTGCGACCACAACGACACACATCAGCCCACCAGAAGTTACCGAGATCGACAAGGTAGTAGCTGCCGCCATAGAGGCTGCGCGAAGTTGGCCAGCTAGTGGACCTACTGAATAGGAAAGTAATTCGATTCCGGCAAGACGACCACGCAAATTATCGGGGATGGTCTGGTTCCAAATATTTCCCCGGAAGAGGGCGCTGACCATATCCGATGCCCCGGCGATGGTGAGAAAGAGAAGGACGAGAATCAATGAGTTGCTCATGCCCGCTGCTGCAATGGCAAGGCCCCATCCCATCGCAGCCAAGATGACGGCGCGACCATGGAAGCGATAGGTGCGAGTCCATCCCGATGTCAAAGTAACAATGACAGAGCCGACCGTGATTGCGGCATAGAACATTCCAAGAGCCCAGGGAGCATTTAACTCATCTGCCCAGAATGGATAGAGCGCCATCGGCATTGCAAGTGTCATTGCAGCAAGATCGATGATGTATGTACCCAATAAATCTTGACGTCTAAATGCATATTTGACACCATCTAATAACGCTGCCAGAGATGGCTTTTCAGCCTCCTTTGAGCGAGCAATCGAGCCTACGCGTGCAAGAAAAAAGAGTGAGAGCAGGTAGGTTGCAATATCAACGACATAACCTGCACTGACCGACATCGTTGAGAAGATAATTCCGCCGATAGTCGGTCCAACAATGACACCTAACTGCCAGCGCAAACTTAAGAGAGCACTTGCTGCCGGCAGATCTTCATGGCTGACAAGCCGGGGCAACATCGCATCCATCGAAGGGCGTTGCAGACCATCGACGACGGCAAAGAGTGCTGCGACGAGATAGATGGCAAGAGTTGTCGGGCTGCCAAGGAGAGAGTTGCCAAGAAGTACCAGGACCAAGATGAGGGCGCCGGCCTCGGTTGCCCAGACCATCTTCTTGCGATCGACAGAGTCTGCAAGAACGCCGCCATAGAGACCAAAGATGATCAGTGGAACGATCTCAACAACACCGAGGAGTCCTACTGCAAGGTAGGAACCGGTGAGCTCTTTGAGTTGAAAGGGCAGTGCGACATAGGTGATCATCGATCCAAAGTAGGAAATCAGCCCTGCGGTCCAGAGATTACGAAAATCTGGGTACTTTTTTAGGGGAGTAAGGTCGATTGCATACTTAGCCACCTGAGAAGACTAGTGAAATGTTTGCTTTTCGGAAGGAAAGGCACCTGCGCGAACATCGCTGGCAAACTCTTGGCTGGCATCAAAGAGTTCTTTGCGCAGATTTCGATATGCCTTGGCAAGCTTTGGAGGATTGGCAGTCAGTCCTGCCATATCTGTCCAGACAAGTACTTGGGCATCGCACTCACTTCCTGCACCGATTCCGATGGTGGGAATAGAAAGGGCTGCTGTAATTCGGGCGGCAAGTTCTGCTGGAACGAGTTCAAGAACGATGGCAAAGGCGCCAGCTTTTTCTAGGGCGAGGGCTGCATCCAATATTGCATCGCCATCATCTCTGCCCTGCACGCGATAGCCACCTAATTGGTGAAGTGATTGCGGGGTAAGGCCCAGATGGCCCATGACAGGAATGCCGACGGAAGTTAACTTTTCCACTGTTGCAAGGTGAGCACCTTCTAGCTTGACCGCCATCGCACCTGCCTCTTTAAAAAATCGTGTTGATGTTGCAAGAGCTAGCTCTGGCGATGCTTCATAGGAACCAAAGGGAAGATCTGCCACAACAAGTGATCGCTTGGATCCGCGAACAACGGCGCGGGTAAGAGGTATCAAGTCATCGACTGTGACAGGGATGGTGTTCTCTTCCCCGAGAAAATTATTGCCTGCGCTATCGCCCACAAGAAGGACGGGGATGCCTGCCTCATCAAAGATCGATGCCGTCATCTGCTCATAGCTTGTGAGCATCGCCCATTTCTCACCGCGCTCTTTGGCAGAGCGCAGGTCAAGGATGGTGATGCGACGATGGGATGCACCGCCATAGAGGGTCGTTGATGTGCTCATGTAAATCTCCTTGCCTCGAAGCCTCATGCGAGGTCCCCGGGTCTTCCAGCCAATGCTACTCCCGATACTCTTGAACTATGAAGTTGCGTTTGGCGCTGGCTCAAGTGAACCCCACGGTCGCAGACCTTGCGGGTAACGCTGCGCTCATTAAGCAATCAGTCGATCAAGCAGTAGCTGCAGGTGCGCATATTGCGATATTTCCTGAGATGGTGCTCACCGGTTATCCGGTGGAAGATTTAGCCCTGCGCCCCTCATTTCAGGTGGCGAGTAAGAGCGCACTGACAGCGCTCGCATCCACATTAGATAAGAAGATCGTCTCCATCGTGGGCTACCTCGATCAGGTCAATGGCAAGCCACAGAATATGGTGGCTGTCATTGCAGGCGGTGAGGTAAAGGCGCGTTATGCAAAGTGCCACCTACCTAATTACGGAGTCTTCGATGAGTACCGCAATTTTGTGGCAGGAGATTCCACCCTTGTCGTGCGCATCCACGGCGTTGATGTCGGTATCGCAATCTGTGAAGACCTCTGGATTGATGGTGGAATTACTGCAAAGCTCGCAGAGCGCACACCAGGACTTGTCATTGTTCCCAATGGTTCTCCCTATGAGAGAGCTAAAGATGATGTGCGCCTTGCGCTGGTTACCAAACGCGCTCGCGAAGCTAAAGCTCCTCTTGCCTATGTCAATATGACAGGTGGCCAAGATGATCTGGTCTTTGATGGCGACAGCATTGTTGTGAATTCAGATGGCGCAGTCATTGCCCGCGCTCCTCAATTTGAAGATGGCGTAATGATTGTCGATGTTGATGTGAAAGTCGGAACATCTACTCCTGATGTGATCATCTCTGAAGACACTGTTGAAATTGCTAAGCCATCTATTCCTGGAATTGCTCATCGCCTGGGTGATGAAGAAGAGATGTGGAAGGCCATCGTTGTGGGCCTTCGCGATTATGTAACCAAGAATGGATTCACATCTGTACTCGTTGGCCTCTCCGGCGGCATTGATTCAGCACTCGTTGCAGCACTTGCCATCGATGCACTGGGTCCAGATAAGGTGCATGGGGTTGGGATGCCCAGCAAGTATTCATCCGATCATTCGGTTGAAGATGCACAATTGATGGCTGCCAACACCGGCCTTGGATTTCGCATTATTAAGATCCAGAATATGGTCGATGCATTCGGCGGACAGATGGAGCTCACCGGTCTTGCCGAAGAGAATCTGCAAGCTCGCGTGCGAGGAACAACTCTGATGGGCCTTTCTAATCAGCATGGCCACTTAGTACTTGCCACGGGAAATAAATCAGAGCTTGCCTGCGGCTACTCCACTCTTTATGGCGATGCTGTCGGTGGCTATGCACCGATAAAAGATATTTATAAGACCGATGTGTGGGCACTTGCTCGCTGGCGCAATCAGGTAGCAAAGGATGCAGGTGACGTTCCACCGATTCCTGAGCGCTCCATTACAAAGGAGCCATCTGCAGAGCTGCGTCCTGGCCAAAAGGATTCTGACTCACTTCCTGAATATGCAGTGTTGGATAAAGTATTGAAGGCCTATGTCGATGATGATTTAGGAAGAGATGCCCTCATTGCTGCAGGCTTTGATAAGGAACTTGTGATGCGCGTAATCGCGATGGTCGATAGGGCTGAATATAAGCGCCGCCAATATCCACCTGGCACCAAGGTCTCTAAGCGTGCCTTCGGTAAGGATCGACGCCTGCCTATGACAAGTAAGTGGCGCGAGCTCTAATTTTGTAACACTGCCGTAACTTGCCTTTGGCACGATGGCCCACATGTCCCCAAGTGAGAACATCAGCAAGCAGCAAGAGTTCGTCCTTCGCACCATCGAAGAGCGCGATATTCGCTTCATCCGTCTGTGGTTTACCGACATTCTGGGAACGTTGAAATCTGTGGCTATCGCACCTGCCGAACTTGAAAATGCCTTTGAAGAAGGAATCGGTTTTGATGGTTCTGCAATTGAAGGATTTGCTCGCGAATTTGAATCCGATATGTTGGCAATGCCAGATCCTGCAACATTTACCATCTTGCCCTGGCGCGCTGAAGCACAAGGCGCTGCTCGTATGTTCTGCGATATTACTTTGCCAAGCGGTCAGGCATCTCCTGCAGATCCTCGCAATGTTCTGCGTCGCACCTTAGATAAGGCAGCCAAGATGGGATACACCTGTTACACCCATCCAGAAATTGAATTCTTCCTCTTTAAATCAGAACCTGAAAAAGGTGTGGCACCTGTTCCTGTTGATCAAGGTGGCTACTTCGATAACACACCAGCTGTTGTGGGACATGACTTCCGTCGTCAGGCAATTACGCTATTAGAGGCAATGGGCGTCTCCGTTGAATTTAGCCATCATGAAGGAGCCCCTGGCCAGCAAGAGATTGATCTTCGTTATGCCGATGCCTTAAGCACTGCAGATAACATCATGACATTTCGCCATGTGGTTAAAGAGGTTGCACTCAACCAAGGATTCTTCGCATCCTTTATGCCTAAGCCATTTACCGATCATCCTGGCTCTGGAATGCATACCCACGTCTCACTCTTTGATGGCGAGAAGAATGCTTTCTATGACTCCAGTGCAGAGCTCAATCTCTCAACTGTGGGTCGCCAATTTATCGCCGGCATCTTGAAGCATGCTGCAGAAATTACGGCAGTGACTAATCAATGGGTTAACTCCTATAAGCGCCTGCAAGGTGGGGGAGAAGCTCCATCGATTATCAACTGGGGCCATAACGATCGCGGCGCGCTTGTTCGTATTCCTATGTATAAGCCCAATAAAGAGAATTCAACGCGTATTGAATTCCGCTCACCAGATTCTGCATGTAATCCCTACCTTGCCTATGCGGTGATGTTGGCTGCAGGGCTAAAGGGAATTGAGAAGAAGTATGTTCTTGAGCCCTCAACAGATAATCAACTTCTTCCATCCAACCTTGAAGAAGCAATCCTTGTGATGGAGAAAAGCGAACTCGTTCGAGAAACCTTGGGCGAGCATGTATTTGATTACTTCCTTCGTAATAAGCGCTCTGAGTGGCAGGACTACCGCCGCCAGGTCAGCGCCTATGAATTAGATCGATACTTACCGGTCCTCTAACCAGGAAATTGGGCGCCTTCTCTGTAGCATTTTGCTATGGCTAAAGAGATAAACGCATCATCCATTCGTCGCTACAACCTCATTGCAGGTTTCTTCCATCTCGTTCAAATGGCGGTAGTGCTTGTCCTTACGAGCGACTTCACCTTGCCTATTGTTGCCCGCTACGCAGCAGGACCTCCAGGAAGTGATTTTGCAGAACCTGTCACACTTTTGAATGCACCTATCGGTCTGACTGTTGCAATCTTCCTAGGACTTTCAGCCTTCTTCCATTTCTTAGTTGCAAGCCCACAATTCTTTAGCCGCTATAGCGCAGGCCTTGCAGCCCATCGCAACTACTTCCGTTGGGTTGAGTACTCCATTAGCTCATCAGTGATGATCGTTCTCATCGCTTTGATTACTGGAGTATCTGATGTTGTTGCCATCATCTGTCTCTTTGGTGTGAATGCATCAATGATTCTCTTTGGGTGGCTGCAAGAAAAGTATGAGCAGCCAGGCAATGGTGGATGGCTTCCATTTATCTTTGGTTGTATTGCAGGAGCAGTCCCATGGATTGCAATCTTGTTCTATGTCTTGGCTGTTGGAGGGCCAGGAGATACGAAGGCTCCAGCATTTGTTTATGGAATCATCTTCTCAATCTTTTTCTTCTTCAACACCTTTGCAATCGTGCAGTATCTGCAATATAAGAAAGTCGGTAAGTGGTCTGACTATCTACGGGGAGAAAAGACTTACATCACGCTCTCTCTGGTTGCTAAATCTGCCCTTGCTTGGCAGATCTTCTCTGGCACCTTGATTCCACCACAATAAGCCGCCTTGATTAGATAAGCGCTCTCGCGCTATTCTGTAGCCACTATGAAGCTCCGCGGACTCCTCCTTATCCGCCGTAGCGAGGCCTAACAACCGGTCTCCTCGCTGCGGAGTTTGGTGTTGCCGGTAAACACCCTCGGATTACCAAACAACTAAGGAGCACGTGAAATGAATTTTCCAAAGCAAAAACCTTCCAAGATGCCGGTGCATCGCTATTCACCATTTATCCCTGTAGAGCTTGAAGATCGCACCTGGCCAAGTAAGAAGATGACCAAGGCACCACAGTGGTGCTCTGTCGATCTTCGCGATGGCAACCAGGCTCTTATCGATCCCATGGATACTCCCCGCAAGCTTGCAATGTTTAAGTTACTCGTTGCCATGGGTTATAAAGAGATTGAAGTGGGTTTCCCATCTGCATCCCAAACTGATTTCGACTTTGTGCGCAAGATTATTGATGAGGGATTGATTCCAGATGATGTGATCATCCAGGTGCTGACACAGGCTCGCGAACCACTCATCCGTCGCACCTATGAATCAATCAAGGGTTCAAAGCAAGCCATCGTTCACCTCTATAACTCAACTTCTACCTTGCAGCGCCGCGTTGTATTCGGCCTTGATAAAGATGGAATCAAGAAGATTGCAACAGATGCTGCTGCGCTCTGTCTTGAATTAATGTCGACAGTTCCTGAGACCAAAGTTTCATTTGAATACTCACCTGAGTCATATACAGGCACAGAACTCGAATTTGCTGTTGAGGTGTGTAATGCGGTCAATGATGTGTGGAAGCCAACACCGCAATGGAAGACCATCATGAATCTTCCTGCAACGGTTGAGATGGCAACACCGAATGTCTATGCAGATTCCATTGAATGGATGTGTCGCAACCTCACAAACCGCGAGAGCGTGATTGTTTCATTGCACCCACATAATGATCGTGGAACAGGAGTGGCTGCTGCAGAACTTGGATACTTAGCAGGCGCTGATCGCATTGAAGGAACGTTATTCGGCAATGGTGAGCGCACAGGAAATGTCTGTCTTGTCACCCTTGGCATGAATATGGTCTCTCACGGCATTGATCCTCATATTGATTTCAGCGATATCGATGAAATTCGTCGCACAGTCGAATACGGCAATCAGTTACGTGTTCCTGAGCGCCATCCTTATGGCGGCGACCTTGTCTTTACAGCGTTCTCTGGTTCACACCAAGATGCGATTAAGAAGGGCTTTGAACATCTCGAGCGTGATGCAAAGGCTGCAGGAAAGCATGTTGATGACCACACATGGGCTGTTCCCTATCTTCCTATCGATCCCAAAGATATTGGTCGCTCATACGAAGCTGTTATTCGCGTGAACTCACAGTCAGGTAAGGGTGGAGTTGCCTACTTGATGAAGAATGAACATTCACTGGATCTTCCTCGTCGCCATCAAATTGAATTTTCTAAGATTGTTCAGACAAAGACAGATGATGAAGGTGGCGAGGTCACTGCAGAGCAGTTGTGGCACATCTTTGAAGATGAGTACTTGCCAACGGATTCTGCGCCGTGGGGACGATTCCGTCTTAAAGGAATGTCACAAGTGTCTGTTATGGGTGAAGATGTTCAACTCACCGTCAAGATGACAGATCGCGGTGAAGCAATTGAACTTGCTGGCACAGGTAATGGACCGATTGCAGCGTTCTGCCATATCTTGCAGAACTACGGCGTTGATGTTCGCGTTCTTGATTTCAGTGAGCATGCACTCTCCTCAGGAGGAGATGCATCAGCTGCTGCCTATTTGGAGTGCGCCATTGCAGGAGAAGTCTTCTGGGGAGTCGGAATCGACCCTAATACAACGACTGCCTCACTCAAGGCAGTCGTGTCTGCAATCAATCGCGCTATTCGCTAACTATCGTACGCAGTATGTCTGCCCATCAATCCAAGCTCTATCGCGATGAGGCAATCATTTTGCGCACGCAAAAGCTTGGTGAAGCAGATCGCATCATTACTCTGCTTACCAAAGAGCATGGTCGTATTCGTGGTGTGGCAAAGGGCGTTCGTCGCACGATGTCTAAATTCGGTGCGCGCCTGGAACCTGGTAGCCATGTCGATATTCAGATGCACTCAGGTAAGACTTTCGACACCATTACTCAGGTTGAAGCGATTATGAATTATGGTGAAGCGCTGACAGAGGATTACCAGCGCTGGACAATTGCTCATGCGATTCTTGAAACAGCAGAGCGCTTTACTCAACAGGAGCAAGAGCCAGCCCCTCAAGAATTTCAACTCGTTGTCGGTGGCATGAAGGCACTTGCTGACAATCGTTACGATTCATCACTCGTGCTCGATGCATTCTTACTACGATCACTTTCTATTGGTGGGTATGAACCATCCATGACTGCATGCTCTCGTTGTGAAAAGGCTGGACCTCACCGTTACTTCTCACTCGTCGGCGGTGGATCTGTCTGTATGGATTGCAGGCCATCTGCATCGGCAACTGCATCACCTGAGGCGTTATCGCTGATGCAAGCACTTCTTGTGGGAGATTGGGATGCGGCTGTAAAGAGCGAACATCGCCATCGCCGAGAGGCTAGTGGTTTGGTAACTGCTTACCTACAATGGCACCTTGAACGCGGACTGCGAAGTCTGCCGATGGTCGAGAGGGCGTAACAAGTTACCCATGGCTAAGAAGATTGAGATTCCCCAACACATCGCAATTGTGATGGATGGCAATGGGCGTTGGGCGAAAGAGCGCGGACTACCACGCACTGCAGGCCATCAAGCGGGAGAGAAAGTTCTCTTTGATCTCGTTGAAGCATGTATTGAATTTGGTGTGAAAGAGGTAAGTGCCTACGCGTTCTCTACAGAGAATTGGAAGCGCAGCCCTGAAGAGGTGAAGTTCTTGATGGGCTATAGCCGCGAAATGCTTCGCACGCGCCGCGATCGCCTTAATGAGATGGGTGTGAAAATCAATTGGCTAGGTCGCCCACAAAAGCTCTGGAAATCAGTGATTAGTGAGCTTGAAGAGGCAGAGGAGTTAACCAAGAAGAATAAGAAGCTCACGCTCAATATGTGTGTGAACTACGGAGGCCGTGCAGAGATTGTTGATGCCGCTGCTGAATTAGCCCGTGATGTAAAGCGCGGCAAGGTGAAGGCTGATTCAATTAATGAGAAGACTTTAGAGAAGTATCTCTACTCACCGAAGATGCGTGATGTGGATATGTTCCTGCGATCATCAGGAGAGCAGCGCACCAGCAACTTCTTGCCATGGCAATCTTCCTATGCAGAGTTCGTCTTTATGGATGTCTTGTGGCCAGATATGACGCCAAAGTTATTGTGGAAAGCGATTGAGATTTACTCTGAGAGAGAGCGTCGATTCGGCTCTGCTTAGAGGTTTGCTACAACGCCCCACATAATCAATACGCCTAGAATTGTTGCAAAGAATGTCCAGCGTGATGAGTGACGTGAATGCGCTTCAGGCAAGATATGAGAAGTAGCAAGATAGATTACAAATCCTGAGAAGAGCGCTAAGTACAGTGCAAGTGATGAATCACTGAGTACGAGATAGGTTCCCACGCTTGCTCCACCAATTCGAGCAACAGCATCGACTCCCAGCAATCTATAACTTGATTTACTCCAATTCCCACTCTTGACCATCAGTGAGACTGTATTAAGACCATCGCTAAATGCGTGGACAAGGACTGCGATAAAGACTGCATACCCAAGTGAGTTGCTGACTTTAAAGGCAACGCCTAAACCAATACCGTCTAGGAATACATGGCCACCCATGGCAAGTGCGCCGAGGGAACCTGCAATGTTGTGGTGTTCGTGATCATGACCGTAATCTGATTCGGCTGGTTCGTGGCTACCGAATATTCCTTCGATAATGTGAAGTGATAAGAAGCCAATCAAGATGGCAAGTGAGACAGTGCGAATTCCACCGATATCTGTGGTGTTCATTTCAAAAATTTCAGGCAATAAATCAAATCCCACAAGTCCGAGAAGAAGACCGGCAGAGAGCCCTAGGACGAGGTGGAATCGATCAGATGATTTGAGAGCGACATAGCCACCCAGAGTTGTCGCAAGCACGGTGATTGCGGCAAAGGCAATGGCTAGGTTCATGGCTTAAGGATAACGGCATTACTGTTCTCTCATGATTGCTATCGCCCGCTTTGAAGTGCAATTGGCTGAAAGCGCCGCCTTTGAGAAAGATGTGAGTGCTGCCTACGAAGCACTCGCATCTTGTGCTGGATTTATCGATGGTGAATATGGCCAGAATCTCGATGACTCCAATCTCTGGGCACTTGTCACTCGTTGGGAAAATGTTGGCTCATATCGACGCGCCTTGAGCGCGATGCGCACAAAGCTAGAAGCTATTCCATTATTGGCACGCGCAATTGATGAACCTGGGGCCTACGAGATAAACTAAGGCCACGATTGCAACGACCGTTGTTATTCGCCGACAGCCAGCCGGATGGAGATTTGAAATGGCCGTAGACCGTCTAGAAAATATTGTTTCGCTCTCAAAGCGTCGTGGATTTGTATTCCCCTCATCAGAAATTTATGGAGGCCTTCGCGCTTCTTGGGATTACGGCCCACTCGGCGTAGAGCTCAAAAATAACGTTAAGCGCCAGTGGTGGAAATCCATGGTGATGGGCCGCGAAGATGTTGTCGGTATCGACTCATCAGTTATTTTGGCTCGCGAAGTCTGGGAAGCATCAGGACACGTTGCAACATTTAGCGATCCGCTTACCGAATGTACTGCTTGCCATAAGCGCTATCGCGCAGATCATTTAGAGGAAGCTTATGAAGCAAAGCACGGAAAGGCGCCAGCATCTCTTGCAGATATGAACTGTCCTGCATGTGGCAATAAGGGCCAATTCACAACACCGAAGCAATTCTCTGGTCTTCTTAAGACATACCTTGGACCTGTTGAAGATGAGTCAGGTCTTGCCTACCTTCGCCCAGAGACTGCGCAAGGAATCTTTATTAACTTTGATCAAGTGATGACAACATCACGTAAGAAGCCGCCTTTTGGTATTGGCCAGATCGGAAAGTCTTTCCGTAATGAAATCACACCAGGTAACTTCATCTTTCGTACTCGTGAATTTGAGCAGATGGAGATGGAGTTCTTCGTAGTTCCAGGAACTGATGAAGAGTGGCATCAATACTGGATTGATACGCGTATGGCTTGGTATACAGATCTTGGAATTAATCCTGATCGCCTACGTATCTATGATCATCCAAAAGAGAAATTGTCGCACTACTCAAAGCGCACAGCAGATATTGAATATAAGTTTGAATTTAATGGAACTGAATGGGGCGAGCTCGAAGGTATTGCAAATCGCACAGACTTTGACCTCAAGGCTCACTCAGCTGCTTCAGGTAAAGATCTCTCCTACTTTGATCAAGAGAAGAATGAACGCTGGACTCCCTTTGTGATCGAACCTGCAGCAGGTGTAGATCGTTGCACGCTCACATTTATGATGGATGCATACACAGAAGATGAAGCGCCCAATGCAAAGGGTGAGATGGAAAAGCGCGCTGTGATGAAATTTGATCACCGCTTAGCTCCCGTCAAAGCTGCTGTTCTTCCTCTCTCTCGTAATGCTGACCTCTCACCAAAGGCGCGCGACTTAGCTGCGCAATTGCGTAAGAATTGGAATATCGATTTCGATGATTCAGGAGCTATTGGTCGTCGCTACCGTCGCCAAGATGAAATCGGTACGCCGTATTGCATCACCATCGACTTTGAAACGTTGGAAGATCAAGCAGTAACCATTCGCGATCGCGACACCATGGCGCAAGAGCGCATCGGCATTGATCAAGTAGAAGCATGGCTAGCGCCACGACTACTCGGCTGCTAGAGCCGCTTCAACTCCCGCTCAAAGATGGAGTTCACCTAGTAGACCCTCCTGTGGTGCTTGCACCGATGGCTGGAATTACCAATGCCGCTTTTCGCATGCTCTGTCGCGAACAAGGCGCTGGTCTCTTTGTCTCTGAGATGGTCACAGCTCGCGCGCTACTAGAGCGCATTCCTGAAACACTGCGCATGATTGAACCTGGTGCTGGTGAATGGCCACGTTCTGTGCAGCTCTATAGCGTTGATCCCCACCATATGGGCGAAGCAGTGAAGATGATTGGCCGCGAAAATTTAGCAGATCACATCGATATGAACTTTGGTTGCCCGGTTCCAAAAGTTACTCGTAAAGGTGGGGGAGCAGCACTTCCCTTTAAACGCAATCTCTTCCGTGAAATCGTGAAGGCAGCAGTCGAGAATGCAAAGCCCTATGGAATACCAGTGACGGTAAAGATGCGCATTGGTATTGATACAGACCATCACACATATTTAGAGGCGGCAAAGTCTGCAGCCGACCTTGGTGTTGCATGGGTTGCACTCCATGCACGAACTGCGCAGCAGATGTATGAAGGCAAAGCAGATTGGTCTGCCATTAAAAATCTAGTGGAGCACCTAAAGCCAACGGGAGTTCCTGTCCTTGGCAATGGTGATATCTGGTCGGGCGCCGATGGCATTGAAATGGTGCGCCAAACAGGGTGTGCTGGAGTTGTTGTGGGGCGCGGGTGCCTTGGTCGTCCTTGGCTATTTGCAGATTTAGTTGATGCATTTAACGGTGGAGATAAGCGCGTATTGCCTACTCTTCACGAAGTGCGTGAAGTGATGTTCCGCCATGGTGAATTGATTGTTGATTACTTTGAATCTGAAGATCGCGGATGCCGCGACCTACGCAAACACATGGCTTGGTATCTCAAAGGCTTCAGTGTTCATTCAGAGCTACGCCGTCAATTTGGCATGGTTGGTTCACTGAAAGAGCTTCGTTCATTACTGGATCAACTCGATGATCAGCCATATCCGGTGGAGATAGGGGATAAGCCACGTGGTCGCACAAGCAGTGGTCGTCCGCCTACCTTGCCTGATGGCTGGCTTAATGACCCCGATGAAATGATTCATCTTGATGTTGAAGATATGTTCTCGGGTGGGTAATGTTTAAATTAATCCGCCGAGTTATCTCACTCATCCTTGCAGTCGTTATTATCATTCCAACGTATGCACTCTTTGTTACATGGAACTCTGCAAAGAACCCAACCTTTCGCACGACAGCTGAAGTCATTGTGGTGCCAGGTGCTGCGCAACTTAACGGTGCACCAGGTGATGTATTACTCGCGCGACTACTTGAAGCAAAGCGCATTCACGATAAAGGCTATGCACCCTTTATTATTACCGTTGGCGCAGGAGCCCCAGGAGATCGCACAACCGAGGCTGCTGCAGGAAAGTATTGGCTTACACGCAATGGGGTTTCAAAGAATAGAGTGATTGCACTTCCGGTCGGCCGCGATACCTTAAGCCAGACTCGTGCATACATCAAGGAGATGCGCTCACTCAAGATTTATAACGTCATCATCGCAACAGATCCCTATCACTGCCAGCGAGCGATGACGATGGCAAATGATTTAGGGGCAGTGGCAACATGTTCACCGGTGCAGGGCGGACCTAATACTCTTGAAAAATCACGCATGAGATATTTGATTCGCGAAGCCGGGGCCTATCTTTCCTATATAACGTTAGGGCGCCGAGGCATTCATATCTCAGATCATCTGGGTAATAGTGGACTTGTAAGGTATGTGCATGAGCTCATCCAGTAGTTACAGCGCATCAGATCAAGAGCGCTTCCTGGATGAACCAGCAAAGCGCCCGGGCCGCACAGAATTTATGCGCGATCGAGCACGCGTTATCCACTCTGCGGCGCTTCGTCGCCTCGCTGCAAAGACTCAAGTAGCTGTTCCTTGGGAGAATGATTTCCAGCGCACACGTCTTTCGCATTCACTGGAGTGCGCACAGATTGGTCGCGAACTCGGTGAATCATTGGGCGCAGATCCTGATCTTCTAGAGACTGCATGTTTATCACACGATATGGGCCATCCACCTTTTGGTCACAATGGTGAAGAAGCACTCGCTGAAGTTGCAGCACCGTGCGGTGGATTTGAAGGCAATGCGCAATCATTTAGATTACTCACTCGTATTGAAGCAAAGACTGTCGATAGCCATGGCAAGAGCCTGGGACTAAACCTCACTCGTGCATCGTTAGATGCTGCCACCAAGTATCCGTGGGCACGAGCTGAAAATCCTCGTAAGTTTGGTGTGTATGACGATGACACAGATATCTTTCATTGGGTTCGCGAAGGTGCACCTGCAGGGCGCAAATGTATTGAAGCCCAAATCATGGATTGGTCTGATGATTGTGCCTACTCAGTCCACGATTTAGAGGATGCGATATTTGCAGGACAAGTCACTGTAAAGAACTTTGATAGAGATTTCGACATTCTCTACTCAGAGATGGTCAGTGGCTATGGAAGTGATGCAAGTAAGGAAGAAGTTGTGGCAGCGCTGACTCGCTTACAGAACCTCACCTGCTGGCCGACAAGCTTTGATCGCACACACCGAGCCCTTGCTCGTTTGAAAGATACAACTTCACAGTTGATTGGCCGCTTCGTCTTAGCTGCAGAGCTTGAAACACGAAAGGTCCATGGCGATGGACCTCTTACGCGCTATAGCGCAAACCTTGAGATTCCACGCGAGCAGAAGATTGAAGTAGATTTCCTCAAAGCGATTGCTGGCCACTACCTCATCAATGCAGCTGCGTCACAGGAGCGTTATGCAAAGCAACAGATAGTTATTCATGAACTTGTGGATATGCTCTTTGAGGCTGCTCCCAAGGAACTCGATCCCATCTTTGAAGATGATTGGAAAGTGGCGAGCACAGATTCAGAGCGCCTTCGCGTGGTGGTGGACCAGATTGCCAGCCTGACTGACCCCGGTGCATATGCACTCCATGCACACCTTTCGGCGCGTAGGTAAGGTAGGAACATGAGCGGTCGTATCAAGGCAGATGACATTGTTTATGTGCGCGAACATGCACATATCGATGAAGTAGTCACTGCAGCCGGCGTTGCTCTTAAAAATGCTGGCGGGGGACAGAAGAAGGGTTTATGTCCTTTCCATGATGAGAAGTCACCTTCTTTCCATGTGACTCCATCAAAGAATTACTACCACTGCTTTGGTTGTGGCGTTGGCGGAGATGTCATCGACTTTATGATGAAGACAGATCACCTTTCCTTTACCGAAACTATTGAACGACTTGCTTCACAAATTGGTTACACATTGCGCTATGAAGAAGGTGGGCCTGCTCAACCAACTTCACAGCGTTCACGTCTCTATGCTGCCCACGTTGCAGCTGCAAAGTTCTATCAAGAGTTATTGAACTCATCTCCTGATGCTTCCCATGCACGTGATCTTCTGACTAAACGCGGATTTGATAAGGCTGCGTGTGTCACATTTGGTGTGGGATATGCACCGAATGGTTGGGATGGCCTTACCAAACATCTTCGCGCAGCAGGATTTACCATTGAAGAGTTAGAAGAGGCAGGAATTTCAAAGATGGGTGAGCGCGGCCCCATTGATAAGTTCCGCAATCGCATCATGTGGCCGATCAAAGATATTTCAGGAGACATCGTTGGATTTGGTGCTCGCAAGTTAGCTAGCGATGAAGAAGATCAAGGTCCTAAGTATCTCAACACCTCTGAGACTCCTATCTATAAGAAGTCACAGGTGCTCTATGGCCTTGATATGGCTAAGAAAGATATTGCTAAAAACCGTCAGGTAGTAGTCGTTGAGGGCTATACCGATGTGATGGCATGTCACCTAGCTGGAATTACTACAGCTGTTGCCACATGTGGCACGGCATTTGGCGATGATCACATCCGCATTATTCGTCGCCTGCTCATGGATGCCGACACATTCCGTGGTGAAGTCATCTTCACATTCGATGGTGATGCGGCAGGACAGAAAGCTGCCATGAAGGCATTTGGCGATGATCAGAAGTTTGTGACACAAACATTTGTAGCCGTTGAACCAGATGGCCTTGATCCTTGCGATCTTCGCCAACATAAGGGCGATCTTGCACTGCGTGATCTAATCGCAAAGAGAGTTCCACTCTTTGAGTTTGCTATTCGCACAGAGCTGAAAAAACATGACCTGACAACAGCTGAAGGTCGCGTCAATGCTCTCAATACTGCAGCACCCTTAGTTGCCGCCATTCGCGATAAATCACTTCGTCCTGAATACATTAAATCGTTATCTGGGTGGCTTGGTACAGAGACTGAAGTTGTGACAGCGGCAGTCAATAGCGCACTGAAGAAGGTCACAACAAGTGCTGCACCAGTTGATGCGCCCACATCAGATACTGCATGGCGACCAAATCCCAATGAGCCAACGTTGATGCTCGAGCGTGAAGTTCTCAAAGCAAAGCTACAGATGCCAGGACTTGTCCTTGATTGGAAGACTATTGAAGAGGATGCATTTACTCATCCTGCCTATCGCGAGCTTCGTCGCATCATTGATTCATTTGGGACTGAAGCCGTCCTGCTTGAAAATGTGAGTGATGAAAGAATGCGTCAGCTCTTCACAGAGCTCTCAGTTGAACCAGTGCGCACAGATGGCGCAGTCTCAGATAAATATGTTGCAAGTATTGTCGCTCGCCTTCGAGAAGTTTTGGTCAGTCGCAAGATTGCAGATCTCAAATCGAGTTTGCAGCGCCTGAATCCCGTTGAAAATGTTGAGCAATACAACGGTGCATTCGCTGATTTAGTAGCCCTTGAAACCCAGAAACGTGGGCTTCATGAACTCTCGATTGGTTCGCTCTAACTTCGCGTATTTCTCCCTCATTTTGGCAGGCGTTAGACCCTGCGGTAGAGTTGCGCCCGTTACATTCCCTGATAGCTCAACGGCAGAGCAGTCGACTGTTAATCGACAGGTTCTTGGTTCGAATCCAAGTCAGGGAGCCATTTAGGCGGGGGTGCTTTACCCTAACTTTATGAATTCGCTCCGCAGCATCACTCGTGGCGCCGCCACCTCGTGGCGATCCCAATCCAACGCCCTTCGCATCATGCGTCTCTTTCTCGGAGCCACATGGATCTATGCAGGCTGGCATAAGGCAAGTGATCCCGGATTTTTTAACCAAGGTTCACCTACCTATATCGGAACGCAACTGGCTGCCTTTGCAGAAAATTCACCTATTGGTTTCTTGCTTGACTACACAATTGAACGCGCAGCCCTTGTTGGCGCCTTCGTGATGCTTGCAGAGTTCGCAATTGGATTTGCAACACTCTTATATGTTGCACCCAATAGCGCAGCTTTCGGTGGCTTTGCCATGGCAACAGGGCTCTGGCTCTCCAGTTCTTTCAACACAACCCCATACTTCTTAGCCGGTGATAGCGCCTACGCAATATTGTGGCTTGCATATTTACTACTACTGATTGGAAATCGTCGTATGCCATCTTTTAATATCCAGCGCCGTGGAGCTATTCGCACTGGCGTCATCGCATCTCTTGCAGTGCTTGCATCCTTTGCAGGACGCGCATTTCCTCAGGCAACTGCTGCCTCAAATTCTGCGAAATCAACATCTAAGGCAACCGGAAAACAGATTATCAAGTTGGCAGATATGAAAGTTGGAAAGACCTATAACTTCATCAGCTCATCACAAGGTATTCCAGCGATTCTCTTTCGCACCAAAAGTGGAGTCTTTGCCTACTCTGCAATCTGCACACATCAAGGGTGCACAGTTTCCTATAACGCATCTTCCAAGCGATTGAAGTGTCCATGCCACGCCGCCGAATTTGATCCACTCAAGAGTGCTAGCCCTGTGAGTGGGCCTGCCGAGACCCCGCTTGCAAAGGTCAAAGTCGCCGTTAGCGGTGCATGGATTGTTGAAGCTTAAAGGTCTACACATTTACATTACAGGGAACTCTCAGGAAGTAGAGGCAGGATTACGGGTATGAGAAAAATGAAGTTAAACGTCAAAGTAGTTGCAGCATTTATCGTAGGCGCAGCCCTTGCAGGCTCTATTGCAACTGCTGCAATAACCCCAACAACAGGCACTCTTAAAGCATGTGCTGATAATCGCACCCAAGCACTCTTCCTATCCACAACAGGCACATGTTCTTCCAGCCGCACACTCGTTGAAATCGGTGGCAATGGAATGAACACCAAGGCTATTTCCTCACTAGTCACGCCATCGGTTGTTTCAATATCGGTAACCGCTTCAAGTGGAAGCGGAACAGGTTCAGGCTCTATCTATAAGAGCAACTCGACTTCGAGCTACATCATCACCAATAACCACGTCATAGACACTTCTGGCTCTGTGGCAACTATCCAAGTTGAACTTTCCAATGGCAATCAATACCCAGCAAAGATTATTGGAAGAGATCCTGGCTATGACATTGCAGTGCTTCAAATTCAGATGGGTAACTTGCCAGCTGTAACATTGGGTGATTCCAGCAAGGTGAGCGTTGGAGATCCAGTCTTAGCTATTGGTTCACCTCTTGGCCTTGCAAGTACTGTCACAAGCGGAATCATCTCTGCACTGAATCGCCCGGTATCAACTGGCTCCAATGCTGCGCAGTCATACGTGAATGCAATCCAAACTGATGCTGCAATTAACCCTGGTAACTCAGGCGGTGCGCTCATTGATTCTCAAGGTCGCATCATCGGAGTGAACTCAGCTATTGCAACGCTCTCCAGTGGTGGAACAAGTGGATCTATTGGACTTGGCTTCTCAATTCCTATCAATGAGGCAAAGCGCGTTATTGATGAAATTATTTCAACCGGAAAATCAACTCGTCCTGTTCTTGGCGTCTACTTCGATCCAACATACACAGCAGGGGGAGCAAAGATTGCTCGTCTGAGTGCCAATGAAGGTGCTGAAAAAGCTGGCATTCCTGTCGGAGCGATTATTCGAAGCATGGATGGATTTAAGATTGTTGATACTGATACAGCAATCGTTCGAATCCGTTCTTATGCACCAGGTGCGGTTGTCACGATTGTGGCAGACCTACCAACAGGTGGAAGTAAGACTTTCAAGGTCACTTTAGGCTCTGCTCCATCGCTCTAAATCTTCAGTAAGAAAAATGCCCGTTACCTAGAGTTCTTAGGTAGCGGGTATCTTTCTTCCTATGGCTCTCTTCACTTTGCAAGTATCACTTCCTGATCGTCCTGGATCACTTGGCATGCTCGCATCCGCAATCGGAACAGCAGGTGCTGATATCCGCGAACTCGTTGTGCTGAGGAGTGAAGGTGGAACTGGATATGACCAGATCACCGTTGCTGTTCCTGGAACAGATCCAACAGATTTGGTAGAAATTCTTAACTCTATCGGCGGTGTTGAAGTTCTCTCCGTAGAGCCGGTTGCCAACTAACGTATCTAGACCAGGCTCGCGCTAGCTCCAGCACTGGGAAGTGAAGTAAAGAAGCGTGGTTTCTTAAATCCATTTTTATCAAAGGCTGCAAGGACCGCATCTTTAGTTTTCTGTGTATCACTTGCCTTGATCAGCGCGATTGCACTTCCACCAAAACCACCACCGACCATACGTGAGCCCATCGCACCTGCTGCAAGAGATGCATCAACTGCAACATCGAGTTCAGGGCATGAGACGGCATAGTCATCACGTAGTGATACGTGAGATGCGTTAATCAGAGTTCCCAGCGTTGCAAAATCTGATGCACGAAGAGCTGTGACTGCTTCAAGCACGCGAGCAATTTCAGTAACAGCATGGCGCGCACGGATAAATTCAGTGGGAGTTACTTTCTCACGGTTAGCTTCGAGAACATCCAAGGTGAGGTGGCGCATAGATGGAATTCCTAATTTGCGTGCCACAGATTCACAGGCTGCGCGTCGCTCTGCATACCCACCATCAACGAGTGCATGGTGGGCTTGTGTATCAATGATCAGAAGCTCAAGTCCAGCCGATGCAACATCAAAGGGAATGTTTTGGGTTGTAAGGTCGCGGCAATCAAGGAGAAGCGCGCTCCCTGCTTGACCCATGAGTGATACAGATTGATCCATGATGCCGCAGGGCATTCCCACATAATCATTTTCTGCCTTTTGTGTGGCACGAGCTAAATCTTCCTTGCTTCTATTGAGTGCAAAGAGAGTATTGAGTCCTACCGCTACTGAGCATTCCAGAGCTGCAGATGATGAAAGTCCAGCACCTGAAGGAACAGTCCCATCAACCAAGATATCTACACCGGATGTAATGCCAAGGCTCCAGAGAACACCAAGTACATATTTCTCCCAGTCACCTTTGCTTCCAGGCTTCACATCGCTGATGTCGATGGAGAAAATCTTCTCTTTCCGTTGATGCGATGCGATGCGCACAAGACCATCGGAGCGAGCTGCGATTGCTGCATGGGCGCGATCTGCAATCGCGAAGGGGAGTACGAAACCCTCGCTGTAATCGATATGTTCGCCAATAAGGTTGACGCGACCTGGTGCTTCTGCAATTACTTCTGGTTTGCGGCCATAGATCTCTTCAAAACTACGTGCAATCGATGCCATCTCTTAGAGCTTTACATCTTTTAACTGCTGCGCAGATTGCTCAGGCTTCATATCCATAATGAATGCACCCATCGCAGACTCTGAACCAGCTAGATACTTAAGTTTTCCTGGAGCGCGGCGCACGCTTGTGATCTGCCAATGCAGACGAAGGAGATCGCGACCTTCACGCACAGGCGCTTGATGCCACGCTGCGATATAGGCCATCTCGATGCCAAATACTCCATCAAGGCGTTGCATGACTTCGATGGCAATCGATGGGAATGAATCACATGCAGCAGGTGCTAACTCGGTCAGATCTGCAACGGGTTGAAGCGGCACAACGTGAATTTCAAAGGGATAGCGGGATGCATAGGGCGTGAAGGCAACCCAGTGTTCATTGCGAGCGATGATGCGAACGCCATCGCGAAGTTCACGGGCTAGGACATCATCGAATAAGACTCGACCTGTCTTTGCATGGTGTGCACGTGCCACATCAAGCATCTTGCCCACGCGTGGTGGAATATATGAATAGGCATAAATCTGACCATGTGGGTGAGCAAGTGTCACGCCAATTTCTTCACCACGGTTTTCAAAGGGTGCGATGTGAGCGATGAATGGCATTGTCGAAAGTTCTGCCGTGCGATCGCGCCATGCTTCAAGAAGGGTGCGCACGCGTTGTGGGGATAGTGATTTAAATGCACCACCATGATCTGCTGTAAAGCAGATTACTTCACACTTACCGGCAGCAGCGCCTTCATCAGTATCTGAACCGACCATATCGGGAAGAGCAAAGTCTCCATCTGGTGGGCGAAGTGAAGGGGAGCGGTTATCAAAGACAACTACTTCAAAATCATTTTCAGGAATCTCAGTAAGCAGATCACCTGTTGTTGGACACAGTGGGCAGAGTTCCTTCGGTGGCAAGAAGATGCGTCCTTGGCGATGAGCTGCCATAGCAACCCATTCATTGACCAGTGGATCAAGGCGGAGTTCACCGATTCCTGGTTGTTCCTCCTGTGGACGTTGATCTGCAACGGTGCGAGTTTGCCCTGCAGTGTCGTAGTAGCGAATTGTTCGGCCATCGTTCATGGTGCGGCTTGTGCGCACAATGCCAGCAGAAAGTTCGACTATCTCATCCATGATGTGCGTACTCTACCGTGCGCCTAGCAATATCTCGCTAGGCCCAGTTGAGTGTGCGTTCAATCGCTTTCTTCCATCCGGCATAACCCGATGCACGATCTTCAACGCTAGTCGTTGCGCTCCAGCGACGCGATTGTTTCCACTGCTTCTTCAATTCATCTGTGTTCTTCCAGAAACCAACTGCTAATCCGGCTGCATATGCAGCACCCAGTGCTGTGGTCTCGGTTATCAGTGGACGAGTGATATCGATGCCCATGATGTCTGCCTGCATCTGCATACAGAGTGAGTTTGCAGTAATGCCACCATCAACGCGCATCTCAGTCATGGGCACACCACTATCTGCAACCATCGCATCCATGACATCGCGGGTTTGATAGCAGATTGCTTCAAGGGCAGCGCGTGCAAGGTGGGCTTTAGTTGCAGCACGAGTGAGACCGACAATCACGCCACGTGCATCGGTGCGCCAGTAGGGTGCAAAGAGTCCTGAAAATGCTGGGACGAAGTAAACCCCTGCAGTATCTGTCACAGATGATGCAAGTGCTTCAGTCTCAGCAGCGTTTGAAATGATTCCTAGTTGATCGCGCAACCATTGGATGGCAGAGCCAGTTACGGCCACAGAACCTTCCAGTGCATACATCGCAGGTTGGTCACCGAATTTGTAACAGACAGTGGAGAGAAGACCATTGGTTGATCGAACTATCTCCGTTCCCGTATTAAGAAGTGCGAAGTTACCCGTTCCATATGTGGTCTTAGATTCACCGCGCTCAAAACAAACCTGTCCAACCATTGCTGCATGCTGATCACCAAGAATTCCTGCAATGGGAACTGCAGAACCTAGAGGCCCATGGGGGTTAGTTGTTGCATAAATTTCTGAAGAAGATTTGATTTCAGGAAGAAGATTGCGAGGAATGCCGAAGTAGCCAAGTAGCTCGTCATCCCATTGCAGAGTCTCTAAGTTCATGAGCAGTGTGCGACTTGCATTGGTGACGTCGGTGAAGTGCACGCCACCTTGCACACCGCCAGATAAGTTCCAGAGAAGCCATGAGTCCACAGTTCCAAAACGTGCTGTGCCAGCTTTTATTGCGCTCTTTACTTCTGCCGAATTTTCAATCAGCCAATGCATCTTGCTGCCGGAAAAGTAAGGTGCGATAGGTAGACCTGATTTATAGGTAATCGCCTTTGAAATCTCGGGGGAGAAGCTATTTAGGTAATCAGCTGTGCGGGTGTCCTGCCAGACGATGGCGTTATGAAGAGGGTGACCTGTGGTGACATCCCATGAAACTGTTGTTTCGCGTTGATTGGTGATACCGATTGCAGCTAAATCTGAACCCAAGATATCTGCCTGCTTGAGAGCTGCCGCAATCACCTCTTTGGTGCGATCCCAAATCTCTGCGGCATCATGTTCAACCCAGCCTGCTTGAGGAAGTATTTGGCAGTGCTCGAGTTGATGTTGCCCCACTACTTTTCCATCACCATCGAAAATCATGAAACGGGTACTACTGGTTCCCTGGTCCAAACTTCCGATGTATGCCATATAGTTAAGACTACTAAAGACTGTTAAAACTACTCAAGCACATAGGAATTGGTACCTCTTCAAAGATGTTTACTTCACAGCTCAATCCACTGCAGCGCCAGCAGGCTCTTAAGTCTCTGGCCAGTGAAGAGTTCGACATCCTCATTATTGGTGGGGGAGTCAATGGAGTGGGTGCAGCCCTTGATGCTGTCTCTCGTGGATTAAAAGTTGCTCTCGTTGAAGCCCATGATTATGCAGCTGGTACTTCAAGTCGATCCAGCAAGCTCATCCATGGTGGCCTTCGATACCTTGAACAATATGACTTTAGATTAGTACGCGAAGCGCTACACGAGCGCGAACTCATGGTTTCAACGCAATGTCCGCACTTAGTCAAGCCTGTCAGTTTTCTCTATCCACTAACAGAAAAAGTCAAAGAGCGCACCTATGTCGGAGCAGGCCTTGCTCTCTATGACGCTCTTCGCGGATTTAAGCGCGCACTTCCGTCACATAAGCATTTAACAGGTAAAACAATTGCAACAATCTCACCTTCACTGCGACAAGACATTATTACTGGTGCTATTCGTTACTTCGATGCGCAAGTTGACGATGCTCGTCACACGATGATGATTGCTCGCACAGCTGCACGCCACGGCGCAGTCATGGCAACGGGTGTTCGCGTAGAGGATCTGACTCGCTCTGGCAAGAAGGTAACGGGCGTTGTAGCAATTGATACTGCGACAAATAAGAAGTTCACCATCTCTGCAAAGGCAACGATTATGTGTGCTGGAGTCTGGAGTGATGAGCTCCATGAAGAATTTGGACTCACGGCCGGGTATTCAGTAGCGATGTCTAAGGGTGTTCACATTGTTGTTCCAGGAGATGCGATTCACTCCAAAGATGGAATTATTCTTAAAACTGCAGTCTCTGTCCTCTTTCTTATTCCATGGGGCGATAAGTGGATTGTTGGTACTACAGATACTCCTTATGAAGGAGATCGCTCTAAACCTCTTGCTACACAAGAAGATGTTCAATACATCCTGGATCAGGCAAACCGAGTACTTGATCCACAGCTCAAAGCAGAAGACATCATCGGGGTATTTGCAGGTCTTCGCCCCTTGGTTGCAAATAAGACTGGCTCTGCAACAACAAAACTTTCACGTGAACATACTGTCGATCGCCCAGCACCTGGCTTTGTCAGCATAGCTGGCGGTAAATACACCACATATCGCGTGATGGCTAAAGATGCAGTTGATCTTGCTGTCCTCGATCTTCGTCGTCTTGTCAATGATTCAGTGACAGAGAAACTTCCACTCATTGGTGCAGATGGCTACTTCGCACTCAAGCAACAGGTTGCCAAGATTGCAGAAGATCATGCACTCTCTGAGGCAACTGTGACCCATCTTCTTGATCGCTATGGCTCACTCATTGAAGAGATACTTGAGCTCATCGCACACGATTCAAGCCTTGCAGAGCGCATCATCCCTGAACTTCCCTACTTGAAGGCTGAAATTCTTCACGCTGCAACGCATGAAGGCGCACTCTCAGTCGAAGATGTTCTCCTTCGCCGCACACGTATCTCTTTTGAAGCCTTCGATGGCGGCGCAGATGCAGCTAAAGAGGTTGCAAAGATTATTGGTGAACCACTTGGTTGGGGTGCTAAAGAACGCAGTGCTTCAGTGAGTGCTTTCCTTGCAGTGATTGAGAAAGAGGAAGAAGCTCTCGTCGAGCTTATTAATTCTTAATCTGATTCCTGCAGCTATCGGTAGCAGGTTTCGTTGAAGGCTTCTTTGTCGGTGCAGGTGTTGGTGTTGGTCCTTGTTCAATTATGAGCACCAGTGGTTGCTTAATTTCAGCATGTGTACCTGATGCATCCCTAAATCCAACGTTGCCGACCCATGTTCCCGCTGGAATTCCCGCAATAGATAACTTCCATGAGCCGCTTGTCTCACGCGCAACAGTTTGAACCACTTTTGGCACTACTTGATTGGTTGAGTTGAAGTAGTACTTCACTGATCCCGTGACAACAGGTGAGTTATCTGGGCGCTTTACCTCAACTGAAATTACGGCATTCTTATTTGTCGTTGAGGCGAATACGGATGTAATTGTCATAGTTGTGCTCTCACCTTGAGGCATCTGATCTGCAAGCTCTGGTAACCAGGTTCCGGTGAGCAAGCTCTGAAATTTCTCTGGTGTACCACTAAAGACATTGAGATCTAGGCGACTACCTGGGACTCCGTACTTAGGTGCAATTCCACAAGATGAGTACTGCCATACAGTCCAATTGGCTGAACATTGCGCCGTTGTCCATGAGTGCACAAAACATCCCGCTGCCTTTACATTGGGCTTTGCACCTTCTTTAGCGGGGTCAATTGCATATTGCGCAATCCAAAGGGGATAAGTACTCAGCTCTTTATCTCGAACGAGTGCGGTTTCAAGGAAATGAGGTGAAGAGTAGATAAAGGGTGTGCGACCTGTCTTCTCTTTGACTGTCTTAAGAAAAGTCTTTGCCCACAAAGTTGCAGCGCTGCGTGTTGCATACTTCTTGCAGACTCTCGTTGAGCTTACTCTCACGCAGTTATTTTCAAGATCGAGGGCAATCGGTAGATCTTTTTCGTTATATCCACCAAGGGATGCAATTCTCCACACAACCTTCTGTGCCTGAACACGAGCATCGCGAGTTATCGCAGATGGTGATGTGACATCAGGAAGAAGTGCATAGTGATAGAAACCTGTGTAGATGCCAGCTGCTTGTGCTGCTGTGCGATCCATCTTGACATATTTTGCTGCGAGAAGATCGGCATCATCTCGAGTATCAGATGCCTTGATCATGACAAATGACAGACCTGCATCATGCATCTTCTGAAAATCAATGGGTTTTCCATTGGGATGTTGCCAGCGACTGATATCGGCGCCATGGATTCGCCCACCTGGACCAATCAAGTTGAGGTCTGTTGCCTGCGCAGGTGAAATTGATTGAATAGATAGAGACAGAAATGCGATGGAGGACAGGAGCGCAAGGATCTTCTTCACTTCTCGACCACCACGATAGTCAGGCCAAATACATCAAAGATTGCGCTCTGCAGAAGTGAGCGATGGCGCAGACGTGCTTCTTGATAATCATGGCCAGTGGCAAGTTTGTTGCTATCTCTGAAATCCAGAGCTAATCGTCCATTTTCAAATGAATCAAGTCGTGCATCAAAATAGGCGATCCACACAACACGGTCGCGACTTTCAACGAGATCGAGAACTTCATTCCAGCGCTGGCGTAGGTCAGCAAGGGTAAGTTCTGCGGGCATAGCGCGACTTTACCCCACGGGAGTTAATGTCTAGGTGCGCCGAGCCACTTGAAGTATTCGCCAGCCAAAATCACTCGAAGATTGCGACTTCTATCTGGAGATATTGCAAGGTGTTGTGCGATGCGCGCCACAATTTGTTCAACAGATTTTTCTGAAACGAAACGAACACGTGCTATCTCAGAGTTGCTCAGTCCTTGTGCGACAAGTCGAAGAGTCTCTATTTGGATATCGGTAAGGTCACTTAAAATACTGATAAATGAATTCTCATGAATATCAGCGTGAATGCTTATCCATTTCATATCTGAGCCATCACTTGCTGACTCCATACTCTCAGTCAGCGCAAAGGTAATGATGGAGAGGTCTGAGACAGAGCGCTTGAGAATGATTTTGGCCCCATGTGGGATGTTCTTTTCAAGGAGTCCAAAGAGCCTTAAATCTGGGCATGAAGTAATGATGACGATTCCCAAATCAGGATCCACTTTTCTAAATCGCTGCAGTAATCCAACTGCTTCTTCACCAGAGAATTGCAGATCAATCATGACGATTTCTGGCTGAAGAGAGCGAAAGAGATTTTCTGCTACAAAGATATTGGAGGCTTCTCCGATGACATTGGTGCTGTGCAATCGAAGGGATGCAGACATTGTGGCGAGTTCAAATGCATCATCGTTAATGAGCAAGACCCGCGCTGGATTCGCCAGAGTTTTAACCATAGATAAGGGTAGTTCCCGCCCAATGGTTTATACGAGAAGGGATATCCCTAGAGTCAATCTATGCTTCGAACTTATAACCCAATCCACGGATTGTTTGAATAAGCACTGGATTAGCTGGATCTACCTCAATCTTTGAGCGCAAACGCTTAATGTGAACATCGAGAGTCTTGGTATCACCGTAGTAATCGCCACCCCACACACGATCGATGAGTTGACCGCGAGTTAGGACGCGACCTTCATTGCGCAATAAGAATTCCAGAAGTTCAAATTCTTTGAGTGGCAACGGAATCAAATTGCCGTTGACAGTCACCTGATGGCGCTCGATATCCATACGGATACCAGCTGCGCTATGGATTCCCGAGGATTCCGATGTAGATGAATCTTCAGGAGTTCCACGGCGCAATACAGCTTTGATACGCGCTACAAGTTCGCGAGCAGAGTATGGCTTTGTTACATAATCATCGGCGCCAAGTTCTAGCCCAACAACCTTATCTACCTCTGAATCTTTTGCTGTCAGCATGATGATGGGAACTTGTGATGATGTGCGAATTGTTCGGCAGACATCGATACCTGAAATTTCAGGAATCATCAGATCCAGGAGAACTAAGTCGAAGGTGCTCTTATTAAAGGATGCGATACCTGCCTTACCTGTCTCGGCAACTTCTGTCTCGAAACCTTCCTTTTCTAGAAGGAAACTCAGCGCCTCAGAGAATGAAATTTCATCTTCGATAATTAAAATTCTTGTCATTCTCGAGTCTCTCCATTGATGTTGTTATGCACGGGCAAGCGAAGGGCAAATGTTGATCCAACGTTCTGTGAGCTCCACACCTTGATCTCGCCACCGTGTTTTGCAGCAACGTGCTTCACAATCGAAAGACCGAGTCCTGTTCCACCTGTTTCGCGTGAGCGGGCAGGGTCTACTCGGTAGAAGCGTTCAAAGATTCGCTCAAGATCGGCTTCCGGTATACCAATTCCTTGATCTGCAACTGAAATCGTCACAATCTCATCCTCAAGGCTGGTTGAGATGGAGACCTTTGTATTTTCAGGGGAGTAGTTGATGGCATTCTCAACAAGGTTATGAATCGCCATAGAGAGTTGATCGCGGTCACCAAAAACTGTGACGTTGACTTCATCAGATACTGCTAAGCCAATGCCGCGAGCTGCAGAGGTTGTCTGGCACTGATCAACTGCTTCGGAAATTAAATCACTGAGTAAGAGTGGTTCAGCAACCTGAAGTGGATCTGAATCCTGAAGACGTGAGAGGTTGATGATTTCTTGAACGAGATCAGTCAAGCGCTTAGCTTCCTGTTGCATGCGAGAGGCAAATTTTTCAACAGCGTCAGGTTCATGCTTTGCAGAGAGAACCGCCTCACTCAAGAGTGAAAGTGCGCCGATAGGCGTCTTAAGTTCATGAGAAATATTTGCAACGAAATCGCGACGGACTTCATGAACGCGTTCTGCTTCACTCTCATCGCTGAGCAAGACAAGGATTTGTAACTCTTTCTTCAGGGAAATAACTTTCACGGTTAATTCACGAAGACCTTCACCGATAGGACCACGTGGTACTTCGATTTTTCCGCTTTGTGTAAATCCGGTTCTGCGTACAACGCGAATGATGGCAAGGAGTTCAGGGCTCAGTAGCCGCCCATCTTTCAAAATATTGAGATTGTCGATACCTGATGTTGCAAATATTGGAACATCACCTGGGGCTAGAAGAAGTGCATCTTGTTCCAATTGTTCAAGGACTTCAAAGAGAATCGTGGGGTCCTCGTGGAGGGTAGTTTCCTCAGTTCTCCGAAGCCACATGCCGTAAGAGTAATGGCAGAAAAGGCCTGTTTACCGTCCGTTCATTCCCACGACTTTCATTATTCACCGAACCCCCCTACCGTCAGCACATGGCACTTATCCGTTCAGTCTTCCAAGATGAGTTAGATGGGGTCTCCCAATCACTCGTTGACCTGTCCAAGATGGCCGCGGACTCAATGAAGAAGGCGACAGAGGCACTATTGGCTGCCGACCTTCGCATTGCAGAAGATGTGATCTCTGCAGATGAAAAGATTGATAATTTTCAACATGAATTAGATAGCCGCATCATCGACATTATTGCGCGCCAGCAACCCGTTGCATCTGATCTTCGAGCACTTATCACAGCACTTCGTATGAGTGCAGATCTTGAGCGAATGGGCGATCTTTCACACCACATCGCCAAGATTGCACGTCTTCGCCATCCAGAGGTAGCCGTTCCACAAGATCTTCATGACATTGTTCGTCACATGGGTGATGCTGCAACAAAGATTGCAGAAAAAGTTGGAACAGTTATTGAAACGCGCAACACCACTATGGCTCTAGAACTTGAAAAAGATGATGATGTCATCGATACCTTGCATCGTGAACTTATTGGGAAATTAACAGCAGGTACATGGGATAAGGGAGTTGCCTCAGCTGTTGATATGACCTTGTTAGGTCGCTACTACGAGCGCTTTGCAGACCACGCCGTCTCTGTTTCCCGTCGTGTCTACTTCCTCGTTACCGGCGAATTCGCACAGCCTTAAACCTTTCATTCTTTTACGCGCTCAAGTAGAGTCGCGCCATGACGTACACACCCACACCTGCAGATAAATTCACCTTCGGTCTTTGGACTGTTGGCTGGCAAGCGCGCGATCCATTTGGTGATCCCACCCGCGAAGCTCTAGACCCAGTTCGCACAGTCAATGAACTCGCAGCACGTGGTGCATACGGTGTGACATTCCACGATGATGATCTCTTTCCGTTTGGCTCCGATGATTCAACTCGCCAGGGACATATTGATCGCTTTAAGAAAGCACTTGCCGAAACAGGAATGAAAGTTCCGATGGCAACAACAAACCTCTTTAGCCATCCAGTCTTTAAAGATGGCGCGCTGACAAGCAATGATCGCGATATTCGCCGCTTTGCCATTCGCAAAGCGATGCGCAATATCGATTTGGCTGTTGATTTGGGTGCAAAGATTTATGTTTGTTGGGGAGGACGTGAAGGCGCTGAATCTGAAAGCTCTAAGGATGCCTATGTTGCCCTTGAGCGTTATGCAGAAGGCTTTAACATCCTTGGCCAGTACGTGATTGATAAGGGTTATGACATCAAGTTTGCGATTGAACCTAAGCCAAATGAGCCACGTGGAGATATCTTCCTTCCAACAATCGGCCATGCACTTGGGTTCATTGAAATGCTCGATCATCCAGAGATGGTGGGGCTAAATCCAGAAGTGGGCCACGAACAGATGGCTAACCTGAACTTTGTTCACGGAATCGCACAAGCGCTATGGCAGAAGAAGTTATTCCACATCGACCTCAACGGTCAGCGCGGTCCAAAGTATGACCAGGACTTTGTCTTTGGCCATGGCGATGTCAAGAGCGCCTTCTTCCTCGTGGATCTTCTTGAGAGATACGGATATGCAGGGCCGAAGCACTTTGATTACAAGCCTGTGCGCACAGATGGCGATTCAGGAGTCTGGGCATCTGCAACATCGAATATGCGCATGTATCTCGTGCTCAAAGAGCGCGCAGCTGCATTCCGCAAGGATCCACGAGTCATTGCCGCAATGAAGGAATCAAATATTCCAGGGCTTTCAGAGCCAACACTTGCTGCAGGTGAAACTTGGAAGGATCTTGCAAAGGACTCATTCGATGCAGATGTAGCAGGCAAACGTGGTTATGGATATGAAATCCTCGACCAACTCGCTATGGAGCATTTGATGGGCGTGACTGCTTAATCTCGTTACACTTCGAAAATGCGATTAGGTGTGCTCGATGTTGGTTCTAACACCATTCATCTGCAGGTTGTTGATGGCCACTTAGGTGGACCTCCAATTCCTAACTCATCTCATAAATCCGTCATTCGCCTAACTGAATATCTTGATGAGGCTGGCTCAATTACAGAAGTCGGTATTGATCGAATCACCGATGCCATTGCAACAAATATAAAGAGTTCCGAGCATTTAGAAATTGATGAATTATTGGCCTTTGCAACTTCAGCAATCCGTGAAGCAAATAATTCAGATGATGTCATCGCGCATGTGAATAAGACATGCAATATCGATCTGCAAGTTTTGAGTGGTGAAGAAGAGGCGCGCTTCACATTCCTTGCTGCACGTCGCTGGCTTGGATGGTCTTCAGGAGATCTGCTCGTGCTCGATATTGGTGGCGGTTCACTAGAAATAGCACGGGGTGAAGAAGAGAACCCCATCTTCAAGTCATCCATGCAACTCGGAGCAGGACGACTGACTCGAAAATTCCTTAAAGGTGATCCCTTTACTTCAAAATCATTGAAATTGTTGGAAGATTATCTCAAGGAAGAGATTGCACCACTTGCAGATTCCTTATCCACGTATGAGAAAGATATTGCTACGGGTACCAGTAAGACTTTTCGCACTCTGGCAAAGATTTCACAGAATATGTTCCCAAAACTTGGACCGCACCTTACGTTGGAGGCACTCAACGAATTTCTTCCGCGTCTACAAAAGTTAGATACTGGCCAGAGAATGGAGCTACCTTCCATCTCAGCAGAACGCGCACCTCAGATAGTTGCTGGTGCGATGGTTGCACGACAACTCATGCAAACGCTTAATCTAAAGGAAATTCGTATCTGCCCATGGGCACTTCGCGAAGGAATTGTTCTCCACAGACTGGACTGGATTGAGCGCTAGTTGGTAATGCTTAAGTAATCCAAACCAACGATTTCACCCCGGACGCGATGCACAATCCACGCATCTCCTGGCTCAAGCTTGATCAGATCCTTATTCTTTAGCTTTGTATTCAAAATTCCACGGAGCATTGTCGGAATCACAGGATTATGGCTGCAAATCAATATGTTCTTCTCATCCTGCTTGAGAGCGTTAGCGAAAGCGACAGATCGCTGAGGGTCATTTTCAAAAGTTTCTTCGTTCAAACTTGGAACTTGCGTGATTGTGAGTCCTCGTGAATGGGAGAGAGGAGTAACAGTCTGAACACACCTGGTGTAGTTGGATGTGTAGACCTCATCAATGGCAAATGGTTCAAGGTGCTTGATCAGAAGCTGTGCTTGATCAAATCCAACTTCGTCGAGAGTTCTTTCAGAATCTGCTTCATCCCAGTCGCCGCGTTCTAGTGCTTTGGCGTGGCGCAAAATGATCAAAGTATCTGTGCGCTGTTCTTGGGCTTGAAAGTCTTCAATCATCTGACGATCGGAGTCATGTGTGGCTTTTGCCAACGCATCTTCTGGCGAGAACCAGACAAGCTCATCTACTTCCTCGTTAACAACGAAGGTACCGGTATCAACTGCACAGCGTGCTGCCCAGAAGATGACTCTCTTCTTCTGCCCGCTCTCTTCATACTCAACAGATCCCAGTTGTCGAGTAAATGTTGCCTTTATTCCTGTCTCTTCAAAGACTTCACGGTAAGCACATTGCAGAGCTGTCTCGCCATCTTCAATCTTGCCCTTGGGAAGTGACCAGTCGTCATATCGCGGGCGATGGATGAGGGCAATCTCTAGATTGCGCGAATCAACTTCTCGCCATAGGAGTGCACCAGCTGCTCTAATCACGCGCGGTTATGCTTATCGATAAAGTGGTCTTGGAAGTTAACTAAGTATTTTCCATCAGCGTCACTGATATGACGGACCCATTGATTATTTTCAGCAAGTTTCCATGTTGAATACTGATCAGAGAGTGAGTCATCTAAAATCCCCTTGAGGCGTTCCTTGTGTTTGTCGGATTCAATGCGCACGAGTGACTCAACGCGACGATCAAGATTTCGATGCATCATGTCTGCGCTACCGATGTAATAATCCTCGGCTCCACCATTGCGGAAGTAGTAGATGCGGGAATGCTCTAGGAATCGACCTAGGATTGAGCGAACCTTGATATTCTCACGTCGTGGCTGATTGTTGAGTTGGAGAGAACAAATTCCGCGCACAACGATTTCTACCTTGACGCCAGCATCAGCTGCCTCATAAATAGCAGCAACAATCTCCTCATCAAGAAGAGAGTTAAGTTTAAATCGGATCCATGCAGGCTTACCATCGAGGTGGTTTTTGGTCTCGCGTTTAATGCGCATCAGTAAACCTTGTCTCATACTGTGAGGAGCCACGAGCAATCGTGAGTAGTCATGCTTTGTTGAGTGACCTGAAAGCTCATTGAAAAGTCGAGAGAGATCTTCACCTAGGACTGGGTCTGCACTGAGTAAGCCAAGGTCGTCATAGAAGCGAGCAGTCTTTGGGTTGTAGTTTCCTGTGCCGACATGGCAATAACGACGCAGTGTCTCACCCTCTTCGCGAACAACGAGAGATAGCTTTGCGTGTGTTTTAAGTCCCATCAAGCCATACACAACGTGGACGCCAACTTCTTCAAGTTTGCGAGCCCATCGCACATTTGCCATCTCATCAAATCGTGCACGAATTTCGATGACAGCAAGCACTTGTTTGCCTGCTTCAGCTGCCTCGATAAGAGCTTCAATAATCGGTGAGTCACCAGAAGTGCGATAGAGAGTCTGCTTAATTGCTAGGACTTGAGGGTCGCGCGCTGCATTTTCAAGGAACTTCACTACAGATGTTGTAAAGGATTGGTAAGGGTGGTGAAGCAAGATTTCACCCTTACGCAGCGCTGTGAAGTATGAATCAGTTGAGTCAGGGTCGACATCGCGAAGCTCTGGCGCAGTCTCGCTTCTAAATGGCTTGTACTTCAGTTCTGGAAAATCCAGATCAGCAATTTGGTTTAGGCTTCGCAAATCAAGCGGGCTGTCATACTTCATGACATCCTGGGGATCAATCTGTAATTCATCCATAAGTTCATTAAGAACTTGAGTATTAATGACCTTATCTACCTCAAGGCGCACAGGTGGACCAAAGCGACGCCTTGTTAATTCCTTTTCCATCGTTTCCAGGA
>Ga0315905_10000131_pt1 | contig 80732 bp, 70 predicted proteins | sample LakEriMetagenome_5_FD_203522 | JGI IMG/M metagenome (GOLD analysis project Ga0315905, IMG submission 203522) | Freshwater fungal communities from buoy surface, Lake Erie, Ohio, United States - Buoy 4 MA121 | ecosystem: Environmental > Aquatic > Freshwater > Lake | place: USA: Lake Erie, Ohio...
TGACTTTCGATCGTCCGTTGGCGAATGGACTTTACATGATTGAAGCAAGCTTCAACGGTGAGGTTCTTACGCAACGCATGATGGTTCAGAAATAAATAGTTGATAAAGAAAAAGGGGTGAAGAAATTCACCCCTTTTTTTTGTCTTTTTTATTTTACCGTTTTCAGTCGATGAATCATTTCAACCACATTGCGCACATTTAATTTCTTGAAAATATTCTGTCTATGCGTTTTAACGGTTAGTTCACTCAAGAAGAGTTTGGTGGCAACCTCCTTCGTTTGGTTTCCTTCAGAAAGCAATTGTGCAATTTGCTTTTCACGAGACGTAAGTATATGTTCACCACCAATCGATTTAGGTTGAGAAAATTGAATGGCTATGTCAAAGTTTATTTTATCGTTTATAGCATCAAGAATAGAATCAAATAATGCGTCAATACCACTGTGTTTCAAAATGTATCCGTGAAAAAAACAGTCTTTTTCACTTAATCCTATTTCCCAAGGTTGAAACATACTCAATGCAATTATTTTTAGATGTGGATATTGAACATGTATATCATAAAGGATAGGTAGAATCACTTTACCGTGTAAATTCAAATCACTGACAAGTACATCAATGTCTTTCAGCTTCTCTCTGCATGCATTTATGCCATTTTCATCTGTCATTCGTTCACATATCATGAACTGTTCATTCGTTCCCAAGGCAGTTTCAACTCCAGATGCAAACAACGGGTGGTCTTCAATGAGACCTATACGAATAGCCTTATTTTTCATGGATTCGGAATACATATGTTAATTTTTGTTTCGTTCTCTATGTTTGAATCTATTTGAATTGTACCATCTTTCAATGATACAATTTCGGTTAAAAAAAGGAGACCCAAACCTTTGGTGGTTGTAGCCGTTTGAAATCCTTTTCCATTGTCTTCTATGATAATTTCAATTTGGTTGTTTTCAATGAGGATTTGAATGATAGCATTTTCTGCCTCAGCATGTTTAATAATATTATGGCAGCACTCTTGAATAATTTGTAACACAATGAATTTATTTTCCGATGAAAATAATTTGGTATCTCCGAGTATTTCCAGCTGAAATTTAGTTTTACCTATTTTGTTAAATTGATTTACAATATTGGTCAATACATAGTCAAGTCCAAATTGTTTCAAAACAGTTGGTGAATAGCTGTGTGATATATTTCGCACCTGCTCTGCAATCTCTGAGGCTCTTCGAAATACTTCATTTTTGGTTAAACTATCAGGAAAGGAAGCCTTTGATTCAAGAACATAGCGCAATGCAGAAATATCTGCCCCAACGTTATCATGTAATATTTGGCTCACCCGTTGCATTTCTCGTTCTTTCATTTGCTCCAACCGTTTTCTGTATTCAATTTGGTTTTGAATTATTTCAGCCTCTAGTAAAATGGCATCTCGTTGCCTACTGCTAAATCGTTTAACCACAATAATTCCCATTAAAAGAGTATCTACGCCATAAATAAATGGAATTTGATGTTGTGTGATTGTTACATCGGGAACAATGCCATATTCGTACATGCGAAAGAAGAGATTACCTATGATGAATAGTATAACCGAAACCAAGGTTAAAGATGACATCGGAACTTTTTTTGAGACACTGAAAATTCCAATAATGAAAAGTAAGAGTATCATTCCCAATTGCGTGGCATGAGAAAATACTACCATGTAATATTTAAAAGACCCCATGAATCCTGACTCATAGTATATGAATGAAAAGATGACTACCCCGATATTGAAGTATGTGTATATTTTAAAAATTTGGTAGAGCCTAGGGCTGATTTTAGAGGTTTGAAAGATTCGCTGAATGAAATAAGAATAGAAAATGACCGCGAGTGCAGCGCTTATCGGACGCCAAATGTCTGTATTCAATGGTTTTTCCCAACCGAACAGTCTGTTGAAAAGGGCAAAATCTGCCGTAGTGTGAAATAGCATCAAAAGTAAAAATCCACCATAGATAAAATAGAGTCGTTCTCTCACATAAAATGAGAGAATGATGGTCAGAAAAAAGATGATTCCAACTACGCCTAAAATGCCTCCATAGACCAAAGATTCACTTTGCACTCTTCGGGTGAATTGAAAATTGGAATATTTATGGAAATTGCAAAAGAAAATTTCCTCACGTTTATCAATGGCAGCAATGAAATATTTCACTTTTGAATTTGCGGGTACGTAAAACGCAAAGAAGCCCACCTTAGCATCTCTATTCATAAACGGATGGTGATCTCCGCTAAAAGGCATTTCTTGAATGATGGAGTCTTTTTCATCAACCCACCAGACTTTTATTTCATTGATTTGAGAGTTTGAAAAAGTGAATACAGCTTTTTCATGAATGTCATAGGCGCTAACCGGTACTTTAATCCAAAATGTTTGTTTTAGGTTGGAAAGCGTGTTGGGTGTAGTGATTTGCTTTTGTAAAGATTGAAATGAAACCAGATCGAAAGGAGTTGAACCAAATGCAAATTCAGTCCCAATTGGAAATTCTTTTCGTTCACCATACTCATAATAATGTAAATCCGAAAGTCCAAGGCAGTTGATGCTAAATACGGTACAAAGCACAATGACTTTCAGAAGCGTAATTATCATTCGGGTCATATTTCAAATGTAAGGTTTTATGAAGACTTTTTTTGTCGAAAATGAATAACTCCAAGTCTCGCGTGCACGCAATTCGTGTAACTTCGAGAAAATTTGAAAAATGATGACTAAAATTTCAGCCTTCATTACTTTAATTGGAATATTCACTTTTTCCATTTTACAAAGTCAATCTGTTCTCATTTGCGGTAGTCCTGTTGAAGCCGTTTGGTTAACAGACGTACAAATGAAAATTCAAGCTTCAGGACAATTTGTAGCTGTAGATATTTTTAATACGTCTTTCGCTACACCTACGGCCGAAAGCATGTTTCCTTATGATGCAATTTTAGTTTTTACCGATAGTCCGCCCAGTGACGCAATAACTTTCGGAAATAACATTGCTAGTTATATTGACCAAGGTGGTGGCGTAGTAAATTGTGTCTTTTCAATGGCAAGTGTTCCCATAATGGGTTTATTTGGAACCACCAACTATGCTGTTGCGGAATACGCAAATGCCCAATCGGAAGATATACCTCTAGGTCTTGGAACGATACCTAATCCAAATCATCCCATTTTGAATGGTGTAATTTCCTTCAATGGTGGAAGTTCAAGCTATCATTCTCCTGGAACGTTATTCGCGCCCGGATCAAGCGTAGATGCTTATTGGAGCAACGGTCAATGGTTGGTTGCTACGCGCGAAAATGTTGGCACATTAAGTGTGCGCAGGGCCGATTTGAATTTCTATCCCCCATCATCTGATGTGCGTCCAGATTTTTGGGATGCTTCAACGAATGGAGCATTATTAATGGCCAATGCGTTGACTTGGGTAATGAATGGTGTTGTTCCAGGTTGCACTGATGCTTCAGCCTGTAACTATAACGCAGCGGCAATTGTAGACGATGGGTCTTGTACTTTCCCTGCAGTTCAATGCTATGCAGATGCAGATGCAGACGGATTTGGTTCTTCTGCTAATTCTATTTTTACGTGTGACTCTATTGCACCTTCTGGTTATGTATTCGATCAAACAGATTGCAATGATGCTGATCCAAATTTGAATCCCATTGCCATTGAAGTTTGCAATCAAATAGACGATAACTGTAACAACTTAATTGATGACGGTTTAATCTTCAACAATTACTATTCAGATAATGATTCAGACGGATTTGGCGCCGGTTTGCCAATTGGCTCTTGCGCTGATTTGGGATTGGGTTATGTTCTTGATAATACAGATTGCGATGATGCAAATTCCAATGTGAATCCCATTGCAATTGAAATAGGAGGGAATGGAATCGACGAGAATTGTGATGGTCAAATAGATAATTCAGTTATTGAAATTTCTAACAACAGCTTTGTTCTCTATCCAAATCCTACCAATCAGTTCATCAACGTACAAGTGGAATCTTATTATGTTGGAAAATATTACCAAGTGTGTAACGCTGTGGGGGACGAAGTGCTCAACGGACGAATCAATGGTACTCAAGGCATATTGGATTTGGCTTCATTAACCAATGGCGCATATTTCTTCAAAATAGAACAAGAAACAATACGATTTATTCTCAGCAGATAAAATTGGACATGAGATTAGAAAAGGGCGCAAGCCCTTTTTTATTTTCCGAAATAAGTTTGAATGTTTTCTGAAATTCCGTTTTTCCAAATTTCAAAGAGAAGTTCGCCAGAACCATTTTTTACATTCGGTAATCCCAAGGATTCGCCTGCTTTGACTTTTTTCCCCGTACCCACCGATACACTCTTTAAATTTTTGTATACAGAGACAAGTCCATCGGCGTGTTGAACTAAAACACGATTGCCATCAACAGGAGAGAATGAAGTTTCAATGATGGTTCCGTCTAAAATAGATTTAACCGTTTCGTTTATACCACATTTCCAACTGACCTGATTTGAATTTGGCACAAAAAAATATTCTCCACTAACGGGCGGTAACAAAAGCGATCCACCCCGTGCATTTGCTCTTCCTTGGTACGGAACCATTCCTGTAGTTTGACTTAACTCTGCTCGAATTTTATTTTCAATTTCAGAGGTTTGATAATTCAAATCAACTTCAGAAAGTTTGGTTGTGTCGGTTAAATTCGATGAAGGTCCACTTCCCGACAGAATAAGTTTTAAATCGGCATAATATCTCTCTTGCGATCGCATGACCTGTGTCAAAGAATCTGCTTTGAATCGGGCAACTCGGGCGTTTTCTCGTGATTCGTACGATGAGAAATCTGGAACCAATACGGTCTTTAATGGGGTGAAAGCAATAAGAGCATAAAATAAAAAAGCGAAAACCACAATGAATCCCCCGAACATAACAATTACATTCATAGCAGTAAGACTGTACGAAAACTTTTCCTCGAACGTATTTTCATTTAAAACGATTAAGCGAAAGGGCTTCTTCAGTTTCTTGAGTATCCGTCTTTTTTTTCTTTTACGTTCCATTTTTCGTTCTAAAAGTAAGAAGTTTCAACGGAAATTAGAATTAATGCAATAAATTCGCTTTCCTTCGTTGTTATTGCGCCGCATGAATCAAAACCTGCTCATCTCGAAAAGAAATATGAAGTATCAATTCATACTTGGATTGATGTTGGCTGCCATAGTATGGGAAGCATGCTCAACAAAAGTTGACGGCGTAGCATATCGCATCTATCACAACACAACCGGGCATTACAATGGTTATTTCAATGCGAATGAATTGATCAAGAAAACGCAACTCAATTTTGAAGTGAAGCGGAAAGATGATTTTGATGAAGTCATTGTATTAAAGAACTACGGAAATCCTGAACTGTTCAAAGAGGCCAAGCCAGAGATGGACAAAGCCATAAAAAAGTGCGAAAAGGTTATTAAAAGACATACCATGACCTCTGAAACCAAGAAGGACATGAAGTGGCCCGTTTTCAATAAATGGATGGATGATAATTACCTTGTTATTGGTCAAGCTAATTTATACAAAGGTGATTACTTCAAAGCGCAAGAAACATTTGATTTTATTTCGAATAAATACCAAGACCCTGATGTGGTCTTGAATGCATACACCTGGGCAATGCGTGCTTATATGCTTGACTCAGAATTCTCACGTGCCAAGCAGATACTTTTAAAAGCTGAAGCATTGGAAGATGTTTCGGAAAAATTTAAAGTTCAATTTGAATTGACAAAAGCTGAATTTTATATGGCTCAGAACATGAACAAAGAAGCCATTGAAAATTTGGAAAATGCAATACCAAGAATTACGAAAAAACAAGAGAAGATTATTCCTCAATTCGCTTTGGCCCAATTGTATGATGAGGAAAACAGATCATCTGACGCCAAATTGGCTTACCAGAAAATTCTCAAGCTAAAGCCAGACTATCAACTCGAGTTTCATTCACGACTTAAGCTCTTGCTTGCGGAATACCGAACAACAGGTAATGCATCTTCAACAGAAAAAGCTTTGGAGTTGATGTTGGTAGATGAGAAAAATGAATCGTATAAAAGTTACATTTTCTCTGGACTAGGAATGGTTGCAGTTGATGAAGGTAGAAAGTTAGATGCAGTAGGAAGGTACAACCAAGCATTGAAAGAAACGAAAGACAATAGAAAACAACGCACCAAACTTTTTATTTTGCTTGCAGATCTCAACTTTGACTTGAAGCAATACACAGATGCCCAACGAAATTATGATAGTGCATATCATAATTTGTCAGACAAACATCCGCGTTACTCGGAAATTAAGGCGAGAGCGCAGAGTTTATTGGAATTGGTTACTCAACTCAGAATCATTGATCAAAATGATAGTTTGGTGAATCTATGTGCCAAGAATCCTGAGGAAATTCAAATGGTAATCGAACGCGAGCATGATCGCTTAACTGCTGAAATGACAGCCCAAAAGGAACGCGATAAGCAAGAGTTGTTGAATCGGTTGAAAGGTGATGATATTGTAGGTACTTTTTGGATTTACAACAAGAATTTGCTTGAAAAGGGGAAGCAAAGTTTTGAGGATCAGTGGGGAAGCAGACCGCTCAAAGACAATTGGAGAAATCAATCTCTGGTTTCTCAAATGTTCAGTGTTCCTGATGAAAGTATTATTGAAATGGTTGAGGATACGGCGCAGTTGAATAATGACAAATACAAAGTTCCATCGGTTGAGGAAATGAAGTCAAAATTACCTTGTGCCGATAAGAAATCAATGGATAAGTTGGCTGCAGATTTAGCAGAGGCATACTACATGGCTGGACTTGTTTATAAAGAGAAGTTGAATGATTTAGATAATGCGTTATTGTCATGGTTCAATCTAGATCAGCGTTGTGTAAAAGGTAGTTTCCACGCCATGGCGTATTATCAATTGTTTAGAGGATGGACAACCAAAGAAAAGGAAGGGTATCAGGTAAATTCTACTTGTCCTACTTGCAGCGCTGCTTATTGGGGAAGAAAAATTAAAACTGAATACCCAGGTTCTGAATGGGCCATGTTGGTAGATGATCCGAACTACGCAAGTAGCGAGCAAATAAGAAGGTCCGAGGAGGAAAAGAATTACACTGCCGCTTACAGTCACTTTCAGAATGGAAATTACGTTCAAGCTTTGCTTGCCACAAGAAAGGCAATCGAAGAACGACCTGATAATCATCTCATTTGTCAATACCACATGCTACGAGCTTACAGTCTCAGTAAAACAGAAGTGGCAAACGGTGTAAAAGAAAATTGTATTGCTGAATTGAACTGGGTAAAAACAAATTGCCCCGATACAGACCTCTCAAAAGCGGCATCAGATGCATTAAAGGCAATGGATGGAAAGCTTGAACCGCAGCCTCAGAACAACGAAAGTGGTCAGTTCAAAAGGTTGGATGAGGGTGAGCATTTTGTGGTTATTTCTTTCGAGAATAAAATGGGTGACTTCAAAGCTGAGCGAACTGGATTAGCAGATTTCAATAGCACTTTCTTCAGTTCAAACGACTATAAAGTAAGTAAGGCTCAAATTCCAAATGGAGCATCTTTGGTTTTAGTCAAGTCTTTTTCAAATTTGAAGGAAGCAAAAGAATATTTTACTACTTTTGTTGGAGATCAGGAGCTTTCCAAAGTAATTGATTTTAAAGCAACAAAGCAATTTATTATAACTAAGCAGAACTACCTAGAGCTCTTCAAATCACGCGATTTGAAAGGATATTTAGAGTTTGCTCAAAAAAATTATTGAACATGCTATCTAAAGGCGCAACAACAACGAAAACAACTGACGGAGTTTCAGATAACGCAATCAATAGAATTGTTGAAGGAACAGTTATTGAAGGTGAAATCAGATGTGAAAGTAACATTCGAATTGACGGTATTTTTACCGGTAATATCGGTACCAAAGGACGTCTTGTTATAGGTCCAACTGGTAAAATTGAGGGAAATATCATTTGTCAGAATGCTGAAATAGATGGTTTCGTGAAAGGAAAGATTCAAGTGGCACAACTGCTTTCATTGAAAAGCACTGCCAAAGTTGAAGGTGATATCTTCACTGATAAATTAGCTATTGAGCCAGGTGCAGCATTTACAGGTATGTGCTCTATGGGCCAGAAACCAAAAGAGGCTCCAAAACCAAATGGACCCACTCCAACCACACCGAATCAAGGAGCAAAATCATAAAAAATAGTTTTCTAAAATATACCAGTCTAGCGACCCAAATGGCTGTTGCAATTGGGCTAGGTGTATGGATTGGAATGAAACTAGATGAATACTATCATTTGAAAAGACCATATTTAACCATGGTCTTTTCGCTTTTAGGTGTTGCCATAGGCATGTATCAATTCATGAAAGATTTCCTAATTAAAAAATGAAAACGCAGAATACCCTTTACTTGGCCATTGGTGCTTTACTTGGCGCCGCCATTTATTTCACAATAAATTTCACTGCAGTACCCTTGATTGCGACTGCTGTGCCACTTGCTTTTGCAGCAATAGCGGTACTTTTAAATAACCACTTCGAGAAAACGAAAAGTCAATCGCCAACAAAATCTGTGAATGCAGTCATGTTGGGTGTGCTTATTAAACTGCTTTTTTCGGCATTGACTATAGCCGGATTGATTGTTTTAAAAAAGGAATCAAAATACGCGTCGGCAGGCTTGGTTTTTCTAACTTATATCATTTACTCGTCGCTTTTGATAAAGTCAGCCTTGAAAATTGAAAATTCAAAGTAGATTTTCGAAAAAAAGTTTTCTACTTCATTCACCCTTCATTACTTTTGCACCGCGAAAAAAAAGGTTGAATCGTGAATTTGAATAAATTACTCCTTCTAACGTCATTGGTTTTCACCACTCTTTTGGGTTTGGCTCAAGATGACCATGCACACGCTTCAGTTGCGGCTAGCCCTGATAGCACAGCTAAAAATGAGCATGCAGAAGGTGATTTCAAAATTGGAGATATGATCATGCATCACATTTCAGATGCGCATCAAATTCACTTCGGCGGTCCTTTGTATCTTCCTCTTCCAGTCATTGTATTGCATGATGGACACTTGGACATTTTTTCTTCGAGCAATTTTTATAGTGTGAATGAGCATGGTGAATTGGATTTTCACGATTATAAAGGGTATCGCAATCACCATGAAATGATCGAATATGTAGGTGAGAATGCACCGCATGATGCACACGGACACAAAGTGATGGATTTTTCCATAACAAAATCTGTTTTTGGAATGTTCTTGATCATTGTTCTCATGGTCATCATATTCAAATCAGTCGCGAACAAATACAAGAACAACCCGAATACGGCTCCAAGTGGTTTTCAGAATATGCTTGAGCCGTTCATTCTGTTCATAAGAGATGATATAGCAGCTCCTTCAATTGGTAAAAAGAAAGCTGAAAGATATTTACCTTTCTTGTTGACCGTGTTTTTTTTCATTTGGATGTGTAATATGCTTGGTTTGGTTCCTTTCTTGGGAGGTTTCAATATTACAGGCACTTTGAGTATTACGTTGGTGTTAGCTGGACTTGTGTTTTTAATTACTTCCATCTCTGGAAACAAGCATTATTGGGGCCATATCTTCTGGCCTCCGGGTGTTCCAGCCTTTGTTAAAGTTATTCTTGTACCCATCGAATTCATGTCCATCTTCATTAAACCAACGGTTTTGATGATTCGTTTAACAGCGAATATTACTGCAGGTCACATTATCATATTGGCCTTTGTGGGATTGGCTTTGATGTTCGGTCAAGACAGTGCGGCAGCGGGATACGGAGTGGGCGTAGGAAGTGTACTGTTTATGATTTTCATGTATTGCTTGGAATTGCTTGTAGCATTTCTTCAGGCATATGTATTTACACTTTTGGCCGCCCTTTATTTTGGTGATGCAACCCAAGAACATCATCATGAAGGTCATGAACACGGGGAAATAGAACACGCACATTAATTAGTAAACAATAAACAACCATAAATTCATAAAATCATGGAATTCTTAAATTTAATCATGGAGGCTGGAATGAGCCAAGGTTTAGCAGGTATCGGAGCTGGTGTTGCTGCAATTGGTGCAGGTATCGGTGTAGGTCGTATCGGTGGATCTGCCCTTGAGGGTATGGCTCGTCAACCAGAAGCAAGTGGTGATTTACGTTCAAGCATGATCGTAGCTGCAGCGTTAGTAGAAGGTGTTGCCCTTTTCGCTGTAATCGTTTGCTTGTTGGTAGCTCTAGGATAATACATTGATTGCGGTTGAATAACCGTTTAAATTTTTAACACTATGGAAGGATTACTTAGTGTGTCCGTTGGTACCGTATTTTGGGCATCTATTGCCTTCATTGCTGTACTTGTGCTATTGAAAAAAATGGCGTGGGGACCTATCATGCAAACGCTGAAAGAGCGCGAAGAAGGCATCGCAGATGCGCTTCGTAAAGCTGATGCAGCAAAAGAGGAAATGAGCAAGCTTCAAGCGAGTAATGAAGATTTACTTCGTGAAGCGCGCAATGATCGCGATCGTATCATGTCAGAAGCGAAAGCCATGGCAGATCAAATGCGTTCAGAGGCTGTAGGAAAAGCTCAGCAAGAAGCGTCGGCCATTATTGCCAAGGCTCAAGTTGAAATCGAAACTCAAAAACAAGCAGCTATTTCTGAATTGAAAAACCAGGTTGCTGATTTAAGTATTCAATTGGCTGAGTCTCTGTTAAAGAATGCGCTTACTGATGCTGAAAAACAGCAAGCTTTGAATAGTGCGTTAATCAACGAATTCGGTAAAAACTAAGGCATGTCAAATATTCGATTATCCTCACGTTATGCGAAATCACTTCTCGAATTGTGTCAAGAGCGCAATGAGCTAGATGTGGTTTTGAATGATATGAGGTTGATTCTTGAGGCAACAAAAGAAAGCAAGGAATTGAATCTATTGTTGGCATCACCTGTTGTATCAGGAGATAAGAAACAGCATGTTTTGAATTCCATATTCAAAACGTGGTCAAAGACTACTTCAAGCTTTGTTCAACTCATTGTAAGTAAAGGTAGGGAAGGTGAGTTGTCGTCTATTGCAGCTTCTTTTGTTGATCAAGTGAATAAAATGCGAGGTATCCACCATGCCGAGGTTATTTCTGCAGTGGCATTGGACAATACCTCAAAAAGTGCTGTGCAACAAATGGCAGAGAAAATGGCTGGTGGCCAAATCATTTTGACTGAACGAATTGATTCGAGCCTCATTGGAGGATTTGTATTGCGTGTGAACGGTCAAGAGTACAATGCCTCTGTTACAGGTAAATTGAATAAGATAAAAAAAGATTTTTCGAAAAACCCATACGTTCCCGCTTTGTAGGAACAAACACTGAAAATTATGTCAGATATCAAACCAGCAGAAATTTCTGCAATTCTTAGAGAGCAATTAGCAGGTGTAAAAACTGAGACTGAATTGCAAGAAGTGGGTACTGTGCTCCAAGTTGGGGACGGTATTGCTCGTATATACGGATTGTCTAATGTGCAGTCCGGTGAGCTTATTGAATTTGAAAATGGTGTTCGCGGAATCGCATTGAACCTAGAAGAAGATAACGTAGGTGCTGTATTGTTAGCTCCTGCAGGTGATTTGAAGGAAGGTGCAAGTGTAAAACGCACTGGTACCATTGCTTCCATTCAAGCTGGTGAAGGTATGTTGGGTCGTGTAGTGAATACATTGGGAGAACCTATTGATGGTAAGGGCCCTATTGGCGGAGAGTTATTTGAAATGCCACTTGAGCGTAAAGCTCCTGGGGTAATCTACCGTCAACCGGTAAAGGAACCACTTCAAACCGGAATTAAGGCTATTGACGCAATGATTCCAATCGGACGTGGACAACGTGAATTGATTATTGGTGACCGTCAGACCGGAAAAACTACGGTTGCAATTGATACCATCATTAACCAGAAAGAATTTTATGATAAAGGCGAACCCGTATTCTGCATCTATGTAGCTTGCGGTCAGAAAGGATCTACAATTGCAGGAACAGTTAAAACTTTAGAAGACGCTGGTGCAATGGCCTATACTGTTGTTGTTGCTGCAACAGCTTCAGATCCTTCGCCACTTCAATTCTACGCTCCATTCGCTGGATGCGCCATTGGAGAATACTTCCGCGATACTGGAAGACCAGCCTTAATTGTTTATGATGATCTTTCAAAACAAGCGGTTGCATACCGTGAAGTTTCCCTACTTCTTCGTCGCCCACCCGGACGCGAAGCATACCCTGGTGACGTATTCTACTTGCATAGCCGCTTACTTGAGCGTGCCGCTAAAGTGAATGAAACACAGAGTGTAGCAGAAGCTATGAATGACCTACCGGCTAGCTTGAAAAGTAAAGTGAAAGGTGGAGGTTCATTAACTGCTCTTCCAATCATTGAAACCCAAGCTGGTGACGTGTCTGCATATATTCCAACGAATGTAATTTCCATTACCGACGGTCAGATTTTCTTAGAGTCGAATTTATTCAACTCAGGTGTGCGTCCCGCAATTAACGTGGGTATCTCTGTAAGTCGTGTAGGAGGTTCTGCTCAAATTAAATCCATGAAGAAAGTTGCGGGTACATTGAAGCTTGACCAAGCACAGTATCGTGAACTTGAAGCATTCGCAAAGTTTGGTTCAGACCTCGATGAATCTACGAAATTCGTCCTTGAAAAAGGTAAACGTAACGTAGAGATTCTAAAGCAAGGGCAAAACAGTCCACTTTCTGTAGAAAAGCAAGTTGCAATTATCTATTGTGGAACGAAAGGTTTGTTATCACGTGTGCCTGTAGACAAAATCAAATCTTTCGAAGAAGACTTCTTGAAGACTTTAGAAGTGAGTCATGCAGACGTTTTAACCGCAATCAGAAATGGAAATATTGGTGATGAAGTAACTGCGGTACTAGAGACCGTAGCGAAAGATTTATCAGCTCGATACAACTAAAGATAAAGATTAGCAGTAATGGCAAATTTGAAGGAAATACGGACTCGAATTGTTTCAGTAAATTCTACCATGCAGATCACTTCTGCCATGAAGATGGTTTCTGCTGCAAAATTGAAACGCGCTCAAGATGCCATTACGAAAATGCGTCCCTATGCTGAGAAGCTTCAAGAAATTCTATCGAATGTAAGTTCTGCTGAAGCCAACAGTGATTTTAGTAGAAACGGAGAAGTAAAAAATACATTAATCGTAGCAATTACTTCGAACAGAGGGCTGTGTGGTGGATTCAATAACAACATCATTAAGGAAGCAAAGTTGGTTGCTAAACACGCAGCCGGTGATGTGAAATTGTTGTCTTTAGGAAAAAAGGCAAATGATGTATTCAAGCGTACTGAGATGCACACAACTGAGGGCTTCTCAGATACCCCTTTTACCATATTTGACGCTTTGACTTTTGGTAACGTTTCTGAATTAGCAGAGACACTTATGAATCAATTCAAATCGGGTAAGTATGATAAGATTGTATTGATTTACAACAAATTTAAGAATGCGGCAGTTCAATCTGTTGAAACTGAACAATTTCTACCCGTAATTGCTTCAGCCTCAACAGAAGGAAATTCAGATTACATCTTCGAACCAGAAAAGGAGCAAATTCTAAACGAATTAATTCCACGATCACTCAAGGTTCAATTGTTTAAAGCCCTTTTAGATAGTCAAGCTGCAGAGCATGGTGCGCGTATGACCGCCATGCATAAAGCAACAGACAACGCATCTGAAATGGTGAAGGAGTTGAAGCTGACATACAACAAGGCAAGACAAGCGGCAATTACAGGTGAGATTCTTGAAATTGTTGCCGGTGCTGAAGCCTTAAACGGTTAAGTTGTTTAACTTCGTGACAGTCCATTAACCTGTCATGATTCGGAAGATTATTCAGCATACTTTTTTCTATTCCTTCGCGAACCAGATTCCTGCGCTAGTTAATCTCTTTCTGCTCCCTATTGTCACACCTTTTCTCTCAAGTGAGGACTATGCCACGTATGGTTTAATACTGGCCTATGTTGGAGTTCTTGGGGCATTTAGCAGTCTCGGTTATGTAGTTCTTTTTCAGAACAGTTTTTTTCACATGGGTGAAGCCTTTAGGTCGAAATGGTCTAGGCTCCTCGGATTTCAGTGGGTCTATAAGATTATTTATGCCGCAATAATAACGTCATTGCTATCTCTTTTCCTAAAATCACATACACACTCAACGCAAGAGCTATTCGTTGTCTTGTTTTTGGTCGTAATTCCACTTCTTTTCTTTGATTTAACTAAATCCATCGGAATTCGTCTCTGTCAATTTAGAAATGATCATAAAAAAGTCTATTTCATTTCTATTTGTACTGCATTGGTTGCAACCATTCTAACTCTGATAGGAATTTTGTATTTTCAATTGGGCTACAAAGCGTGGTTAATCTCTGCGGCGGTTAGCGGAGGAGTCCAAGCTTTATACTTCGGTTATATTTTATATGTGAAGGAAGGAATTCGGCCTAGTTTGATTTGGAGTAAGAAGGAGATTTTAGAGGATTTAAAAACAGCCCTCCCCTTGGTGCCAAAAGAATATGCAACCTACGTTTTAAGCAGTTCAGATAGGGTCTTATTGGATCAGCTTCATGTTTCAAATCAACAAATTGGTAATTACAACATCGCCTATTCTTTTGCTTCATATTTTGATAATATTCAAATGCAAGCCAATCAGGTGATTACACCCATCTTGTTTCGTAAGTTCAAGGAAGGGAATTCAGTTGATTTCATTCGTGGATTAACACATATATGGTTCTTTGTTTCCATTTTTCTGGCAACTCTGGTTGGATTATGGATTCCAGTCTTGTTTCCATTCTTGTACCGAAATCCAACACTAATAGATAGTGCACCCTTTGCGGTCTTATTGTTTTTTACATTTTGTTACCGCCCCTTGTATGTAGCTGCTGTTGATTTTTCTATTTTCAATAAGAAAACCTTACCTATTCTGTGGATCACACTCATAGCTGCTGCAATGAATTTAATTCTGAATGTGGTGTTAATTCCTCATATAGGAGCTTGGGCCTCCGTTTGGGCTACATGCATATCCTACTTATCCTTGCCTATATTGGGATTTTATCTGATTCAAGAAAACTTCGAAATGCGGAAGAAAATTATGCCCATTGCCTTGGTTCTGGTAACGGTCTTGAGTGCTTTAGGCTGCTACGCGTTGTTTCATGTCAACTTGATTGAGCGAATGAGCATTACGGCCGCACTATTGGTTCTCACATTTTTCATGTATTGGTACAAAATAAGAGTCTTCCTTCAATTGATGAATCATGAGTAAACAAGACTTTATATTGACCGACTTTTCTGAAATATTACACGATTTCAATCGTGTTTTTCCCGATCCAGAAATGCATGAATTTGAATCATACGGATTTCTGAAATTAGCTCAACATGGACATGCATATGCCAAAATTCAGGCGTTGAACAAAAGAGGTGAGTTCCCAACTCAAACTTTTCCGTTTCAATTCAAGCAGCTCATCAAGAATGTAGTTCGAAAAAAACTGAAGGTAAAGCAACTCCTTCAAGAAGAGGCGATTTTACTCCCAAAGCGAGTGGATTATATCAACGGTAGTCCAGAATCAGTTCTTGTGAAAAAACTACTGGAGTCAGAGTTAAATCATGTTCAAACATGGGATGTTTCTCAGAAGTTTCCATGGGCAGATATGAAATTTCAACTTCAGGTACCATGGGCCATGGTAATGGATTCAAACGTGAGAAGTATGCACAAGGCTTTACAAGTTTGGCTGACAAGAATTGCGTCTCATGTTTCGATAGAACATTTTCCTTACTATGCGGGAGCAGCGGCTACTTTCCTTTATGAATATATGTTCTGGAATACAGTGATCGCTGGAAGTAGACTTAAAAAATTATACATCGTAACGCATTATCACCAAGAGGGATTGATTGCAGCCGCAAAAAATGCAGGGGTCACTGTTGTTGAATTGCAACATGGTTTAATATCAAAACATGATTTATATTATGTCTATGATTCCAAATTTGAGGCGCTGTATGAAAAAAGTTTTTTTCCAAATGAGCTGTGGTGTTTTGGTGAATATTGGATAAGAAAATTCGAGAATTCTGCTGATGTTAAATCAATGAATATTTTGTCAAAGGGTGATTTTCGATGGAATAATACAACGTTGGAAAAAACTGAGAAAAGCAATGTCATATTGGTAACTACGCAAAAAAATATGTTCTCAGTTTATGCAACATTAATTGACAGAATAGATGATTTGTTGAAAAATTATTCCGATTGGAAGTGTGAGGTGAAGTTGCATCCACTTGAAAGCAATACTGAGGCATATTTTCAATTGAATTTGTCAGATAAGGTGAAAATTTTACCGGTTGAAACAAACATTCAACATGTTTTAGCTTACAGTAAAATTCAAATAAGTATTTACAGCACTACCTTTTACGATGCGTTAGGACAAAATGTATTCAATTTTGCATGGACAGATTCAGGTGTTTCTGCAGACTATGTGAGTGAGGTTATAGCGGAGGGTGTTGCGCTTCCTCTTGAATTGAAAGAAGACGTAATTTCTAAATTTCTAAATACAACGAATTCATTTTTTGTTGACCGTAAGCAGGTTTTTCAGGAATACACTGCGTCTCTGATTTTTGATGCAACGAATTGATTTTGTGGCATGTCTTTTCAGTATATTTGTTAAAGACCATTAACCCATGAGAAAAATTTTACTTTTGTTGACAGCGTGTTTTTCAGTGATGATTAACTACGCTCAAAGTACCTCAGCCACTGCAACGGCTATTACACCAGGTGATTTTTTACCCACAAGCACGGGTCTTTCGCAAAGTAGTTTTACCAATTTTTGCTTGGTAGCGGGTTCTGGTCAAACTGCTACAACATGTGCAACTACCTTGACGGATTTGCGTTGGTTTAAATTTACTGTGCCCAGCGGAACGCCCTCTGCGGCGGTTAAAATTACCGTTGTTCCAACAGGGTTTGATGCCATTATTGATTTTTATGCAGGCACTGCTGCTTCACCAATATTCAAAGAGTGTTCTAACGCTGTTGCAGGAAATGCCACCGAAATTTTAAGAACAACCTGGGCCACAAATCCGGTATCACCAGGTACGGAATATTATTTTCGTGTCAGTGCTACGACCGATATTGCAAGTGGTTGCTTCGATGTGAAGGTGGAATATTACCCTACGGCATTTGTAAATGCTTCTCCTAATCCGGCGGCAGATACGGGCATGCCAGGTTATAAGGCAAATCAGTTTTTAAAGCGAAATTATCCAAATGCAGCAACGCCGAATGCTCAGGTTCAAAACACAAAATTCCGTGTTGTCAATATTGCAGATGGAACCACAACATGCACCGGCCAAATTACAGGCTCTGCTGACCAACTTCTCATTTACAATATTCCTTGCATGTGCTATGGGAACAACTACAACGTTTGGGTTGAATTGCGTGTAGATGGCCATTGGTGTGGTGAAGGTCCTTTAAGGCAAGTGAATATGGAAGCATCACCAACCAATGCAGTAAGTAATGCAGCATGTCTAACTCAAACCCTGCTTTCAGGGGTTTTGAATACCACATACTACGGTTCAACTGCTCAAATTGAATGGGAATTTTCATCGGGTGGAAGCGTGGTAGCCACTGTTCAAACGCCTGTCGGGTCTACAAATATTCAGTTGTACAACCCCGGATTGGCTTGTCTTCGGTACAACCGAATTTATTCGGTTCGTGTAAGAATGAGATATTGCAATGTTTGGGGTGATTGGAGTTCACCTTACTGCCTCATAACCGCACCAATACCTTATTTGACCGTAACAGGACCACCTTCGAGTGGATACGCCAATATCTGTGGTACAACCATTTCGCAATACAGTTTTGCTTATACCCAATATGTTCAAGGTGCAAGTCAGTACATCTGGCAAGTGGCACAGGTTGACCCTGCAGCACCAAATGTTCCAATTGCCCCAGCAGTTGTTACAACCACTGGAATTGAATATTTGAATTTAGCCACGCAAGGGCTCGTGCCTGGGCAGAGTTATAGAATTGCAGCCAAACCACGTTTAACATCATGTAATAACCCTCAAGAAGGTGACTATGGACAATTCTGCGTAGTTACAATCGCAGGTGGTGTGGCCCCAAATTCCAGTGCCAGCATGGACTTGGTTACAGAAGAACAATTAGAAAATAATGTGAATCGAAATGTTGAATTACCTATGGATATTGATCAACAAGGCAATGTTGCAGTTATTCGATTCCAAGGTGTTGATGAGAAATTAATTACTGTTCGTTTTTTAAATGAAGCAGCTTTGGGCAAAGGTCGAATTGAAATCGTGAACATGTCGGGTCAAATCATTTATGCTTCCGATGTTTATTCAGAATCACTAGACCAACTTATTCAATTGCCGCTACCTCAACAGTGTTCAACTGGATTGTATCTGGTGAGAGTACAAACAGAAAAAGGTAGCACTACTGAGAAGTTTTATTTGAATTAACCTTGGTGCTTGTTTCTGAGATTATCTCGGATTTCCTGCATGAAATCACTAGCGAAAACAAAGTTTTCTAAGTTCTTGTTTTCGGAATGAATCAACTCATTCGAATTTCCTTGCCATTCAACCATGCCATTGTGAATGAAATTGATGCGATCACCAATTTCCATAACAGAGTTCATGTCATGGCTTACTACAACCGTTGTAGTTCCCAATTCATAAGTTAATTCTCGAATAAGTTTGTCTATCACCAATGATGTTTCAGGATCTAAACCGGAATTGGGCTCATCAACGAAAAGATATTTCGGATTCATGACAATGGCGCGAGCAATGCCAGTACGCTTTTTCATACCTCCAGAGAGTTCTGATGGATAAAGGTGATTTTTATCTTTTAGATTAACACGTTCTAAGCAAGAATTTACAAGATTTAGTTTTTCTTTCTTACTGAGGTTCGTGAACATGTTCAATGGAAAAAGAATATTCTCTTCAACGGTCATGGAATCAAATAATGCAGCCCCTTGAAATAACATACCCATTTGTTGCCTCAACGCTCTGCGTTCGTCTTCCGACATGGATAAAAAGTTTACGCCAGCATAATTGAGTTCTCCAGCATCAGGCTCGAAAAGTCCAACCATACACTTGGTAAGCACAGATTTTCCCTGCCCACTTCTCCCAATAATGAAATTTACATTTCTCGGATAAAAATCAATGGTGATATTCTTCAATACAGACTGCTCACGAAATGATTTACTTAGATTTTTGACTTGAATCATAGCAGTAAGAGTTGAGTCAAAATATAGTTCGCAACCATAACAGCCACCATGCTGTATACCACCCCTTTTGTGCTACTTTTTCCAACCTCGAGTGCACCTCCATGAGCATAATAGCCATGGAATGCGGGGATAGTGGTTAAAATAAAAGCGAAAAATAAAGTTTTAATTAGACTATATATGACCCCGTAAATCTGAAAATCATATTGAATACCATATATGAAGTCTGTAAGCGAAACAATGTTGGTTAATACAGCAATGAGCGCTCCTGCACCAATTCCAATAAACATCGCCATTAGCACAAGAAAAGGTAGAATAAACAGTGCGGCAATTAACTTGGGTAAAATGAGATAGCTTGCAGAGTTCACACCCATAATATCTAAGGCGTCTATTTGCTCGCTAATGCGCATGGTGCCAATTTCAGAAGCAATGTTACTACCTACTTTTCCTGCTAAAACCAAAGCAACAATGGTGGAGGAAAATTCATAAATCATGGTTTGCTTCGTGGTGTAACCCACGGTCCACTTTGGGATCCATCCACTTTCAATGTTTGAAGCCGTTTGGAGCGCAACTACGGCTCCCATAAAGAATGCCAATAAGGCAACTATACCCACAGATTGAACCCCAATCTTCATCATTTCTTCCGTAATGAGTGGATAATAAACACGTTTCTTTTCAGGACGCGAAAATACCCTTCGCATCAATAAAGCATATTTACCAAAACTCTCGAGTACCCCTGCCATGCAACAAACTTAATCATCATTTACATTCAATGACAGGTACAATCTTTTTTTCTTTACCTTAGACGTAATTCGTACATTCGTTTTTATGAAGAAAAGTCTCGTTTTCCTTTTGGCAAGTTTCCTTCTTTTTTCTGTAGGTTGTGCAACTGAAAAACCCAACTATTCGGGTAAGCAAAAGCACAAAAAACAACATACTCACAAGAAAAAATTGAGTAAAAAAGATTGTGATTGTCCTTCTTTTGATTAGTAATCATGGCTCAGAAAACTACTGCCTTGGAGCAGGCGTTGACTCCTTTTTTGCCGGGTGGTAGTGTAGAGCAAGTATGTAATTTATTGCGCGAATATCCGCATGACCTGGTTATTACAAAGGGAAGAGTAACCAAACATGGAGATTTTAGATATGTTCCAGGCGAGCGATACAAAATAACCATCAATCACAATCTCAACAGGTATGCTTTTTTAATTACCCTCATTCATGAATTGGCTCATTTACTTTGTCATGCGAGGCATGGTTCCAAAGTAAAGCCTCATGGTTTGGAGTGGAAAATGTGCTTCCAGGAATTGATGAGACCGTTTTTGAAAACGTCAATACTGCCTTTAGATATTGAGCAAAGTTTATCGCAATATTTAAATAATCCGGCGGCCTCTACGTGCTCTGATGTTGAATTGTACAAAACTTTGTCTTTGTATGACAGAAAATCTCATGAACAAATTGTTTTGGTTGAGGATATGCTTGAAGGGCAAGAGTTTCTTTATGGTAAGGAACGAAGACAATTCATTCGCAAGGAAAAAAGAAGAACTCGTATACGGTGCATTGAAAAAAGTACCGGAACTGAATACCTCTTTCCAGCCATTGCCAAGGTTTTTCGACTAAGCTAGTTTTCTTCGTTGCTTCTCTTTCAATATGAGAGATAACTCTCTACCAGTTTGACCTTTTACACTCGTATTTTCTTGAGCTCTTCGCAACAAATAGGGCATTACTTCTTTAATTGGCCCGTAAGGTAAATATTTCGCAACATTGAATCCAGCGTGGCTCAGGTTGTAGCTGATGTGGTCACTCATTCCAAATAACTGAGCAAAAAAGACGCGCTTATCACTTCGTTCAATACCTCTCTTCTCCATTTCAAGTGCCAACATCAAAGAACTTTCTTCGTTGTGTGAACCACAACAAATTGCAAAATCCGAAATATGGTCTAACGAATACGCAATAGCTGCGTTGAAATCTTGATCAGTCGCTTCTTTGTTCGGTTGAATTGGATCTGTATAGTTTAATTCTGAGGCACGCTTACGTTCTTTTTCCATATAAGCTCCTCGAACAAGCTTTACAGCTGTTACGCATGCATGTGATTTCAATTTAAGATGAAGTTGCTTCAAATAAGCCAAACGGTCATGTCTGTATAGTTGTACTGTTTGATAAATGATAGGTGCTTTTGTATTGAACTCGAGCATCATATTTTCCACAAGCGTATCAATGGCATCTTGTATCCAAGAATCTTCAGCGTCAATGAATAGCGCAACATTGCGTTGATGTGCCTCAAAACATATTCTGTGAACCCGCTCTTTTGCGGCCAGCCAAGAGGCATGTTCATGCTCCGTAAGTGATAGTCCAGCATTTACTTTTTCTAAAAGTGAAAACTGGCAAACTCCGGTTATTTTAAATACACTGAAGGGTATGAAGGCCTTATCTTTTGCAGCATCAATAGTGGCAATAATTTCCAGTGTGGTTTTTTCAAAATCAGATTCATCTTCTTTACCTTCAACACTGTAGTCTAAAATTGAACCTACTTGGCTTTGAGCTAGTATTTCAGCAGATCTCAAACTTTCTTGAATGTTGGTTCCTCCGCAAAATTGAGCGAAGATATTTTTTCGAATCATCCAACCAAACGGGATTCTCAATTTTAATGCTGTATTCACCAAGAAGGCCCCGAATTTCACCATGAATGGTGACCCAATAATTCGAAACAACCAATAGGATTGATTCAACGTTCTGTTGTCTTTATGAGAAAAGGCAACCTCTGTATTTTCGAAATTCACAGTTTGCATGCGAGGCAAAGATAATTGTATCTTGCAGCCAAATTTATAACCCATGAAAGCTGCACAAGATTTTATTCAAGCAAATAAAGATCGTTTTTTAGAAGAACTTTTTCATTTGTTACGTATTCCGAGTGTAAGTGCTGATGCGAATTACACTCAAGATGTTGCACATTGTGCGAATGAAGTGGCTAGATTCATGATTGAAGCTGGTGCCGATGCAGTTGAGGTTTGCCCCACTGCCGGACATCCAATTGTATACGGTGAAAAAATGATAGACCCGGCGTTGCCAACGGTGTTGGTATACGGACATTATGATGTGCAACCTGCAGATCCCATTGATTTGTGGCATACCCCACCTTTCGAACCAACCATTAAAAAAACTGAAATCCACCCAGATGGCGCCATTTTCGCAAGAGGTGCTTGTGATGACAAGGGTCAATTTTTCATGCATTTGAAAGCATTCGAAGCCATGAATAAAACCAATTCACTACCATGCAATGTGAAATTTATGATTGAGGGGGAAGAAGAAATTGGCTCGGATCACTTGGGAGTTTTTTGTAAAGAAAACAAGCAAAAATTAAAGGCAGATGTTGTTCTTATCTCAGATACAAGTGTAATAGCAAATGACACCCCAAGTATTGATTGTGGGCTAAGAGGTTTAAGTTATTTAGAGGTGGAAGTTACAGGAGCAAATAGAGATTTGCACAGTGGAGTATATGGAGGCGCAGTTGCAAATCCAATCAATGTTTTAGCGAAAATGATCGCTTCAATGCATGATGAAAACAACCACATAGCAATTCCAGGATTTTATGATAAAGTAATGGAGCTAACTGAAGCTGAGCGTGCTGATTTGAATAAGGCCCCATTCAGTGAAGAAGCGTATAAAAAAGAGTTGGATATTGATGCGGTATATGGTGAAAAGGGATACACCACCTTTGAAAGAACCGGTGTTCGTCCAACTTTAGATTGCAATGGTATTTGGGGGGGGTACATTGGTGAAGGATCAAAAACGGTATTGCCATCAAAAGCGTTTGCAAAAATTTCCATGCGCCTGGTACCGAATCAAACCACAGAAGAGATCACTGAAATATTTTCAAAACACTTCAAATCCATTGCGCCAGCAGGTGTGCGTGTTGAAGTAAGACCTCATCATGGTGGAAATCCAGTTGTTACTCCAACCGATAGCAAAGCCTATTTGGCAGCTAGTTTTGCAATGGAACAGACCTATGGTAAAAAGCCAATTCCGACACGTGGCGGCGGTTCTATTCCAATTGTGGCTATGTTCGAAAGTGAGTTGGGATTGAAATCGGTACTTATGGGATTTGGTTTGGATTCAGATGCGCTTCACTCTCCCAACGAACACTATGGTTTATTCAATTATTACAAGGGAATAGAGACCATACCATACTTTTTCGAGCAGTTTGCAAAATAAAAGTGTAGCAGTGGGTGTTGAAATGATATGAGTCGATTTATTTTCAGAGGTGTGATGTGTTGGTGCATTCTGTGTTTTTCAGGATGTTCTTTGTATGATGATGTGAAAGTAGGGAAGTTAGATTCTGTTGATATTAATTCCATTCAAGGAAATCACGTCAATGCCACATTGAATTTTCAAATTGAAAATCCAAACCCATATGCCATTACGCTTTTTGAGTCTGATGTGCTTTTAAAAATAGATGGTATTCCTGCTGGAACTATTGTCTTGCTTGAGCCGGTGAAACTTGCTAAAAATTCCAAATCAACTGTTCCTATACAAGTAACAACAGAAACGAATGAGTTGGAATCGATTTTAGGAAATGCAATGGCACTCATGTTCAAGCCTGAGATCCGCATTGAGGCAGGGGGCTATGTTAAAGCGAAGGGATTGGGATTGGTAAAAAATGTACCCGTTCAATTTGAAAAGCGCATCACGAAGAACCAATTGGGTCAGTGAAATAGGGTGCTAACGTTTCAGATGGCATTTTACTCGGATCATGTAAAACCCCTATAAGTCCAGCTTCCTTTGCTCCAAGAACATGCTGCGGAGAATCATCTATGAAAATGGTGTTTTTTGGATTCAGTTCATGCAAATGACACAAGTGAAGAAATGACTCAGCATGAGGTTTACGCATTCCTAAGTTTTGGCTATAATGAACGCGTTCAAAGGCATCATAGAATTCAGATAATCCATAGCATCTTTCTATATCTTGTTCGAATATAGTGCTGTGAATTGCATTGGTATTGCTGAAAAGGAAGGTTCTTATACCACTTTTTTTGAGAGCATGAATGAATGGCATGCGCTCGGGTAGAAACTGCAGAAGTATGCTGTTCCATGCCTCTTGAATTTCAGCAAGCGAAGCATTTGGAAGAAAGCCTGATAATTTTGAGTAGAAATCGGTCTCGCTAATGCGGCCAGTTTCGAGTTCATCAAATAACAAAGATTGACTTGCTTTGGAATACAATTCTTCAAACTCGGTTAAACCAAGTTTAGCAAACGCATTTACCGGAGCTTTGTAATCGATTTCATACAATACTCCTCCAAAATCAAAAATAACGGCCTCAATTTTCATGGACCGAAGTTAGAAAGATTAAGCTCCCAATTTTTCGCCAGTTTTGGCTTCGTATAGCGCTTTTAAAAGCGAGTACTTTTCCTTGAGATCTCCGAGTTCTCTTCGAACTGAAACTAAATCACTACCAATGGTTTCGTAATTCACTTCTGGTTCAGCTCCTTCAACATCAGTTGCGACTAATTTTTTCGAATAGATAGCGAAAAAATCGGTGTCTAAGGCTTTCGACAAATCAAACAAAAGGTCTGAATCAACGGAGTTTCTTTTGTAAATACCGTATATGTTTTGTTTTGAAGTGTTGATGATTTTCGCCAATTCAGTAGGGCCAAGACGTAAGTCTTTCGCTCTATTTTTTATTTTATCTCCAATATGCATAGTTCGTGATTATTCTAAATACGATACAAAGCAAGTCTGAAAGCAGGGAGGGACTTCTAAAAAAAATGTTAATTTTCGTTAATCCAAGCTTGAGCATTCAATTTTGATTGAACACTGTCTAGATTTTTAATGGCTTGTTCTTGGTTATTGGCTCCTGCGGCTGCAACCATCAGTAAACCATTTTTACCGTACCCGGCAATGTAGGCATCGAACCCGTTCGACTTCAGCTTGTTTACATAATTCAAGGCATTGCCTTTCACAGAAAAGGCGCCAACTATGATATCATAATGGAAGTTTGGCTGTGTTGTGACTTCCAGTTTTGATTTTTCTGCTGAAGGAGTCTCTTGGGGTTTATCAAGTTCCGATTTTACTTGAGCCTCTGTCTGAATAATTTCTTCTGAAACAGCGTCGCTCCAAGCTATGGCTGCTTTCGTTTGACCGGGATCAAACGAAGCGATGCGGCTTTTCGTTCCAAATAATTTAAATGAAGCGTATTTCCAATCGGTTTGTTGAATTTTTTGACTCATTGCAAATATTCCAACACCCAAAATAGGCAGAGCCATAGCAGCGGCCGCTTTCCATACCCAAGAAGCAGTAGAAGTTGAATTCGCAGTTTTATCTTCTAACGGAATAACTTCCTTGACCTCTAGCGGTGTAAGGGCTATTTTCTGGAAATGTAAGGTGTCAACAAGAAAATTGGCTTGTTGATTTGGTATGAATTGCAATGAGCCGGCATGGTCTTGGAAAAAGATGCCAATGCCTTCCCAATTCAACTTCGTGCCTTGCGACAATTGTCTTTTGGTTTCATTAACCCAACAATCAACTTCCGTTTTGGCTTCGTCAAATCTGATATTTTTCAATGAGGCCACCACACTGTAGAGCAACCCGTCACTTTCTTTAATATGTGGATTAAACCCAAAGCTTTTAGAGGGGGGGTAAACCAAATGAAGTTGTGAATTCAATGCAGCCGATTTTTGCTTAGCCACTAATCCTCCGAATTGAGGAATGACCAAGCAATCGGTATTAAACAAAAGATCATAAATGATTACTTCCAACTGCATACTTACAAAAGTAAGTTTTTATTCTGGAAAATGCAATTTTTTCGCGTGTTCTAAGTCTTCGGGGGTATCAATTCCGATCGATTCTAACTCGGTTTCAGTAACTTGAATTGGGATTCCGTTTGCCAACCAACGCAGTTGTTCTAGAGATTCAGCCAATTCTAGCTCATGAGGCTGAAGGGGGGCTATTTTTTTCAATGCGTTTAATGCAAACGCATAAATGCCTAAATGTTTTTTGTACGAATGAAATGGGTTTCTAGAATAGGGAATCGGAGATCTTGAAAAATACATCGCTTGCCCATCTGAATTCAAAACTATTTTGACCCGATTGGGGTCTTGAATGTCATCAATATTTTGAATGGCAATACATGCAGTAGCAATGCCATCGCTTTGGAGACTATTAAGAACCGAGTCTATGGTCTCAGGATGAATAAACGGTTCGTCACCTTGAATGTTAATTACAGTATCAAAACCTGCTTGTTCTATGATTGGGAGCAGCTCCAAAATACGTTCAGTACCACTTTGACAAGTAGGAGATGTTCTGAAAACAGGTATGTTCAATGATTCTACATGTGAATGAATGGCATCATCATCTGTTGTGACCCAAACTTCTTGAATACATTTCGATTTTTGTGCCTGTTCAATGACACGTTGTATCATTGATTTTCCTGCAATTTGAGCCAATGGTTTCCCTGGAAAACGCGTGCTGGCGAAACGAGCAGGTATAATGGCAACACAATTCATTTTACAAACTTAAGGTGTATTGAATCATGGTCATGCGCGGTTCTTCAATAGACAACGGACGAATGGCATATTCTCTGTTCAATACATTATTCGCCATAATGGCTACGCGTTGCTTATCAGAGAACTTATATCCCAAGCGCAGATCGAAAACATAATCACCGGTTGTATGCTCGGCTCTCCACTGATTTATTCCCGGGTTGAAGATTGCAGGGAATTGATCTTCTAATTTTCCAAATGCATTATCAATGTTTTGCATGTGGCTGTTGTATCTGAAACTGATTCCCGCAGTTATATTTTTACGAGTTAGTCCGCAATCCAATCGAACAAGATGTTCAAGCCTGTACTTTAGAATGTTGTTTGAACTGTTTTCACTTGTGCTTAAATAAGATGCTTGCGCAAATTCACTAATAACGAGGGTTCCAGGCTGCTGTTGAGTTACCGCGTAAACATAATCTGGAGTTGTACTAACTGGCTTGGTGTAGGTGTATCCGCCCAAGATATCAATTTGAGTTTCACCAATTTTACCTGTCCCTAAAATTGAAAACTCAGCACCTCTTACCATGGCTTCTCCGGTATTCAAACTTTTAAATCCAATGGCATTATTTAGTTCTTCCAAATTCGTGAATGGCACTGGTGTCCATTGTCCAAAAGTAAATTCTATGAAGTTTTCGAATTTTTGTTGAAACACAGCTACATCAGCAAATCCCTTGAACTCACCAATTTTAAATCCTTGCTTCACTCCAATTTCAATGTTGTTTGAAGTTTCAGGTTTTAGGTCTGGATTAGCGAAAATATTGATTGCTCCCAATCCAGTAACAATGAATTTTTCAGCAATGCTTGGAAAACGGTATCCTTGCCCGAAAGATGCACGCACGTATGTGGCTTTGGAAACTTTATAGTTGGCCCCGGCTCTGAAAACAGGCTTGCCTTGTTTCTCTTCATTGATTTGAAATTGCTCGTATCTCAATCCTCCACTGAGGTTTAATTTGTCCCAAAGTTTTTTGTCTAATTGTAAATATGCAGCATAATTCTTGGCCGTATTGTGTCCATCTGCATTGCCACCTACAAACAATTCACCTCTTGCATCGGTTTGTATTCCTACCAATCCAGCGGTAGTTGTAAAATTTTTAATTCGGTCTAGATCCCAATTTTTTTGAACTTGGTATTCTCCGTAAAGTACATCTGAGAAGTTTCCTTGGTTGTTGTCATTGTTGTTATCCAATGACTGCCATCTGGTTCTTAATGTGTGCGTAGCTCCTCGTTTTCCATGGTATTCGATGAAAGGGTCTACGGTGTATAATTGTTGAATGGTTCGAGTAGCGCTTCCCTCGTAAGCACTGTATAAACCAGTGGTGCTGTTGTTCCATAAAAGCGTTGCTAATGAATTTCCAGCTGAGTAGATACTAGAAACACCCAAATAGAGACGTTCTGTAGCGCGATATCTTAATTGAAGGTTGAATCGCGCCCTGTTTCCGGCACCGTATCGATTCACATTTTTGGGGTTGTACGAACTATTTTCGAATTGCCCCAATGAGTCCATGATTGGACCCAAGTGTCCGTCATCATATTGCATGCTTGATGCAAATACAAAATCTAGTTTTCCGAATTTTTGAGAGTGTGAAAAATTAATTCCACTCTTCATGCCTTGACGTTCCCAATAAAATCCTTCTTCAGATTGAGGCTTGGAGTATATGCCGTGATATACGGTAAGTTTGGTCTTCGGGATAGCGGTTGGATACGCTGTTCTGAAGTTAATAACACCACTCAAAGCTGAGCTACCGTATAGCACACTGCTTGCCCCTTTTATAATTTCTATTTGAGAAACGTTTTCTGTGGGAAGAAAACCCCAAGATGGTTTTCCGGCGTCGCCACTTAGAATTGGAATGTTGTCTACAAGCACTTGAACACGACTACCTGCGCCAAAGCTGTAACCACTTCCACTTCTAATTTGAGGTTCATCATCTACAATTGCAACACCTGGAGTTTGTTGTAAAATCTCATCGATATTGACAACGTTTTTATCTTCCAATAATTTGGGTTGAATGACCTCCATACTCACAGTAACTTCTCCAATGTTTTGCTCATATCTTCCTGCAGAAACAACTACTAGATTTAAATCTTCTGTGTTTTCTTCGAGCTCAATTTTCAAACTTATGGGTCCGATTAAATTAATTTCCTTTCGAATTTCATTGTAACTTAAGAGATTAACAACAAGCGTATATTTTCCGCTAGGAGCCGAAAAATTAAAACCACCATCTGCATTTGTATTCGATCCGTATGAAGTTTGATCGAAACGAACCAACGCACCGTATAGGGGTTGATTATTTTTTTTATTCAGAACTACACCTGAAACAGAAATAAAATCTTGTGCAAAAAATGATGCGCACAAAAACAGTAACCCAAGGGTTAGTAGGTTTGATTTAAGGTTCATAAAGCAAGTATAAGAAAAACGAATCAATTAATTCGATTCAATGGGTTGAATTTATCTTTTGGAAACTCGCTAAGAAAATCTTGAAGCAATTTCAAACTCTTCAGATTTTCGTGAAGCAAGACAATGTCTCCTGCTTTAATTTTTTTCATTCGACTCATTAATTCAGTATGATCTACCATTGAATCGAAATCACCCAACACGAATGAGTACATGACTACCGAATACCGATTCGATAATAGCTTAATTTGTCTACGTGAAATTTTACCGTAAGGCGGTCTGTACAATTGAACATCTTTCAGAATTTCCGGTAGGACCAACAAAGAATTAATTTCTTCCAGTGTCATGTCATTTAATGCCTGATGCGTGTGCCCATGAAACCCAATGGTATGTCCATCATCTTTGATTTGTTGAACCAATTCGGGATAAAGGAGACACTTTTCGGTGATGAGAAAAAAGGTACATTGAATTTGGTAAGAACGAAGTAAGTCTAAAATGGCAGGTGTATATAAAGGATCAGGACCATCATCGAAAGTGAGGAAGACATGAGAACTGTTTAACCTCCAAGTCAATCTTGGAAATAAAATGTCTGCTAATTTCGGAACTCGAATGAAATAAGATCGCATTATTTTTTAGCTAATACGCAGGTTGCCCTTTTTTCAATTTTCTCTCCATTGGCTTGAAATACTTCAAATAGTATGTGGTATATACCTATACTCAATGACGTTGATTCATCTGATAAGCCATCCCAAAAAAGAGTGCCTTGTGTTCCAATAAATTCGTTCCTCATGAGCCTGCGAACACGAATTCCCCTTTCATTGTAAATGGTTATGTTACCAACTGAACCTGCAGGAAAATCAGAATAAGTAATTCCAAGCACATCATCATATCCATCATTATCAGGCGAAAATATTTCTGTGTTTAGACTGAACTGTGAATCTGAATTTTCAACAGATGTATATTGGGAATTTAAAGTCCCCGGAGTAGCGAAGCCAATCAGATATGATGCACTTTGCCACGAAGTTTCGTTGTCACTCGCGGCGTTGAAGTTGATTCTTTCCAGAGATACACCGTCAAATGAGTTCAACAAATCAAAATGCATTTCCTCATTGTAATTCAAACCATCAATGCGTACTCCGCTCGCATTCAAAAATTGAATTGTTCCAGCATCATTGTTCATGCTTGGTAATGCTTCCAATTTGAAAATATTTTCTTCTTGTGTTGACGGATAATATGCGATTAGGTCATTCCCATCTTCAGTAAAGACAATGTATTGATGAGGTAAGAGTATGCGATGAGCACTGGAAATAATATCATTGATTGATGCATCATCATTGGCTAATGAACAATTGAAAAGATCTATGCAGTGATTTGTTGTATTCACAATTTCAACAAAATCAGAACCTAATTCGAATGGATTAAACAACACTTCATTGATGACGAGATGACCTGGAAGTGGCGTAAATCCATTTCCAAAATCTACAGTGAGGACCAAAGAATTTCCAGAGCAATCGAATACCGTATCCGTGAGCTGGTATAAAGTTGAGTCATCAATGGTAAGATTTGTTGTGTATGCAATTGAGCTTTGTAAGGCATTGGATGAATTCGAAACGAATTCATTAAAGAAACAAGTTAGAACATTGTTGTGAAATGTGAAGTATTGAAGTTGAGGAGAAGTGGAATCGGGTGAATTGGAGTAGATGGAATTGATGCTGTTTGGAGTACCTCCGCTGAATGCAAGAGAAGCTCCCCAATTGCTTGGGTTAAAACAAGGCAAATTGGGGTTGATTAATTCCAACGACCAACCACCATCTTGTTTTGAAGATTCTGCGTACCAATTGATTGAGTAAGTAAGACTGTCTAAAATGAGCGTGTCAATGGCTAATTCAATGAACATTCCCGAGTTGGTTAGGGTAGGAAAGTTATCCAGTAAGATTTTATCTGATAAACTTAGAAAGGCTAAAGCATTATCTGCATCTCCAAGCGTAATATTGGCGTTCGGTGCAAGCAAGAATTGAAAGTCTATTGTGGCATTATTGAAACGAAGACCTTGCAATTCAAGTGTGTGCTCACTGATGTTCCAGATCTCGACATATTCAGCAGGAATTCCTCCAGGCAATGTTGGATCTGGATCAGCTAAGATTTCCGAAAAAACAATGTCGCCCAATTCAGGTGTCTTGCCAATAAATAATTCAGTTTGAAAAGAATTTGTGTTTCCTTCACAATCGACTATTGATGGATGTGAGAGAATATAAAGTGTTTCTTGTTGAATTGGTGTGTTGAAGGTTATCCATATTTCATTCGAATTGGATGGATTTGAATAAGCTGAGACAATGTCTAAGGAAACGCAACTCCAAAGTATGGGGTCTACACCAGAAACACTCTCGTTGAAAAGTAGCGAAACCGTTGTGGAATTAATCAATGACTTCGATATGAGCATAGGAGAAGTGGTGTCAGGTGTTACGTTGAGCACGCTATTTACTTGACCGGGAGTTCCTCCTTGCGCATTTGAACTTGCGGTCCAGTTGTAACTCGATGAACAGGAAAGTGTAGGATTAATTAATTCCAATGACCAACCACCATCTTCTTTGTTCGTATCGTTGTACCATGAGGTGGTATATGTGACGTGGTCAATGACTGAGTTATCAGCGTACTTCAAAGTTAAACTGTCGCCTGTATTTGTGAGGGCGGTGAAAGCAGATATTCCAATTGACTGTGTAAAGTAAACTGCATTGGCAGCATCGCAGAGTATGACATATGCTTGAGGATTCAATTGGTAGGAAGGGAGTACTTTTTCGGTATTTGAGTTTATCAGTTTCCAACCAGCTAAATCATATACAACGGTGTCCGCATTGAACAGTTCAATGTATTCCGCATCAGGTAATCCATTTGAAGGTGAGGGGTCGGGGTAAATTTCATTGATAACAACCGAGCGTTCATTCGGTACATTAATAATTGGTGGGGGTATTGGAGCTCCACAATAGACATCGTCGAAATAAAATTTTGTTGCATTTGATGCGGTATAAAGACATGAGACTCCGAGATGAGAGGTTGTATTATACGTGTTGTCACTTACACTTATTTCTGGAGTAAAATTTACACCTCCGCTCGGATCTACCCGCACTTCCCAAACACCAGTTGCATCTCTCAAGACTTGAATTCGAATTTCAAACGCGCCGGCAATAAGTCCGCTGCTTCCTGCTGCAATTTCAACAACCCCTGCCGCCCCATCATCTCTATAGAGTTTAATGGCATCTGTACTTCCGGCTTCACCTAATTTTAAAAAATAACCAAATCCTTGTGTGCCTGAGGTTGCGTTTATAAAACTTAAATCGCCATTGGAATGCATTAAATAAATTCTACTGTGGTTATTGTCACTTCCTGCAAAAGATTGCCTCACTTTAATTCGCCACTCGCAATTTGATAGTGGAGCAGTAGAATTTGGTGTAGATAGAAAGGCTTGACCAGCAAGCACGTCGTTGAGTTGCAATTCTTGCATGCCGTTCACTATGTATTGACTTGAGGAACCAGACCAGATGGGTGAGGAGGTGAAATTTCCATCTGAAAATGAATCTTGTACTTGTGAATTTACAAGAAGACTCGAGAACAGCAGAGTGAGAAAGAAAATAATTTGTTTTTTCATGTCAAAAACTTACTCCCAAATGTAAGGCCTGAACGTATTAGTTTTGCGAAAACAAAATTTATGCGTGTTGCTGTAGTTGGTGCCACCGGATTGGTTGGCCAGAAAATGTTGCAGGTATTGGCAGAGCGCCAATTTCCCATTACGGAGTTGATTCCAATTGCCTCAGAGAATAGTGCAGGAAATCAATTGGAATGGCAAGGAAAGATGTGGACCATATTTACACTTCAGCAAGGCTTAGAAAAGTTACCACAACTTGCGCTTTTTTCTGCGGGGGGTGAAACAAGTATAGAGTGGGCCCCGAAATTTGCAGAGCGTAATTGTGTTGTTATTGATAATAGCTCGGCATGGCGTATGAATGCGAATGTTCCATTGGTTGTTCCGGAAATTAACATGCATGCCATAGGAACCCAAAACAAAATCATAGCGAATCCGAATTGTAGTACCATTCAAATGGTTTTGGTTTTGAAACCGCTGCATGATTTGTACACCATAAAAAGAGTAGTAGTTTCTACATATCAAAGTGTTACGGGAACGGGTAAACTAGCTGTAGACCAACTCATGACAGAGAGAAGAGGTGACCGAGTAGAAAATCCAGCATATGCTTATACCATTGATTTGAATTTAATTCCTCAGATAGATGTATTCCAAGACAACGGATATACCAAGGAAGAGATGAAGATGATTTTAGAGACGAAGAAAATCATGGAGTCCGATTCAATTGCAGTCACTGCAACGGCGGTTCGGGTTCCGGTTATGGGTGGACACTCAGAATCTGTAAATATTGAATTTGAACATGATCCGGAATTAAATGAGGTCATGCAAGCCTTGGAGGCATTTCCTGGAGTGAAGGTGTTAGATAATCCCAAATTGAACCAGTATCCCATGCCGCTTATTCATGCTGCTGAGAGTGATGATGTATTTGTGGGTAGAATACGAAGAGATGAGAGCACCCCAAATACAATTAATTGTTGGATTGTAAGCGATAACCTAAGAAAAGGTGCGGCCACGAATGCGGTTCAAATTGCCGAGGAAATGGTGAAGAAAGGATTGCTTTAACCTTCCATCTCAACACTCACATTTTCAACTTGGCCTCCCATAGGGGCATTGATCTTTGTAACACGAATGCCAATCAATGTGGCGAGTGGAAACTGATTTTTCATTTTGCCATGCATACGAACAAGAACCGTTTCTATGAGTTTAGCGCGTTGCTTCATCTCTGAATAAACAATTTCTTTCACCTCAACATAATCAACTGTTTGCAGTAGATCATCATTCGCTGCTGCTTGTTCAAAAGGTCCGTCTATCCATACATCAACACGAAACTCTCCCCCAATAATCTCTTCTTCTTTCCAGCAACCATGGTTGGTAAAAACCTGTATATTATTCAATTGAATGCGCATTTATCCAAGAGTTTCAATGCATTTTTGGATGCGAGGAATAACGAATTCTTTACCTAGCAACGCGGCTACTTGTGCTGCACCTGGACCTGTTAAAACTCCTGTTAGCGCAATGCGGAAGAGCGGCATCACTTGACCCATTCCAAGATTTTTTTCGGCTAGAAAAGATTTCATTGCAGTATCAATTGATTCCACATTGAACGTTTCCAAAGATTGCAATTTCAACGACCAATCAGATAGAATTTGACCCGATTCCTCTTTTTTCCATTTTTTAGAGACAGCTTCTTCATCATATGATTTTGGATCTTCGAAGAGGTATGTGCCCTCAAGCAAATCAAGCGGGAAAACGGCTCTTTCAAGCATGAGTTCAACAACACCCTCCATGTATTCAACACATACATCATAACCTCTTTCCTTCGCTGTTGGAAGTATCATCTCCGCCAAGGTTCTGCGAGGCATGTTTCGCAGGTACTGTTGATTGAACCACTTTGTTTTTTCTGGGTCGAATTTAGAACCTGATTTTCCAATGCGTTCCAATGAGAACGTTTCGATCATTTCTTCCAAAGTGAAAATTTCTTGGTTGTTACTTGGAGCCCAACCCAGCAATAAAAGCATATTCAGAAATGCTTTGGGGAGATATCCTTTTTCGCGATAGCCACTTGAAATATTGCCGGTTTCAGGATCTTTCCATTCCAATGGGAAAACGGGGAATCCAAGTCGATCGCCATCACGTTTGCTTAATTTCCCATTTCCATCGGGCTTCAATATTAACGGCAAATGGGCAAATAATGGTGCTTCCCATTCAAATGCTCTATACATCATCACGTGCAAGGGAGCAGAAGGTAACCATTCCTCTCCACGAATAACGTGTGTGATAGACATGGTATGATCATCAACAATATTGGCTAAATGATAGGTGGGCATGCCATCTGATTTGTATAACACCTTATCGTCAAGCTCATTTGTAGAAAAAACGACCCATCCTCTAATGATATCTTGAAAACGAACTTCTTCGTTTCTTGGCATTTTGAATCGAATAACAAAAGGGTCACCCTGTTGTATTCTAGACTCAACCTCATCTGCGGGAAGCGTTAATGAGTTTTTCATGGTCATGCGGGAAATGCTATTGTATTGCCAATTGGGCATTTTTGCCGCCTCTGCTTGCTTTCGAATGGTGTCTAATTCTTCGGGGGTATCAAAAGCATAATAGGCCCATCCTTTGTTTATCAATTCCAAAGCATAGTCTTTGTACATGGGCTTACGCTCGCTTTGACGATATGGAGCACAATCACCACCGTATCCAACGCCTTCATTCGGTTCAATGCCGCACCACTTTAAAGCTTCTACAATATAATCTTCAGCGCCTGGCACGTACCTCGTTTGGTCAGTGTCTTCAATGCGTAATAAAAAATCTCCGCCATGTTTTTTAGCGAACAAATAATTGTACAAAGCAGTTCTAACTCCACCCATATGCAATGGGCCAGTTGGACTAGGTGCGAAACGAACGCGAACTTTTGAAGTATTCATAGTTTATTGAAGGTGGGCAAAGGTAATATGTATTCGAATTAACTCAATTTAGATCCATTTTTGAGTGCGGTTAATAGTTGATGTGCTCGATTTAGTTTGGTCACTTCAGAAAACGAAATACGCAGCGTTTCCTCTTTTTCATACATTTTACCTGCGTGGGGGTTGAGTTTAATGAATTCCAAAATGCGTGTAAAGGACTCGGACTGATAAAAAGGCGAGTCTTGCTTTGAAATGAAATAACCAATCATCTTCCCGCTTTTGAGAACTAATTTTTCCATTCCTATTTCGCTTGCTATCCATCGCAATCTCATGGTGTCGATAAGTTGATTTACCTGATGTGGAATATCGCCAAATCGATCTTCTAGTGACGCTTTGAATTGCATTATTTCATCTTCGTTTTCTAATTCATCAAGCGTTTTGTACAGATTAATTCGTTCTGAAATATTTCCCACGTACTCATCTGGAATCAGTAATTCAAAATCGGTTTCGAGTATAGTTTCCTTGACGAATGAAGCATTTTTCTTCATCTCTTCGTCTGCTAGTTCTTTGAAATGTTCTTGTTTCAATTCTGAAATGGCCTCATCAAGAATTTTCTGATACGTTTCGAATCCGAGGTCGTTGATAAAACCACTCTGTTCTCCGCCCAGTAAATTTCCTGCACCCCGAATATCTAAATCGCGCATGGCAATATGCATTCCAGATCCTAGATCTGAAAATTGTTCAATGGCCGTGAGCCGCTTTCGTGCGTCATCTGTCATATGCAGAACACTTGGCACGAGTAAATAACAAAATGCCTGTTTGTTATTTCTTCCCACACGTCCTCTGAGTTGATGAATATCACTCATTCCAAAATTCTGTGCATCATTGATGATAATGGTGTTCGCATTTGTAATGTCTATTCCACTTTCTACAATGGCGGTGCTTACCAAGACATCAAATTCTCCTTCTATGAATCCGGTCATGACTTCTTCCAATTTTTCTCCGCTCAATTGACCATGAGCAAAACCAATGCGCACGTCGGGGCATACGCGTTGAATTAATCCTGCCATCTCGGGCAAATTTTGAACGCGATTGTGAACAAAGAAGACTTGTCCGCCCCGCTGTACTTCATAACTGACTGCATCACGAATAATTTCTTCATTGAAAGAAAGTAATTCTGTCCGAACGGGTATTCGGTTTGGAGGTGGAGTTTGAATGATGCTCAAATCGCGCGCGCCCATTAATGAAAATTGAAGTGTTCGAGGTATAGGTGTTGCTGTTAATGTGAGTGTATCAATATTGGCTCGAAACGTTTTCAGTTTATCCTTGGCAGCAACTCCGAATTTTTGCTCTTCATCAATTATCATGAGACCTAAATCATTGAAATCTACTTTTTTGCTGAGAATGGAATGTGTGCCAATGAGAATATCAACCTTACCATTTTTTACCAATTCAAGTGTTGCAGCTTGTTCTTTTGGTGACTTGAACCGATTAATGTAATCGATACGAATTGGAAAGTCTTTTAATCTATTCTTGAAACTCTTGTAGTGTTGAATGGATAAGATAGTTGTTGGCACAAGCACGGCAACCTGCTTCCCTTCACTAGCAGATTTGCAGGCTGCCCGAATGGCAATTTCTGTTTTTCCAAATCCAACATCACCACAAACCAATCGATCCATGGGTGATGGAGATTCCATATCCTCTTTCACGGCTTTTGTAGCTTTCAATTGATCGGGGGTGTCTTCGTACATAAAAGATGCTTCAAGCTCAGTTTGTATGTATCCGTCGGGTTGAAATGCATGTCCCTTTGTAGACTTCCTTTTTGCATACAATTGAATAAGATCGAAGGCAATTTCCTTGACTTTGTTCTTGGTTTTTCGTTTCAGGTTTTGCCAGGCATTGCTTCCCAATTTATCCATACTCGGGACTGCACCTTCCTTTCCGCTGTATTTGCTTATTCTGTGAAGTGAGTGTATGCTTACGTAAAGAATATCTCCTCCCTTGTAGGTTAATCGAATGGCTTCCTGTTCTTTGCCGTTGACATCTATTTTTTGTAACCCGCTGAATTGTCCAACACCGTGATCAATGTGTACCACGTAATCGCCTGGTTGAAGTGCAAGGATTTCTTTCAGAGTAAGAGCTTCTTTATTTTTTGAAAACCCTTCTTTCAATTTGAAGCGATGGTAGCGTTGAAAAATTTGGTGGTCTGTATAGACCCCAATTTTTTTCTGATTATCAATAAATCCAGAACTAATTTCTAGAATCTTGGCTTCATAATTTTGAATGAATTGTTTATCATTGAATATTTGTTCTACACGTTCGAGTTGTTTCGTTTGACCTGCAACCAAAAAAATTTTATAACCTTGTTTTCTAAGATTTTCAAAGTGTTGGTAGAGTATCTCGAAATTTTTATTAAAACTGGGTTGTGGTGTCAAATCAAACTCTATGACCGATTCTATGAAATGTCTTGCGCCACCAAACTCAATGACTCTTTTGGCCTTTAGACTCTGATAAATAGTATGCTTGGTACAGAATAATTCGTGCGGAGGTGTATGTTGAAGTTCAGGTCGAAGTCGTTCAAATCGAACCTCAGCTTTTTCGAATTCAACGTCTAGTTTCTTTAAAAGTAAATCTGTGTTTTCAACCCAAATTAGAGTCTCGTCATTCATGAAATCCAAGAGTGAAACGCGTGTCTCTTCCAAATGAATTTTCTTTGTATTCGGCACAACAACAGCTTTGGTCATTTTTGCAACAGATAGCTGTGTTGTTGGATCGAATTTCCGAATGCTCTCAATTTCGGTATCGAAGAACTCAATGCGAAATGGAAATTCAAAACTGTATGAGTAGACATCTAAAATTCCACCACGGATAGCATATTGACCGGGTTCAAAAACATAATCTACTTTTTCGAATTCTATTTCTTGAAACAGTTCATCGAGTTGATCCATGTTATAATTCGAACCTACCTCGAAAAGAATGGTTTTGGATTGTAGTTCTTTTCGAGCAATGACCTTTTCAAAAAGAGCTTCTGCGTATGTAATGGTAATGAGTGGTTTTGTGGCCTGCTCAATTTTTTTCAACACTTCCGTTCGCGTGGCAATATTTGCATTTTCAGTTTGTTCCACTTCGTATGCAATCCGAGCTGTTCTTGGAAAGAAGAGCAATGGCGAATTCGGTTCTTCTTGAGCAATGGACAGAAAACTCTGTAGGTCATTCATGAAGTAGGCTGCACGCTCCTTGTCTTCGCATACGACAAGAATATTTTGTTTTTGAAAATCGAAATGCGCAGCACAAAGACCTGCGGTAGACGAACCCGTTAATCCTTTCAAAAACAGTTTTGAAAATGTTTGTAGTTCAGTTTGAATTAATTCAGAATCGGTTCTCCAATAAGTATGAAATGGTGCGGCCATAAATGTTTTTAGCCCCGAGAATGTTTTTCCCGAGGCGAGAACAAAAGTAATTCGCTCGGCTCAGAACAAAAAAACATTATGCTTTTTGCAGCGTGAAGGCAAAGGTGCTTCCAACTTCTTCTGTGCTGCGCACACTTATGGTCTGATTGTGTGTTTCTATAATATGCTTACAAATGGCTAGTCCAAGGCCAGATCCTCCTTCGTGTCTAGATCTACTCTTATCTACTCTGTAAAAACGCTCAAAAAGACGAGGAAGGTGCTTTTTACTTATTCCAATTCCATTGTCAGCTACTTCCACAAGTATGGTATCATTCATGTCGTAAAATCGGATCTTGGTTGTACCATTTAGTTGTCCATAGTTGATGCTATTCACTACCAAATTGCTCAATACTTGTGCAATTCTTTTTCGATCTGCTGATACCCAAATTTCTTGGTTGGGTTCAGATTTAACGAAGAGTTGTATGCAGTTTTTGCCAGCCGATTTTTCAAGAGATTCTGTTATTTCTTTGGCTAAGGTTATCAATTCGAAGCGAGACAGTTGCAAAGGAACATTTCCACTTTCTAATTTCGAAATTTCATCTAAATCCGCCACCAAATCTGAAAGGCGCTCACTGCTTTGTAAAGCCCTTTCTAGAAAGCGATCACGCACTTCAGTATCTAGATTTGGATTGTCTTGCAACGTCTCGAGGTAGCCCTGTAAACTGAAAAGGGGAGTTTTTAATTCATGCGATAGATTACCCACGAACTCTTTTCTAAAATCATCTTTACTTTGAAGTTCTTTGATTTCTTTAATTTTCTCATTCGCCCATTCAGCAACATCATCATTAACCTCTCCTAAAACATCAGAACTCATTTCAAGTTGATTTTTTTCACCTTGACTTTTGAAAGAGTGAATGGTTTTGTAGATGATTTTTACTTTACTGTAAATGAATTTTTCAATGTATCTCGAGATTACGAAATAGGAAATGCTCGACGCTAAAATTATAAAAAGGAGCAGGAGTTGAATTTCAAAATCTCTTTCTAGCAAATAGGCAATTAAAAAATACAGGACCGCCAATGGCAGAACAATGACAAGGGTCGAGATGAATGCAATTTGTTTTGGTGTTCTCAGCTTCACGCTTCGAATTTATAACCAACTCCTTTAATAGTCTTGAATAAATCGTCACCAAGTTTTTCACGAAGTTTCCGAATGTGCACGTCAATGGTTCTATCACCTACAATAACATCATTTCCCCATATGGTGTTTAATATGTTTTCTCGTGTGAAAACGCGACCCGGAGCGCTTGATAGGAGTAGAAGTAATTCAAATTCCTTTTTAGGTAATTGAATGCTTTCGCCTTCTTTGATGACCAGATATTTTTCTTTGTCAATCTGAATTGGGCCCAAGGAAACTTGTTCTGAAATTTCAGAAGTAATATTTCTGCGCATCATTGCGCGAATTTTTGAAACGAGTAACCTCGGACGAATGGGCTTGGCTATGTAATCATCGGCACCAGCTTCAAAACCTGCTATTTGGCTGTAATCCTCATTTCGAGCGGTTAGAAATGTAATCAATGTGTTTTTCAATCCCGGAGTTTCACGAATGACTCTGCATGCTTCCATGCCATCCATTTCGGGCATCATAACATCCATTATGATTAGATCGGGAATGGTTTTTTTTGCTACCTCTACGGCCTCTTTTCCATTGCTGGCTGTGTAGACTTCGAAATCTTCTTTTTCTAGATTAAATACAAGTAAATCCAAGATATCACGCTCATCATCCACACAAAGAATTTTTGGTTTAGCTTGCATACTTTAATAATCTTTGATCAATTAATGCAACGAAAGTAGCGCGTTTTTTCAAAGAAATTGGCCTTCGTTGCGTTAACTCAAAGTTAAATTTTTATTTTGCAAAACTTCCATGAGAGAGTCATATTACAATCACAAAACAGTTTGGATAACAGGTGCTAGTAGTGGCATTGGCGCAGCACTTGCCCGTGGTTTAGCTGGGGAAGCTGAAGTTATCATACTCTCTTCAAGAAGAGAGAAAGAATTGCTCGAGGTGAAAGAGTTGTGTAATCAATCATCAAATATTGTGGTTGTTCCTTTGGACTTGGCAAATTCAAACGATATTGAGGAAAAGACGAAGTGGGTTTTAGAACGATATCAAATAGACATACTGATTAACAATGGGGGAGTGAGTCAACGGTCTTTAACGCAAGATACTCCCATTGAAATAGACAGGCGATTGATGGAAGTAAACTATTTTGGTCAAATTCATTTAACCAAATTGGTACTAGCTCAAATGTTGGTGCGAAAATCTGGGCATATTGTGGCTATTTCTAGTCTTACCGGTAAATGGGGGTTTTTCTTGAGATCGGCTTATGCAGCGTCAAAGCATGCGTTGCATGGATTTTTCGATTCATTGCGAATGGAAGTGGAGGATAAAGGTATTTATGTGACACTGATAACTCCTGGTTTTATTGCCACAGAAATTTCAAAGAATGCAGTTTTGGCAGACGGAAGTATTCATGGAGCAATGGATCCGCACCAAGCAACGGGTACCTCCCCTGAAGAATGTGCAGGGCAAATTTTGAAGGGTGTTTCGCGAAAGAAAAAAGAGTTCGGAGTTGGAGGAAGAGAATTGTTGGGCTTATTTCTAAACCGATATTTCCCGAGATTATTTTCCCAGATTCTGAGAAAGCAATCAGCTCGTTAGTCCTTAATTTTTGAGAATCTCAAAGCCTTTAACATGAAATTGGGAAGTGGCTTTAACGGGTCTCTTTTTTCAACATCAAGGAAAACTCCCCATTTCTCAATGATGGGAACTTTGTATACTTCAATACACTCTATGAGGGTCCCGTCGGGATCATCAATATACGTGCAATGAACACGAGTTTTTCCCATGCTCAAGGCATTTGAACTATCACATCTGAAACCGAATCCTGAGTTGTCTAGTGCAACACCTAGGTCGGTCATGTTTTTTACATCTAACCCCAAATGAACAAAGCCCGAGTCACCCCAGATTCGTCCTTTGAAGATGCGATTTGGAGTGCGGTCAAGGGCTTGCACCAACTCAATAAACGTTTTTCCAATGACCTTGGCAAATCCGCCTCCGGTTGGTGCACTTTGTTCCAAACGAACGCGTCTGAACTTTCCATTCCCTCCGGGTAGATGACTGTAGTCTGTGAAAACTCCTGTCTCATCGAATAAGACCTTGTCATATCCCAATATTTCAGCATAAAGCTTCAAAGATTTTTCAATGTTGGTTACACCAATACTGCAGCCTACAACGCCATTACTTGCATGCCCCATGTCATAATATTTTTCGTCAGATTCTTCAATGCGAAACATGTTTCCATCTATATCTTTCAAATCGAATACAGGTTGATTTAGAGGGTTTTTTTCGACCCCAGACAATGCAGGTGCTCCCTGATTTAAGCAGTGTTGGTGCATTTTTTCAATGTTACACGTTTTGAAGTGTACTTGGAAAATGTGAATGTCACCTACTTGTATTTCAAAATCAGCTTTCCGAGGTTGAAATGAGGTAGGTCGAATAACTTCCATGGCACATCCTCCCTGCAAATTCATAACCATACTTGCCCTTTTGGTAATGGTCTCTTGCTTCGTATATACATCCATTAAAGGTGCAGGTTGTATGGAATCGAAAAATGGAATGTTCATTCCGAAAACTTTGCGATAAAACTTCAATGCTGCATCAATATCTTGCACAGCAACTCCTAGGTGTTGTATACTATTTATTCGTTTCATTGTGAAGCGTTTTTATTAATTGTATAAGGCTGTTTCTTTCTTTTAAATAGGCTAAGGCAAGATCACTATTGCCAGATATTTTCGATTTGAAATTGATATACTCCATCCATGTTTTCCAAAACATTTTTCCTCGAACTCCCAATACACCCAATCCAAGAAGGGTGACTAAAATGATAAAGAAATTGATGGGAATGATAAAAGAAAAAACAGTTGCTAGTATGAGTGTATAAAGCGAACCTAAAAATGTTTTGAAAGCGATGCGAATACTGTTTTTGAAAAGGGGATCTTTGACTTTGTTGGTGACAAATTTTTCGGTCAGTATTGAAATTGGAAGGAAAGCAATAATTCCAATAGCTACGCAGGGAAAGAGCAAGAATTGTGTAATGAGTCGGCTCCAACTTAATTTTCGTTCGCATCGCCATTGACGTTCTTCAATTTGTAACTCAGATTCTTTTACTTTGAGGCTGGCGGCTTGTTCCAGCAATTGAGGAGAATTCATGCCACCGTTGCGAATCCATTTTTGAAATTCAACATTTGCCTCTCCCCATGATAGTTCAATTCGCATGTTTACAAACAACTCTTGAATAAGCAATACTTCATCATAATGCTCATCGAGTTCAACTGGAACATCAAGCATACATGAACTAATGTGCTCTGTAATTTCATTGGTGAGTTCGTTATTCCAAATGGCTTTGTTGGCAGTGTTATAGTCGTGCTTGGTCAATACAATGGGCTCTCCAATGCGAACAAGTATATTTCCAGCAGGGTCCTGTAAACGCTCATATTCAAGTCCAACGGGAACGATAAGTATGTGGTTTAATTCAGGATTGTTTTCGAACGTACCCACAATAAGTCGACTAACGCCTTTTTTCAATGGTCGAATAAGCGCTTTTTTGCCTCGGTGTGTTCCTTCAGGGAATAAACTGATCCAAGCACCTTGATGCAATCTTTTGTAGCACTCTTCAAAAATAATTTCATTGCGTTCACGCATGCCATCTACATTATCTCGTTCCCGATATACAGGCTGCATGTTAATGTGTTTTAGAATCCAAGAAATGATACCTGGCTTAAAAACGTCGGAACGAGTCAACCAATGCAATTGCTCATAGAATACTGTACTGCACAGGATGGGATCTAAAAGTGCATTCTGGTGGTTGGCAACAACAATGGTTGGAATATGACTGCCCTTTAAATTTTCATATCCGAATACGTAAAACTCATTGTGAAAAAGTCTGAGGCCGCTTGAAATAATTGGCCTTAAAACTTCATATAATATTTTTCTCTTACCCATTATTTTTCAGCCTATTTCAATTCAATTGTTCTTGAATCTCCAGCATGCGTTTATAAGCGCCATTTTGACTCAAGAGTTCTTGATGTGTTCCAAATTCGAGAATTTTTCCTTCCTCAATGACATAAATGCAATCGGCCTGACGAATGGTAGAAAGCCTGTGGGCAATAACAATACTCGTCCTGTTTTGCATGAGTTCATTCAAGGCTTGTTGAACCAATTTTTCATTTTCACTGTCAAGGGCAGAAGTGGCTTCGTCTAAAATCAATATTGCTGGGTTTTTTAATATGGCCCTCGCAATTGCAATGCGTTGACGCTGCCCCCCCGAAAGTTGAATTCCGCGCTCACCAACTATGGTCTGAAATTGTTCTGGGAAATTTGAAACAAATTCGAAAGCGTTTGCTTTTTTTGCTGCGTCGAAAACTTCCTCTTCCGTTGCGAGTGGATTTCCATATCGAATGTTCTCATAAATGGTTCCCCCAAATAATAACACTTCTTGAGGTACATAAGCCATATTATTCCGAATATCACGCAATGACTTCAGTTTCGCAGATTCTCCGTCGAATAAAATTTCACCGGTGGTAACATCATAAAAACGAAGTGCCAAATTCGCAATGGTTGATTTCCCCGATCCGGAAGAACCCACTAAAGCCACTTGTTGACCAGGTTTAATGGTTAAATTAACCTGGTTCAATATGAGAGATTCAGGTCTGCTGGGATATGCAAACGAAATGTCTCTAAATTCAATTTCCCCTTTCAGTTTTGGCGTTGCGGAGGCTTCTGTAGGTAATTCTTCAGAATCCATAGATAAAATTTCCATGACTGAATCTATAATGCCGAAGCTGCGTTGCAAAGAACCCATTTGGGCGGCAAGACCGCCAATAGATCCTGCTACTAACCCAGTTAGCATAATGAATTGAGGTAAAATATCTGCTGATAGTTGACCTGATTGTTGCAAGTATGCTCCAACGCCAATGACTAGTCCAAGTGCTCCAAAAAGAAAGATGATAATGAAAGTTCCAAACATTCCTCGCCACACCGCACTTTTCATGGCAAATTGCTTAACAAAAGATATCTTTTCTGTGAATCGAGAAGATTCATAAGGTTCATTGGAAAAGCCTTTAACACTAGTAATGCTAGTGAAGGATTCATTAATTACAACTCCAGCTTCAGCTACTTTATCTTGTGTTTCTTTGCTCAACTTTTTGATAAATCTGCCGAAAAAGACCAAAATCACAATAATGACAGGTAAGCTGCCCAACATGACTAGTGTTAAATACGGAGAATAAGCAACTAGCCATCCTACACCAACAACGATAATTACAGATTGACGTAAAAATTCGGCGAGAGTTGTAGTGAGTGTTTCTTGAATGGCTGTAATGTCAGATGTAAGCCTACTGCTCAAATCGCCAACTCGTTTCTCATTGTAGAACTGCATGGGCATGCGAATGAGTTTTGAAAACGTATCCTTTCGAAGCTGAAACATGGCGTTTTCAGTGACATAAGCGAAAATGTACACTCTGAAAAATGAGAATACTCCCTGAATAATTAGAAGCCCAACTAAGACAAACAGCGTCTGTGATGTTGCAGATTCTCCTTGCCAATGAAACATTTTTAAAATTTGTTGGCTCATTGCACCGCCCGGGATAGCGCTTTGTCCTGTGGGACTCATTAAAAAGCCCAATAATGCGGTGATAACAATTACCAAAAGCCCCGATACAACTAAAAGCAAAAGCCCTAAGCTAAAAATGAAAGCATAGGGCTTGAGATACTTGAATAAACCGAAACTACTTGAATATTTTTTTTTTGACACTTCGCTTTTTATTGCGAAGGTAATGAGCCTTTACTTTTCTGCAAGTGTTATTGCTTTCTTCGCCTTGCGCACTTCTTTTTTTAGTGCTTTGGTTTGATCGAAACTGTAATCGTCATCATTCAATAAAATACCGATTCTGGGATCCCAAGTGTACTTCGCAATGGGAGCATTTAATGAATTGAATTGAATTTCAGCGGCTTTTGCGAATAAGACAACATCAAAATCAACAGCGGTTTTTTCAAGGTTTTCTGGACAGCGTCTCGCGTCAATTTCTATTTTTTTGGAAACCATATTTTCACCGCTGAATTCAAGGGTGTATCGATGTCCAAGTGGAAGTAAAAAATCATAAACTCCGAAATGAGTGGCTTCTATGAATACGTACAATGATTTATCTTGAAACACCTTCACGGTTCCGGTCTTCAGAATTTTTTCGGCATTGTTCTTCAAACTAATCTCGAATAAACGTCCCTTGAAATTTAAAACTTTCGTCGGTGCCTGAGTATATCCGGTGAGTGATATAAAGAAAATAATAGCTGTGATAATTGTTGCTCTCATAAACTTGCTTCTGTTTTAACCACTTTGTTTAATTCATTTTGAATCTGCAATTGAATTAGTTCGTTGTACTTATCATCCCATTTGGTTGCGTGATTACGTTTTCCAATTGTGGCCTTGGCCACGGGTGCATGTTGAAGGAATGAAAAGTCTAAGCCTTCGGTTTCTTGGAAAAGAATCATATCTGCTTGAACCAATATTTGAAATGCCAATTCTTCGTTTTTTAAGTTCGAGGCATCTACTTGAATGCTTTTGGTGATGTATCCTTCCTTTTTGAATACAACGATGTACGAACCTCTGTAAGGTGTTTCAATTCTGAATCTCCCCTGTTTGTTGCTTTTCCATTGATTTAAAAGCTGATCGTTACTCCAAACTTCAACAGTTGCTTGGTAGAGTGATTTTTCAGTCGGTCGGTCGAAAAATTTCTCAGTAATTCTTCCTTCGAAAATGATCTTCGATTGGTCGAATGATTGTCCCTGAGACGCTGAAAAAGTGAAGAGTGAGAGTATAAGTAGAAGTGTTTTCATGAAACAGAATACGTATCGAAGTAAAAAAAGTTTCAAATAAATGTTTGTACAATAAATGTATGTACATATATTTGCAGCGTGAGCATAGAGAAAGACATTAAACAATCGAAATTCAGTAGCCCTTACCATCGGTTGGGGGTGAATATTTTGTTCACGTCTGCCTGGTTAGAGAATGAGCACAGACAACTTCTAAAACCACACGGTATAACATTGCCTCAATTCAATGTGCTTCGGATATTAAGGGGACAGAAGGGAAACCCAATAGCAGTAATGGGTGTATGCGAACGAATGATAGACAAAAGCAGTAATGCTTCAAGACTCATAGATAAACTCATTGAAAGAGGTTTCGTGAAGCGAACAGTTTGTCCACAAGATCGAAGACAAGTAGATGTGGTAATCACGGAAAAAGGCCTTTCTCTGATTAACGAAACCGATGCTTTAACAGTAGAAATGGATCGGTTACTTTCAAACGTCTTAAGCAGTGAACAAGCCACGGAAATGAGCGGTTTATTAGATGAAATTAGAAACAAAAACAACAAAAAATAACATGAAAAAACAAATTTTTATTCTAGCAGCTTCGGTTTTATTTGCTGCCCAATCTTTTGCGCAAATTGCAAATGGTAACTACCTACTTGATTTTACAAAGTCAACCATCAACTGGAAAGCTACAAAAAAGACAGGAAGTCATGAAGGTACAGTTAAAGTATCAAGTGGAATTGTTCGTGTTGCCAATGATGGAAAAACGATAGCTGGCAAGGTAAAAGTTGATATGAATTCAATTGCCTGCACAGATATCAAAGATGCTGGCACCAATGCGAATTTTTTAAACCACTTAAAAAGTGAAGATTTCTTTCACAGCGTGAAATTCCCTGATGCGAACTTTGAAGTGACCAAATTTGATGGTAAAAAAGTTTATGGAAAGATTACAATTAAGGGAATAACCAAAGAAGTTAATTTCGATGCGAATATTAGCGGTGGCAACAACCAAATCACGGTAAAGGGAACGTTGGTTTTGGATAGAACTCAATTCGATATTAAATACGGTTCTTCGTCATTCTTTGATAATTTGGGTGATAAGGCCATTGACAACAATTTCACTCTAACATTAAATCTTATTGGAAACAAAAAATAAGAAGGTTTGAACTGATGAATAGGCTGCTTTGGCAGCCTATTTTTTTTGATCAAAAAGAAAGTACTTCAGGTCAATAGAAAAATATCCAGTTGGTAAATCCAACCATAAGGTTTGTGAGTGATTCGGGTAATTTACCTTTCCTTGACTAGCTGCAATTCTTCCCAAGGGAAGGTGATATGATGCTCCGAGGTAATAGTAACCTTTGTCTTTGGTTCTGTATTCAAATCCCAAATTGGTCTGAGCCGCCAACTTAAACCATGATTCGCGCCATGTTATCTGAGAAAAGTCTACATAGGTAGAATCAATTTTTTCTGAGCTGAAAGATTCGGCCTCACTTGGAAATAGATCTATGACCAAACCCGCACTCGCATTCATAAACCATTTTTTACCCAGTTGAACATAGATTAATCCTTGAATTGGAATTTCATATCCAATGAAAGACATGTTTTGATTTGAACTGACCGTTATTGAGTCTGTCAGAGAAAAGTTCAGCCTGTAATTTCTTCGAACTAAGTTGATACCCGTTTCTAAATTCCAAAATGGTCCTATGGGTTTACGAATGATTGCTCCAAAGCTTAAACTCGGTTGAATGTAGGCTGTGTATGTTAGATCTTCTGAGCTTGCTTGAAGTTGGTCGGCTTTAAGATATCCGTTGGGAATGATAGGCCGAAGTTGAAATCCAAACAGAAAATCATCTTTTTTTTGCGATGACATTTCAGTAATTGAACAGAGCCAAAAAGTAGCCAATAAGAATGGAATTCTCAATGCCATGTTGTTACGTATTCAATAGGTTTCCTGTGTGAAGTAGGCCAATTCATTTTTGTATAACCAAAATAAATGATTCCAAGACATTTTTGATTTAAAGGCAATTCGAGTAATTCTAAAAATCCTTTTGTTTTGATGAATTTTGGTGTTGACCAAAACCCTGAAAATCCGCTTGCATGTGCCATGAGAAGCATGTTTTGTATGGCACAAGCGGATGCTATTAATTCTTCTTCTTCATCTACGTTTTCACTGGGTGTATAGGTGACAATTATTGCTGATGAAGTTTGATTTAACCGAATATTCATTCGGCTTATTTTAGAAGTTTCAGATTCTGGTAATAGCGTTGGTAGTGTTTCACGAAGAAGATTCATAGACTCATCGAGAAAGACATGAAAATGCCAAGGTTGTGTGTTTTTATGATTTGGCGCGAAAACAGCACATTGAATAAGCTTTTCTATTTGTTCCCTCTGAATTTTTCGCTCAGTAAAATTTTCGGGTGCAATAGATCTTCTTGATTGAATAAGGTCTGATATCTCGCTTAAATTATATTTCATATCGGTTTAAAGTCGGGTTCAATTATTTTTGTTCAAACATAATGATGAAAACAATAATAATTACAGGAGCTGGCAGTGGAATGGGAGAAGCTACAGCCAAGTTGTTGTCAGAAAATCCAGAAAATTCGTTAATATTAATAGGAAGGTCGCAATCAAGATTGAATGACGTCTTAGAGTGCCTATCGAATCGAGAAAATCACGCATCACTTGCCGTGGATATTTGCAACGCCAAGGCATTAAGATTGGGTTTGGCTGACCTTTTGAAGCATAAATCTTTAGAATGCGTTTTTGCAAATGCTGGAATTGGCGGAGAAAATGCTTACGGAGAAGATGATCGTTGGCATGAAATCATTCAAACGAATTTGACTGGAACGTACAACACCATAATGGAAGCGTTACCCTATTTGAAATTGTCGCAAGAGCGTTTCAAACATATTCTTATTACCTCTTCTTGTTTGGCTCGTTTTGGAGTTCCGAATTATACAGCATATTGTACGGCTAAAACAGGATTACTTGGCTTGACTAGATCTCTTGCGGTTCAATATGCAAGTGATGGAATTCTAGTTAATGCGTTGACTCCTGGTTGGGTTAGAACTGAGATGGCCGAGAGGGGTATTCAACTATTGGCAGACAGAGCTGGTATTTCATTTGAAGAAAGTTTCAAACAGCAAATGGGATATGTTCCAACAGGAAATATTTCAGAGCCTTCTGAAATCGCCGAATTGGTGTCGTTTTTATTTTCGGGCAAACAAAACTCGATTACAGGGCAAGCATTAGATATTAATAATGGTTCTTACATGCAATGAAAAATATAATGTCAAGTTTTTTATTTGTGATGTTCAGTCTATTTCTGAATGCACAATTCACACGGGCAGACTCAGTTTTCGTTAAGAAATTTTATGAAATGGCACTTTCTGACAATGCTGCTCACAATGATTTAAAAATTCTGTGCAAGCAAATTGGAAATCGTATCGCTGGTTCCGAAAATGCCGATAGAGCTATTGTTTGGGGTGAAAAAACATTGTCTGGTATTGCCGATACCGTGCTGAAAATGCCAGTTATGGTGCCCAAATGGGTCAGAGAAAAAAACGAATACGGGGCTATTGTTATTGGAAGAAAGAAATTAGTTATTCCCATTAAGGCACTGGGTGGTTCTGTTGGTACGAATGGTCTTTTGAGAGCGGAGGTCATTGAGTGCCGTGATTTTGATGATTTAAAGAAAAAGGGAAATGAAGTAAAGGGCAAGATTGTTTTTTTTAATAAAGCGTTTGATCCTGTTTTTATTAATACCGGGTCTGCTTATGGTAATACCTTCCCCATTCGAAGCGATGGTGCTTCAGAAGCAGCCAAATACGGAGCAGTTGGTTGCATTATTCGCTCTTTAACTTCTGCTGATGATCGATTCCCGCATACAGGCGCAATGTCCTATAAATCCGATGTGCCCCAAATTCCAGCGGCGGCAATTTCAAGTTTAGATGCGCATACATTACATACAAAATTGGAAAGGTCTAAGGTTTTTTTTGAAATGAAAATGAATTGTGAACTATTCCCTGATGTCGAGCAATTCAATGTAATAGGCGAGATAAAGGGTACTCAATTTCCGGAACGAATCATTGTAGTTGGTGGTCATTTAGATTCTTGGGATGTTGGAGAAGGTGCTCATGATGATGGGGCAGGTATAGTTCAGAGCATAGAAGTTCTGCGTTTGCTAAAACAGGCTGGATATAAACCTTCTTGTACCATTCGATGTGTATTGTACATCAATGAAGAATTCGGTAATGACGGTGGTTTAACTTATGCAGATTCAGTTCATGCGCAACAGTTGAATCATATTGCAGCAATTGAAAGTGATGCTGGAGGTTTTACTCCGAAAGGTTTTTCGCTTGATGGCACAGACGAACAGGTGGAATGGTTGAAGGGCTTACAAAATTTTTTCGATCCATACAATTTGTATGTTTTTAAGCGGGGAGGAAGCGGTGTTGATATTTCACCACTTAAGAATGGAAAAACAATGCTGTTTGGATTGCAAGTAGATGGTCAGAGGTATTTTGATTATCACCACACAGATAATGATATTTTTGAAAATGTTAACCGAAGAGAACTTGAACTTGGAGCAGCAGCCATGACTTCATTGGTTTATTTTCTTGATCAGCGAGAAATGAAAAGGGGTGAATAATCACCCCTTTTATTTAATTTGATATTACGAGCTTCAGGCGTTCTTGATTGTCTTTCGGGTCTCTTGTATGGAGTTGGTATATTCCAGTTCCGAGATGAGATAGATTCAAATCCATACGAGTGGTGCCCACAGGTATCAATCCCGTTTCTACGATTTTACCTGTCATGTCGGTAATTTGATAATAGACTTTAGATTGCGTCTCAGGCATTTGAAGAATGAAAATACCTGTTGACGGATTCGGATAGGCTGACAAGTGAAGCTGATCATATTCAATGACTTCATTGCGCTGCACCAGTTGTTGCTCTTTATTTTCATCTTGAAGAATCATTGCACTTGTTACAATACACAAGGTTTGAGCGTTTCCATATGTTCCCGCTTCAGTTAGGAAATAGGGTCTCGTGCGCACGGAATAAGTAGCCCCGAATTCAAGAGCCGAAACAAAACCCAATCCAAGAATATTTGAATTTGTATTTATCATGTGCGTGATTGGAGATGCAATTGGAAGACCCGTGGAAGGATTAATCTTTGTGAATTCCCATTCCCAAGCTGTACTTCCACAAATCCATGGCAGTGTGGTTACATTGGCATATCGAAGTCGTGGACCACTTGCACAACGATCTGTTGATTTCAGTTCTGAACTTGGTTGTGTTCCGGTGTTCATGGAATTGAATGTGGGGGGAGCAGATTCAATAATTTCGTTATTACCCAATCCGTCTTGCATGGTATAAAGGGCGTATATCTTAACATTGTATGTGCGGCTAAAGGACAAGCCGAGGCAGTTGCCAAGAATAAGGATATCACTGGCCTGAGTGCGGGTAAAAGTTGAATTTGGACTAGCGGTTTGGGTAAATTCGAATCGATAAGAAACGCCTGTTCCTCTGTAAGATGCTTTGTATTGATTGCAAAGAGAGAATGGTCCTGTTCCGGAAATAGGAACAGTGTATCTTAAGTATCTAAGACAAATACTGAAGTTTCCAGCACCAATTGAACTGTCGTAATTTCTTACACCAATGTAATAGGTTTGACCAATGTTAAGTCCTCCAATATTTAATCTTTCTACGGCTCCTGTTCCAGTTAAATTTTCGGTGTCTATGGTTTGATAGGTGTTATCTAATAGTTCGATGACTCCGTTTGTTGAGGCTGCCGTTACTTGAATGCTAATTGCCGGATGAGTGGCTGTGAATTTGTACCAGATATCCTCACCTGTAACCACGGTTGAGTTGGCTACAGTGGTTACCGTAGCTCCGTTAAAAGTACCATTGTAGTTGGTACAAGTGGTGGTAATGGATGGTGAGGTATTAATTGCAGTCCATGGATTATCTCCAACAACGCAGGGACCTAAAATACAAATGGCGTTATTCGGGAATAAGGCATTTGGGTTGTAGTTGCATGCACTTGCAATGGTACAACCAAAGCAGTCATTGTTCGTTCCAACCGATACGCCCGTTGAGGTTGTGCTGCCTGTTCCTGTTAAAGTACCCGTGTTAGTTCCAGCAAGGCTCCAAGTTATTTCACTTGGAAAATCACCGCCATTTATTTGTAGATAATAACATCCGTCTGGGACACAGAAATTCACAATTTGTGAACTCGCATTTTCATCCATTGTACCTGTGTAAAGCACAGTTGAATTGAGGTCCACTAGTGTGTACGTTCCACCATTCCATGTATCACCCATGCTATCAAACATGGTGAAAGTTAAACATGTTGCAAGGCAGCAGCTTCCATCGTCAATTGTAGCCGTGGCATTGAAATTACAAGCTGCGGCATTCATACAGCCGCGACAAGATGCATACTCGCAAGAAGCATCGTCACATGTTGCCAATGCATTGTAGTTGCACGCGGTATTGTCTGTACAACCCAGAACTCCACCACCGATTGAAAATCCGACCGTATCATTAAAGGCATTGTAAATGGGGGTGTTCAGAAATGTACCTTGAATGATAATTGCACTTGACTGGTCAGTAAGTGTGTATACTGCCGTGTTCCATCCGTCACCAAAGCTGTCTTCCATTCTAAACTGATAACAGTCAGCTGAGAGGCATACAGACCCTGAATTTGCTCCTGTACCTGAGAAAAGAACAGTGTTTGTGCCGTTCACAAGTTGATAGCTCATTTCCGAAGGGTAAAGCCCTGCTGTGATTTCTATTTCGCCACAAGTAGAGAAGCAACAACTACCGTTATCAATGGTTGCATTCGCATTGTAATTACAAGCACTTGAATTTGTACATCCTTGGTTTGTACAACTTCCGTCGTCTATTGTTGCACATGCATTATAGTTTGCAGCAGTCGCATTCGTGCAACCCGATACCGAAGAGGCGCTCAAGGAAATTTGACAAGTACCTTGTGCACCCGCGAAGCCGTCTACTTGAATGTAATAGGTATTGCCTGCAATTAAATGTGTACATGTAAGTGTTAAGCTGGCGTGCTCACCAACCCCACTATCATCATCGCCAGCTACAAAGCCAGAACCGCATGCACTCCAAACTGCAATTTGAGAATCATTTAACGTACCACCCGAAATTCCAGAAGTGGAAATTGTTACTCCACCCGAAAGCGGTGCAACAAATGAAAACCAAACGTCATTCTGCACTCCGTCCGACCAATTAATTGGAGAGCTTCCATTTGAAGTGCTACAGGTGTTGTCAACGGTAGCGCTTGAACCAATGCTCAATGAAGTAGCTCCGGTACAAGCATCATTTGAAGAAGCGTAAAAGCACGAACCATCACTAATGTTTGCGGCTGGATTATAATTGCACGCAAGAGGGTCGGTGCATCCATATACATCTACTTCCGTATTGAAGTCAGAAGCAAAAATTCCGTTGAAGGTTAGAATTGAAATGAAAAGGAGTAAAATGGATTTCATAAAAGGAGAGGTTAAATACAATGTGCTTACGATTTGAAATGAGAAAAGGTTTCGTTAATTATCTACCAAACATTTTTTTGTGCCATGAATTCTGAAATTCCTTCCATTTAGAGCTGTTCCATTCACCAAGATTTGTGATGGTTGTGTCTAAAACGTATGTAGAGTCAGTGACAACATTTGCCTTGCGTAGCGCCCAAAAATGTGACAATGGTGTTGTTTTCAGTGCTTCATTTTCCTTGTAGAATACAATTAGTCTATCGAATAAATGAATGTTTTGCTCAGCGCTAAATTGTTGGATCATTCGATTTAACTTGTCTATACTGCAGCCACTCGCCAACATTTTTTCCTCATCTAATGATACAATTAGAATTTGATTCAATTCTATCCAACATTTTCCGAATAATTGGTTGCCATGGTTATTCCAAGTCATTAAAAAATTAGAAACAGATTTTAAAAGATGCTCTTGCGTATCCTGACTTAGCTCCGTTGAGCTGCAAAAAATCCAGATTCTATCGTCTTGATTTCGACTATTCATGTTTTCCATTCGCAAAGAAATTGGTGACCATTAAAAAAATGATACCTAATACAGGTGTTTGCAAAATTCCCATTAATCCTCGCGTTATTGGATAGAATTCGTTATTTAAATTCAACAGAGTTCCTAACAATTGACTGAACAATGCAATGATGAAAATAAGTGCGCTTAGGTAGTAGAGAAGTTTAAAATGAGATTTTGGAGAATTAAAAAAACGTAAAATCAAAATATTTATTCCCAAGTGAATTAAGACAGATAAACCTGTAATCAACCATTTCAACGCTTTTAGTTGAACCAAGCTCATGGAATAAAGTGTCTGAATATTTCCGTGACTGTAATAATAATCGAAACTGCCTTGCTTCTTTAAAGGTGATAAAGCCTCAATACGTTTTTCAGGCGATAGATTAAAGAATTCTGGGACATTTGTAGATTTATCTAGTATAAAGTTCACACTAACTTTCACTCTTTCTTGGATAAAGCCAATGAAAAGAATGACAATGATTAACGGTATAATCCTGCGCCAATTAATCATTAGTGTTCGGTCTGGTGGGAAAGCGTTTTGTTTGAATGTTTAGACCACCAATACCATAGCAAAAAGACATAGCTGTATACTATAACGGTAAAGGTGTAATCATGGTTGAAGGACAGGTAATCTTCATTCCAGTATACAATTAAAGCCAAAGATGCTATTCGTATAACATTCAGCAATTGTATGGTTATTAGCCCAAACGGAATAAACCATAATCGACGCTTATTTTCACCGGGGTATGCAAAAATGAAAATGGCAAAAAGTGCCATGAGAATCATGCCATCACAGGGCGCTCCAACAGTTACTCCAGGTGTACCAGCAATAGCAATGTGATTTCGAAAAAGACCATCATCGAAAACATTCAATTCAAATCCCATGAAGCGCAGCAGAAATTCTGCACATCGCACCAAAAAATCTACAAGATATCCGTCAATCGGAGTTTTGGGTAAGAGGTAAAGCTCGTACAAAAAATACCAAGCGATGTATGCCGCAAAGCCTATGAAAATAAATCTGAAAACGGGATTCTTGAATTGAACAATCACTTGTTTTTCAAAGATTTTTTCCGTAGTTCGTAGGCTTTTTTTCCACCTAGAGCCACTCCAGCAGCTATGAGGAAGCTAACGCCACCATCAATAGGACAAACTGTTCCAAAAGGCTCGCCACAAGGAGGGGCTCCACCCCCTGGGGGATCCGGAACTTGAGCCGAGGCTGTAGCAGCGATAAATAACGCAACTACTACCATCAAGAACTTCAAATTTCTGTTTGTCATGAGGCAAATATAACCATATACTTTTTACTTACACCTTATGAATTTAATTTTTTCATTCGTGTCTCAAATAGTATATTTGTTGGTTAACAGAAGAGAATGTCAGAAGTTAAATCCAGTTTCTTAGATGCAGATGATCTAAAACCCATTTTGCGGTTCTTAAGTAAGAACTGGTTTCTTATTGTTGTCAGCGCCTTAATTGCATTTATCTCATCTTACTTTTACGCCCACAGGCTGCCAAGTATCTATGCAGCAAAGGCTGAAATACTCTTGAAGTCTTCTGAAACGTATGACTATCAGAAAAAGGTGTACAGCGAGTTGGGTTACATATCACTTATGCAAGATGTGACCAACCAAAAACGAATTATAGCGAGTTACGATTTAGTAGAGAAATCACTGGAAAAACTGGATTTTTCTATCACGTATTTCTTAGTTGGTAGAGTTAAAACATTGCAAGTAGATGAGTTTGATGCCATTCGTGTGAAATGTGATTGGCAGAAATTAGATCCCAAAATGTATAACGTGCCTTTCAATGTCAAGGTTTTGGATATGTCACGTTATGAATTTAGTTTCGAAGCCAACGGTAAATTAAATATCGCAACCTACGAGTTTGGAAAACTGATATCAGAACCTACTTACGAACTGCAAATTGATTTAGCTGACCACGTTGATGAATCAAGACTAGGCACTGTGCTTGAACAAAATTTTCAGTTCAAAGTTAAACCGTTGAAACAACTCGTTGAAAAGTACAAGGGTGCTCTTACCATTGAAAATGTAGAGTACACAAGTATCTTGAATTTGACTTGTAACGATGAACTTCCTTCAAGAGCTAAAATGTTTTTGGACACCTTAGCGAAGGTTTATATTGATTACACGCTCTACAATGAAATTGCAGTTAATGAAAACACGCAGAAATACATAGACAAGCAAATAGATGAAATAGTAACCATCATAGACTCTCTGGAAATGGCCATGGAATCCTTTAAGGATGCAAGAGATATTTTGGATTTAAATAAGGAACAGGATGCGGCGTTCGAAGCGCTTACTCAATCTGATATTAATCTTCGAGATCTTGAATTGAGAAGGGAATCAATTCTTAATCTGGAGAATTTTTTGAAAAACGAGCCCGATAAGGCAGTCATTCCACCAATGAATTATCTGCGAGAAGAAGATCTTACCTTGACCGAATTGGTGAAAGATTTATTTGCATTAAAGCAGAAGAGAGCCACGCTTTTAGTTGACGTGAAATACGGAGACTTGCGTGTTCAACGTGTAGACTCAACCTTAAATACAATTCGAAATAGCATTTTCAGATATACGCGAGATACACGCGTTGCAATTGATAGTCAGATAGAAGATCTTCGAAATCAAATTAAAGATTTGGAGGGAAAGCTTGCCGGAATCCCAAAAAGTGAAAGAGATCTGTTGAGCATTGAAAGGAAGCTCAAGGTGAATGAAGAACTTTATACTTTTTTGTTGGAAAAAAAGGCGAATACAATTATTGCTAGAGCTGCAATTATTCCTCAAACTTCTATCATTGAAGCCGCTCGAGCTATGGGAGCTGTTGGTCCCGATAGGCAGTCAATCATTTATCTATGGATAGGCGCCGGAATTTTTATTGCACTCTTGATCGGGTTAATTCGAATGCTGTTCTTTGAACATATAGAACACCTGAGAGAATTAAAATCGTTGACCAAATTACCAGTTATTAGCGGAATTCCGAATTATGAAGAAATTGAAAGAGATCCAATTGCAATAGCTGCAAACCCGAGAAGTAATGTCAGTGAGGCGTTTCGAACCTTGCGAACCAACCTTCAATATTTGCTTCCCGATGATGGGTCAAAAATTATACTCGTTTCTTCTCTTCATCCCGGGGAAGGAAAGACATTTGTTTCATCCAATCTAGCCGCAACCATTGCCAAGGCTTCAAAAAAAGTACTTCTACTCGATTTTGACTTGCATAAACCGAAAGTGCACAAGATGTTCAAGCAGCACAATACAGTTGGTGTTACTACATATTTAATTGGTAAATCGAACTACCAAGATTTGGTGTATAAAACACAAGTTGAAAATTTAGATGTCATTTTCGCTGGTCCTGTTCCTCCCAATGCATCGGAATTAATTTTAAATTCCATGGTGTCTGAATTATTTCAAGACGCCTTGAAGCATTATGATTTTGTAATTGTAGATACACCGCCAATATTGCTGATTACCGACTCTCTTGTTCTTCTTTCCAAGGTTGATAGAGGAATTCTTGTAATGAATACACAAAAGGCTACCAAACAAGGTATTCAGTACTTGGAAGATGTTTTGTCACAAAATAATTTGAATAATACAAGCCTACTCCTAAATAATATCAAGCAAAAGAGGTGGAGATATTACTATGGTAAATATGCCTATCGATACGGATATGGCTATGGATATGGTTACGGTTACGGATATGGTTATAGTTATGGATATAGTTATGGTGAGGAATCAAAGAAACGTAAAAAGAAATCCGATGATTAACCATGGTATCGCTTATAATTACAACCTATAATTACGCCCAATTCGTAGAACGGGCCATTCGAAGTGCATTGGAGCAATCGCTTTCAAAATCTGAGTTTGAAATCATTGTTGTAAATGATGCTTCAGTAGACGCTACCTCAGAGATTTTACTCAATTATGAGGATTCTTGCAGAATATTTAATTTAGATTCAAATGTTGGCTTAGCAGCAGCGCGCAATTTTGGAATTAAAAAGGCGCGTGGACAATTTGTGGTGTTCCTAGATGCCGATGATTATATACATTCTGAAACGCTGCGTACGCAGCGACTTTTTCTAACTGAGAATATTCGAATTGATGCAGTTTCAGTAGATTATTATCATGTAGATGAAAGGGGAAAACACATGCAACATGTGTCAGCTGAAACAAACCCAATAGCTTGTGGAATTATGTTTCGAAAGGATTATTTATTTCACATTGGACTGTATGACGAATCATTCAATGCGAGAGAGGAGGAAGATCTTCGAATTCGATGGGAAAAGGGTGGATACGCCATTTTCAATGTTCCACTTCCTTTATATAGATATCGCATGCACGATTCAAACTTAACTAAAGATACTGAACGCATGCAAGAATTTGCTTTGCATCTTAAAAACAAACACGGAAAATGAAAGCCATTTTTCTCAAAGGAGACGTGATTCATTTGCGACCACTTCAAATGGAAGATGCCAACGACCTATATCTGAAATGGATCAATGATCCTGAAGTTACGAGAGGCATGGCAACGGGCTATTTTCCCACTACAATTGAACAACTTAAAGCCTACGTCTCTGGAACTTTGAATGATGCCAATACCATTTTTTTGGCCATGTGCGATGTTGAAGGTAGACACATAGGTAATTTAAAAATAGATCGCATTGATTGGATCGCGGGTACTTGTGAATTGGGAATAATAATCGGAGAAGAATCGGCAAGAGGAAGGGGTTATGGTAAAGCCGCAATGAAATTAATTATTCAGTATGCTTTCAATGAACTGAATCTGCGAAAAATTTCTTTAGCCGTCTTCGAAAATAATCCCGCTGCTCAGCATCTGTATGAATCACTTGGTTTTGTACTTGAAGGAACTTTCGTAAAGCATGTGTTTAAAGAAGGTAAACTGTGGAATAAATACTATTACGCATTGTTTAATCCAAATCAAATGCTATGAATGTTGCTCTATTACAAGCACGAATGGGGTCAACCCGACTTCCAGGGAAGGTTCTGAAAGAGTTGCACGGCAAGCCCATGTTATTGTGGATTATAGAACGACTGCGCTCTGCTCAGTGTATTGATAAATTGGTAGTTGTGACCTCTACGAATGCCGAAGATGATGCAATTGAAGATTTTTGTACTCGAAATAAGATACTCTTTTCTCGTGGTTCTGATTGGGATGTTTTGTCTCGATTTTATCATGCGTCCGTTGAACATGGTGCTGCTGATAATGATGTAGTAATTCGAATGACAAGTGATTGTGCAACACATCACGGATCAACTGTAGATTGGGCATACAAACAGTTTCAATTCTACGGAACTGACCTTTTCTCTAATAGTAACGAAGATCCATTTTTCTTAGAAGACGGATTTGATGTTGAAGTAGTTAAGTTTCATGCATTGAAAACGGCTTTTTTAGAAGCGAAATTGATGAGTGAGCGTGAGCATGTCATCCCATATTTGAAAAACTCCAAAAAATTCACGCTGGGATTTCGGAAAATGAATGACTCATGCAATTTTAAGTTATCTGTAGATACCCTGGCTGATTTTCAATTTGTGGAGGTGTTATTTTCCAAATTGGATCCGAATTCTTTTCAAATTCAGCATGTAGTAGATTTGTTACAGTCTGAACCAAGTATTTTAGACATAAATAAAGAAAGTATAATTAACGCAGGCTACGCGAAGTCCCTGCGAGAAGATAAAATTGTAAAATGAAAAACATTACTTTACCTAAAATCACAAACTTCACGAAGAGTGATGAATACAGAAGTAAAATTCACAATCTCATACCTGGAGGAGCACATACCTACTCGAAAGGAGATGACCAGTTTCCAATAAAATCACCAGCAGCAATTACACACGCCAAGGGCGTTTATTGTTGGGACTTGGATGGAAATAAATATCTTGATACGCTCATGGGCTTGTATAGTGTTTCACTTGGTCATGCCTATGAACCGGTTCTAGATGCTGTAAGAACCCAATTAGAAAAAGGTGTGAATTTCACCCGACCCAGTGTTATAGAAATGGAGATGGCTGAGAAATTTCTCTCTTTGGTGCCACAACATGACATGATCAAATTTGCAAAAAATGGATCGGTGGTCACTACCGCGGCTGTTAAATTATCAAGAGCCTACACGGGAAGACACATTGTAGCAAGACCTGCAGAACATCCTTTCTATAGCTATGATGATTGGTTTATAGGATCTACAAGTTGTGATTTCGGAATTCCCAATGAAATAAAACAGTTTACTGTTACCTACAAGCAGGATTCTCTAGAAGATTTGGAACGTATGTTCAATGAATATCCGAATCAAATCGCCTGTGTTATTTCAGAACCGGAAAAATGGATTGTATTGGAACCTGATTTTTATCAAAAAGCCATTGCACTTGCCCACAAGCACGGTGCACTTTGGATTATGGATGAAATGATAACCGGATTCAAATCGGACTTCCCAGGGTCAATAAAAAAATTCAACGCAGAACCTGATTTTTGTACTTGGGGAAAAGGAATTGCTAACGGTTTTTCATTTTGTGCATTAACAGGTAAAAAAGAAATAATGGAATATGGCGGCATTCGCAGGAAGGGAGAACCAAAGGTGTTTTTGGTAAGCACAACCCACGGAGGCGAAACGCATGGAATTGCAGCTGCAATGGCCACAATTGACGTATATGAAAAGAACAATGTCATTCAACACAATCACGCCATTGGTGATTATTTTATTCGTGGTGTACATGAAATTCTGACGAGACGAAATTTAACTGAATATTTTGAAATCACCGGATTCAATTGGTGTGTTGGTTTGGTTGTTAAAAATGCACAAAAGGAACCTGACTTCTTTTACAGAACCTTATTCATGCAAGAAATGATTGAACGTGGAGTGCTATACCAAGGTATTTTGTCACCTTCTTTTTCACACACCACGGCGGATATAGATTTTATGTTAGCCGCATTTGATGAGAGTTGCAACGTGTTCGAACGTGCACTCGAGTCTGGTTACCAGAACTATTTGGTGGGCGAAGAAATTAAACCCGTATTCCGAAAATTTAACTAATGGAACCTATTCGTACAACAGATCCTACTCAAATCAATTTCAGAGCGAAATTTGAACTGACCGGAAAAGTAATTGTAATCACAGGTGCATGCGGTCTGGTAGGAAGAGCATTCTGTGAAGCCGTTGCTCAATTTGGAGGAAAGGTTGTTGTAGCCGATATAGCACAGGCAAACCCCAAAGCTTTCGCGCAGCAACTATCAGAAAGAAACAATGTTCAATGTGAAGGCTTTGAATTGAATGTAGCTGAAAGGAAATCAGTCATCGCATTGCGTGATTTTGTTTTTGAAACATTTCATTCTCTTCACGGAATTGTGAACGCACATCAAAATAAATCGCATTTGGTTTTTGAACCTTTTGAATCTGTTTCCGATGATAATTGGGACACGGTAATGGATGTGAATTTAAAAGGCACTTTTTTAATGTGTCAAGTTCTAGGTAGTGCTTTGGCAGAGAATGGAGGTGGCAGTATTGTGAATATTCCCTCTACATACAGTGTTGTAGCCCCAAACCAGAATCTTTACAAGGGCACATCTCTCGGTTGTCCTGCTGCTTATAGTGCTTCAAAAGGTGGTATAGATGCATTGTCAAGATATCTTGCTTCATATTGGGCCGCCAAAAAAGTTCGGGTGAATATGATTACACCTCATGGAGTTTGGAACAATCATGAGGCGCAATTTGAATCGAATTTCGCACAGTTTTCTCCCATGCAAAGACTGAGTTATAACCATGAAGTAGCCAGCGCTTTAGTATACTTACTTAGTGACGCCTCTTCATATGTAACGGGTGACAACATGCTTGTTGAAGGTGGATGGACAGTTTGGTGAAAAGGATATGAGCAATACCATGATTAAATCTTATTTCGATCGGCTTTGGCCCATTTGCAGAAGCATTACTGGAGACGGTTTACGTCATTCATTTCAAATCTTAAATGAGCTCATTCCTCTAGAATTGACAGAGGTTCCAACTGGAACGAAAGTACATGATTGGGAAATACCGAAAGAATGGAATATTCGCAATGCATATATCCGACTTCCAAACGGTGAACGCATCGCACAATTGAATGAGCACAATTTGCACGTTTTAAATTACAGTTCACCCATTGATCAAGAGATAACTTATGAGGAACTTGCTCGTCATGTATATACACTTCCTGAACAACCCAATGCAATACCCTACGTAACGTCATACTATCAAGAGAAGTGGGGATTTTGTATGCGTCATGAGGAATGGTTGAAATGCCCAAAGGAGGGAATGTATCGGGTATTCATTGATTCAGACTTGAAAATAGGGAGCTTAACCTACGGTCAGTACCTATTGAAAGGAGAGACCGATGAAGAAGTTATTTTTTCTTCATATCTATGTCACCCAAGCATGGCTAACAATGAGCTCAGTGGCCCCTTAGTTATGGCGGCTCTTTATCAACGAATTGCATCGCTGCCAAAAAGAAAATACAGTTACCGATTCGTTTTGGCTCCTGAGACCATTGGTGTTATCTCTTTCTTGTCTGAATTCGGAGAGCAGTTGAAATTGAAATGCAAAGCGGGTTGGGTGCTCACATGCTGCGGAGATAGTGGTAAAATACACTTTAAAGAAAGTAGAAGGAACAACACTCTGACCGATAGAATTTCGAAGCATGTTTTGTCACAAATTCAAGTGCCACATACAACACTTCCATTCTCAGTTGGAGGAAGCGACGAGAGGCAGTACTGTTCTCCGGGATACAATTTGCCTATTGGGTCATTCATGAGAACGCCGTACCAGCGTTATGCCGAATATCATACTTCTCTCGATAATGAAGATTTTATCTCTTTCAGTGCTATGGAGGAGTCAGTAGAAATACTATATCAAATGGTATTGGGTTTAGAATTGAATCAGACTTATCTGAATCTTGTACCCTTCGGGGAACCTCAACTTGGAAAGCGTGGATTGTACCCCTCTTCGAATATGCCCAATACGGATCAACGTCAGGTTATTCATGAACTCATGCATTTTCTCAATTGGGCCGATGGTGAGCATGATTTATTGGAGATAGCGGAAAAGAAAGGAGTCTCGTTATTCCAAATGGCTTTGCATGCCAAAAAATGCGAAGAACAACATTTAGTTAAGATTGTATAATTTATTTCAACCTATTTTTGCAAAAAAAAAATATGAAGTCATTGGTAGAAGCATTTCCTCAACATCTAGTGGAGGCATTAACAATAGGGCAAGCTGCTCAATTTGAAAATACAGATCGTCAATTTGAGAATGTAGTGATTTCTGGCCTTGGTGGCTCGGGAATTGGCGGGAAAATCGTATCTCAACTTGTTGCAGATTCATGTTGTTTACCTATTGTATGTACCAATGATTATACGCTTCCGGCATTTGTTGGAAGTAAGACCTTGGTTATTATTTCAAGTTACAGTGGAGATACTGAAGAAACGGTTGCGGCGTATCAAGAAGCAAAACAAAAAGGTGCAACCATTTCATGCATTACCAGTGGCGGAAAGATAGCAGGATTTGCGAAAGAAGATGGTTTCAATTGCATACACATCCCCGGTGGTAATCCGCCTAGAAGTATGTTTGGTTATAGTTCAGTTCAAGTATTGTATACCTTGAAGGCCTATGGCATTTATTCGGGTGATTTCGAGTCAGAATTAAAAAATACAATTGAGTTGTTAAATTCTGAAAAAGATGCTCTTCGTTCAGCGACTAGGAATTTAGCAGAAAAAATAGTTAGTCGTATTCCAATTCTGTATAGCGAAGCCAATTACGAAGGAGTTGCTATTCGCTGGAGACAACAAATCAATGAAAATTCTAAAATGCTTTGCTGGCATCACATATTTCCTGAAATGAATCACAACGAACTTGTTGGATGGACAGGCGGTGATAACAGAGTAGCAGTGCTTTTGATTCGTGCCGAAGATGATCATAAAAGATCGCAAATCCGAATGGAAATTTGTAAGAAATTAATGGCAGAGAAATGCGATACAATCGAAGAAATTTGGGCTAAGGGAAGCAGTAGACTTGAAAGAGCGTATTACCTTATTCATTTTGGGGATTGGTTAAGCATTGACCTAGCTGAATTACGCAATGAAGATGCAACAGCTATTCCAGCTATTATCTTTTTAAAGAACGAACTCTCGAAAATTTAAATGCCTCGCCAAGTTCAATTCATTGATTTTGGACGAAAGGGATACAAGGAGACTTGGGATTTACAAGAGGAGTTGTTTCAACAGAATGTTTCAAAAAAATTGGCCAATAGAAGCGCTGGTTTGCCTGATGGAACGGGTACAATTGACCGTTTAATTTTCGTTGAGCACCCTCATGTATACACCCTAGGTAAAAGCGGAGATGCATTTCATTTACTAATCTCTGAGCAGAAACTAAAGGAAATAGATGCTACGTATTTTCCAATCAACAGAGGCGGCGATATTACCTACCATGGCCCTGGTCAAATTGTAGGATACCCACTACTTGACTTGGAACATTATTTCACAGATATTCACAAATACATGCGGTATTTGGAAGAAGCAATCATTCGCACACTCGCTCATTACGGATTGAAGGGTACACGCATTGACGGATTGACCGGTGTTTGGTTGAGAAATGCAGATGGAACCGGTGAGAGAAAAATTGCGGCATTGGGAGTTAAATGCAGCAGATGGCTTACCATGCACGGTTTCGCATTTAATGTAAATACCGATCTAACCTATTTCAACCACATTGTGCCTTGTGGAATAACAGACAAGAAAGTAACCAGTCTTCAAACCGAAATGGGTCATACGTGTGAATTAAACGAGGTAAAGCGAATATTACTGCAAGAACTATGTGAAGTTTTTCAGTTTGAAATTGCACCTTGGAGTGTTGATTAGTCTTGAAGTATAAAACCAGATGCAAGAAATTCAGAAGTATTTTTGAATATGCAGAATTTTTTTGAGGCATTTTATCATTTACAGGGATGGATGGATCTTCTAACACTTGTTGTTATGGAGATTGTTCTTGGAATAGACAATATCATTTTCATAGCAATTGTCACGGGTTATCTTTCAAGTAAGTCAGAACAAAAATCAGCAAGGTTTTTAGGTTTAACCTTCGCACTTGTATTTCGTATAGGACTTTTGTTCACCCTTTCTTTTATAGCTCATTTAGAAAATGGCATTTTCAACATTGGGCATTACCCAATCACAGGTCGAGGCATTGTCTTATTTTTAGGCGGGCTTTTTCTCATAATCAAAACAACGAATGAGATTTGGCATAAATTTAAAATTGCCGACAAGGAGGAGAAAAGTTCGACGCAAAAAATTAGTTTGGTTCAGGCAATACTTCAAATTACTCTGATTGATATTGTTTTTTCGGTAGACTCTATCATTACAGCGGTTGGTTTATCAGATCATGTGGCAATCATGATTGTAGCAGTAATCATTAGCATGATTGTCATGTTGGTTTTTGCACCTCATGTGAGCTCATTTATTGAGAAATATCCTACGCTCAAGATGTTGGCTTTGGTGTTTTTGGTAGTTATAGGATTAAACTTGGTTTTAGAAGCTTTGGAAAGTGCGAAGGCCATTCACATTCCTGAATATGTAGATGTGAAGATCTACTCTTATGTTGCTTTCGCATTTGCATTGCTGGTAGAGCTTCTGAATATTCGCTTGCATCATGTTAAAACGAAAAAGGGAAGATCATGATTATCATCGAAAATACATTGGTTAGTGAAGATTTATTTGAAGAGCATTTTGTTTGTGATTTAGTTTCTTGCAAAGGGGCGTGTTGCGTAGAAGGAGACAGTGGTGCTCCTGTAGATGATGACGAAATAACTCAGGTACAAGATGCATTCGAAGCCGCAAAGCCCTGGATGACCAAAGAAGGTATTGCTGCGGTGGAATCGTATGGTGGTGTCGTTCAAGATTCAGATGGTGACTGGGTGACAACCTTGGTTTCAGAAAAAGGTGCTTGTGCTTTCGTTCATTATACTTCAGATGGCACTGCTTTGTGTGCCATTGAAATGGCTAATAAAGCAGGCCATACCCAATTTAGAAAACCCATTTCATGTCATTTATATCCAATTCGGTTAACAAAATTGGCTGATTACATTGGTTTAAATTATCACAAATGGCCCATCTGCGCGCCTGCATGCACATGTGGTTCAAAACTTCAAGTTCCTGCATATGCTTTCTTAAAAGATGCTATAATCAGAAAATTTGGAGAACCTTATTTCTTGCAATTGCATGAGGCATATCGCTTATGGAAATCAGAAAAATAATACTTTCCGTTTCTCTGTTGATTGTGAGTTGCATGACTTCAGCTCAATGGAACCTCATGCCAGGACCAACTTGGTCTGAAGGATTCGAACACTTTCAATTGTGCGATATAAAGAACGGTAAAGTATTGTTTTTAAGTCAGCGATTGGCTCAAGTTATGGGCCAAGGAACCATGTTTGAATCGAAAATTTCACGACTCCACGAATATGATATCTTCACTGGAAGGGAATCAACTTTGTTTCCAAAAGATTGGAATTTTCCAGAAGGAAATGCTTGTTATGGTCAATCGAACAAAGAAGTCTTCTATGAAAGTAAAATTCTACCCAATGGAACAAACGGAAGATGGTCTAAAATACACATCTATACAAAGAGTGAAAGTGCACAATTTGGGGTTAAGTTGAAGTTAAACAATTTTGATCAAGACGGTTTCGATTGTGTTCATCCGCGTTATATTGAAAACTTACATTTACTGGTATTCTCGAGCAATAAGGCCGGTGGTGAAGGTGGATACGATTTATATGGAAGTTATCGTTTAGATTCAGTTTGGAGCCCCGTTTTTTCACTGGGTAAAGAGGTCAATACGGCGTCAAATGAATTTTTTCCTTCAGTTCAAGGAAATGAATTGCTATACACAAGAGTAGGGGAGAACGGCGCCGCTAAAAGTTTTAAAGTTCCTCTGAATACACAATTTCAGGGTGTACTTCCTTTCATTGAATTCAATGGATTTACCCGCTTAGTACCTTTCGGAACGAATCAGATGTATACCGAAAAAGAAATGAAGACCTTTTGGTATGAACAAACGCAGAAAAAAGAAACATACTCACTTTTACTTACAAATGAAACAGGGAAATTGGTTCAGGTCTCAGTGCGAATAGAACGCAATGATGGTTTCGATTTTTTAATTGCAAAGACCAATGAAAACGGGTTTACAGAGTCGTTTCAATTTTCTGCAAACGAGAAAGTAAAAATGAGTCTTCAAGGAAATTGGCAAGCGTTACAAATGCCAATTTATGGAACCTTATATAGCAGCAAAGGCAATCCAATTCGGAGATATAAATTCAATGCTTCTGGTGTAATTCAATTTGAATTATTAGATTTCATTTTTTCAAAGGTGAAATTTTTAAACGTGCGTGATGAGTCTCAACTCATAGAGTTCAATATGCCTGGTGAAGTTCGAAATAAATTGATTTTATACTTTCAGAAAAACGAATCACAAATTGATCGTTCGGGACAAATATTAATGGAAACGTGGATGAAGGAAGTTAATCCGAGAATGTTCAATGGTACATATAAAATTACAGCTTTTAGCAGTAGAGATGGCAAGAGAGAAAAAAATATGAAATTGGCGCAACAGCGCTTAAATGCAGGTCGGGAATCTTTGCTGAAATTGGGCGTGTATCCCAGCCAAATTGAAATGCAAATCGGGGGCATTGAGGAAAGAATTGAAGGAGGTAGAAGGGTGGAAATAGAGTTCTTACCTTTGCAAGAAGTTAAAGAGTGATTAACATTTGATACAATGGGTATTTTTAAAAAACTATTTCCAAATAATGAACTGAGATTAGTTAAAGGTTCAATTTCTAAATCTGGAACATCTGTTGTTGATGGCTTGGAAAATCAAGGTACTCAGCGATGGGTTATGGTTCATGATACGCCAATAACACGCGTAAACGACGGTCTCTATCATTCGCAATGGGGAGATGATGTAAAAGTAGTTTGTGACGGAAAGAATCAAATGATTGCATACTGGAATTCAACTCGAAATTCAGGAAGTGGTTCAAATTATACTGCGGTTATTGGGGCCATTGCACTCGATCTGTTTTTTATTGTTTTTGCCATGTATGGTCCAGGTGATTTTTGGAATTTTATATGGAAGAATGAGTGGTTTGCTCAACATTGGTGGTATACCATTTTTGTTATTTCTCTCTACGGTCTTTATGGTTTTTTGTGGACTCCCATGTATGTTGTTTTGGAGTTAAAAAGGCAGAAGAAAGCTCAGGTACTTTTAGCTTCTTGATTTTAATATGAAATTCGGCAAAGTCGAGTTCAAGAAAGAGATTCAATTGAATCTGCCCGCGTTTTCTTTTCACCAGGATGGAAATAGACAGCCTGAGCCGCTGCTAGAAATAATTACTGCAGGAACGGTTTGGAATGTTCCAGAATGGAAAGGAATTCACATTCCGAAGAAAACCAAGACATCAGATTGTCTGAAGGAATACAGTCAACTTTTTTCAGCCATCGAGTTCAACGGTTCGTTTTATAGAATCCCAACCAGAGATCAAGTTCGGAAATGGAGAGATCAGGTCAATGATACTTTCTTGTTTTGTCCGAAATGGCCGCAAGCCATTTCTCACTGGAGACAATTCGAAAATTGTGAGCGCGATTTGGATCAGTTCTTTTTGGCTTTAGATGCATTTTCTGGGAATCTAGGGATGAGCTTTATTCAATTGCCACATCATTTTAGCACTCAAAAAAAAGAGCGACTCATCCCCTTCCTTGAACGGCTTCCTCATGATTTGAAGTTGGCAGTAGAATTTCGACATGCTTCATGGTTTGAAAATGGAGAACTACAAAAGTTGGCTCCCTACTTTGCTGCACGCAATTGGTCCATGATCATTTGTGATACCCTTGGAAGAAGAGATGCGGTGCACGGAGAAATAACTAGTACAGACTTAATTATTCGATATGGGGGCATGTTCGATACACCTGCTGATGAACAGCGAATTCACGAGTGGACTACAAAGTACGACTTGCTTCGTCAGAATGGTGTTCAACGCGTTTGGGTATGGATTCATCAAGAAAATAGCATTCGAACACCAGAGAGTGCAGCGCAATGGTTAAATGAAATGAGAGAAATGCCTTTCATTCAGGGCAGGTAAATACAGCCTCCACAGCTGTCTTTGCGGGCTCCTGTAACTTCTGATAGCGCATTGGGTTGTTCCATTATTCTTAAGTATCCCAATAAAGCGAAAATAAGAGCTTCTTTGAATTGAATGGTTTGTTCATCGGGAACTATAATCTCTGTTGAAGTTTTAGATTGAATTCGTTCAATAAGAAATTGATTTAACGCCCCTCCGCCAGTCATGAGAGCCCTACCGCTCCAACCGTCTAGAGTAGATGCTATTTGTTCCGCAACATGTTCAGTGCACGTGGCAAGTAGATCACGTATACTTAAATTACTTTGCCCAAGTAAAGGCAGAAAATGAGTTTCAAACCATTCTTTTCCTAAAGATTTCGGAGGAGACTGCTGATAATATTCAATGTTGTTTAACTGCTTCAGTAAATCTGTATTTACTTGCCCCCTTCTTGCAATTTCACCATTGATATCAAAAGGTTGACCCATTTGCTCAGCAAGCATATTGAGAGCCATGTTCGCCACACAAATATCGAAGGCGTGTAATTCATTCATGAAGGAATACGAGATATTCGCTATTCCTCCAATATTGACGCGAAAATCAAAATTTGAAAATAGATATTTATCACCAATTGGAACCAAAGGAGCGCCCTGACCCCCCAATGCAACATCTGTTGTTCTGAAGTCGCATATTGTGGGAAGAGACGAATGCACTGCAATATGAGCACCACTACCAATTTGCACTGTTAGCGCTTCTTGAGGTTGGTGAAATACAGTATGTCCATGGCTAGCAACAGCAAATGGATGTAAGTTGAACTCTTCACAAAAGAGTTTGACCTGCTTCCCGCAATATATCCCGAAATCTACATGCAATTGTGAGAGTTCTAGAGCCGAACATGCATGTGCCTGACGTAAAATTTCCTTCCAACTTGAATCATACGTAACCGTATTAGAAGCCTCTATTTCATAGGCGTATCCAGTATTTTGTTCAATAAACTTTACGGCAACAAGGTCAAGTCCGTCGAGACTTGTTCCGCTCATTAACCCGATTATCACTGGTGAAGTACTCATGGCATGTAAAAGTAAAAAGGGGGAGCTAAACTCCCCCTTTTTAATTCGAACGTATCACTTTTAGTTGCGAACAACTATTGTTTTCTTCCAACTCTTGTTTGAAGAATTTACCTGACACACGTATGTGCCGTCAGCTAAACTAGGAAGTGAAATGGAATTCATTCCAGGTGTTACAACAGACTCAAATACCAATTCACCAAGGGTATTATAAATGGTTAAATTGGCCATGCCACTGTTTGTAGGAACTCCAATCCACAAATTGAAATTCGCAGGATTCGGATACACATTTAAATCATCAGTCGACTGGTTTTCTTCAATATTAACCAATGACCAAGTGGCCATGAACTCTTGCAAATACAAATTGGCTACACGAGCATCATGAACTACTACCGTATTTTCGTCATTGGTAGTTTGAGCAGCGCTGCTCCAGTTGTGACTACCGGTTAATACAGTTGGGTCTGAATCTAGTGTGCTATGGTCTACAATACAATATTTGTGGTGCAAATCATATGATATAGGTTCGTGTGTGCGACAGTCTTGACCTGCAGTAGTGAGGTAGGTATATTCTGAAGAGGGATCGCTGGTTTGTTCAATCATACCACGAACCAATACAAGGAATAAATCATCTTCAGCAATAATAGCGTCTGCAATGTCTTGTCTAGTGAAAGCCAAGACAGCATAATCGAGATTCGCATCTGTTGTTTGAATGGTTTTGATAATAGCACCATTTGCATTGTCAGTAGGTGAGAAATAACTTTCAACGCGAATGTCATTTGGACCCAAGACATATTCAAGTGGCGTGTTGTTGGTTTTGGTTGAACCGAAAACACCATTCGGGTTACCAGGTTGAGCTCCAGACCCACCCCACATTTCCTCGAACTCTAAGCGATATCCTCGTGCGAGACTTTGATCTTGGAATATAATAATGTTGTTGAAGTCATTGTACATGTTGTTGTCTGTCCAGTTCATTGAACCTGTGAACACCCATGAATTAGCTGCAGAGTCAGGGTCAACTACAATAAACTTATTGTGCATGATACCCGTTCCGCTGGTATTGATTCTTTCAACAACTGGAATATTCGGATTCAATAAACCTAATCCCAATTGCGCCGTAGATCCGTCAGCAACCACTCTTACTTGCACCCCTGCATTGAATCGATTGTTTATAGCATTTGCAATCACAGCATCATCAGTGAAATTATAGATTGCAATGTCAACTGCCTGCTGGGCGCGAAGAATGTAAGCGGCAATGGTATCATTTGAACCGGCACCTATAGAAAGCGCATTTTCATTGGTAGCATAATTGGTATCAACTGCACGGTTGAAATACACACGTATTTCACCTGAACTTAAAGATTTCGTTGCATATGGACGTACGCTACTTGTGCTAGACCCGTCAACGTTTGCAGAAGTAACAGAGGCATAATAGATGGTTCCGGGTTGTAATCCTGGAATGTTAACCGTGTGGTTGGTTACACTCTCGTTTACGTACACCGTTTGACCAAGAGTTGGAGTTAACCCATAATCTACACGACTATCACTTGCATTGTTGGTAGTCCAATTTAAATCAAATGATGATGTAGTAATGTTTGTTTGTGTTACAGGACCAAGTAAAGCTACTCCAGGAGGCAGAATGAAATCATTCTCATCACGTGGTAAAATTTGATATCCTGCATCATACGGAGGAGTTGCATCAAACTGAGACACAATGCCTACTAGTGTAATTGAACTAGCAGGAAGATTTGTTCCAACCAATACACTTCCGTTACGAATGTAGATAACACCAGATTCACCGTTCGATGTGAAGGAATACGTTGAGTTTCCTGAGATAACAGATCCGGCTAAATCAAATTGAACGTTTTCAATGGTAACAAGTTCACCTTCGTCATCTTCATTCACTTGGGCAGGTGTCATGAGTTGTGGAGTAGGAAGGGTATTGTTTGAAGAGACCACAGTAACAGCAGTTAAAGTTGAACCTACTTCCAATAAACCATTGTACTGTGTAAGTACCCCTGTTACGGTAATAATGTCACCACGCAAAGGAGCAGCACCCCATGCTGCCCAATCGAGACCAGGATAAATAGCTATACCAGCAACGTTGTCTTGGATGTAACGAACAGAGCTTCCCATTTCAGCGCCATTGGTAACAACACCTGTTACGGTAACGGATTGATTCAATGGGGTACCTTCTGCAGTAAGAATAGAGCTGTTTCCAGTTGGTGTTCCAGCACAACCACAAAGTGCATCGTAAATATCATTTGCTGTATTGGCGTCGCCATCATTGCATGCATCGCCAGGAAAAGCACATGTTCCGTTGTCAAGCAATGCGTTGCTATCATAGTTACATGCTGTTGGGTCAGTACAACCACTCAAGAAACCAATGCATGTGCATGTGGCGTCATACAGATCGCTAGCGGTATTCGCATTTCCATCATTACAGGCATCACCAGGAAATGCACAAGTACCGTTATCAACCGTAGCCAAGGCGTTATAATTGCACGCACTGTTGTCTGTGCAACCCGAAATAACACCGGCATTTGATGCACCTGGAGTAGGGGCTTGAGCAACATACGTGTTTGATGCAAATGGAGCTCCACCATCGGGTAAACGAGAAGATGAATTTGTATTATTCGCAGCCCCTTCATCGACTTGAATTTGTCCGGGTGTAAGTGTTGCAATTAAACCAGTAGCATCAACATCAGCAGTGCCATAAACTAAAGCATCTATTACTCCAACGTTTGAGGCAGGAGTAGCAGTTGGCCATGATGCTGCTGGAGCTTGAATCAAAGCAACTGCGTCTGGTCCATTTTGAATGGAGTTATCAGTGGCAATTAAATTCACATTGGCAACGGCCACATTTCCATAAACAAAATAACCTGAAGCAGGAATTGTGTTGCCAGTTAAATCAACTGTGAGGTATGAATTCACTCCTGAGCCATCTGCGTTACCATTGAAAAAGACAAGTAAGTAACCATCCAATGATGCACCGGGTGTACCGTATATTTCAACGAATTCTTGTGTGTCGGCTGCTGGTTGATCAGCATCGACTTCGTTGATCACGAATTGGGCGTTAGCATTGATTAGCAACAACCCGAGTAAGAAAGTATAAACGTATTTCATTTTGTTGTTTTTCTTGTTTTAAAAAGTAGCGGTTAAAGATAAGTTAAACCAACGTCCTTGACCAAAGAATACTCCGGCAGAACTTGCACCAAAATTAAAATCTTTGTTGTTGTACAAAGCATTTTGGTCATTGTTGTTGGCATCGGCAATGTATTTCTTGTTCAACACATTGAAGACACTTCCTCTAAGATCAAGTTTTACTTTTTCAAATTTGAAGGAATATCCACCATGAAGTTCGGTCAAACCATAAGAAGGAATTTGCCAAGACTCACGGGCGGCATTATCACCATTCAATTGAAACGGATTCATAGCAGCATAGTATCTATCAAAATACATGTAGCGCATTTTCACATAGGCTCCATTTTTCCACTCGTATCGAATCAATCCACCCAATTGTGTTTGTGCTGCGTCACTGACATGAACCCCGGCTGCATCGTAGACCAATTGATATCTTCCGCTACTTGGATCACCCGGCACATTGTAAATGGGATTATTAAAATCATCATTAATGAGTACGGTGTCTCCTGAAGTCCAAATCCAATCTCCGAATGAGCCAAGCGCTTCCAGAGTTATTTGATCTGTTATTTTATACGCAAGTTCAAATTCTAAACCCATGTGTCTGGCATTCATACCTTGAATATTCACAGCTATGTTGGTTGAAGGGTCAAGTGGATTAGGAACACTTACACCGTATGGGTAGGGCTTATTTTTCCACATGGTCCAATAGGCATTCACGTTAACTGTGAATTCTTTCGATTTAAAACTAGATCCAATTTCGGTACTGAAGATTTTCTCGTTTTGAATGTTTTGAAACAAGGCATTGTCATTGGTGTAAACTTGACTGAATTGAGGGGCTTTGTCAAGGTAACCAATATTCTGGAAGACACTGAAATTCTTGTTTATTTTGTATTGAAAACCCGTTTTTAATGTAAAGGTTGGTCTACTGTACCAGCCCGTACTTTGGTACTTCGCACCCGGAGCATTGCTTCCAAAAGTGGCCATGCCATCTATTGTATTTACAGTTGTAGAATCTGTAATCAATGCAATTGGATTAGCAACCGTAGGTAGCACATACCCTACGGGAACTTGTTGCAAATCGCCGTTCGAGTCTATGTATTCAATGACCTTAGGTTTGAAGTAATCAACGCGTTTATATGCCGTTTGGGCACCTGAAATACTTGCAAAAAATGAAAAGTCTTCACCGTCATATTCAATTTGACCAAATAAACCGCCCCAAGCTATGTATGCATCATTGTTGTAGTCTATGGTGTCGCCAACACGCTTAATGAGATTCTGATCGTTCGTATTGAAATTTTGCCTAGCTATCATATAATCGGCACCCATCAAATCAATGATTTTTCGGTAATGTAAACCACGGTAATAACGAGCATCAATTCCACCAGAAACTGTCAATTTCTCGCTAATTTTATTGCTGTAAGTGCTCAGAATACCCGTCCAATAGTGCTCATTCATACTTGCTTTTACAAAATTTGAAACGGCATAGCGTTCTACAGAGTCAACTTGGTAATTGATGTTGTAATCTGGTCCTGAAAAGAGTGGAATTTTGTTACCAACATTTGAGTCAAAAAAGGATTGCACATTCACGGAACCATCTGCTAAATAATCATTAGCCGTTAGGTTGCTGTTCCAACGAGTGCCACCACCTTTACCAATTGATAAATAGGCCACGGTAGATAAGAATGATTTTTCATTGATGTTCCATACATCTTTCAAAGAAACTTGGGGTTTATGATAGAAATTCACTCGGCCGTTGAAATCTTCCCTGTCCTGCACATTTACACGCTGACCATTAACTAAATCATAGCGCTGCAAGAATCCCAAGTCGGGATTGTAATTTATTCCTCCATTGAATATTGAAACTTCACCAACGCTTCCAGCGTCATAGGTGAGCGGAGCACCAACTGACTGAGCGGTTTCCTGATCATACATAGCAACAGCATCGGAACGCAGACGTTGACCGTGTTGCTGAGGAGCACCTAATGCATACAAACTCAAATAATGTTTGCCAATGATTTTTTCAATCTTTCCGTAATAGAAAAATCCGTTGGTGAAAGTCCCGTCTACCCATCCGTTTCCTGTTTTGTAAGAACCGGCTAAACTGAATCCCCATCCCTTTTTTGTCTTGCCTGAATTCAGAGCGAAGGAACTTCTTGAAAATGCACCGTATGCGTATTCTTGCTTAATACGAATACTTTGTTTCGAATCAATACCTCGAGTAATCAAATTCATGGTTCCACCAACAGCGGGTATAACCAGTTTCGATGCTCCAAGACCTCTTTGAATTTGAGTTGTTTGAGTGGCTAAATCAAGACCAAACCAATTGCTCCAATAAACGGCCCCGTTTTCCATATCGTTTACCGGTACACCATCTAACATTACTGCAAGATTGTTTCCGCTAAAACCTCTTATAGTAACTCGTGCATCACCATCTCCACCTCCAGCACGTGTTGCATAAGCGCCGGGAGTAGTATTTGCTAATGTTGCAATTTCTCTTCCCCCTAACTCTTCTTCAATTCTTTTCAATCCAATGTTAGACACTGCAACAGGTACATTGCGACCAACAGCAATATCAGCTGTAATAATAATTTCTTTTTGTGATGTAAGAATAATGTCAAATTCAAGATGTGTTTTACCATTGATTTTCACCGTTTTTTTACTCTCTTCATAATTGATTGCACTCGCAACAAAAGTGTATTCACCGAATGCTAATTCGGTTGAAAAGGTGCCGTCTGTGTTTACAGCCAACCCCGCTTTTTTGTCTTGCCAATACAGCAATGCGCCAGGAACAGATTCACCCGTGAGAGCGTCACGAACAACGCCGGTTACTATGGCTTTCTGAGACCACGAAATGAGTTGAACAAGACTGAATGACAGAAAGAGAAAAAGATGTTTTCTATTCATAATACATGGGGATTAAAAAGGGGCACAAGGCCCCTTTAATAATTTTTGAATACAGTTACTTAATTAACTTTTGTGTGGTAACCGCACCTGTAACGTCTGTGAACTGAATGTGGTAAAATCCAGATGGAAGTTCAGCAGTTTCAATTCGTCCGAAAATTTGATTCACATTATTTTCAGAGAAAACCAGTTTTCCATTAACATCAATGATTTGGTACCTTGAAATGACTGCCTCTGAGATAAATGAAACGGGCGCATCTCCGGCAGGATTCGGATACATCTTAATGGAAGTTCTATTATTTATTTCGGAAACACTTACGGTGCAATCGCAAACGTGTTCTCCTAAAAAATCGAAAGTGTTTGCTGGTAGGGTATCATATTGAGCAAATACATCGAAAGAACTTGGATTTGTGGTAACGCCTGAGACTACGTTAGATTTTCTTTTTTGTGTGTGATCTTGTGAAGCATACAAAGTAGCACCTGTGGCATCCGTGCCGTAAGCACTCCAACCGCCAAAACCAGTACCCTCTCCAATTCTTCCATATAAGTCAATGAGCGTATTTCCGTTATTCGATACAATGGCTAATGCGTCATTTCCATTGAAATACATGGGCCAAATACCATTGTCATAGTTTGGATTAATAAAAACATCAGCAACCAATTGAAGCTCATCCCAAACAGGATATTCTAAACCGGTACCAAGTGAATCTCTTTTGTCCAAGACAACTACAAGCACACTGTATGGAGCAATGGTGTATCCGTCCAAAGGCGAAATACTTCCATAAGTGGTACTACCATTTTGGAAACGAACAATGCCGTATCCGTTCAAGTTTTTCGTTTGGTTAGTTGGGTTGTAGATTTCAATTGCTTTGTTGTTACTCCAGCCCTCAACCACCTCAGAAATGAATATTTCTGTACATTGAGACTGAGCGAATAGTGAGGAAATAAAGAGTAATGCGACGAGTAAAGATTTTTTCATTGTACTTTAAATTTGGAACAAAGATAGAACGGAATCGAACTGAAGTGTGTCAACTTTTGGTTAAAAAATGATTCGCGGTGCACCTTTTTTGGAAGTCAAGAAGTCTTGTCATTTGTAAAGTAATCCTATACCTTCCTGAAATGCTTGAATTTTGGACGGAAGTTGTAGGTATTCTTTTGTAAATTGCACTTCTTGAATACTTAACTGATTATTAATGCGGAGCTTCAAACTGCTTTTCTTATTGCCTTTGTTTTTAATTTCTACGGAAATAGAGGCCAACCACGTTTTAGGTGGAAATGTGACTTGGGATTGTTTGGGTTCAAATCAGTATCAAGTAACTCTCACAATGTACAAAGACTGCTTTGGTGCTTCAACAGCACTAAATACCGAAAATGTCTTTTTCTTTCCCAGTGGATGCGGTGCTTTTCCTTTTAATGCTTCTCTTGCATTAATTAGTACAACAGAGATTTCAGAATTGTGTCCTTCAGAATTAGCCAATAGTTCATGTGTGGGAGGTTTGGCTCCAGGAACTCAAAAACTTGTGTACCGCGGAACGGTCACACTAGACGCGAATTGTACCTGGAAGGTCATTTGGAATGAAGGCGATTGGAATTATTTCAACAATATCAATTACGCAACTCTTCCTGATGCTTATGTATGTGCCACTATTAATACAGCTTATTGTGTAGATTCTCCGGTGATCACTTCCATGCAAGTTCCCTATGAATGCCGTAACAATGGAACTGTAACCCATGTTCCCACCTTTACCATACCAGCAGGTGTGACAGCTTCTTATTCAATTGCAACACCTCAAACAACGGGTGCCTCAATCAACAGTTCCATTGGTGTGCCCGGCTATACCAATACTTTGGGTGCTACAGTCAATGCGGCAACTGGAGCGGTAACAATCAACACGGTGGGGCAAACTGTGGGTACCTATTTGATTACTATTCAAATTACACTCACTCAAGGTGGAAATGCAATTGGAACTTACTACGAAAACATGGCGTTTGTAATTCGAGATTGTGCTTCTACACCCACAACATTCGACTTGCCCGAAATACAAAGTATTCAAAATCAAACACAACTTTTCAACTCAACCACTGTCAATGCCTGTGCTGGAGATAGTATTTGTTTTACAGTCGCAGCGTCCAATCCAAATATCCAAAGAAACATTACCTTGACCGCTACTTGGCCCGCTGGACTAAATGCCGGAAATCCTGTATTCATTCAATCCACCGCTTCAACCAATCCAGGAGTAGGTGAGTTTTGCATGGCAACCTCAAGCGCAACCATTGGTACTGGCTTTATTGTTCAATTTCATGCTGTAGATGATGCCTGCTTACTGCCCAGTTCAGATGATTTAGACATAACATTGAATATTTATCCGAGTATTCAACTTTCTCCAGTCACTGCAACCATATGCGCGAATACACCGTTGAATGTCACAGCCTCAGGTGGCACTACTTACACTTGGAATGTATTGAGTGGTGATAATACCCCTGGTTTTGATGGAAACAATGCAAATCAAATTCTTGAATCGATTTCCTCTAACACAGTAATCACTGCAACAATTCCGGGTGTGCCCGCACAATGCGACGCTACTGATACGTTGACCGTTTTTGTTACTTCTTTTTCAGTTCAACCCATATCCTCTCAAACACTTTGTGTTGGAGGCACTACAACGGCGCTGAGTGTTGCAGTAGCAAACGCCGATCCTGCGGGTACATTATCGTATCAGTGGTACAGCAACACCGTAAATTCCACATTGGGAGGCTCTGCAATACCAGGAGCTACAAGCGATAGCTATGCGCCCGCAGCGGCTGCAGCTGGAACTACTTTCTATTATTGTGTTGTAAGCATCACTGGTGGCGGCTGCCCTTCCATAACAAGTACAGTTTCTGAGGTGATTGTCTTGGCCGATCCAACAATTAGCACTCAACCTACCGCGACTCAAACAATTTGCGTAGGAGGCGCGCCTTCGAACCTCACCCTTGCATACAGCAACGGAACAGGAACAGCTACCTATCAATGGTATTCGAATACAACGAATTCTACCACGGGTGGAACAAGCATAGCTGGGGCTACTTCGGCTACTTACGCACCACCTGTAATTAATACGGCAGGAAACTACTACTATTACGGCATAGCAACGCTGAGCGGCACAGGATGCGGTACAGCCACATCAGCAGTGGCACAGGTAACCGCGGTTGCAGATCCAACAATTAGCACTCAACCTACCGCGACTCAAACAATTTGCGTAGGAGGCGCGCCTTCGAACCTCACCCTTGCATACAGCAACGGAACAGGAACAGCTACCTATCAATGGTATTCGAATACAACGAATTCTACCACGGGTGGAACAAGCATAGCTGGGGCTACTTCGGCTACTTACGCACCACCTGTAATTAATAC
>Ga0315905_10000133_pt1 | contig 77709 bp, 137 predicted proteins | sample LakEriMetagenome_5_FD_203522 | JGI IMG/M metagenome (GOLD analysis project Ga0315905, IMG submission 203522) | Freshwater fungal communities from buoy surface, Lake Erie, Ohio, United States - Buoy 4 MA121 | ecosystem: Environmental > Aquatic > Freshwater > Lake | place: USA: Lake Erie, Ohio...
AAATCAACCTTTTTACCTTTAAAATCAAATCTACTCATTAGTCCGCGAAGTAAACCAATAGGAGTAGAAGTGTAATCTATTTGACAGCTATGTGTTCTACAATACCAATTACCAACCAAAGTGTGGCCGGTAATATACATATTAAAGGCGGCTTTATTGTCTCCGTCATGTATTGGACAACAAGCCCGCATCATTCTATTATTTGTGGTGTATTTTATACCATAGCTATCAAAAATTTCCTGCATTTTGTCGGCTAGTTGTAGATTTAATAAATTCAATTCCTCGTTATTCAAAAGGTATTTCATTATTATTATCTAGGTCTTCGTTTTTAAAGCCCGAATCGGTTACATGTGATTCGTTTTGATCTTTGATAATATCGGAATGTAGTGATTTCTCAGTGATTCTAGAATTATATCCATCTAACTGATAGTTGATATAGTCGCCGTTTTCTTCGTCCCCTGAAAAGCGGCTAACTACTTTTAATAATTTACGATTACCATTATTTGTCCCATCTTGGGCAATCTCTTCAACTGATTTCTTTTTAAAGATAAATAATGAAGAACAGAACCACTCGATACGATCAGATTGAGCGACTACGCCCGATCCCTCTTTATCTATACCGTCTTTATTAAGCTGCACATAGGCAAGAATAGGTATGTTATAACGTGTAGCTATGTTAGTTAGAGTTGTAGCCATAAAGCCGATAGCCTGAAATTCGGCGGCTGTTTTTAGCTGCGAACTATCCAATAATTTAAGATAGTCATATATAATAAAGGCCGGTTTAGCTGTTCCATCTGGTTTTAGCCCAACTTCTTTTTGTAACCAGCGACGAATCATAGCCACCTGTTCTTCAAATGCTGGCATAGAACCAATATTCTTATAGAAGAACGGCTTTCCTTTAATAGTTTTAGCGGCTGTAATGACATTATTTCGTTGTTGTACGTCTAGGCCAACTTTACCAGTCTTAATATCTTTATATGCATATCCTGTCATCATAGCAATAATACGAGCTTGCTGGTCATATTTAATCATTTCTGTATCTAAATACAGGACGGGAATATCTTTATGTGAAATATTCCACCCTATAGAGCGTGCATGGGTACTCTTTCCTGCTTTTGGCCTCGCTGCAACCACATGTAACCCAGGCTCAAATCCACCACCAAGTGAATTATCATAACGATGAAAACCAGAAGGAATACCTACTTGATCGACTGGATTATCCATCGCATGGATAACTGTTTCTTCTAATCCAGCCCCTAAATGACTATAAGAATCATCATGATTTAATAGCTTACCAAAGTCAAAAACCGCAGACTCAGGAATACCTAGAATATGAGAAAGGGTTTCTTCGCCGGTTAACTCTTTTAAAGAGTCGTTAGCATTAAGGAGTTGTTTACCTAACAGGCGAGCTATCTCTAATTTACGTATAATTTGAGCTTGTTTGCGGCAATTCGATAGTTGAACCGGATAAGTAGCAATTCCTTGTAAATATTTAACTTCGGTGGGCTTATTAAAAAAGAAGTCTAGTCCCAGTGTATTGGCGGCTGCATATACAGTAGGAATGTCTAATTTAGCCTGCTGATCTGATTCATAAATATGATGTATACACTTATAGATAATTTGATTTGAATCTATTGTAAATGTATTCTCGCTAACCATATCACAAACATCGAAATAAGCCTCGGCTCCATAATGAAATATTCCTGCTAATACTACTCGTTCGGCTGCTACATTTGCTTGAGACATTAGTTTTCCTATTTAGAATGCAGGTGTAATTAAGAATTTTAAGCCCAGCGGCGACTGAGCTATTTCCTGCCAACACACGAACTACATTTATACTCACCATTTGGCCCGATCATAGACCTTGTGATATACTCTTCTTTTCCACATTTAACGCAGTTATACTTTATACTACGCATTGGACCACGTTCTTTTGGCTTCCATTTTCTTTTATCTATTTCATGGGTAAACTCATTTTTTTCAGCCATTTCTTCAAACTTGTTAATCCGTGGTTTACCTAACGTAGGACTAATCTTCATAGGACCAGCCTTAGAAGTGGTAGATTGGTTCTTTTTAGATCGTCCTCGTTGTGGTTTAACTGGAACAATCACGCCAGTTTCATCTTCAAAATCGCCATCTGTAGGATTAGATGTATTTTGTTTCTGCTGTACTAATTGACCAACAACATTAGTAAGTCCATTAATAGCAGCCAACACATCCGACATACTTGGTTCTTTAGTAGTTTTCTTAGCCATGTCTAGCTCTCTTTCCTTTTTCTAGATTTTTCATATCGTCAGCAACAGCCCGAATAGATTGAGCAATAAAATATAATCGATCCACTCTTAATTGAGCATAATCCATTATATCCATAATCTTCTTAGAATATTCATCGTCTAACGCGGCCATATTAAATATTTGATCAAATGAGCCGCCTCTATAGTTATGCAATCTAGGAGTGACTACTTTTTTTAATTGAGTCTTAGCCCAGCTAACCCTAGAGTTTTCTCTGTTAATAGCACGTTGAATATGATGTGCAGCAGAACTTAATATAACCGCCGCAATCGCACACTCATCAGGGTGCATTTTCTCTAATACATCGCGTGATAAATTAAGATATTTCTTAAAATCTTCTGACTGGCCGTATTCTTGTTGGAAGCCAGTAAGTCCGGTCTTACTTTCATATTCATCTAAGACTCGATCTATCTCTTTAAGACGACCTTGTGCGGTATTAATTTCTTCCATTGTTCAACTGTTTCATTATAAGGAAGTTCAATAAGGTTAATTTGATTTAGTTCACACCAAGTTTTTTTGCGACGATCTTTAGCTTTTTGCTTGTTCAAGTCGCGAATATCTTTATGGAATTGCAGAGAAAATTCGTAGTGTTGAGAGCCGTGAACCTCTATCGCTATTTTACTCTGTGGAATGTAAAAGTCAAGGAATGCCCACTCTTTTTTTAACAAAGGAATGTTTATTTCTTCTAAAATTATAGAAGTGGGAAAAAGTTCTTTCAGTAAGTCTCGGCAGCGTAAGTGGTTATCGCTTACGTCGCGTTCTTCATTTTGTTTTTGTAAGTGTGGTCGCCAATCGACTATCGAATTATCTAATGTAAAAACTTTCACCCTAAACCGCTCCAAATATTGCAGAAGTTGAACCAACCAACAATACTAAAGTTTCTTTATCTGTCGGCATAGCTAGATCAATTTGAATAGTCTTCATATAATCAAGCCAGTGTCTATATTCATCATAACCAAGTCTAATTACAGGTAATGATGGTTTAAATTCGGTTAGCTTTGTTAGTAATAGGCCGGTCCTTCTTGTTTCCAAAGAAACATGTTGTGGTATCACTAAGAATTTTGGATATCCTACACATTCTTTTGCGTAATATTTCTTTAGTTGATTGTCTAGTATTTCTGTATATACATTACTATCTGCATAATCGTCATATACAACGATGTTATTCTCGATAGCTTGTTTTGTTACAGCTTTGATATAGTCTATAAATTTCATCTGCATTCTACTCCTGACATTTCGTAAACTTCATTTTTGATTAATTCATAATAAGACGGGTTAGCCTTTAAATATTCGATTACATTTTCTGTGCCTCTGATTTTCTTGTCAACATCTTTTAGGGTATAAACACCGCCCTTTTCCGTTTTTTCAAATATAGCTAAGTCACAGGCTAATTCAGCTAATTCTGAATATTCATCTAGTCCATAACCATAACGTATATGGCTTTTTACCTTGCCGCCTGGGGGTAATATAGCAGAGAATAATACATCCCATTCAACCTTTTGACCTATTTGAGGTTGTCTCTCGTCAGAACCTATTCTCCAGGGTTCAACTTTCTTAGCAAAAAATTTGATATCTTCGGAATATTTCAAAGATGAGGCTGATTTTTCTACGAAGGCTGCACCCCAGCCACTTGTATTCGCGTAACCATGTGTGATACCAATCACGATACATTGATTTACTGCTAATGGTCCGGCGATTTTTCTCATTAACTCTGAGATAATTCCATTAGATCGTCCTCTGTCTTGATATCCTATATCTGCTGCCTGTTCAGCAGAAGAAGAGAGCATAGAAAATGAATCAATAATTACTATACATCCAGGTTCTTCATTAATAAATCTTAATATGCGGTCACAGAACTTTTCAGAACTAAGAATCTTACCAGGGGAAGATTGCACCATTAAAAAGCGGTTGTCTGATAAGTCTATACCATGAATACCTTCAAGATCACGTTTCTTTAAACGGTGCTCTACGTTAAAGAATATAATCTTGCGACCCTGTGGACATAATTCTTCATTAATATATTCTGGCCTTTGTGCTCTGGCAGCTATAGATAAACTTAAAACCGACTTGCCACATTTTTCCTTACCTGTAAGAGCTATAAAGCTACCTTCTGGTACTCCACCAGTATATACATCAAAGGCTGGACTTACACTAATGACTTTCTTTGGCTTATCTAGTAAATACTTAGCGGAGAATATAGTGTCTGCATAATCGGTATATAATTTTGATTGTTGATCTTCTTCTTTTACTAACTCTTCTTCTTCGATTTCTACCGTTGTTTTCTTTTTAGCCACTAGTCTAACCCCTTAAATGGACCTGTTTTTAGTTCCGGCCTAGTATTTGTATTAACCTTTATCTGACATTCTTGAGCCTCTTGTTCTTTTTTAACACGCTCAAGTTCTTTCTCTTTCAAGAGAAGTCGATTATTAGCCTCTATAAACTGAGTCTGTAACCAAGGAGCACGCAAAGAATAAGTATTATAATTCTTTTTATCTTTAAGGACTTCTAATATAGCCGCCATCTTGTATTTTTTAAGCAACTGATTAGCGGTATGGATTTGAGAGCGAAAATATTCTTTCCACTCTTTTAGTTCCCAAAAATAAAACGGCAAATCTTTCTTTTCTTTACGTGCTTTTAGTTCGCAAATATACTCACAAAGATATTGAGCCGCATGAATAAATAGTGGCTCAGGAGTATATCTAGATTTATATCTAAGTTTTTCGCTTTGTTCCGGCTGACTTTTTCTCTGTTTCTTGGTCATCTCCATCAATCCTATGAATACAATCGTTTAATTTTCTAGGTGATCTACGCTTACGAGATTCGTCGCCGATTTGCGAAGCTGTTGCATTATTGACAGTTGCACCGCTTCTTTTACCCATACCGCTTTTATCGATTCGTTTAGCCATATTGTTCCTTTTCCGCAGAAGTTATATATCGGGTAGCTTGGGTTTGTAGAAATTTTAAATAAAACTTAAAGGTTTTCTCGCTAACCTCTACCCATTTCCAGCGAGTTATCCCTTTTATTCTATCGGTTTTATGATTTTCGTCAAGTGGGTTTTTAAATTTTGTGCGGTCGGCTAGTAAAAAATAAGCCGGACTAACGCCTTGTATCTCTTTAGCCAAGGCATCTTCTGCATTGGTAACAATAGTATTATTTTTATTATCTCTGCTACTAGATGATCCAACCATACCATAGAGGACAGTTGTGCGTTTTTCAGGTGTTTTTTTTCTACTTACCTTACCTGGATTTGGCACATAAAGTCCACTAAACATCTCTTCCATAGAGATACGGTTGGTCTTGGCTGCTGTTTTTTTACTTGTTTTTTTGGGCATTTTTACCTTTCAGCTTAGATTGTAATTGTTTGTCGGATAATACTTTTACTTTATCTGATTTATTCTTTTGTTTTAATTTACGTGGATTGCGATATCTATATTCATCTTTATAGGACTCTCGAATTAATTCTTTGTCTTTATATGCATTATTTTTTTGATATAAATCTTCCTTTTGGTCTTCACTCATTCTCTCCCTATTGCGGTCTGCAAGTTGTCCGACTGTAATTTCGCTATCTCCTTTTCTAACTGATCCACAGACATTTTCATCTTCGTATACTCTGTGTACATCAGAAGAATCGCATTTAGGACAGTCTTTGTTACATGTATCGTATTTAGCAATACTGGAATATATTTCGTATTTTGTTCGACAGTCGTTACACTTAAAAATATAAGTTGGCATTATAATATCCCTTCAATAGTTCTCATTTCAATACTTGGATTCATATAACTGATAGCCGTGCTGATATTTGACAGAGTGTGTATTAAATATTGGCAGCGTGAAAGAGTTCTAACTTCTATAAGAAGGTCTTCTGTTGCTTTTTTCATTTTATCGAAATCTAAATTTTGCGACTGCTTATGATGCAATTCATATCCCTTGCCAGCAATAAAACCAACATGATCTGCTTTATTTTGACCTAGAGCAAACGCCCACTCTAAAAACCCGTCAAAATCAACACGCTCTACATAAGTTAGGTAATTAATACGACTACCATAACGATCTTTAAAGGCGGCTATTCCAAATTTATTGTCTGAGGCTAGGAAAATTGGTCTTTTTGTACCTGTTTCCGTATCGATTTGATCTACTTGGTCAAAATATTGTTGTAAATACACTCTCCCAGATTCAGTAAAATGACTAGGATGGCGATAATGTACCCCAATATAATTAGTATTAGGCGTTAATGATTTATAACTAGCTGTCTCTATAGAGTCAGTCAATCGAATATATTTAGAATATGTTTGATTTACAGATTGTCTCCATATTTTCAATCTATTCTTATCTTTCATTAATCTATAACTATCTTTTGGAACTCTAAATTCGCTGCCAGCTTCGTATCCTTGAGATATAGGTAAATTTTTATCTAGATTTATATGATTAGAATCTGTTTCATTATACTTAATAGGTTCAAAATAGTCAAACCAAGCATTATCTGATTTAGACCAATAAGCAAAGTGTTCATTGGTTCCGTTTACTTTTAAAAATAATTCTCTGTTATAATATGGATATACTTTAAGACCATTATGAATAGTACCGATTAAAAAATTAAAAACCGAAAAGAAACCAGCGTCTCTAGGAATAAAAATATTCATTATGTTATAGTTCCAGCATATTTAATATTAGGATTAATGAGCTTTTTACCTGCTAATTTGTTAGCAAGTGTAACATGTTCACATGTGTATTCTGGGTATCCTTCTAAATTATAAAGGAAGCTATCTCTTTCTAAGATCGAAACTAGTTCCGGCATTTTATAAATAGTTAGACCACCAAAGGCTGATTTTACCTCAAACCAAGTTTCAAAATTATATAACTTAATCCAAGATGATGATTTTCCGTATCCTTGATCGAATCTATCGTAGATATCTCGAATATTATCAGATTCGTTCAATAATCTAAGAGCAAATACATCATAATGATAGTCCATAGAACTAAAAATACTATTTGCTGAAATAGAAGACCATTCACCCTTTACTAAAAAAGATTCTAACACAGATTGATGTGGAATATTACATATTAGATCAGAATCGAATATTACTACATAATCAAAATTACAACCAGCAATAGCTAGAGAATTATTAAACAATATATTTCTCATTCTGGCAAATATCTCAAGTCTATTTGACTGATTTATAGATATATTTGGTAAGATTGTGCCAGTTGTATTAGTATACTTAGATAGATTTTCTAATAAGAAAACAGTTCCATCTATATTATTATTAGTAATATAATGAAAACTGCTATAACCAACATTTTTAGAAATATTGACTATAAAATTCTTGATATATTCATATGAATGACTACAATTATTAACCATTGATAGTAATAAAACACGTTTAGATTTTAATTCAGATAAATCTTCGTATTCTATTTCTGTATTACTACTAGTTATATTAATTATTTCTTGCATAAATTTTAAAGATTAGATAATATGTATTGTGTTTCGATCCATTTATATGTTTTTAGTAATCCATCATTTAAAGATTGTTTATAGTCCCACTTTAACTTTTCTCTAATTAGTTTATTATCTGAATTTCTTCCATTTACACCAACAGGACCATCTATGTTTTTAATAGATAGGTTTTTCCCTGATATATTTATAACCATTTGGGCTAGATTATTAATAGTAACCATTTCTTCTGAACCAATATTAACAGGTCCAATAAAATCAGAACGCATTAATCTTTGTGTGGCTTCAATACATTCGTCTATATATAAAAACGACCTTGTTTGTTGACCAGTTCCCCATACTTCAATAGTAGAATTATTTGGTGCAAGTATTACTTTACGACACATAGCAGCAGGGGCTTTTTCACGACCACCAGTAAAAGTTCCTAAAGGTCCAAAGATATTATGATATCTAGCTATTCTTACTGGTAATTTATAATTACGTAAATAAGATAAGTATAATCTTTCTGAGAATAGTTTTTCCCAACCATATTCACTATCAGGAGCCGCTGGATAAGCTGAGTCTTCTGAACACTTAGGATTTAATGGGTCTTCTTGATTGTGGGCAGGATACATACACGCAGAACTACTGTAAAACAGTCTACCAACTCCTACGTTTTTAGCAACCTCGGCTACATTTAGATTAATTGTAGCAGAATTATGCATTACACATGCATCATGCTCACCAGTAAATATATATCCAGCACCGCCCATATCTGCGGCAAATTGATAGACTTCATCAAAACCACCATATACAACAAATGATTTATACACATTTTCTACACATCTTAAATCCGCGATAATGAATTCATCGGCGTTAGATGCTGTAAAATCTGGATATTTTAAATCAACAGCTCTAACCCACCACCCTTGTTCTTTAAGGGTGTTAACCATATGGTTGCCTATAAAGCCACCCCCGCCTAATACTAACGCTTTCTTCATTGAATATATCCTTTTGGTGTTTTATTATGTGATTCTTCCCACTCTTCGATTCTATCTAGAATAGATGCAATAAACGGACTACGAACAATATCTTGTTTTGTTAGTTCACACGTTCCAACGAAAGGTAAACCGTCAAGTATTTCCATATAATCTATCAAAGCACCTTGTTTATTATATGGTAAATCGCTTTGTTTTGGATCGCCCTGTATAACGCAATAACTATGTAGACCAATTCTCGTTAAAACAAGTTTCATTTGGTCGTGAGTTAAGTTATTTGCCTCATCTATTATTATCGCGGTATTAGATAACGTCAACCCCCTCATATAAGCAAAGGGAATAATTTCAATTTTTCCTTCTGCTTTCCAGAGAGCGTATTCACCTTTAAGTGTAAATGCTTGTACAGCTTCCAGAAGAGGACGTAGGTAAGGCCCGACTTTTTCTTCGACCGAACCAGGAATCGCACCAATTTCTTCGCCGCAAGCCTCTAATATTGGCCGAGAAAGCACTATCTTATCAACTTGACCGCGACGGAGAGCCTCGATTGCTATTCCAACTGAGCAATAGCTCTTACCCGATCCTGGTGGTCCAACACACAATGTAATAGTATTCTTATTAATAGTATCAATATACTTTTGCTGCCCCTCTGTCTTGGCCTTTAATTTTTTATTATCTCTTTCATTTGCATAATTATAAACCGCTTCATCTTGTTGTTTATGATTTTCTATTGGTTTATGTTTTTTTCGAGACATTAGTTGTCTTTCTATGCTTCGCAGGACTTACAGTTAGTTATTTGTTGTGTTAATTGTTGTGCTGCATTAATACTAAATTGATAATATAAAGATTTTACACCTAATTCCCATGCTTTAATAAGCAATTGATTTAATTCTTTTACAGGAAGTCTAGGATCAATCATTAAATTTAACGATTGTCCTTGATCAATATATTTTTGACGTTGTGAATTTTGAATAATAGTCTCTAATGGAGAAATCTCCATAAAAGTTTTGAATGTATCTTTTTCAAGTTGATTTAAGAAGTCCAAATGTTGAACGCTGCCATTGTTTTTTAATATACTATCCCAGATTTCTTTTGTATTTTTATTTTTATTATTAAGCAGCTTAATCAATTCTGGATTTTTAATAGTAAACTTGCCTTTTTGTAGGTCTTTAACATAATAATTAGAACGATGTGGTTCTGTAGTCTCAGACATTTGCCCTAATATAAATGCAGATGATTTAGTAGGTGCAATGGCCGTTAGAGTAGAATTTCTTCTGCCATAACCTTTTAATAAAGGCGGCTCTCCATATAATTGTGCAAGTTTCTTAGAGGCTTGCCATGCTTGTTCTTGAATAGACTGAGCTATTTTAACATTTTCATATTTAGCATCCATACTTTCAAATGGAATCATTTTTGATTGTAAATAACTATGCCAACCAATCCAGCCAATACCTAATGCTCTATGATTTCTAGCGAACTTATTAGCACGCTCCATATGTTTAATATTTTTTGTTTTCTCAATAAATTCAGTCATTACCGCATCTAATAAAAAGGTTAAAACCTCTACAGCATCAGTATTTTTCCATTCATCATAATATAAAATATTCATACTTGCTAAATCGCATACAAATGATTCATCTATTGTGTCAGGTAAAAAAATCTCGGTACACAAATTTGAGTGCGTTATTTTAAGATTTTTATCTTTATATACATCTACAGTATTTTTATTTACATTATCTATAAAAATAATATAAGGTAGACCAGTATGAGTTCGTGTATTTAGAACCTCTGCCCAAATTGTACGATTATCAACATTACCACCAATCATATCCTGCATAAATTTATCTGTGATTGTTACACCAGTTAATATTTCTTGTAGAGGATTACCTTCTTTTCTAATCTGTAAGAATTCTTTTATGTCTTTGTGTTCTATAGGTAGATATGCAGCAAAACTACCACGCCGAGTTGATCCTTGTGAAACAACTCTGATCAATGTGTCAAATAATGACATGAAATGAACAGAACCAAAACTTTCACCATTATTAGTGATAGGACTACCTCTATGCCTTAAATCACCAAAAAAACCAGAAGTTCCACCCCCTAATTTGCTCATCATACCGACTTCTGCATGTGTGTCTAAAATAGACTGCATACTATCTTCAATATATGAGCCAAAACAGCTTATAGGACAACCTCTTTCTGAGCCAAAATTAGACCAGATTGGCGTACTTAGAGAAAACCAACCATTTTGAATGTATTTTTTAAGTTTAGAAGCATAACCATCTATATTTAGAATTTTTTCAGCACGATTGCATATTTGATTAACTCTATCATCTACCGTCTGTCCAGGTAATAAATAGTCTCGCTCTAAAAATTGTTGTGAAAATTCATTCAACCATCTGTATTCAGACATATATTTCCTTAGAATAAGTCGTTCGCAGTAATAGCTTGTGATTTTTTAAAGTAAGATGTGGGTTTTTTATGAAAGAAATCGGTATTCATTTGTGCATTAATTTCTTCATCAAACCATTGTATTTGTTCTAATTTATTTTGATCTAACTCAAATAAAGTAGGACAGCCTATAAGCTCTAAACTGTAATTAAAGCGGCTTTTTAAGAATTCTAGTACAATTTCTTTAGGTAAAAAAGATAATTCACCCTGCTCAAAAATCCAATCAATTATTTTAACTTCTGCATCATATGCCTTTTTACACGATCTTTGTATTTTACTATAGAAGTCTTGATTAAACCAATCGGGAAATTCTTGTTTTAAATACTGTATAACCTCAACGCCGAATAAAGCATGAATTGTTTCTTCTTGTTGTGTTGCCTGAATTACATTATCTATATCTTTAAATATATTAAGATACTTATTAAAACTTTTTATAATTAAAAATTGGCTAAATAGACTAACATTTTCAATAAATAAAGAAAATAAAGATAAGGTTAAAGTATAATTTTCATTAGTATTATCAGCCGCACCTTTTAAATATTTAGTTAGATAGTCAACTCGGCCTTGTATAACATCGTTCTGTAGAAGCATAGAAAAATCATCATTAAGCCCTAAGACTTCTAAAAGATGAGAATAAGCATCAGCGTGCCTAATTTCGCTTTCTCCAAAAGTAATTCCAACTTGATCAAATTCTGCTTTAGGAAATCTATCACCTAATTTAGACCAAAATTTCTTAACAGAAACTTCTATTTGAGATATAGCTAATAATGTATTCTTAACAATATGTCTTTCGTGTGGACTTAGTTTTACATGAAAATCATTTACATCTGCTATAAAATTAAACTCGCTAACTAACCAATAACTATGATTAATAGCGTCTTTGTATTTAATAATGTCTGGATACTCGAACGGTTTAAAAGATATACGTTTGTCAAAAAGTCCCATGTTGTATTCCTTTTTAGCTACTACCTAATACACCGCTCATAATTAAAATAATTTGTAATACTCTAGATCGAAAAATTCTAAAAACTTATGATAACCTTCATCTCGTAGAAAAGGTAGATATTCTATAGTGTTGTACTTTTTTAAATCTAAAAATTCATCAACAGATATAGCCCAACTATGAATAGTATAATCTTGAGTATCATTATATTCATCAATAAAAATATAACTGTCTGTATCTTTATATTCAGATAAATCTAAATACATTAAGAAATGGTAAATCTCTTCTTTTGTGTCTAGAATTGTATTTTCGTATTTTTCTACTATACTAGATTTATTTAATATGTTTACTTTATACATTCAAAAACTCCACAGGATAATAATCAACTATTACACCAGCGTCGGCAAATTGTTCGCGACCGCAATTGAAAGACTCCAACCAGCGATCAGGAATACCATCTAAACTCACTACTCTATCTATATCAACTTGTAATAGTTTTGCTGCACAAGTTCCGCATGGAATAAAAGGGTAAGTATAAAGTGTACAATGTTTTAGGCGATTTTTTTCAGCAAATAATAGCAGGTTTTCTTCTGCATGTATCATCTGCATTAATTTACGATTTCTGTTTTGATAATCTTCTGGTCTATCTAAATTCTTTTTAGAAAATCCATTATATCCAGTAGCAATGATACCATGTTCTTTATCTACAGCAACAGCACCAACTTGTGTAGATGGATCATGTGACCAAGAAGCTATTTCTCTGGCTAATCTTAAAAATCGCAAGTCCCACTTAACAGAATAAGTCTCATGAAAAAAATCACCTGTTTCATATTTTACCCAACCTGGAAATTGAGCAGGTAATATACAGCCGCCAACTTCTTCTTTGTCTACATAAGTATATCTAACAGGAGTCATTACGACAACCATTCTATGGGATAAGAATAAAGGAACTGTAATCTAGGATCATCTATATGTTTGCCCTCATTAATCTCCGTCAGGTAATCAAATAGCTGTTGCCAAGCTCCGAACATGAAACGATGCTTGATAAAACCATAATACCAGATGCTAATTTTAGCCTTGTCTGTACCTTCAACTAATAAAACTAGTTTTTTCCCAAGATTAGCATTAATAATTTCATGTGGGACACCACAACTAGCTACTCCTTTTGGCACATAAGCAATAACTAAGTCGGCCCAATTTACAGCGTTTAAATCTTTAGCTAAAAAATCTTTGGCTATTTTAGCAACGCCATCGAAATCCCGCTGTTCTTTATATTGGTTAAGCAGGCTGATATTTGTTTGTTTCGGGTCGTTGTAAGGATCAAAAACCTTTAACCGAAATTCTTCTTCTAATACGGTTATTACACTTTTTCGCTGCTCATTCCAATTTAATGCAGGAGAAATATGCTCCATCGGTGAAGATAAATAAACCCGCTTTCCACTAAGGATTAAATCCACCTGTGTATATTTCCTTTCTAGTTACTTCATCTGTCTGATATACAGACCAATTTCGTATGTCTTCCATTGCTTGGTGAGACATATATAACTCAGTTAATATAGAATACTTAACAGGAACAATGGCCGGTAATAATTTAACAGGAACCGTATCAACTACCGGAAGAGGAGCAACTGTAGTTCCAGCTATGGCAGCTAGATAACCTAAAAAACCACGCCTATTCATTATTAAAGCCCCTTTAAACATGTACTTATGCTAGTACAATATATAGTATATATCATGTTTTTGTACTGTTCGTCTATAAAACTAGTTTGTTTCATTTTTAGATATAGTCGCAATATAATTCAACGTAGAAGACTTAGCTATTTCCCCAGGTGTAACCAACTCGTCCATTTTACATCGAACTAAATCGACGTAGTGTTTATTATAACAGTATGCTACCGCCGAAGAACAGATTGGATATATTATTTTATCTGCCAATTCGTCTGAGAATTCGTTTTTATAAGGGAAAAATATTCGATAGGTCTTGCGGGAAAAAATCTGCCAAATTCTTTTCCAGCCATACGGAATACCAGTTAGGCAGCGAAACTCATTAGTAATCTTTTTACCTTTGAAAAAAACTCTTTCTTCCGTTCTCGTTCTTGTCGAACAATCGAAGTGAGTAATAATACTATATCTATGAGGCGTGAAAATGTCAAGCTCCCCTGGGTAATTTTTTACGTAATTTTGCAAATTAATCGCCCGACTCCCAACCCATTCGCGAAACTCCACGCATTCAAGTACAGAATCACTCCAAGAGGCTAACCCAACGTGGCTGTATGGACTGTCGGTAACTGAGCTAACCAGCGTAGAAAGAGGTCCAGTGTGTCTAAAGAGAAGAATATCTCCCTCGCTAATTATTCTTTCGGCTTGTTCATAGCTTACGTAGCACTTTGACATGATAATCTCCTTAGTCCGCCAATATATCCTAGAAATTTACCTTGTTCGACTAAGGGCTTTGCATAACACGATACTGAGATTTGTTCGTTTGTTTTTCTATTTATTATATTGTATTCCATAATAAAAGGTCTTTTTTGTGCTATACATGCAGACCATTCATTATATACTCTATCTCGATCCTTTTCATCTAGTAAATTAATCCAGCCGTTTCCTGTAACGTCTTGTTCGGTAGAACCTGTGATTTCGTAATACTTAGGGCTGGCATGTACACATTCTCCTTCTGAATTAGCTTCAAATAGGCCGATGCCATCGTTGCCTACATAGCCTAAAAAGTCAAAAAAAGCCCCTTGTTTAGCACAGCTATAAGTAACCAAATGTTTGATATTCCGAATTTCATTGTCTATTCTATTGATTGAATCTTTTAATGTAGAGCCACCATTTGGTTGTAGTTCTTTTTTTAAGAAAATTACAGTTTGAACAGTGTCGTTAATACCTGTGAAAAAACTATAAACTCTTTTTCCAGCCTGCCAGCACCATAATCCCGCTGGCCATAATATAAACCTAACTCCTGCTATTAAAAAAATAAGAAAGCTAACTACGTGATAAAACCATGAAGCCGCATGATTTTGACTTAAATAATCAAAGATGAATTGCAGCATGGTGTCCATAGAAAGTCCCGATATAAAAAAAGGGGCTAACAGTGTTAACCCCTTAGAAATTAACTATAAAACAAGATTACGAAGTCTTAGCACTGTAATCGTCGGTAATTGCACCTTGGGAGAGTCCATAGACAAGTTCACCTGGAGCAGTACGGGTACTTCTTGCTTCGGAATCTGTACCGATAGCTGCCGAGCTAGTATTCTTAGTAAAGGAAAATGTTGGCATTCCTTCGGCATCTGAGGTCCAAGTTAACGAATGTAAAAAGGTTTGAGCAAACGATTCAGCATAATTAATAGAGCGTCGGTTGCTATGTTCACTAGAACCAGATAACAATGCGGTATTTGCAGAACCAGCCAATTCGGTTGTAACTCGTTTTACAACATATTTACCTTTGGTCATTAAGGCGAAATTACCACCACTAATAGCTGCATGTAAATTATCCATGCTACTAGTTAATACTGGCGTGCCTAGTTGGGCAGTTTCAGAAACGCCGCGAGTTGACATACGGGAACCAACGATGGTCCCCCCATATATTGTCATACCTCCATCCTGCACCTGGGCTGATCCTGTTATAAAATGTGTAGCCATTATATTATTCCTTTTGGTTAGTTATTAAAGTAGTGTCGTCTGTAATATTATACACCGATTTCAATATATCTTCAATAGATTCATATGGCTTTTGGCCTAAAATACCGTCAGCAAAACCATAATGAACCACTTCTTCGGCCTCTAAATACCAGTCACCCTTCTTCATAAGCTGTTTTTTAAGGTGATTTTTGATAGATCGATCATTTTTACCTTTGAAAAACAACCCGTTCATACAACGCGACAAATAAATATCATAGAATTTATTAATGGTTAGCCTATGTGATTTAACGGCGGAACTAGCTATTTTAGGTTCCGACTCACTGATACATATTTGACCTTCGTGTATTAAAAAGTATGTATTTTCAGTAATAAGTCTTAGATTAGCAGCCTGCATAATGATCGTTAGCATAGAACATACTTCACCTATACCAACAAATATTACCGGAGATTTGGTTAATTTTATAGCATCATACATACCAAATCCATATTCTACGTCCCCTCCAGCAGAACCAGCATAGAATATAATAGGATCGTGATTTATTGAATCTAAAAATTTTAAATTCTTAATAAATCGATACATAGACTGAAAGTTGATTGAGTTTTCCGTATCTTTTTCAGTCGATAAATAGATAGAGCGACTAGAAATATCCAGTCCGTGTTCCTGAATTTCGTGTATATCGGGATCATACATAAGAAGTCCTCCCGATATTAATACACTATTCAGTTTTATTTTGGCGGCTTTCTAGATATTTTTTGATAGAATCTTGTATTTTGATGCGGGTTGGTTTAAAATCAAAAGCCTTGCCAATTGCAATCCTAAACCTATATCTACTAAAGACATGGGCCGCTTCTACGCCTTGGGTTTTACAAACAATATTAAAAACATTGCGGCTAATATTAAAATTAGTGTGACACATCCAAAAATTAAAAAGTTTGAACATATCTGTATGTTCTGTAATTGGAAGTACACCTAATGGAGTATAAATCATACCGCCAACCATTTCATGGTCTTCGCTGTCGGCGGATATTTCCTCTTCTGGTAATTCTGGTAATGCTTCATCTAGATTGTCTGCACTTAATAATATAGTTTGTCCATAGTCTTTTTTAAATAAAAAAGGATTTTTACAATGTTGCCATATAAACTTATATTCTTTATTCATGAGATGTATCTCCTGGTAGTGGCGGGGCATATGGTAGGTCATCTGGTCTTACCATTGGTTCTTCTTCGTCTTCCTCATTGTAGTTTCCTTGATTCTCAAAGGAGAACAAAGCTGTGTGTATCTCTGTCTCTTCCTCTTTCCATGTTTTAAAGACGGTTTCGCTAAACTCTTTATATTGATCGTGGCTAAATAACTTTTGAATTGATTTTAAGAATACATCATTATACATTCCACAACTCAACATTGCTATCATAGTACCAATTTGTTCTGCATCATCTTGTGAAAAATTATCACTAATAAACGCAACATCGGCATCATCGTTATGATTGATTGTTATCACTATTTGCGGCTTCATGTAACTTCCTCTCTATTTTAGATATTTTTTGTGCAACACGCTGTTTACTAATTTTATAGGACTCGGCTATTTCGCGATAGCTTTGATTTTTATAACATCGGCGATATAATAAGTCTTTTTCGGTATCATTTAGTGTTTTATCAATCAACTCTTCGGCGGCTACTATTTCTTCCGATAAATCGCGATAACCAATATCTAACTTCACTTCTTCTGAGTTTTTAACCTGATTTAAACTAATGGTTTTATTTTTCTTATTATGTGTGGTTTTATAAAAATTTCGTATAGCAGTAATAGCAACCACATTTCGCCATGTTTTATAACCTGTATTGTATTTGTCATCATAAGACATATCAGCCTTAATATTAGCGGCTATAACTTTATTGATTAGGTCTATACCCATCATATGTCTAGGATAATAAGGCTTCCAAAAATATTTTATTTGTTTAATTGAAATTAACTCATATTCAGAAAGAGATGTTTGCGGTGGAGTCATCAATGTCTACCAATTCTGTAATAAGGAAATGTGATTTAGCAATATTATACATATGAGTAGAACCTTTAGATCGAGCACCTCCTAATCTAAATACTATACAATGAGTGGCTTTTTCTGCCATTTGAACATTTCTACGATAACCGGCACTACGACCAAATTTGGACCAATTAGCAGGAAAACGTAGAATAGAATAGCCTTTTTCTTCTGCGAATTTTTCACCTAGTTTGTCTGCACCGCTTGCCGTTCCAGATACTATTATAACCTGTTCGTCGGGTTTTGTCAAGTTGGCGGCTATAAATTTATCACAGCGGCTTTTTAGTAGATTATAGTCGGTAAAATCGCGGGAACCTGCTATAATTAGTTTCATTAATTTAAGTAACTTTCGTTATATGTTTTTTCACTAAGATCAAAAAAGTCACCTTCTTTATAATGATCCAAACCGTTGCGTTTTACGTAACGAACATAGGGTTGTCTATAGCCAGGATATTGATTGTGTTCTAGTATATTGTTAAATAAACATTTATCTATAAAGAACTTATTTTTATCTATAATACGATAGCGACTAAAACAACCAGGACAAATTAGTTCCGTTCTAGTAATTATAGTTTCTTCGTTTAAATAATCACTTTTAGTTGCTTCTAATAATATCCAGTCTTCTAGACTATTAAAAACTTTACAATCATAACATTGGATACTGAGCTTCTGGATATATTGATATTTATCCTTAGCGAGCTTAGTAATATAGCCGCGATACTTATCAATTTTTTTGTCTATTTTATCAATGTCGGATCGGCTCATATAGCTACCTCAAATTTAATAGGATCAAGATGCCGATAATCATTTAATTTATAGTCTTTATGTGTCCAATATACATTCAACCAATCTTTACTTAAAGCCAGAGGATAATCATTAGTTATTTCTAATTTAGGTAAATAATATGGTATTTCATATTTTCGACGTAATATTTCTTGTACTCCATCTAGGTGATTTTCATAAATATGTGTATCACAAAGATAGCCGGTTAGAACACCAGGAGTAAAACCAGAAAACTTACACAAAATAAGTAATAATGCCGCGTAAGACGTAATATTTGCTGGAATTCCTAATATAAAATCACACGATCTTTGCAGCCACCACAAATTCAAAGTGCCATTAATATGAATTACTCCCCAGGTCATATGACAAGGTGGCAACGCCATTAGGTGTAATTGAGTGGGATTCCAGGCAGAACAAATCATTCGACGATCATTCGGGTTTTCCTTTAGAGACTTACAGATAGTAAATAATTGATCGCGATTGTCGCATATAGATTTTCTATAATTTTCAAAATCATAACCAAAATTTCTCCATTGGAAACCATAGATTGGACCAAGATCATCTACTTCTTTGGCGACCTCTTTTTGTGTTTGATATGGTAAATCTGGATCATGTTCACGTTTTTTATATTCATAGAATGTAGCCTCTGGATTTGCCCAATGATCCCAATATTTACAGCCGCGTTGTTGATACCATTCTTTGGATGTAATTCCATTGAGGAATCCTTCCAATTCAACGAGAGTGCTTCGTATAGCTAACTTTCGATGAGTCATTAAAGGAAAACCTGATGACATATCATGTTGTATCATAGTATTCGCTATAGTCTTACAACGAATTCCAGTTCGATTTTCTTTCCAGGTTCCATGATCTAAAATCTGCTGTAATAAATTTAAGTATTGGTGTTCGATATGCATAATTTATACTTCTTTCCTTTATATACCCGAAAACACAAATACAATAGGATAAGTAACACCGGACGCTAACATATAAGGAATAGTCACATAAACCTTATTATTCATTTGATCTGCATAAATACCACTCTTGGTCGTTGCTACTTCTGGAACAACTGTTTTAAGACTGATTACAGACTTTGGTTGAATGTTTTCTGGTTGTAAAACGCCATACTTAACCTTTACAAGGTCTTCGGTATTATATACATAAACAGCATATTCATAGAATTCATTATGATAACCTTTTGTAGCCATACGCTTATCATTATATGACTTGCCGTTATATGTAAACTGCGGATTACCGTACCAGCCGAATCCAGTGCCTTTCAAGCCAATAAAATATACATTGTCACCCAAAGCACATGCTCCGGTTATTTGACTTTGACAACATACTGTATATCCATCAATCTCAAGTGTTGGTGGGACGGATGATAGATCAGGTACTTTTTCCTTCAAGGTAACATTACCAGCCGCGTCTATACATTCATAAAAATGCTTAGTGGGGCCAAGTCTATGGCTAAGTTGCATATTATCTTGAACAACATCAAATGTCCACAAGACAGGCTGTTGAATACCGTTGCCGGTTCTATTATTACCGCAACCAAAACGACCAGTATATTTTCTATGTTCAATTGGAAACTCAAATACATAGCCGCCAGTATAGATAGGATCAATGCTAGAACTATATCCAACTCCATCAACCCACAAAAATGGCCATTTATAGTTGCCTACGTTATAGAAGCGGTTTACACTAGTGCCTAATTTATTATTGAGTAAGAAAAAAGAAGTAATCTCAATAGAAGTAGCAGGAATAAAATCATCAACTTTATCCAGCGGCACACTAGGAGTCCAATCTGTCGAACGCTCTACCTTTGGGGCGTTTAGCGTCGATACCTTAGAAAGTGGGTTATAAACCGGCAAGTTTTGAGATAGCTCGCTAGGAATTAAAAAGCCCGCATTATATTGGTTAGTGCGGTTTCCCGCAAAATAATAACCGTCTTTTACATAACCACACCCCCAATTCCAACCAACCTTAGTAGGTAAATTACGATCTGTACTCTTATCAGTTAATTGAAAGCAGCCATCATACTTTAATCCTGGGATTTCAGGTACTTGGGCTGCTAAATCTGCGGTAAACAATACTAATAGCATTAAAATGGCGGCTAAAATATTATTCTTCATTAATATACTCCTCGAATTTTTCAAACAAAAAAAGGTCTTTAAACGGATAGGCTATAAGTTTACTAGGGATTAAATCATCATAAGACATACTAGGGTAAAGATTTAAAGGAAAAATAGTCCTAAACTCTTCCTTTGTACACGGTTTTCTTTCTTGGTCGAAAAGAATAATACATACAATTTCTTCTGCCCAATTTGGATATTTAACAGTCCACAACTTAGGCATATAGTCCCCGCTATACGCGGAATATACCGTACCATGAATAATACCAACTATCATTCCAACACCTGGAAAACCAATCGTTTTCGGGACAACTTTGTCACCAATTGTAAAAGATTGGATTTCTGGACTACTCACTTTGAGTTACCTTATTAGTGAACATTGATATTCCCTTCATTATCTACTGTTAGGTCTGTAAATCCCAATTCTCTCTTACAAATAAATCTTGTACCATCAATAGTTATATCAAAGTTATGGTGGTAATGAGCGAAATGCCATAATTTAGGTTTGTGTATTTCAAACATACATTCTAGAGCCTCACTTGTTCTAGTAGTAAATGTATGAGGGTCGTAACCGAAATCTTTAAGAATATTAGGATTACCTATAATATTAGCTATACTACGTGGAGCTTCGTGTGTAAGGACTACCTGCGGCTTAATAGACGAATATAATTCTACTGCTTTTTCTAGCTGCGAAACCGATAGTTCTTCCTCTGGAAACCAAGTTTGAGGCCATTTACCGGAAAAATAGTATTTCTCTCGGATTTTCCAATCAATAGAGAAAGCACCACAGACATTAAAGAAGTTGAAGTTCCCTAGTGTATGATAGCCGTAGTCTGGAAGGAAATGATTATACTGCTTATAATTGATATGATGGTCGTGATTGCCTCTTAAGACTCTTAGGTAGTCACTTGGAATAGAATTTAAAAATGAGTAATCATACCCCATGTCGCCAAGCTGTATGACATAATCCGCCTGATTAGAATCTAAAAGAGGAAGAAGACGGTCGTATTTACCGTGGCAATCAGAAACTAAACGAATTTTAGTCATCTTTATTTATTCCAGTATTCATTTATAAAATCCTGCTAAGTTAAAAATTCTCATAAGAATCATATTTGTGAAATAAATGCATCAACCTGATACATTCTCTTTTAAGTTCGTCTCTACAGATTTCTAGTGTAAAATAATCTGTAGCTTGCATAACTCTAAATCTTTGGACTATAATATTATATAATTCCTTACCATCTTCATCTGCTCTATGTTTGTTATAATCTGGTCCATAAACAGGCATATTTTATCTTTCTAAGAAGAAAACATCATCTTTATCATTTCTTATTAATCCTTCGTCTTGATAATAAGCTATAATATCTTCAATCGATGTATTATTGTCCTTAAAATATTTTTCACATATCCTTATATAATTTATATAAGAAATACAATATGGAATATCTCTATTTGTTTTAAAACTTAATGGTAGATATTGAGTTGATTGATCTGCGTTCATATATAACTCTAGGGGTCATAGGGGAGAATCCCCTATTAGTAAATAGTTGGTTTATCCGCCTGAATATTAATTTCGACTTCAACTAACGATAGTGGACTTAGTTGTGGTGGGAATAACTTACCTGTAGCTAATTCTAAAGCATAATCTTGGTGTCCACCTTCGGTTTTCATATAAACCGCACCTTTAGAGCGAGAAGTGGCAACCTTATAACAATCACCATAAGACAATTGATCAAAATTTAAAGTTTGTGGTGTGTTTTGGTTGTTCCAGTTAATTTTAGCGGGCATGATCTTTCCTTTGTAAAAATTGTGAATTTGGTTCTCTGTGTTATTATAACCTGGAAAACAGAAAAGTCAAGACCTCAAACGTCGGTGAGCTTGATTTTTTACTGTGTTATAGTGTAACAAGCTATTTAATCGACATTTATAGAGTAAAGTAAAAATAAGTAGCGTTCGATGAAAAAGATGAGCCAAGTAATTGGCACAAAAAATGAAAAATATAAAAATTCAACAAAGCCACTCATCCAACCATATTTTTGTGGTGCAAAGACTACATTGCAACCAAGTGCAATTGTAATAATTATCGCAATACATAAATCTATATACATGATGCTTTATCCCTTTGGATCAATTTTACCGGCTTTTTTAAATACAGAACGCTTGAAATCATCACATAATAAATGTAATGTTTCGATTGATAAGTCCTTTAGTGGAACAATGGGAGATTTCTGGAAAGGTCTATTTCCACTATTAGCATTATCAACATCTAAAATAACACTATCTGGAACTGGAAATGGCTTAACATTATATATAATTCTTGGTGTTTTAGGTTCCACTACTTCCCCAACCTTTCGTACCGCGATTTGTTTCATCTAATTCCGACACTTCAACTATAGCAATATCTGGTATAGGTAGAACAATAAATTGTACTATACGGTCGCCAGCATTAATTTTTACCGGAGTGTCTCCATGATTAATTAATACTACGCCCCATTCCCCGCGATATGTGGCAGAATCTATAGTTCCTGCCATAAAATCTACCCCTTTTTTAGCGGCCAATCCTGATCTACCAGTATATTGACAGAAATAGCCCCTTGGACTTGAAATTACTAGGCCGGTTTTAAATACCTTGCGTTCGCCAGGAGCGAGTATATAACTTAAACAGTCATCGTCTGGTTTTTTAGTAAAGGTTTCATCTGCCACACAGGATAAATCAAAAGCGGCATCATCTAAGTTGTTCTTTGTAGGAATTTTAGTGTCTGGATGTATCTTTTTACACATTAAAAGAATTTTTGGCGGAAAGTATAATGTTTGAACGTAATCCTGCAAATTTATAGTTCCATCTTTTTTTTGGATAGAGTCATATTCATATATACCAGTTTTTTCTAATGGTTGTACCACCGCTCCAAAATCGCTAGTTTTACTAGGCATCACATATGTAGAAGAGACTGTCATTGGAAATATATCATCGTTTTTATTAGGTATGTTTGATTCTACTAATTTACCAGTTACATATGGTGGTAATTTACCAACTGTAAATTCATCGTCTTTATTTAGGTTTCCCATTCTTTTATTTCCTTATTCTAGATACTCTATAGGTGGTAATGATTCTGATAATCTCTTCATAAACTCTGTTAATGATTCATTCTCATAAGCATCTAGAGGCTTTCTATTATGTTCTTCGGGATAATAATTTAGCCATCTAAATTTTTTACCATCTGGGTCACTAATAGCACAAATTTCAGGATCAAAATCTTTAGTATGGAAATTAATATTCATACCATCCCCATCTGGTTGCTCAATTTTATAATGTCTTTTAATAGCTGATCTTGATAATGGATAAGGCTTACGATTTTCTCTATATTGATGAGTAGATAGGTATAAATTACCATCTTTACATTTTACAACAAGATATACTTCTGGCCATGTACAACCATTACACCATTCAATTACATAAAGGCCGGTAGAAGTTGGATTTCCATTAGTCCACATAAATTTATTCCTATAGGTCTATACTATCTTCATGCCTGCTCGCGAAGTAATTTCGCACATCATATTGTAATTGTGGTTTATTTCCACTCCATTGATATAATCCTTGCCAGTCTAATTTTATATCAAACTCTGGATCATATTGATTGTCCACTAATATTTTCCAGCGTTCTCCATATCTTCGATCTTTTCTAGCTCCATGCCATTGATGTAAAATCAACCCAGGTACTATACCAATATTTCTACGAATTAAATTTTCACATCTGTTTTGCCACATTAATAATTGTTCTTTATAACCATTACTAATACCTTGTGGTAATTTAGTTTCACCTAATCCTATTAATGAAGCAAGCATATGGAGATCAGAACTCCCCAAAATAGGGGTGTCTAATAAGCCGCCAACTGCATTAAATGCCTCTTTTGTCCAAAATAGGCCGAATCCTGGGTGTGGCAACTTACCATATTCAAGCTGTGAGTCTAATGTGTTGTTTAAATAAGCAGAGAAAAAAGATTCTCTTGTTGTGCCTATTACTTCATAACTTGGACTCAAATTAATAGACTGACTAAAAGGCTGCACAAAAGAATAATGTTGTAGCCGCTGAACAATCTCGGTATTCCAGTCTGGTCTGCTGAAAACTAAATCACTGTCAAGATAACCGGCATACTTCCACCCTTGCGGCAATCTATTTACCGCTAGGTTAATCATTCTTTCTTTGTGCCACAATTCAGTAGAGGTTCTAAGTTGTATATCGTCTTTGTCGTCTGGAGAAGTAACTTCCCACGGCCTATCTCCAAAAGCCGCCTCAATAGTAATCAGGCGAACATTGTCGTGTTTTTTAATATAAGTCTCGAAGTCTTTATAGAGCTTGTATCGAGATTTATATCTCCAAGAATTAAAAATTGGGGTAATTATATAAAGCGTATCATCCATAAGCAACTTCCAATGCTTTTAAAATATGCTGACAAGTATTATACCATGTATATTGTTCTGTAAATTGGCTGTAATCAACATCTAATTTAGTACCATGATATAGGTTTTTAAGTGCCCTAGCCGCGTCTAGGCAGACTTCTTCATCAAGTGTTGCCCAATTACCATGACCATGAAACCAAACCCCATCATTGGCCGGTTCGGTAAACTTAACTGGTATTCTATAAAAATAGTCGTTATACTCAGTGTGAGCAGAGTAATTTGTTATTATACATGGCTTATTCATAGAGATCATTTCGGCTGATTCTAGTCCCCAACCCTCTGCACGCGAACAGAATAGCCCGCAGTTTGTTTGGCTCATTATCTCCGCTAAATCTTTTTGAGTTTGAACTCGCGGTAAAACCTTTGTCTTATACCACAATTTATTTACTGCCGGATTTAAAATTTCTCGTTTAATAGCCGCCTGATAATCACTATCAGACATAAACATATTATGACAAGATAGCCAAAATTCCACATTGTCTTTACCGCTAAAAGCATAATTAAAAGCCCTAAGAGCCACATCAATCCCTTTGCGTTTCTCTAGTTTGCCCGCAAAATATACTATGAATTTTTCCTGCGAATCTCTGTAAGTGTTGCGTGGAGAAGGCTTTACGGCTGGATTAAAAATCGTATAGTTGACACCTAAAGGAGCCTTGGTCGAATTATTATAGCCTCTGGATTTAAGAATATCAACTCCCCATTGAGAAGGTGTAATTATTACATCTTGAGAAGATAGACAGACTTTTTCTCTAGTTGTAAAATTATCTAGCTCGAATACTGTAAACAGAGCACGTTTAGCAGTTGTATGACCGATAGATGTGGCAGGTTGATTTATTACTAGACTAATAGCGGATTTATCATACTCTTTATTCCAAAGTAGTAAATTCTGTATTGTTTCTGCTTGTTCTTTATTATCCAGACCCTCTATATTACCAACCGGCACATAAGATAAGTCAACTGATGGAATTTTAGACATTGCTAGAACAATTTCCTTGTTCATAATGCCAATGCCGGTATTGTTAATTGGGGCCGTTATAATAATTTTCATACTTAAACGCTGTAGAACTTATTTTTGTGGTATGTGAATTGGACAGTTGAATTTAGCCGACATATTATCAGAAAGATGTAATATCCATGCTAATTTATTACGTGGCTCTACTGGCGAACCCCATTCTTTACAACCATGATGAGATAGTATTAAATGAGAAACCTCATCGGTTACTTCTTCGGATAAACTAAGTTCTGTAGCCACCCTGTTCCACTCTAGATATGATCGAGGAACATGATGAATTTCTTTTTTATGGTTTGTATTTTCCCAATTTAAACCACCATCTTTTGGCCCATAATCCCAAATCTTACCAACGTCATGATATAGAGCACCAAGAACAAGTATTTTTAGATCGTGAAAATTATTAATTGGTTCGTCTGAAGTTAAATACCCATAATTTTGAATACATAGTTCTAGAACCTCTCTAGTATGTTGTAATAAGCCACCTTTTCCATAATGATGAGAATTATAGGAACCAGAGCCGGTCCAAATTTCAAACTGTGGATAATTTCTAAATAATGTGTCCGCTAAAACTTTAATAGCATAAGTTGGATCAATATTAGAAATTGCTTCGTAAATTCGTTCTTTGTTTTTATCAATATTTGACTTATAATCCACTTTATTCTCCTTTAATTTAAAACAGAGCGTCTATTCAGATTTGAACTGAAACTTTTAGTTTGGAAGACTAACATGCTGCCGTTGAACACTATAGACGCTTAGTTGCGAATTGTAGAATCGAACTACATTTTTGGTGCTTATGAGACACCTTGGATGACCACACCCTCCACTCGCAGTATTAAGTGAAGTTTTTACTGAACATCACCACAAACAGGTCATTTTTGAGGAATGATCTAACCTCCATTGACCAGCCCATTATTTCCATTGGTGCGACTAGTCATAATACACCTAGAGGGATAGCTGGTACTGTAAACAGACATTCGGAATCGAACCGATCTTACGCCTTATTAATGGCGTTGTGCTACCATTAACACTAAAGTCCTACCGTCCACTTTTAAAGTCTTATTTACGGAGTTTTAGACTACCAGCTTTTTGTCCCTGGTGGACTCCATGAGTTTTACAACGATGGAATGACGTTGTTACTAGTAAATTACTTTGTTTTCTCTTCTAGTATTTTAACACGTTCTTCGAGATTGTCAAGTCTTTCGGGAACAGTTAAGGCCGACTCTAGAATATAGACAATATCTAAACGATCTGCGTTCGATACACCAATAGCACCAAGAATAGCCGCAACAATATATAGCTTATTTTTATGCTTATCCCACCAAGCTCGTAGTTGTGTACTATTAGCCTTTTTGGGTTTTTTGGGTTTTTTTGTGGGCTGTTCTGGATTATCTACTGGTGTTTCATCCATATAATTTTTAAACCGAAAAATAAAGATCAGGAGTTTAATTAACTGAGTCATAGTCTTGCTTCTCAGCAGGACCACCTATAAACTTGAGGTCTTCTACATATAATACGTTTTTCGATAACTTTTTACCGTCGTCTTCTTCAAACGACTTAGTTTCTAAGTGGCCTGTAACTTGAATTTTCTTACCTTTATAGCCTTCTTTGACCAGCAACTCAGCAGTAGTCCCGTAAAGCCGAATTTCCTGAAACAATACAGCAGGTTTCGGGCCTTTGTTCCAATTACTTGCGATTTGTGCATTGCAAAATGGTGTGTTACCAGGAGTATAACTCAATTTAGGGTCGTGAGTTAAATTACCCATAATAACATTAATATTAACATCAGACATTGCCATAATAATTCAATCTCTACTTTCTATTGGTGTAAAACATAGTTTAGTATTGTACTAACGCGATCTGTGTCTATTGGCAGGGAAATAAATTTAATATCTTCCATAACCAACAAACGTAAAATTTCTGAATCTATATCTCGTTGGCTATGCTCAGACAGCCGCCCTTCTTGTTTATAAGGTGTATAGCTTCCTTGTAAATAGAAGTTTAAGTTATTAAACGAGTTATAAATATCTATTACCGAACGCTGGAAACTAGTTGGCCATACATCAGTACCATACACCGCAGACAACAACAAGCTGCCATCTACTACTATATAGTCCACTTTATCATATAAAAGCCAGATTTTTTCCAACATTCGCCCAAAAACAGCCGGTTGACACGACAAATCATGCAGCCGACCAGAATAAACTAGCTCTTTTGGATACTCGGAGACATGTTCTACATGTAAGTGTAATTTCTTCATTTCACCGACAATAGAGTGGGATAATGACGATTTACCCTTACACGGAGACGCTAATAGATTAATGATTTTTGTGCTCATTTAATCTTCCCGAAAAAATCTAACAGTTGGAGAATCTCTTAGAGAGGCTAGTTCTATCTCAAGATCATGAATTTGTGATCTTAATTCAATATTATAATCCCGCTCTTTTTTAAGAGAGACTTCTAGCTCGCCAACTTTTTCAGCGAGCCTAATATTTTCATCCCAACAGGTTGATCCCATTATACCACCGTTGTTAAAAAGGCACTTCCTCAGTATCACTATCCTTAGTAGCCTTCTTTTTAGGTTTAGCGGTCTTTGGTTCTGGTTCGCTTTCACCTTCTACTTTATCCTTCTTAGACCCTAAAAGCTGCATCGTATCTGCTACAACCTTGAGTTTAGATCGTTTTTGTCCATCTTGTTCCCAAGAATCGAGACGCAACTTTCCTTGAATTAAAACAGGGGAACCTTTAGTTAGATATTCGCCTGCTACTTCTGCTTGACGACCCCATAAAGTAACATCCACAAAGACGGTTTCTTCCATCCATTCATCACCCTTCTTATACCGCTCATTTACTGCTAATCCAATATCAGTAACAGCAGCCCCTCCTGGTGTATAGCGTACTTCTACGTCTCTTGTTACATTTCCAACCAAAACAACATTGTTAAAACTAGCCATGATTAAACCCTTTATAATAAAACTTCTTTCATTAACTGACAACCTTCACAGGTTAAGTCAATTTCGTTGGTTACATACACATTAACCAATTTATCATTAAAATAAAAAAGATACACAAAACAGGTAATCTTATTATTCACTCTGCAATATTCATTTATACATTCATCTACAGTTTTATCTAACTTATCAGATATAGGAAGATAATAAACTTTACGGTTTTTATCCTTTAATTTTATAATACCAAAAACATTATCTATTTCATTGCATTTAAATTGATGGTCTTTTTTTGTTATATATACTAATACATTATAATAATACTTAATTCCCTGTCTTTTAGATGTCGGGAAAAAGTAATAATATAATGAATTAAAAAATTTAAACAAATAACTAAACATTTTGTCGTTCTTTAACGAAGTTCAATAATGATATCTTATTCTCAATACCATGTGTCCAGTTAGCATGATGTACTAACAAATCATTAGGAATTTGAATGTTGTAATCCTGATTCCATAGTTTGGGCTTACTATGAGCAATAGTATAAAATCGATGTGAAAGTAAGCTGTGTTTAATCTGATCTAAATTTTCGTTTAAGGCAATTTGGTCGGTGTAACGATCTTTGTGTCGCTGATTAGCCAACATACTATTATATAAGGATTTGAAAAATCGTAAAGTTCTATCCGAAGATTTACAGATAAAAAGTCCAGCACAGTAGGTTGGTCGGTTCCCAAAAGGAAAAACGTCGTCCTGGCACGCTAAATCATAGTCTCCGGCGTTTATTTCCACCAACATTTCATGTAAAAATGGCCGGAAAAATTGAATGTCGCAGTCCATATAAATAAAATAGCCGCCCATCGTCTCTTCGCAAGATTGAATATGATACTCTGCTTTACGAAGCATTGTCTCGAACCAGCCGTTTTCTCCATATGTGGCCGTTTCACATAACTGCGGCACTTTTTTCACAACTACTTCTAAAATCGGCAATACTTTAAATAAAGACGGTAAAAAATACCGCTGTAGTAATTCAGAGTGACTATCGGTAAACAATGTATATAGTTTCATATTAATCCCAAAGTACAACTTTAACGCCGCTCTTGGTTAAAAAATCAACGTATAACCGATTAAGCTGTTGGTAATATTCTCTAGCTTCAAAAAACCTGTCGTGAAATTCAACATAGAGAGTGTCTATCTTTTTATAGTAGCCGGTTTCAATAAGACGGTGAATAACTCGATACTCTGAGCCTTCGATATCCAACTTAATGAAAAGTTTATCATGAGGTGTTAGGTTTTCATAATCTATAGAGTCAACTATATCCTCTGAACAAATCTCCCGTCTATTAAAATTAAAAGTATTCCCATATACTATGTCATTAACTGGTGGATATTCTAATATATTAGAACCTTCTCCATAGTCTTTGTCGCAATTGACTATCACAAAGTCGGATTTATCTGAAATAGCTATATTATTAATATCTAAATTCTTAAAATTGGGCTTATTATTTAGTGATTGGTTATATGTTTCAGGATTAGCTTCAAAACAAACAATCCGCCAATAATTACCAAAATGATAGATTTTGTCGAGTTTATAAAGACCCTCAAAAAAGTGGCTACCACAATCTAATAAGACATTCATTTCTGCAATACACCTCTATAAGAAGATCGCACACCAGACCAACCGTTATGAACAGGATTTACATCCAGAGATTCTTTGCGTATATTATATATATTGCTTATATGATTATGTACAGCTAGGTGATCTATTGGATAATGCCCGTCTAAATATTTTGGCCGAATATCATAGTACAAGTATAAATAGCCGCCGACTTTTAATAAATTAAAAATTTTATTGAGGAAATTTACATGTGCCTGACCAAAATGATCTAATACATTCAAACAAATAATATAATCATATGATTGCCATGTTCTAAAATCAAGTAGAGAAGTCTGATACCGTGTATACTTTTCTAAATATGAATACTTAGGAATACGAACTATTTCATCCATAAGTGGGTCTAGTAATTCTAGATTTAAATATGGATTAACTTCATCTGCATAACTAATAAACGGAGAACCAGCACATCCAATCTCTAAACAGTCGCCACTCACCTGTTTAAAATCGAAAAAATCTACATAAAAGGCTTTGTGTTTAAAGTCTTTTGGAGGCTGGTTATAATTAATCCAAAAGTCCATTTCCTTCTGGATATCCGATAGAGACATATAATCATTCTTCACTTTGTTGATCCTCTATATCTAAGTTACCTTTGTCTGCTAAATCCGATTCGCCCTTGATAAACAAAGGAGATTTAGCCTTTAACATTTCTGGTTTTGGATAAATATCATCTATACGCACAACATAACCCTCATTAACCACAGTTGGGTCAACAGGATCAGGTTTATCAAGTAGCTTTTTATAGAAAACATCTTCTATTTTTTCGTCTAATGTATTTCCTTCAGCTTTAAATTGCTCTAAAAAATCATTAAAACGACCATAAAATAACTCTTGGCAAACAGGTATACCTAATTGATCTGCTCTAATTTTCATCTGAGCATATGGAAGATCAACTTCTACACCTTGATGATTAATATTAGCAATACGATAGATAAAAATCTTAGGCGTTTCAAAGCCATAAGTATATCCAGGTTGTATTGCCTTTTTCGTATAGTCCTTACCTACGATTTCACAAAAAACAGCTTCTCCATCGAACAATTTGCCATCAAAGTATTCTTTTGCTGCTTTTGACCACAAATCCTCGGAGTAGAAGTGTTCTTTACCACTCAAAGTCTTAAATCCAATAGACTTAATTACACGACGAGAACCTACAACATAGTCATAGACTTCATCTTGTATTTTTCCGCCAAAATATGCATACAGGCGTTCATACCAACGTAATGGACGCTTTACTGGTGCTTTAAACACCCGTAAACTTGTGCCGTGCATTTTATGTGTTACAGCTACAATTGGATTTCTATCCATCTTTCGAGTATTACGCATTAAATGAGATGAATCGTCATGCTCAGGTACTAAACGTGAATTAACTACTTCATCTAATACACGACCAGTCTTAATCTTTGGAGACTTAGATGATTCTAAGTGGCGATTTATAAACTTTTTACAGATAAATTCATTATCAATCTCATTAAACTCGTCACCAACATTCAAATCTGTATATACAAGTCCCATCTCTCCTAATGCAGAAACGGGAATACAAAATCCGGTAGATACTACACCCTTAAACTTAACAGACTTAACACGACCGTTATCTTCAAAGAAGCCCTTTTTGGTCTTATCCGCGTTTAGCTCAGAGTGACGATATAAGTTATTTGCGGCCAAAAATTTCTCTGATAATATAGTACCAGAAGGAAAGAACAGCCAGAGCTTATTTTCATCAGAGTCTTTAGAAATTAGACAGTTATTACCAAATATACAAACATTAACAAGGTTGTCTAAACCCTGAATAACTTGCTTGTGCGGTAATTTTACAACAGTGCAGGTATAATTGATAGAACCTGGGTAAATTTTAGTAATCATAATATTAATCCATTTTAGAAAAGGAAAAAAGTTCGTTCTTATCTTTGTTTGAATAGTTTCATAGCTTCAGACATTTTTGTTCGCCTTCATCCAATCTTTTAAAATTTTTGGTAATAATTCGTATGGTTCATCACGCCAAATAAAATGATGATTCCAAGGACGAGGCACTAAATATGCTTCGCCACCAGCCTTGATAAAAGGCTCGGTTTTCTTAGATGTGTCATCAATAAGTATATTCTGTTTTCCGTCTTTGTCAAGGGCAAACCGCCATTTTTCAGAACAGAAAAAGATGTTTTTCTCGCTGATTTCTGGTAAGTATTTTTCTATCCACTTGAGTTTTCCAGGCTTACAGCCGCGATTACGACTTGGAGAGGTTAAAATACAGACTTCTTCGAGCGGGACGAATTCCTTAATAATACCGATCAATTCTTCAAAATCAGGCAGCGGTTTAAGATTAGCCCAAAAATCAAACTCCGCTGGAAGCCAGTAGTCTTTTTTACACATATCGGGCCAGCACTCTAATATATCTTTGCCAAAGTTATTTGGATCAGTATATGGATTTGGGCGATTGTGTGCGTTGCACACGGCAGACGGGAAATCTGCTAAAACTCCGTCCATATCTAGGAATACCTGCATAAGTACCTCTTTACTAATGAATGTGCTTTAGCGTAACTAATATTAAATTCAACAGCGATTCAGTATAATTTTTACCTGATTTATTAGATATTATTTATGTGTTCTTTTATTCTGCAAGTAACGATTTAAACCAAGTTCTTCTACAGGATAACCTGTCTTAGCTAATCTTTTGATTTCTTTAGTTGCTTTTTTACAGGCTTGTTTAAATTTATTATTGATTTTCATAAGTCCACTAGGAGGCGTTTGAATCCTCTTCTCTCTGGCCAAGAGCCGCTTTACCAGCAATTAAGCTACTTAGTGGTTAATGTAAGTGTCGCTACCTACTTACTCCAACGAAGGCCATCTAGCGACCACCACAGTCGTCAGACTCGTCGTATCCCGTACACTCAAGTACCATTCACCTGGGATTTAGGCTAGTTGTGGTTAGCAACGATATAGCTCTATCTTTTAACGCTTTTACATAGAGGTATTTTATTCAATTCTTGGTTTCTTTTATTAATCCAGTCACAATTCGTATCTGTCGGTAAGTCTTTTAGTAGGTTTGACTTAGCATTATACAATCTGTTATAAGTATATTCACATGTAAAACCAATATACTTAACTATTTCTTCTAATGGTTTCGTAATATTATTAATCAAATTAAACATATATTTGTCCTTTCGTTATTTAACAGGGACAGTAATAAATGGCATACTACTACCACCACCCATATATGTAGGCATTTTACCGTCCCATTTTTGTAGTGCTTCATATTGGACTAATTCTGGAGTAATTGACTTCGCCAATATAATATTTGCTTCTGCCTTGGCCTTTGCTTCGAGTAACACTGACTCTGATGTTCCCTTGGCTTTAGCTATAGCTTGTTGGGCTTCTGCCTCGATCTGTTTTACCTTGTTTTCAGCCTCAATAGCCTGTTGAGAGGCTTGAATCGTTCTATTTATAGCGGCCTCTAAGTTAGAATCCACTCTAAACTTAGATAAAAATGAGATATTATCAATCTCAAATCCTTCTTCGGCTAATTGAGTCTTAATCGTTTCGGTTACTTCTTTGAGTAATTTAACCTTACCAGAACCAAAAATATCGGCTGCTTTATATGTGGAAGCGTGTTCATTAAACGCATCTCGCACTCTAGACCTTAAATATCCATGAGTAATCGTGTTAGCATCTTGTCTAAACTTCTTAAATACATGTGGCACTTTTTCAGCTTTAAAAGCATAAGCTACGCCAACATCAACATTGATTGGTGATCCTTCTGTACTATTAAAGGATATGCTTTCATCGTTAGGACTTCCTTCTGTTGAGCTTTGTGTCCACACGGCTTGTTGCATAAAGGTTGGATATTCATAAATATTAGAAGTCCATGAATTATACCAATAAGCACCGCTAGTCAATACTTTGTCGTCAACCCCTTTTTCTTCTCCATAGAAATTAACTTGTACTCCTACGTTACCAGGATCAACAAATTGACGAGAACAACCAACAGAAAGTAACAAAAACAAACTACACAAACCAAGAGTTTTTCGCATACTGATACATCCTTTTAATAAATAGAGACAAGGAACAAAAATTAAACACTAGTAATCCAATTCCACAGACAATAAATTCAATTTGTTTGCCGGAAATACAGCTAAGTGCATATGTGGTACTAATGAAATACCATATAGCACCAAGAATGATTAACAGTAAATTTAGTATAAAAATTACATCTTTCATATTACTTCGACTTTGTAAAAGGAGATACTATTACTTTTCCACTTGCTTGCCCGCTGTATCTGCCTTTAGCATCATAAAACGACGTTTTACCACCGTTATATCTGTTATAGCCACTGTATCTACCACTACTGTCTCGTAGCGTCGTAATATTTCTACTTGTAGAAGCCGAACCAGCGTAACGACCGGCTGAGTCTTTAAAAACAACTGTCTGCCCAAAACAAGTTGAGCAGGTTAAAATAAATAGTAATACTAGTCTAGCAACAACCTTCATTGTAATTTCTCCATTCTTTTAATACAACGTCTGAAACTTTCTCTACAATAATATCTGTATCACATAAGTACATTCCTGCACAACTAAAACATCCAACTTCCATTAAGCGATAATCGCCAGTTTTAGTCAAACAAATATCTATTACATATGCCGGATCAGGATTATATTCCTTCGCAATTTTACTTGCTAATTCAAATGCTTTAATATCATAGCCAGCTTTACTGCCAACACGATCATTTTCTTTATACACGCTACCAGTAATAACCTCTTGGTTTACTACAACAAATCTCCATTCACAAGTAATATTAATAGGTCTGGCAACTATAACTAATTCTTCGTCTGCCATTTGGTAAAAGTTAAATAATCGAATATCTTTTTCAAAGTTTTCTTTATATACTACCTTACCAGTAAAGATTTTGTCACCTCGATTAGGACGAATAAATACTGCTCTATCTTCTCCGAACATTTCATATAAAAATTCTTTACGGCGGCTTAATTCGCCATAAGGCATCATAATATAATTTTCATTTAATAAATACTTGCCTAATTTAGCATAGTAATATGTGCAATTATATTGTTCGACATTATAAAACACCCCTGGAACCCACTTAGCTTTTTTACGAATTCTTTTAGCGAGTTCCAATGAACCATAGAAGATTACACAATCATACGGTTTAAAAATAGAAAGAAAATCATCTTTAAAACGAACAGAACTATGAATCTCTTGATATTCAATATTAAATTTAACCAAAGATTCAATTAGCTTTTCTGTACATTCTAATGTATCTTTTTCAATTAACCATTTAGGAGACATTGCAATCTCTTATACTATTATAGTATTCATAAACTTCAGAGTCAGGCGATCTACTCAATCGATCCATCTGTTTTTGGATAACGTCTTTAGGAACATTATGCGTGTTTCTAGCGAAGTGTTCATCAATATTACCAAACCAGGGTGTATTGGGCCGCACTACTTCTACTGTGTAGCCGTATTTGACAGCTAAATCAACATAGACCTTGACTTCTTTCAGGGTGGTATTCGTATTGTCTATGATAACTACGTTAATTCCGCGTTCCATAGAGATAGCCGTTTTAGCTTGGTTGATTTGGTGAGCCTGATATAAAACATTAAAGTCAAAGTAATAGGCTTCATCTGTAAAATTAGTCTTGCTCATCCAAACAGAATCAGTATTATGAATAACAACGGACTTATTATCTATAACGGCTTCATAGGCGATTTGTTTAGCTAGATAGCTCTTACCTCCACCAGAAGCAGAGCGAATGAGAATTAATTTTTTCATAATGTAATATCTATCCCTAAGTCTTTACTACGTTCGTTAAATTTCACAATTACAGCTTCCTCAAGGTTAATATTTAGCGAGGCAGCTAACAAAACTAAATACATTTGACAGTCAGCTAATTCACTAGCTAGAGCATCAAGTGTAGTTAGATTAAGTTGTTTTGTGCCACGTAGCACCTTTTTTAAAAGGTTGCAGGTTTCGCCGACTTCTCCAGCTAGAGCTAGGCCAAAAAACCCAAAATCTTCCGGCTTACACTTATAAGTCCCCTGCTTGTTGAGTAATAACGTCCTCTGAGAGGCTGTTTTCTGTAACTTCTTGATCGATAGTGCCATTTTTTAAGTCCTGATGTTTTACTTCTGCAAACCAAGTTTCGAGATATTCTTTATTTTTTTGATCGGTAATTTTATCTGCTAAATCCCGCCTTGTGTATGCTCCTAGTGATTTTGAGTGCTTGACTGTATCATACACATAAAACAAAGCACGATCTGCATCTAAATATGGGTGGTCTTTACTTGGTGTCGATTCTAGTGTTTCAAAACGCATAATTATACCTTTTTAAATAAAAGTTTGTCTTTTTTAGACTTGGGCTTAATAATTTCTCTGATAAATAAATTAGTTGATAAAGTGTTCAATCTAACTTCGTCTTCTTGCTTAGGAGTGTGGTAACTCACCTTATTATAACTTGGATACTGTGAAAAGTCAAGAGTGTGACCCAGGTATCTCTCTAAAAATTTTATATCTTGGAGGGAGCAGGCCGCTCTGTTCTTTTCAGGTGAAAAATAATGGACGACAGTACATAGGTCTTTATTGGAATCGTTAATGAGATTGGTGTTGAAAATAATCATAGCTCAATCGCCGCTGGGCTTGTTTTAGTTTGATCCAAGTAATGCTTTACAATACTGTCTTCTGGTCTTTGATAATTATTCATTTAGTAACCTATTTAATTCTCAGTTAAAGATTTATTCCATTTGTAGTCTAGAGCTATCTTGGTACACATTTCTTGAAATTGTGCAATGCTCATTGAACTAGATTTAGGTAATAATTCAGTATTAATAAATTTAGGAACATCAATTTTATCTGAGCAATCTTCAAGAATGATGGTTGCTATATTAGTTTTTTGTTGCTCGGTTGGATCGCTTAATTCAATATAACGATCAATTCTACCAGGGCGACTACTCATTTCTTGATTAGTATCACTTAACGCATAATCTAAACATTCTGGTTTATTTGTAGTTATAAATAATATAACGCCATCATTAGAATTAATACCATCAATACACTGTAAAATACAATCAAAAGTTACACCAGGAGTTTGTGCTAATGTATTTGTAATATTTTCACGTTTATTAAATACTGCGTCAAAATCCTCAAATAAAATAATACAAGGTGAATTAGTCGTTGCTGTTGCCCATTCATCTATCATATTATTATTAGTCATTGACCCCAAATCAAACGAATATACAGGTAATCCAAAACGAACACCTATATAACGAACAAAAGAAGTTTTACCTCCTCCTGGTTTAGATGTTAAAACATAACCACGTTGCCACTTTATACCTTTAGACTTATACCAATCTTCATATTCTATAAACATAGAAATTTCATCAATAATAGATTCAGTTTGTTTATTTGTTTGATATAGCTCGTATGAGCTTCTTAGATTAATATTATAATCAGATTCTTTACCATCTAAAATCATAGACTCTTTAAAATGTATCTTTTCTATAAAAGAATGATTATCTGTTTTATTGTTAGATATAGATGATATAATAGTATTATCATAACGTGTCCCGCATATTTTTTTAACCATAAATCGAGAATCTTTATCATTTATAGACCAATTATTAGCCTGATCTAAAAAGTGCCTATAGTGAAAACTATAACGTAAAAAATAAATCTTAACATCTGGTTCTATCCATGAATAGCAGACATTGTTATCTATATAGATAATACGCCATCCATATCTTAAAAATCCCTTAACAGGTAAATGTCTAACTAAAGGATAGCTAGTTTTGTTATTATTAAATAATTTAATACGAGAAAAATAATAAGGCTCACTAAAAGTAAATTCAAAATTTTTACATAGGTAACGACGAAGACCAGACACAGAACGTCTGTCAGTAATATGAACCTCGACAATAAAAAATCGCCAAAGTCTAATGCAAATGTCTTTTATATATGTCCAACAAGAAAAAATTAATCCAGAAAACATTAATAAGACAGGCCAGTATTCTTTAATTAATGCCAAAATATCAATACTCATATTTATGATCCTTTAAATCAATGATTTGTATGATGATCTGTAGAAACCGGCTCTTTAATATTGTCCATAATATGGAATATCTCGTCTATATGATATGGAGTATATTTTTCATGCCCAAAAAGATGTGTGTCAAATCCAATATCCATACTCAGGCTATGAATATCATCCGGTAGATTACCATGTGAGTGACCGTAAAGATGAATACTAGTAGCAGACTGATGAATATAAGTTCTATGTGCGTAATGACTTAGAAAGAAATCACGCCCGCAAATCTTAGTAAACATCTCTTTACGAACCGAAAGAAACAGCTTTTGTAAGTTTCTATCTCTCTCAATATGATGATCGTGATTGCCCGCGACAAAATATATGTTTTTACAACGAATATTCTCTCGAACTATTGGAATCTTATCCTTGCCGCCAAATGACCAGTCTCCTAGAAAATACAAGATATCATCTTCTTTTATAGAAGAGTTCATATTTTCATAGATAGTAGAGTTCATTTCCTCAATAGAAGAAAAGTCACGATAACCAGTCGGCCAACTAGATACAGTAGGTCCGGTTATGTTCTTATGAAAAGCCGTGAAAGTCTGATGAAAAATAAATTTCGTTCATTCTTTCGTTGCTCCTTCCTTAATTAATTTAATTGTTTTATTTACCTTCTAAAATACAATGTGGATCATCGTCTATCCAAATATCGACTTTAATTCCTAATTTATTCATTAATTCTATTTTTGGATTCAAGTCACTAAAATAAACAGGAATACTACAATTATGAGACTGCATCCAGCGTTCTATAGTATCTTGATTAACTGCTGTGTTTCTTCTGCAAGTTACACAGATTATCTTATGATGGCCGATTTTACATATTCTTATAAATTCACACCATAATTCAGCATCCTTGGTTAATGTGTCGTCAAAATCTATAGCGATAACCATATTAGTCTCTCCTGCTGTTAAACCACATAACACTTCTAATAAAATTTATAACAGCATGTAATACAATACACACACCTAAGAAAAACATTCCGGTTTCCATTTTAATCCTCTTCGGGGTTTTAAAGGGGTGGAACCCCTTTTAGTTAGTGGAAGACTTTATCATCAACTCCAGCTTATCAACCGCTTCCTTTTGTAAATTTATTTGTCTAGCAAATACAGTAGAAATACTTTGATCTGGTTTTGTTAACATATCTACAGCGATATAAATAGCCAAATTATCTAAGGCAATTTTAATATTTTGCAATGGTACATATGTTACATTATCATCATCAATAATATAATTTACAGTAACCTCTGGTTGTTCTGGAACACCTGTTTTTAGCGTTTTACTAGATTTAAACATTTAAAGTCCTTGTCCTTCTTTAATAAGAGTTCCGCACAAGCGTCGTTTCGGCTGAATCGCATTTAGAGTTATTTCCTTGATATTATCTGTTATAATACCAATATCTAAACTTTCAAACACGCTATCAATAACCACATTTTCACAGTTATCAATAGACATACCAACTCCTATTTTTTTAGATTCACCAGATGTAAACTTACAATCTTTGATGAATAGCTCTTTTACATTTTTAAAGCTGCATAATTTAGAATTTGGATGGTTCTTTTTAGCGTGAAATTTGGTTGCATGTATTAAGCACTGTCTAATATTTTCCGAGCACGTAAGACCAATATCAGTATTGTTTTCAAATCTACAGTCCATTATTCTAATGCAGTTACTTTGTCTGTTTATACCATAAATAGCTAACTGTGTATCTTCAATAAATTCACAGTTGCGAAAATATGGATCATAGCAGCCCTCTAATATAATCAGCGACGTTTTAGAGAACCTTACATTTTCAAATCTAGGAGTGTGACAGTTAGAGATAGTTATTGTCGCTCCAGAGAGTGTTATATTTTTAACGTCAACTTTCGATTGATAAAATCTTTGATTACTTAAAGTAACATCTGACTTAAATACTGAGTCGCCGTTAATAATAAAGTCAGTCATAAATTACTGTCCTTTCGCCGCTGCACGGGCTGCTTGAAATTTTCGGTCTTTCTCGCGAAATAAACTTGCAAAATCTATTCCGTTTTCTTCCGGTGTGTTTATTTCGTTAATGTAGTCGTGGACTTCAAAGAACTCCGCACACACCTCCAAACGCTGCTTGAGTTGGTCGCGTTCTTCCGCCGCTGCGATGAGTTCGTGGGCGTGGTTATAAATCATCTTGGCAAATTTTTTGCAATCATCCAAATACTGTTTAAATTGTTCTCCAATCATCTCGCCATCGTTAGATACTGCTGCTTCTAATCTCTTTAGTTCTTCTAATTCTTCAGGTGTCATTGATTTTCCTCACGGTCGATGATTCCTGCCTTGAACCCAACACAAAACCCAGCAAGGAAGCTGAAGAGAACGAATGCTGCAAATATAAGTGCTATGTTTTCACTCATTGCGTTTGCTCCTCAATTAACTTTAGTGCCCAGTCTACTATCTTCATCATTGCAACGTCAAAGCTATGTTCACTGGTATTTGGGCATTTTACATATTCCGCCGCTTCTCGCACGTCATCAGGTACTTTCGGTTGTGCAGCTTGCCATGCTAACCACATACCGTGCGAATTCTGAACGTAATCACTTGGCTGGTCAGTCTTTCGTAATTTTTGAGGTGAGTATGTACTTTCTATCCACTGCTCAAACCGTTCGTGTTGTGTCATTTTTTACCTCTCATCATGTGCCTATCTTCAACTATCCACGCCTTGGCTTTTAATAATTTGTTTTTCAATCGCTGCATTTCGGCTTGTTCTCTTTTATTCATCTCTTACCATCTTTCCACTTCCAGATTCCAGTTTGCGAGTCGTACTCGGCAAATCCACTCTGAACAGCTTTTCGCTTATGATCTGCGGTTGAAATTGAGTATCCAATTATAAAACCAACAAAGATAGAAAATATCAATACCAATGTTAGAGAGACAAATGCATTCTCAGCTTTCATTTTTTATAACCTATTTATAAAATGAAGTTTCAATTACCCATGATACAGGTGCAGCAACTTGCTTACTTGGTTCTGGAATTCTTTGTAATCCTGCACAAATATTATTGATTTGATCTAGTATTCCTAATATAGACTCACATGCACGCCACTCTTTGTTCTCTGGATAAAACTTTTGATGCAATAACTCTACAAGATATTTAGCCTGTGATATTGTTTCTTTTTGTGTATTAAGAGATTTAATAGATCGGTATCTTTTTCCAGTAAAACAATCTCCAATTCTAGTACCTTCTAGAATGGTTTTTCTCCATTCACCATCATCTGTTTCAACCTCCCATCCTTCTTTAATCTCTGTACCAATATCTGTATGGTATTCATATTTATATTCGTCGCTCATAGCTAATTCCTTAATAAATTTTCTTGCAACTCAATAAATTTAGTCAACTCATCAATTTCTGAGTAATTTCTCTCTTTAGCCAATTGTAGCACGATTTTGGAAAAAGTCAAGAGGGTCAAGCCGCTTTTTTGTGAATCTTTATAGCGGGCGGTTAAATTATACTCACGACCAACTTGATAACCAGCCACATAAGCACTTAGCTCGTCTAAAACATATAAAGCCTCGTCGTTCCAGTCTTTTTGAGCGTCTATAAGGTAGGTCTGGTATAAATGATTCCTGTCCTTTTGTTCTACTAAGGAGGCTACTTCTTTTAACTTTATAGGAACAGGGCTAAATATAAAAGCCCTATCGCCTTTAATGTAAAAACCGGCCTTACCAACATACTCACGGCGAATCCTAGAATTTACAGCATGTAAACATTCATGGCCGCTGGTAACTAAATCACGCTCTTGAAAATAACGTAATTCTTTAGGATACACATGACGATATATATCATCTAAATAGGAGTTGTTTTGTTTTGGTCTTAATTCAGATAGAGTAATTTCTTCTGCATAAATATTACAGCAAAAGACTAGCAGGAAGAATATAAATATACTATATAGCTTCATTTGGCGGCTCTTTAAAAACAGATATTGCCTTTTGTACATCTTCGATTGTAAGTCCTAAATGAGGGTCGGTTTTTATAAAACGATAGGCTGGAATGTTAAGATTAGTGAAGTCTAGCGGTAAATCATCTAAAATTACATAGTTTTTAATATCATTATCTAAAACACACTCTAATATTTCTTCTTCTCTGTTATCCTGAAACATTTGAAAACGAGTATGAGACACCAGTTTGTTAAAACACTTCAAGCCATGTGTTTGTAGCATGATTTCAAAGCCACGTAGAGACAAATCCTTTTTCGCTATTAGACTTCTCCAGGCGGAAGATAGTATTATAAACGGATCACACTCGTCCATTATTAAATTAAGGGCGGCTATATTTTCCTTATTTATCCCACATGTGTTATTTTCTAGCGGATTATGGTTATTTAAGACACCATCAATATCTAGGAATATATAGTTAGGCTGACTATAACTCATCTCTAATCTCCATTAGGATTTTACCTAGATGATTCTCTCCTACACCATCACAAGTACCCCAAAAAGTATCGCCCCAGGTATTACCTTCTTCTAGTTCATAGCCGCGAGTATCATATAACCGATCTCTAAAAGAAGGTTGTCTATATTTAACAACATTCACATCTTTCATTATTTTTAATGACACATCGAACCAATCTTCACGGATAGTTTTTCCTTTTGGAAATCGTTTAGCCTCCACAGGTTTTTTCAAAGCGGCTATTTCTTCTCTAATTTTAAAATCTAGGAATTTTGCCGCTTGAAATGCGTGTTCAGTAGAAGGATAAGTTATACCTTCGTATTCAATGATACAAGGATAAAAGTTAGATAAGAATCTATATTTACCGCTAAATGAGTCAATTTTTCCAATATAAGACATGATTATCCTTTATATTTTGTGCCGCGAACTACTAGGTTCTCTTCATATGACTCAAATTTAAATCTAGATCGTAGAAAATCTTTGATACCAGGAATTAGTTCACGAAAATCATTACAGGAATAAATATCTATCGTAGAGAAATTTGTGGGAACACAAGAATGAACCTGAATTCCGCTGGTTATTAATCCGACCCAGCCGCTACAGCCCGCCTTGTCTAAGTAGATATCGCGTCTAAAATACTCAAGATTACCGTTACAGTCTTTATAAGGATAGGGCGAAAATTCAACTAAACCGTGACAAACTACTGGTTGAGTCATTAACTTCATACCAAGTCTATGTGGAAGTTCTTCTAGAAGTCTGTAATGTAAATCTAAGTCGTCTAGAGCATATCGACAGCATTCATACATGTCGATCAAGAGTGAATAACCAAACGGCTTCATTTATTATTTCCTTGTGTCTATTTCTTGTTGTAAATTTTGAACTTTGTTTTGTAGATTAAAAATTGTATACTTATACGTAGACATTTTATAATAACATGAAACTATTGGAATGGTACAGAATATAATACCCCACACAAAACCAATAAAAAAAGATTGAGATGTACTTTCATTAGAAATAGCATTTTTTATATCTTTATCTGTTTTGACACTCATATTCTTCACCAAACTGCCTTATTTATTGAATTCCTTATTCTTCACCCAATGTCCGTTGCTATCTTGCTCATAGCCTTTTTCAATGGCCGTTTTTTTAACATTATAGTCGCAAGTAATGGCAGTAATAACATATATAGACATAAACACAACAAAGCAAATAATTGCAATAGACTGTTTACGATCAGTAGATTCACTTGGTAACAGCATTTTTAGCCTCTAATTTAAAACAGTAAGCGTCGTTTTCTTCAAAAAAATTAGGTTTAGTCTTGTAACAAACAAATCCATTAGCACGAAGAAAAAGCTGTCCCTCTATATTACGCTCAGAAACGGCAATTGTCAAGTGGGTGCGGTTGCCAAAACTCATTTTTTGTTTAAGTTTTTCAACAATTTGCGTGCCAATTTTAAAACGCCGGTAATAAGGGGAGACAACCAGCCGGTACACAATAAGACTGTTAGTTTTTAGCCGGTAAAGACAAAAACCAGCTATTTGTTCGTCCACTTCGGCTACAAGGCCAACCGTATCATTCTGACGCAGAAAAACTGTAATTTCATCTTCCGTTAAGATGTTTTCATAATTAGAAGATTCGTGCTCAATATCTGTTACTTTTTCTAAATCTTTATTAACCATACATCTAACAGAGCAATTAATCTTGTTCATTATCCTCGTCCTCAGTTGCTATAATGGTAGATAAAATCCAAGTAATTAAGTTGTCCATTGTTTTTCCATGAAATGAATAATCGACTCTATTTCACAATCATATAAACCAGCACATCCAAAAGAGTTAAGTTCAACTATATATAGTTCATCCCGCCATCTTTCAGAACAAACATCAAGTGTAAACAATTCAGACGGAGGATTTCCATACTTCTCTAGGACTTGTTCAGCCGCCTTTTGGCCGAACTTCCAGTATCGGCTATCCTTATTAATCCGCTCATTTTGAACATTCCCATCAATACGATACATACTTCCTGCTAGTATAACAGGTTTTTCATCTTTGTCAATCCCCACAACTAGGCGAGCTTCATTACTAATTGGACGAGCCGGTGCGAAAATAGCTAGTTCGCTTGGTAATGGCCGGTATAAATCAATAATTTGTTTCAGGTCTTTATATTTAAAAATTGTTTGGCCAGTAAAAGATTTACAGCCAGAATTAGGCCGTATAAACATATCACCATGAATAAACTCATTATACCACTCTTCTGTTAAATTAGATATCGGGCAAACGATGAAATTGTTATTAAGTAGATAGCCGTTCCAGTATTGCTGGTATTCTAGGTATTTAAAGTTGGAGGCTTCAAAACAAACACCAGGATTTGGGCTGTTCTTTCGCCAGTAAGAAAGATAATGATCTAGTGAGCAGCGAACATAAGTTGGAAGACCGTTATCTATAGATAGATATTCACTTAAATCGTTATATCGTAATATATTATGACCTAATTTCTCTGCTACTAATCCAAAGTTTTCATTTTCGATTAAATTGGATTGCAGAATAAAATTAAGCATAACTTACTCCGTATCTATACTATTAATGAGTTTATTAAACTCTTCCTCTGTTAGATTTCCGGCTGTTTTAATTAGAGCATTATAAACAGTATTGGTATGACTTGTAGATATAGTCTTAGATCGTAAATTATTTTTAATAACACGTTTCAATAAAATTTTTTGTGTAAAATTAGGCTTAACCGCCATATTATACATTTCAGACTTGTTTTTTCTACATTCAACCCATAATCTAGCTATATTTATAGCAATACTAACCATAGTCAAAATCAAAAGAGGATTGGAACACAACCCTCTATCATCCAGATTATCAGATGTTTTAGTAACAAACTCTTTTAGATTCATAGACCGCCTATTGAAAACGAATTATTAAAGCTGGTCTATCATCTTTTTTAGATAGAGATATACTACCAGTGCTAACTATACCTCTTTTTCTCAATTCATTTGCTCTTTTTCTTCTTTGTTTTCTTCGTTCCATTCTCAATTGAGTCTCTTTTAATTTAGATTGTTTCATGATTATGATCCTACATAGAAAAAGTTGACCAGTCATAAGTACGAGGCTTTACAGCTTCACCATCCATATCTGAATATCCTATAACAACTTCGGCTTTGCACCAATAATCAACTACTTTTGGATGGATATAAGCTCTACCACCAACACCCCAATTTACACCCCAAGAGTTAAACATTTCAATAAAAGGTTGACCTTTATCATCAAGGAACTCTTTATTCCAGTCACCTAAACATAAAGCATGACCGCCGCCACCTTGACTATATTTAGTAATACGACCTTTTGAGTCATAATTATCCATACTAGAATTCCAGTCAATTCCAATATGAACACCACCAATACCATGAACTAGCCAGCGAAGAACATCATCATAAGACCGTAAAGCCTTATACATTCTAATCTTACGTTTTTCTGCATCTTTAAAACATTCGGCAGGTAATTTAGTTTGATAACGATTAACATATGGCCAAATAGATTCTAAGCAATGACCGAATTTCATACTAGCTTTTCCGGCTCCAGTGATCATTGCACCACGATCACCTGTAATACCGTCTATCATTTGGGCGGTACGATAGGCAAACATACGATTAAATTGTTCTACAAGCCGTGTTTCTCGATAGAAGGCAATTTCTGCGGCAGAAGTGCTACCATGCCCAACACAACTTGAAAGCTGTTGTTGGTTCTCTGTTTTAAGCCACTTATTGATCCCCATTGATACTGGTATAAGATTAATATCAACTGGAGGAATAACATCGTCGCCAAAAGAATAAGGATTAGCAGAACAAAATTCTTCTTCTACTTTTCGATTTCTAATTAATCCATAATGGCCGTGTTTATTAAAAAACTTCTTTAAAGCATGAAACATATTATTATTCCTTATTAGCGTCGTTTATACCTTTGGAAATCGATAAAAATACCTTTGTTCCGACTTCCTTGTTATATTTATCATCATCAGTAGCTAATTTAGATTTAAGTATAGCTCCGATTTCTGTTTGAAACTTAACCCTAGAAGCCACATTAAGACGGGTAAGTTCATTCATTACTTCTGTAACTGTTTTAAATTCTTGATTACAGATGATGCTGTAGTTGGCAGCTATTTCGTCTAAGTAGTTGTCGGTTATAGACTTAATTTTTCCTGCCACTTCATCATTTGGTTTAGGTAGGTCTGGTTGTGGAACCACTTCGTCTTTAACATCAACTGTAAAGTCCCGATCTATTGTCTCGTCAACAATAACTGGTACTGGTTGAGGTACTGGTGGTTTAGGATCATCTTGATGGCGAAAATTACAACCAATTATAATACACATTGATACAACCAAAGTGTAGTTAATTATCTTATTGAACATATTATTCTCCTTGCTTTACTTCTAATTCTAGAATTACATCCAAGATATCATCCAACATTGGTAGAAAAAGAGCTTTAATTAGTTCGCTTTTTGGACCAAAATCTTTTGTAGAAACCCAGGTCATAATGACCAATTTAAATTTTTCGCGGTTTGCTGGGTCGGCTATAGCTTTCTTTACTTCTTCTAAAACGTAAGCTAGAACTTTATTTTTTATACCGTCTGTTAAATTAGAGAAGTTAGGTATCCAGCCGCCCATTAGTTGTTCTAAATCTTCGTCATTTACTTCAATTTCTCGTCTATTGTGTAGAATTCGGCGTTTCATAGAGTTTTCCTTATGTGAGTTGTATCTATATTAGATTACACCGTTCTTAACTCAGTTGGATACTCTACTCAGATTCTTAATACTAAGGAAGAGTTAACACTTAGATATATAATATTAATATCTTACTGTAAGAAGAGAATGATACTTAACCCTATGCCAATAGTTTACTATTTCCCAAAAATATCGTCAAGTATGAAAGTGAAAACATTTAGGATTTTACGGAAACCCGCAAACAATTTCTGTTTTCTTAAAATCAAGCCTTTTCCAAAGCGGGAAAACGACCTAAAATAAGAAAACGTGGTTTGAGTCGATCTGAGTTAAAAAACGCTGGCAATCGTCGCTGGCTGCTTATAACAAGCCACCGCCGATAATTCGACCACCTTTGTAAGTCGAGGTAGCGGCTACGTCTGCTTCAGCGTAAATCTCTTTTATTCCATGTCGTGTAGTTGAATAAAAATTATTATAATATTCCGTCCTACCACTTCCTAAACATAAACTACCAGAAGAAGTAGATAATCCACTAACTGCATCTGTATATGTTGCCGCCCCAAAAGTTAAACTTGTAGATTGATATAAACGAATATTTGATCCGTCATAGTCTAGTTTAATATATTCATTTGTACTACCGACGAATGGAGTATTACCTTGCCATTGTAATTGTGTTCTAACCCCAGCTACATATTTATCAACTCTATAATTTTGAAATCTAGTTGAACTATTTAATCCTGTCATTTGTACGCAATAAAAATTTGAACTATCTATATAATTAAAATATATATGAAATGTATCATCTGTAACAGCATAATAATATCTTAATATTATTGATAAAATTGGATTAGTACCATTAGTATGATTTATTTTATATCTACATCCATTTGTACCAGATTGACTAGCTGTATTATTAGAAATATATCCAGAATAACTACCACTAGTATTTGCGTATAATGATCCATATGTACCAGTGGTATATTGAGATGTATAGCCGCTTCCAACATTTGTACTACTTATAGTGCCTAATTCAGCGTTATTAAAAGTAGTATGTTGAAAAATAGTAGTAATTGGCATATTAAGAAATTACTCTAAATGGACCAACGGCTTCTACAGTAGCAGCCTTAATACCTTGTTGAGTATCTGTATTAAGATCAACAATATCCTGAGCTAATGCTTTTAGCTGTAGATATCTTTCTTTACTCATATAAGTAGCACCACGAAATTCTGATGCTGGATCATAAAGAGGAATCAAAGCACCATCATCTAATTCGGATACTGCCTGAGTAATATAGTCACTACCAGCCCCAATTAACAAATATTGGATAGAGTTAGCTAGGCGAGCAAACTCACCAGCCTTTTGTCGCATAAACAAAGTACCCTGTAAAACCGCTTGCTGTTGTTCTGCTGATAATTCTTCAAACTGAGCCATGATAAAAGTTCCTTAAAACAAAAAAGTAAATATAATTAGCCTGCTACAATAACACCTGTCATTGTTACTACCTCGTATGTATTAGCCCCGCCCGCACTACTAAACTCTAAAGTCATTGAGGTGTTCGCAGTCCCTTTGATCCAAAGTCCGCTGATTGCTATACCTGTACTTGCACCTGCTGTTGCTGGTAACGATAGTGTTCCTGCCCATAATATAGTACCAGAACCAGATGCTCCATCTCTTAGATATACATATCTTTGAGCCGCTGTAGGGGCAGTACCATCTGCTGACCATGTGGCAGATATACCAGTGCATACATTACATAAACCAGAACCCGCAGCAGCTTGGTTTTTAGTTGCTTGCGTATTCGCGGCTGGTACATGATTAACTGTAAAACCATTATCTTGATATTGATTAGCTGTTCTAACCATCTGTGATCCATGTAAATCGTAATAAGCATCAACTCTATCACTTGCTGATACCGCAGTAGGTCTTCCAGATACGGCTTTGCCTCCAATCTTCACAGGCTGTCCAGAATCCGCACTATCATGAGAAACTCCACCTGATGTAACAACAGTACCTATAGAGTTAGTACCAGTTGGTAAACCTTTGTCTAAATAAAATGATTTTGAATTCTCTACTAATTTAATGCGAACATTGGCTGTACCTGTTCCTACAACAGAACAACGTACTCTAAAATAATTAAAACCTGTAATATTTAAAGATCGTAATTGGTTAGAAGTGAAGGTGCTGGCTATTGAAGTTTCAGCCGCCGTTTGATTATTTGCAAAAATAGCATAATAAGTTGAATTATCTAATGATCCTTCACAAATAATAGTTCCAGTCCATGTACCTGTAGTCTCTACTAATGCACTTTCTACACCATGAATATTACTCATCGTAACTGCATTTGAGGTGCTGCTCATAGCTATAGAGCCGGTTGTCTCTACATCTGGTAGGTCATATATACGACCAGATGCATAACTTAATCTGCTGCTTACATTAGCTGTTCCTGAACCAGTAGTTCTAACTTGTGTTTTAAATCCTTTTAAACCTGCAATTGGAATTGTGTAGTCACCATTAGCAGTAAAAGTCTCAATAAATTCATGACCTTTTCCTACTGTATGACCAGGAATATCAAAGAAGTTAGTTCCATCCACACTACCCATAAATGCTACAGTACCAGTCCATGTACCACTTACAGATACCGTTGCTGTGGCATATCCATTTATATTAGCAAAAGCCACATTAGCAGCAGAATCAGTCATATCTAACGTACCAGAAGTTGACCTATCGCCTAAGATAGGCCGGACAAATAATCCTCTATTATTATAATCGGGAGTCGCTACACCTCCACCAACGGTTGTAAAATCGCCGCTATCCGCGTCTCTATAACGAATAACCGAATTAGTTACGATTCCGTATAGATCGGTTGCTTGAGCGGTATCTATTTCAGTGGTAGCATTAATAACATTAGTTAGTTTTACCCCGTCTCCGGTATTTCCGCCACCAATCAAAACTCCTTTACTATAAGCATCTACCGTTTCACCACTAGCATAAAAATAAGGATGGTCGCTTTCATCAGAAACAATTTTAATAGGAAATGGTGTTCCTGCCGAAGCAGTATGCATAGCATTACCAGTTCCTTCATGGAATATAGCAAAACCCTTAATTGGGGCAGGTGTATCATCTCTAGAATACTGAGTTATATCTACCTGATCTCCATTACTGTCTAAAATAGCTACATTAATAGCATTAATAGATCCAGGTAAAGCAGTTGTGTCTACTAAATTACCATATTGATCTTGCAAATTAACATTAAGACCACCGCTAATAATATCAGCTTCGCTACCAGCTTCGTCTATTAATTTGATTGGCAGAGGATAATCATTAGATGGAACTCGTAATATATCGCCGGTTCCCTCAAATAATATAGCCCCGCCTGTAATAGAAGCGTCTGAATCTCCTTCTGTATATTGAGTGCCGCCACCGAAAGAAGTTACTTGGCCTCCTGTTGCATCCACAAGAGCTACATTAAGGGCATTTATACTTCCATTATTAAAATTATCAATAACTGTTCCGTCAGCCCCAACTAAGGCAATAGGGATACAATTTGTACCACTTTGGGCTATCTGTTGGATTTCATTATAGTCGCCTGTACCAGTTGCTAAAGAAAGAGATACTTGTGGCATAACTCTAGCATTACCACTACCATCGGTAAATTCCTTGATAGCGATTGCTGGTCCGCTGGCAAACGTGCCTCTTTGACTATAACTATATGGTGTACTCACGTTTTATTCCTCTATTTGTAGATTTCCACATACCATGTAATACACCGTTACTTTTTGCCGCCGCAACCACATTGATTCGATGTAATTTGTGGAATTGTTTGTTCATTGACCTCTGTAAAGTTTATTTTGCGTTCTTTTTTAATTAAACCAAAGAGTGTTTTTTCTTCTTTAGACTCTTTTAATAGATTACTAAAATAATCATCTTTTTTATCATTAAATACTATACTATCTTTAGTCCAGCCTTCATGAAAATAGAATTTATCATTCTGAGGAATCCAGAAATATAATTCCCTTCGACTAAAATTCATTGAATTAATCATATTAGGAAATAATTTATCGTGATTATGTCGATTTTCACAATTAAAAACTAAAAACGGCTGTTTCTCATTATTTTGAGGTATTCCAATGGCAGCTTTAGTATTAAAGGCAGCTATTAAGTCATATACGTCTATATTAACATAATTATAACAATCTAAAAATAAAGCTAGTCCATTATATTTTTGCATATGAGGAATAAAATAACGGGCTAACTCGTCTTGTGGTCGGATTAATAATTTGGATTCCCTTAATGTTTTTGGATTTAATTTAAAAATTGATACCTCTTTGCTGGTATTTTTAATTACGGTATAAGCCGCTACATTAAAAAAGTCCTCTTCTCCGTCTCGACATTGGATATATATATTCATTTTCCTGCTCCTTTTAGAACCAAATACCAAATAACATACCATAATCGCCGCTTGGTACTTCACCGCTAAACGAATAATTCCCATAGACTCGTTGTGTTACATCTTGATAATGAGAATAATTTGTATTTAAAATACTTCGGATGATTGGAGTTATGTCTGCTAATGAATAATTAGTTGTGGCTAAAGAAGTTACGTCTAAGTGATGACTATAATTACCAGTTCCAGTTGAAGTAATATCTAAATAGTGACTATAATTAAAACTACCTGTACTAGATATATTTAAAGTATGTCCAATATTACCAGTAAAACCTATACTTAATTGGCCGCTAAACGAATAGTTCATATAGCCTGTTGAGACTACTGGTGAAATATACGTATAATTAGCGTTAAGTGAGCCGGTTACATCGAAAGGAATTGGAGCAGATAAAAATAATAAATCATATGTTTGGCCGCTATTTCCACTAATCCCTATCTCGTCACCAGAAGAAACCACCCAACCATCCATATTAGATGAATGTACTTCGCCGCTTGCTCCAACTCTCATTTGGCCTGTAAAGAATGGTAATCTAAAATAAAGAGGCTGTGAACTTCTATTATAGATAGAAAATCCTTTTATCTTACTATAATTAGTTCCAATAATACTAGTAGATATATCTTCACCAATAACAGTAAATGGTAAATCTTCTAGTTGGTATAGCACTTCTCCTGTAGATGGCTGAGTCTGAGTTGTTCTATAAATTGACTCGGCCTCTTGGAAACCTACACCTCGTTCTAGTTCGGTTGAATGCTTGATAATTACTTCATCTTGAACGACTCCGTAAGAACTCTTCTCGGATCGTCTAAAATTAATGTCAGCAAATATTTCAGCGGAAAATTCAGCCATTAGAATTCTCCCGCAGCTACGATTCTGACACTTATTGTCGATCCACTATTATTTACTAACTGAAAATCTTTTTGATAACCGCTTATAGCAATACCGGCTTTATCGGAATAGACATAGACTCCTAATGGTCCTATATCAGCGTCTTCACATACAATTCCTAATGGATAAGAAAGGCCGCTAGACCCAATATCTATATAATTTTCAGTATCTAAATTTTCAATATAGAGAAATTTTAGTTTAGTCCACTGTTTTTCAAGTGTAAAACCCAGCCGTTCGTAAGAAATAGCATTAAAATCTAATGTATATGTTTCTGTGGCGGCTATATCTAATTCTAATGATAATAAATCTTCTGCATAATAATTATTACTATAGATATCAGTCCATGTAGTTTGTGTCTGTCGGTGGTTTTTTGATACGACAGTACCTAAATTGCTATCTGTTTTTGTCCATTTAATTTGGACGTTAGAAAAACCTAAAAACGCCATTATTCTACTCCTACTACTGAAATTTCGTAGGGTACACCGTAAGAATAGAGGTCGTTAATCTGAAAGATACAGCCGCTAGAAGTGATAGTCCAACCATCTATAGGGCGGAAAAACGTCTGAGCAGCCCCAGGATAAACACGCAAAGACGTACCATCTTCCAATAAATCTTCAAAAGCATTGGAGCCGGTAACAGAAATAGATATAATGTGGCCGCTGCTAGTTCCCTTATTTTTTACAGAAATACCCTTGACTTTAGCAAAGGTAATAGGAACATCAGAATTTAAGATAGTGCGGGTTAAATCAGTTAAATCATATTCAACCGATTGACCGGAGGGCAGGGTTCCGCTCTCGTAAAACACTTGATTTACTTGAGAATTACCGCTGCCCGTAGATAGTGGTAGAGTAATACCGATTTCGCCGGTATCATTTAAAAAACCTAGATTTTGTGTATCTTTTTGCTGCCAATAAATAGCAGATTTAAATATACAATTAGTTGTAATAGCCATTTCTAGTAGAAACTCCTGTGTGTCCTCTACTAGAAATATACACCGTTCTAAATTAGCCGCTGGCTTTTAAGTCTTTAATCTTTTTCACTTTTGTTTGTAGGTGGCTAACCATATCGTCAATCAGGCAATCTAACATAATTGGATTTCCAGTGTGAGGATGCAGTACCGTTTTAGTAGGAATTTTACGAATGGGTTTTTCCATACCAATCGCTCTAGATACAGCATAAGCCTTACTGGTACGCTTATCAAACATATCAGTTTTATTATGTAACGATATACCATAATCGCCACTAGAAGTCATAGCAATACAACCAATAGGCCGACCGACAGATGGTGAACCATATTTATTGTTATTACCGTCATTAACGCGAATGTACTTAATAAACATGACAGGGTTCTCCGTTTTAACAGTTAAATTATTATCAACATCAATAATAATAGGATCGGCTACCACACTAAAAAGTGTGTAACTAGTATGACTCCATTTTGTGCAGTTTTTCGGAAGTTTGTCTGATACTGATATAAATACTTTACCTGGATAATCACTTGTTTCACATATGTAATATCCACCAGTTCGACGATCCCATTTATCCACTCGACAATGTGATATTTTCAATATAAATGTACTATGATTAATACACTCTACCCAATATTTATTTAAATCAATCATTCTTTTTCTCCTTCCAAATTACAATTTTACTAAATTTACCTAATAAATCTACAATACTAAAAAATACGCCAAGTACCATATATGCAGGAATACTAAGTAAATCGGCCATTGTTATACATTTTTTAGCAAATCGATATTCGTTCATCAATATTGTTTCATAAAACCAACACCTTAATCCAATGCCTATCCATAAAATTATTGCAATAATCATTATGATATACATAATATTTCCTGCCCCTCTTTCGTTGTTTGTCTATGATTCCTTGTCGCCCCATCAGATTCGATGACCACAGGGCATTGAAAAATAGACTGTAGTTTATTGTATAAAGAAATTTTATCACATCTTAGACTATCGTGGTAGTTGTATCTAGTCTTATCGTGTAATAAAGACAGTTCATATGTCAATGCCTCCTGTTTTAATAGAGAGCCTTGATATTTTAATTCTCGACAGAAATATTTTTTATATTCTGTCTTGTTCAATGTTTTTGTCTTATACAAACCATCTTGATGTTGATCCAGATGACTAACTACTAAACCATCTAAACCTCGTCCACAACTACGTCGAATAATCTCATTTGAGTATTCCAACATAGATAGGTCTAAATCGCCAATTCTAAAGTTACCTTGGAACTCATTATGTGTATTCGTTTGGTCTGGATATTCATCCGTTAGTTCTGGATTATAAGTAGGTAGCGGGCCATTACCATGTCTAGTAGTATTAGTACGTGTTAGACCAAGTATCTTAACATCTTCAATACCCCATTCTCTACATAACTCCAACGCCCTACGTGGCGTAGTATCTGTCCATGTAGTATGTGGGTGAAATCCGTAATTCTGATCTAGTAAAATACCTTGAGCACCTTCAAAAACAAATAGATCGTGCTCTTTAATTGGTGTTATATAATTATTCCCTGTCTTCTGTTGAAAAACTATTTGTTCTATAACATACTTAGCTTGAAAAATATCAACGCTATACAGTTCTTCGCATAGCTCTTTTCCATAATTACTTTCTTCAAGTAGTCGCTCTCTCAGTAAATAGAGCTTGTTTTCTAAAACTTGCGGAGATAAAAAACAATCTTGATAAAAGATAGCGTCTTGGCCGTATTTTAAGTAATAAGAGCGTGTTTCACCAATTCCATGACCACAAGTACCATGTTTTAAGTCTCCACGTTTTCTTTCTCTATACTGGTTAAAAATCTGATGATAGATTGTTGAGACTAAACATTGTTGATGAATATTAATCTTTGGCTTTAAACCTAATTGAACTAATTTCTCTGTTTCATAAAACAGGCTGTAGGGATTTAATACACAATGACGATCCCAATAAGTTGGAACGTCTTGTAAAGAGCCGCTGCCGAAGTTATTAAAGATATGGCGACTTTCGTTGTGTTCTACGGAATGACCAGCCTGAGAGCCACCGCTATAGCGTACTACGAGCTTACGCTGATCTGGAAACAACGAACATAGGTAATCTGTTGTTGCTCCCTTAGTTTCATCACCAAATTGAAGTCCTACGACGATAAAAGCCTTAGTCATTATAATCATCCTCTAGTGAGTAAACGTCTAATAATACAATGTTGTCTATTTTAATATCTATATCTAAATCAGGGATAAATTTAATTCCCATTGAATCTAAATGATCCCAAACTTTGTCTCCACATGTTTCATGAGATTCCAAGTTAAATTGATCTAGTAACCAATTATATACCGTTTGTTTATTATTCGTTTCTTGTAACACTAATTTAATATTATCTAAAAAAACACTAATTAGCTTTTCTCTTGTTAAATCATAATGATAAACAAAAAGTGGGATACATGCTAATCTAGCACCTTCGTGATGACCCTGCTCTAATATTAACATCGTAAGTTTAATAGGAGGTCTATCGTATGGCATATTTAATACTTTATTTTGCTGGTTCGTTGTAATCTTCCCACCATTCTTGATCTTCTTCCATTAAATCAGATATAGTTTTCATCTTTGGAATTACTGTTTCTATAAACTTTGACCATTCATTTGTATAAAAAGCATTCCAAAGAGATTGATTTACTTCTTTTGTTAATGCTTCTATTATATCGTACATTGTTCTTTTTTCCTTGGGTTATATGGGTGAAACCCCTATTACCATGAATTAATAAATCTAATAGCCTTCACTTCTTTAGGTAAATCTTCTAATTGTACTTCATATATATATTCACCATTTCGACTGTTTCTCTCGAATTTGATTTCAAGAGTTTCCATTTCTCTTCTTATTGTTTCTTCGTTTTCCCCTGGGTCTTTAAAATATTCAGTTACCTCTTTTGGATAACTGATGCCTGCTGTATCGCAGACTTTCTTAACCCTCATCATTTTAGCAAACATACCATCTAAATCACGAACACCATAAACATATGTTGACATTGACATTACTCGTCTCTCCAGCAATAACAAGGTTTATCAGTACCAAAACAGTGTAAGCAGATATTATTTGTAACTTCGCTACAAGCAACTTCTCTAGTTTCTTCGTCTGTTTTATGTAGATAATAATTTAGGCTTTTAGCTATAGCGACAATATCATTTTGACATTTTTCACATCTACCACAAGCCGATTTTAAAAAAATCGAACCTCTACAAATCTCCATGAATTACCTCTAATTCTTCTTGTAACAATGTAATAAAATCATGTTCGTCTGGATCGTCTAGTTCTATCGAATCTATTGCATTATGTAGTAAATTAAACTCATTGACACTTAGTTCGATCACAACCTTACGAGGTAGGTGATGATTTTTCGGGGTTTTTAATTTTATCTGCATAATGATATATTACCATTCCTTTCTTTCTATATTCTCCAGCATCCGTTGTCCCATCGTCGTAGTTAAAACGATATCCATGTTTATATGTTTCGTCTTCTATACATCCAGTACATCCACTCTTTGTTGCACAGAGCGATAAATTATCATTTTCTAATTTCCTACCTGATAAGAAATGCAGAACACCTGTAAATAACTCGTTAATTTGATCTATGATTTTACAAAAATTATCCGTGTCCTTAACTGTTAAAGTTTTAAATTGCCAATCTTTAGTACCAGATAATAAATATTTAACTTTTATTTCGTATTTCATGTCTTTATTATAGCTTACCGCAGGCAAAAAACAAGTCCCTCTTTCAAGGGGCTAGAATCGATAACTCAAATTGAGTTTTATAGTGGTTTTAAACCAGTCCCACTATACTTTTTATTCGAGATTGCTGTATTAGTAGTGACTGTAGATAGGGTTTTTGTTACTGAATCAATAGAATTCTTCGATAAACCAGCATCGGTTAAATCATCTATTAATTGATCGTTATCAACATTACCCTCACAGAGTCCAATTGTTGAGGCAATCAATTCAGCTACAGTATCAGGATCGTCTAACTTGAGAAAATTCTCGCCTAAATGCGACTTCCAGAAGTTATTAACTTGTGAGTCATTATAGTGACACGTTAAATTAGGCATAATAACAAATACATTATACTTGGTACGAGCCATATCTAAAACCTCTTGGAACGAGTAGTCTTTTTCAGTGTCCACTCCAAGAAATTCCTTAATATGTTCTTTAGAAACAGGGTGTGACTTTTCATCCGTAATAATGAAAATATAGCCCTTTTTGCCGCGTTTTTCAAAGCAGTCAATTGAGGTATAATTTGCCATGTAATACAGAAACAGTCCTGGCGACTCACTAACTTGGCCTCCACCACCACCTTCTAACCAGATATTAGTAAGATGATCTTCCACCTCATTACCCGCTTCAAACTGACCAACTTGAATTGGCCCGTCGTCGCAATATGAATCACCAAAAGCAGCAGGCATAATATGGGGGTCTTCCACATAGCCCTTTTTCAGTAACAAACTCATTAGCGTATTAAGTTTGCTTTGTACTGTTTTAGGCACACCACCCATAGAACCAGTCACATCGAAGGCTACCGCAATAGCTAGTGAATTCGGGTGTTCTGCTGAGTCTCGACTTTCACGAATTTTATTAGTGAATTTGACTGGATTTAAGCTATCATGTGTAGCTCTTGCTGCCTTTCCAGAGCTAACAGCAGCAGAGTGAGCAAATACAGGCGTGGCTGTTTTAGCTCGTAGAACCGCCTTGTGGTTATAAAGATCGGCTGAATAATTTGATGTTCCCATATTTATTGTCCTTTGGTAAAGATTTTTTCTGGTGTAAGTAAAGATTTAATTGCTTTTACTATTGATTCTATTTTACATAGTGCTTTTTCTGCTCTTATTGTAGAACGAACCGAAGTAAATTGTTTTTCTACTGGTGGTCCAATAGGTGTTAATTGACTACTAATATAATCTGTTCTAGCGTATTTAATACACTCTAACATTTCATCTAATTGATGTAGTATCCATTTTCTAAGTTTCATTAATTAGCTCCAATTCAAAAAATTTCGGTTTCCCGTATAAAGACTTTGCCAAATCACCAAGCTCATCATGTATTATAATTCCCGATTGTGGGTTTGTCAAGCTCTCAAGCTGAACCCCCTTGAGAAAATTCTTAATTCGAGTATGACAATTTATGCCAGCAAGTTTAAGCATTGAACTGATTGCTAGATAAATGTCTAGCCCGCTACTGGCTTTTTTAATGTCCTTGACCCATTTATCAGGATATATATCAGTATATTTAGCAGGAATAACAGGTGGTTTTTCTCCGGTTTTTGTAGAATGCAGCAGCCCAGCCAATACTAAACCATGACCCTTATACTCTACAAGTAAATGATCTGGCGTAGGTGCATTATGACAAATATCTTGAGAATGTAAATAAGCTAGGGCGGCTAATACTCTACGTGTTATCCATACAATATGACGACCATCTAGGCCGCTAGGAAACATATTAATCAAATCGGCCACTGAAATCAAACCATCTGTATATTCATATACACAGTGATAGTCTTTATTTTTAGCGTCGATTATAATCTCGACCGGCTTTCTAAAAAACTTCTCAAAAACCTGACCAGTAGACTTACTCACTAAGTCTTTAGTTAGATTAAATTCAGTCCCGACTAGCTTCTTAACCCCATCGGAAAGCGGGCTTTTGAATATATACTTTTTCCCTGCTTTTTCAAACAGACGAACATAAGAAGAGTCGCCGGTACAAATATCCTTGACGAATAAATAGTCCAAGATTGACAAACGAGGCTCTCTAGCTTTCTCCGCTAATAAGGATAGCTGTTTTGATAGGGATAGAGCTAGTTCTTTATCTTTTTCATCTTCAAAACGATCAGGGTGACAACCGACTAAAAGTTCTTTAAGGCGGCTATCTATATCAGAACCAAATAAATCCCAAGCATTCTGGTTCTTTATCAATAGTTGTATTTGTTTAAGAGTCATTATAAGTCTTCTTGTTCCACGTATTCGGTAATAGTAACCTGTTTTGGAAACACTTCTACTAAATCACTATTGTATCTAGTTGAGTCCCAAGATGAATACTTACCATAACCTTTAAAATACTTGTCTTTGTATCTAAAGATTATATCAAACAACTGACCATCTCCTTTAAAGCCGCTATCTATTAGCTCAAAAGACCCTATAAAATTTTCCCATTCGTTTTCATCAAAATCATCTAAATCTGGGTCTTCCCAATCTTCTTGATTTATATATTTCAACATATCTGCTACGTTGATATTCCACTTATCTAGTTCTGAAAGTAATTCGTCCATAGTGATACTTAACCTTTCTTATTGTTTTTATTTACATATTGAATTATTGTTTTTTCTACTGGTACTACTTCTTCTAAATAGTCTTCGTGACTAGAATCACCCCATGAAGAATACCAACCAGACCCACGAATAAAGATATCTTTCCATTTGAAAATAATGTCGTATACTTTCCCGTCATAATGACTTCCAACAGATACAGATTCACAACTTGCTAGTAAATCCTTGTATTCCTGTTCCTTGTCTTCTGGAGCATGTGAATAGTCTTCATACTCAAAGTCGTTTAGAAAGTCCGAAACGCTAACTTCTAATTCATCTAAAACAGACTTAAAATCTTTAAGCGTACTCATACGTTATCCTTGTGCTAGTGTTAATTGATTATTAAAATAAGCCCGATTAAACTTATAAATAAAGTCTAAATCTGGATTCCAAAGATGGTGTAAATTAAACAAAATCGTCTGACAAAATAAACCCTTAGTCATCGAGGTACACAATTTATATAAGGCTCTCCGACAAGCTACCACTGGATCACATGTAAAATTGCTGGGAATTATAAAGCGTTCCAGGGCAACGACATACATTTCTTCTCTGCATAACAATATTTTATCCTGCGGACTCAATTTGTTAAGTAGTGAGTCGCTAGTTTTTGCGGAGTTTTTATCTTCCTTGATATACCAATACATCGGGTGTTTTTTATGTTTGACCGCTTCGTGCAGATCATCGTGGACAAATTTATAGGTTACACCATTGTCAAAAAACTCGTAGTTTTCCTTGTTTAGTGTAATGTGTTTTTTATTATCTCCGTGGTGTTTTTTCCAGTATCGTGAGAAAGAGTAAAACAAAGATATATCAGGAGTACATCCGTAAGAACTCATTAGTAAAACTGCTTGTTCTGCGTGTTTTTTCCAGTTAATATCCCATTGCATGTGGCTTAGTTTAAGAGTTAAAAGTTCATTTAATGGTGGATATGTAGGGTTATCGTATAAAAACTCCAACATTTCGCCTGTGGCTAGGTGATACTCAATTTTAGCTTCGCCTAGTTTATATTCAGTAAGAATGTAATGTTTAGCATGTTCAATATTATCTGTCAATACATCAATGTCTTTATATGGAATTTTACCACCAGTAAGACAATACAACGGATAACTACCAATAAAACAAAATGCCATAGCTACGCTGCTTATTTTTAGAGTACAAGAATCTCTTCGTAATTTCCGTCATCTTCAATGTCACATTCACCAACTATATCTCCGGTATCCAGATTCTTATACAAGATACCAATAGAACCTTCGTATAGTTCTTGGAAGGAGTTTCCTTCGTCATCAGCGGCCTTATAAACTTTTAGATTTTTGGAGTAGATATTTAATATATTAATGAGTTTCTTAACTTTCATCTTCTACTCCCAACTTAGCTCCCGAACAACTCCAGTAATATCCAGGTTCTTTGTTTGACCAGTGAATAGACTCTAAATCTATAAGATGGTCGGCCATTTCCTTCATTAGAAGAAACTTTTCTTCATCAGATAGGTTACAAAAATAAGCATACTCGCTTTGACAGTTGGCGAACATTATTAATCTCTCTTTTTTGGTTGTGAATCTACTCTTAGTTCTACCCACAGGGCATCCCAGGTGGTTACGCTAGTCCCTGTTATTTTATTATACGTTGCGGCTTCCTGGCTGGCACAAATCCACATCCAGCCAAAATTTAACAGAGTAATTAATACTATTAATACAAGAGTAGTTGTAACCGCTATTTTTTCTGATTTTAACATATAGTATTTTCCTTATTTATTATCTTTCGTATATCTATATAACTTTTCAATAAGTAAATTTTCCATTTGTTCTAAAAATTGTTCTCTAAACGAGGTATCTGTATTAAGAGGAACAATTTGGTATCCTTCTGGTTCATAGATATCGTCGTCTGGATATACTTGTATATATTCCACAGACTTCATAGATGCCAACTTAGTAAATATCTTATCCAGGCCGCTATCTATTACTTTTTCAGCTTCAATAGTTAAGCATGGTATTTTTTTTACCACATTGAATCTGTTTTGTTTTAGTCTTCTTCCGAGTCATTTGATAACTCCTTGTTATCTTCTATAAGAGATATTCTAAGTTCATCCATTGTCTCAAGTAATTTAATTCCAAACATATAGCTAAAAAGTTCTCTATGTTCTTTGGTTTTAGGTTTATGAACTATGCGAATAAAATCGCGGGCTAAATCAGGATTTTCAGTAGCCATTAACCAAAATCTATGTTCTAATTGAGTTAGTACAAAATACTTATCACCTCTTATGTATGGAATCTTAGAAGTGGCCATTCCAATTAAAAGTCCAACGCTATATCGTACATAATGATGATGTGCTAGTTTGTCTAGTGTCCACTCTAAAATAGATTGTCCAATTATATAAATTAATAAACTGGATAAAAAAATAACGCTGGTTAGCCCAGCCCAAGCATAAAAATAGATAGCGAATTCTAAAGTGATATTATTCATTATTTTTGATCTCTCTGTATCCTTGTAGTTTTCCGTATTTCTTTTCAATTTCAGACGGATTATCTGAATGTTCCATTAGACATCTTCGCTCTGCATCGTATTGACCAGGATATTCTTCTCCATGAGGATGTTCGAGTCGTTGTCTAGCTTGACCATCTTCATTATCTTCATATTGTTTATACATTGTTTTTCCTTGCTTGTGGATTTTTAGTGTACAACCCGAATTGGTTGATCTGAATCTGTGGGGTCTGGATACCCATTCTTCAAGCACCAGCTAATATATTCTTCTGATGGTTTCAACAAACGATAACAAGTATGTTTAGTAGTTACAATTCGTCCAGCTACGTTTATAATTGGACTAGTTACAACTACCATTCCATCTGGTTTGCGTGGATGGCCATATACTACCCCACGAAGCATTGTATAGCGACTTTCAGGTGGACAATATGGATCAATATCCTCTTGAACTACACACCAATCTGCAATATCAACCATCGGTAAAGTAGTCGTATCCATCGAAAAACCCTTTATGCACAACCATTATGAATAATATAGACCAAATTAAAAATAAAAGTGGGTCAACCGCAAAGTATTCAGTTGACCAGCGAAATCTTACTTCCCAAATAGTATAGTTCATTTATACTGGTTCTCTACTGCGGGTTTTTATGGTGCAACCCTAAACCAGCGTTTAGACTTTTTGTTGTAGTATTCTACTTTAGCTTTGAATAATCCACTAAGGCTTGAATCTAAAACAGCTTTAGATACAAATACTTTGTGAAAACGCCAGTCTTTCTGAATAAAATAAGCCGTTCCATAATTATCAATAGCTGTTCGGCATTCTACTCCATCAAAACGAACACGATCATTAGGCTGTAAGACAACGTTAATGATTGTTTTTTGTGGCCGATTAACAACTTTTGGTTTTGTTTCAACCTTATTAGGTGTAGTTTCTACTTCGACTTTTTCTAAACAGAACCAAGGATAGCCAAAACCAACTTCGTGAAAACGAATTCCTGTGTTGGATGCCGATCTAACAGTAAAAACTTTATCAATATTTTTGTTCATATCATCGACCCAAGAATTATTCCACTTGCCGCCTCTATCTTCCTCTTTAGTAGAAGCCCTCAATACCTTTACGCGATCCCCACGTTGAAATCGCACTACTTCGATATTTGAATCAAAGGTATATGGAGCGTCTTTTGGGCATAGTACACTAATACATGAATGATTATCGCGTAAATCACCAGCTATACCATAAACTGGTTCTGAGCCACCAGTATAATAGTAAATAATATCTCCTTTTTGTAATCTTTCTCCCTTTTCACGATACCTCATACCTTCGGTTTGGTGATTAGACTTGTATTCGGGGTGTTTGGTTCGGTTATCTTTGTAAAAATCCAGAGTGTGACCGCAAACTTTAACTGTTTTAACTTGAGACATTTGTAAAATCCTTTGAAGAAGTGAAATGGGTTATGAAGTTATTATAGCTTGTAATTTTCATTTGTCAAGCTCAGTCGCCGCTGGGCTTAGTTTTTTCCTGGGTTGTAGGGTGAAACCCTACTCAAACTTTTTTAGTTAAGGAAACCAAACCAATTAAGCAGAAAATAAGTAACATAAATGTAAATTCGGGCGAATAAGTTGTGGCGAATAACATTAAACAGGCTCCTTTAAGATTGGTTCACTGTGATCGAATAATACCTCAGACTTATTTTTAATGTCTTTAAGTAAAGGTATTTCCATGTAATGTAATTCATGTCTAATATATCCAACATCGTTCAAGATATAACTGGTTGGCACTTTTTGTATATAACTACCTCTCCTAAAAAAATTAGGATAATTATCCCAATCTACACCTATATCTAGCAGCATTTGTTTCTTTTCTTTGCCGGTTTTACCTATTAAAGTCTTGTGGCTGAAATAATTCATAGCTGCCATAGAAACAGAATTCTTCATACAGTCGATTTCACGCCATACTAAGCAGTTAGCCGCCTCTATTTTAGATGGTACGTTCCATACTCGACAATCAAACGTAGCTTTCTTATTTAAATGAGAGTCTGGTAAATATCTAGACTTCATAGTATGAAACCACATTGTAGCCGACGAAGCTAAAATTGAATTTAACTTAGCTACCTTAGCCCCAAAAATCATCTGTCGTTCTATATGATCTAAATTTGGAATCCAAACTAATGTAATTTCATCTGATTGAGTATATCCAATATTACAATTGAATTCGCGAACTAGTTCTTTAGTTACCTCAACCATTAAGGCTGACATACCAGTATCAAAAGGCCGCTCTAAACCGGCTGTAAAATTAGAAAAACAGCGGCCATCTATACGGGCTATTATTGGCAGAAGATGATTAAGTTTTCTTCCTGCTTCTTCCTGTTCGTAGAGTTTCATACGGTTGCCGAGAGCATCGTTTTTCATACATCTATATCCTCTGTTAATAAAGCAAAGCATCTTTTTATGTGTCGTAGTAGTTGTTCTTTTGTTAAGACACATCTAATTTGATTGTCTTCTCGATCTATTTGTATAATATAATCCGGTTCCATTCTTCCTAAAATGGCTTTAGATACACCTATTTTACCTATTTTTACTTTGCGGGTAATCATATCAATATCCGATTAGTGGTTTTATTTTTGATTGATAGAATTCTTCTATTTGTTGGGAGATTTCTGTATTAACCATATAATAACCTATGATTAGTATTAATAATTTCAGCTATTTGTTTAAGTGCTTCTACCGCCTTTTCAGGTTGAGTTACACACTTTTCCAATGAACCATAATGGTGTTCTAATACATTTAAAAGTAACTGTTTGATCTTGTTTTCATCCGGCCCCCAAGGAAGATGGCTCTTATGATATAAATCTTCTAGCTGTTTCTCTTTGTCTGCTGCCCACTTACGAATTTCTTCTTCTGGTACTTCTCCACGACGAATAGCCTTCATATGTTCTCTACGACCAGTCTCTTGTAAATCTAGGTCGCCAGTAGCTAACATTTGTTCGGCTTCACTCAATAAACGTACAACGTGGTAGAGGAATTTAGTATCCATACCATAAGTATCTCGTAACTCTTTACGTTTACTACCTTCTTCTGGATTCTTACCTAAACTCTTGTGTAACTGCGAAAAACTGTAACCCTTATACTTCGGCCATAATCCTTTATGTAGAAACAACTTACGATTTTCTCTAACAATATTTCCAACTTGAGTGATATGTAAAATACAGTTTTGCGGTACAAACAAACTATCAATCATATTTGGGTTGTTTTCCATACACAACGCAAAATATTTAACGACATTAAAAACTTGAAAGTCATATTCTCTACCTTTACCAGCTAAGGCCGATTGATCTAAGATATGATGTTGTTGCCATTGGTCAAACTTTGGAATGTTTTTAGAAAACCCAGGTATTAATCCATTTAGATGAGGAAATACTATTCCTTGTGGAGGAATACACCATCCATATACATCATAATCAGAAGAATCAGAACTCACACCATAAGCAAGACTACCCATAACAGTTAATAATTGGGTATTATGAGACAACCAAGCTGGCGGCTGAATTAAAGATTTCTTTTCTAAATCTTGGAGTAACATTGTATATTCCTACTTATTAATAAATTCCACTAACCTTACTGCTTCAGTAGTAAGTATTTCTTCTTCTTCTCGTCATAAAATTCACAACGATACAACGTAGTTATGTCTTTGGCAGTTACAACTTGACCTCTATCATATGTTTTTTCATTCCATCTATTGCAATCTTTCAAATGAAACAACATAAGTTTATCTGATCTAATTGAAAACATAACACAAATATCGCTACCGTCAATACGTACCTTTTTACCAGTAGACACTACAAAGCTATCAACGGTTTGTTGTTTGCGTGGCTTACGTTGTTTGCGTGGTTTTTTAGTCTTTGGAGTGATAGACACGTAGTAATTATCGACTGTTTGTTTAGCTTCTTCTTGGGTTTTATACCAAGCAGTATCTTCTTTAAACATATCTTTATGACCATTACATGCATGTAAACGTAATTCTAAATCGCGACACAAATAGTTAACGCTTTCGTTTTCTTTGTAGATATAATAAGCGTTAAAATTAACAGAATGTTCAATGTAAAAATCGCGGTAAATCATAAAAACCTTTCTGAATCAGGCGGAAGTTGTGGTGATAGGTTCATTATAGCCTGCGGTTTTCATTTGTCAAGGCTCAAGCTCAAACGCCGCTGGGCTTAGTTTTCCTGGGTTGTCTAGTGAAACCCTACTCAGACGATAATATTTACAGCTAAGTATTTAATTTTTATAAATGTTTCTTTATTGCTTTTATATTTTTGTTCTAAATAACAACCCAAACTATTCCAGTCTGTGTCTTTTTTTTCCCATTGGATTCTAGTGTATTCACCTGTATTATCTGTAGTTATAGAGATAGAAATATGCTCTTTCTCATCTATTCGACCATAAACCTCGGTGTCCGAATAATCTAAAAAGATATTTTGTTTATAATAATAAGGAAGATCAATATCCACAGTTTCTTTTATATATGTTCGTTTGTTAATTGTGATTTTCATATTACCTTCTTTTCAACAATTGGATATTTAGTAATTTGTGAATCTATATATTCTTCTGCTTCTTTATAAGAAGTTCTACATACATATACTTGTCCAACCCAACTTTTTTCATAGAAATGATTCCAACCATCCAAATCGTTTTTTTTATACTGAGGCCAATAATAAGTTCTTTCTAATGCTGCTTCTTTTAATACTCTATATTGCATATTATTTACCTTTTAGGAAATTCCACATCTTGGATGAAATGCTGCTTCTGTTTCTTTCTTTTCCTCGTCCGTCAGGACGTACCAAGTCCACAGTACATCAGCAAAAATATCTCGATTATATATAGCTTTATTAACAACCGTGATTACATTTTTGATCGTACCACCAGCTAATCCTGTTCCAAACAAGGGAGCCGCTATTTCAAAACTACGTTGTCTTTGATGATTTAAATGATCTGCGAATCGAATTAAACACTCACAAAGAGATTGATAACGAATTGGAGGATAGCCTTGATAGCCGCCGCAATCCGATTGAGCTATCATATTGACCACTGTAAGATTTTCTTCGACTTCAATATATTGATTACGACCTAACTTTGCCGGAAGAAAAGATTTTGATCTTCTATATAATCTCTCTCCATATCTATAGAACCATTCATGATATTCAGTCTTTACCTGTGGCCATTTTTTATAAATAGCCTTAGCAACGCCTGCTGATTGTCGGTTTTCGTCATTGACTATTTGTAGAATGTAACAATGATCCGAATGTATAACAGGACATGTAACATCCCCAATAATTACTTTATAATTCATATTTTTCCTTATTATAGTCTGTTACTAGTTTACACATTCTTATAAATTCTAATACAGTAAAGTCCATTTTCATAATATTAATGTCTTTATGTACCCATTGTATATTGCCCTTAATATATCCCTTGCTGCTATCTATCCTATCAACTGACGCAGTTCCGTGTTTAGTTTTAAATTCTATATCTATCCCTGTTAATGCACATTTTTTGTTTTGTTGTTGATATATTTCATTTAAATATTCTGTATTAATATTAAATTCTAAATCGTGTTGCAATGCTCTAGCATATAGTTTATTTGTATAAACATGGGCTATATCACCAATAGACCCTAATCCATTTTTACTATTAACCCCCTTATGATTTCTATAAATATAATCCTTATCACACCCACAAGACAAAGATAAGCCTCTTATGATGTAACAACAATTATATGTTCTATAATTCCCGCACTCGCATTTACAAATACATTTATAATTTCTATCCCATTTTGTCTTTAATTGTGGTTTAAGTATTTCTATAACTGTTAATTTATCAAATTTCATGTCTAATAAATATGTGTACTTCGTACTACCTGGATAAGCTCTGGTAAAATGAGATGTGTCCACATCTGGAAATTCCGATTCAATTATTTTTCTAAACGATATGGAAAAAGTCATATTTAAATTACGACACAAATCTCTCCACGATGTAGATTTTGGAACTGCCTGTCTTAATTGTTTTTCTGTCCATTTTCTGTTTGACATAGTGTATTCTCCTTATAAGGGATAATACACCGTTTGTTAATAATCAAAAATTTAAAATTTTTATTATTTCCGATATGTTGGATTTGTTACGTCTCCGATGACTACTTTGTAATGCATATAGCTACGCTACCTTTCTTAGAGTTGTATTAGCATTGAATCATTAGTTTTTTCCATCTTTAATAATAAAGCAGCTTTAGAATCGTGTAATCCTAATTTATACCGAGAAATTCGCAAGTCTCCACGTTTAAATAAGCCCAGCGGCGATTGAGCCTACGTCCAAAGGTATTCCCGATAAGTGACAGTATTCATAACAGCTTCGCGGTAGATATGTTTTAATTTCTTTTCATCTAAAAAAGACTCTATTTCTTCTAAGTGTTTGTAGAAGTAGTAGGCTTTTTTTAATTTAGCCCATATTACAGAGCGTTTTTCTCCGTCATATAAATCTTCTTCATATTGTTTGGCTATCTCACGACTAGAGGACTCAAATTCCCACGGTTTTTCACGTTCAACAAATTGAGCTAGTAATTCTAAAATACAATGCTCCATAACAAGGTCTTTATCATGGTAGTTTACACTGAGATAACGACACTTGACTATATTATACGGATAGAAGTGGTTTTTAATTGTAATTCTTATATCTCTCAATGTATCAAAAAATGTTTCTACTGCCTGTGGTAGTTCCTCTAGTAGAAAGTATAAAACAGGACGTTTTGTTTTATAAGAACGAGTATGATCTTCTATTTTATGCATATATTCTAGAAAGTCATCATCACAGTCATTATAAATGGCCTCTTTTTCAGTTTCAGTAATTTTAAAATATTTTTGACGATAATAAACAAGAGTTGGGTGATAGTAAATTAACATATTATTTACCTTTAGTAAGTTCAATCATTTTTTCTACTAGAACAACTTTTGGTGCTATATAAACTTTCGTAGCATTGTAAAGGAGACTACAACTTATTAATACAGACGAAAGAAAAGCCATGATAGTAAAAATAAATAACAATACATAATAGGGATCGTCTAATTCATTTTTTTGAAAATTTTTATAAAATCTACGGATAATTTCAAATGTTACGATACTTATAAATAATGATATACTACATAACATAACATTTGAATAGAACTCCCAGGCTAAATACTGCTGGATTACATCAGGTAGTTGTTCTACTACAAAGTCTTTAGATTTACCTAATTGCTCTTTAATCGTGTCAATGGTTTTAATTAATTCTTGTTCTAGTTCTTTGGACATAATTTTTTCCTTTAGGATAACGAAGTAGCCAAAACAGCCATATCTAGTTCGTAACGCCACTGACTACAATCAATACATGATTTATTACTATGTCTGTGTTTTACAAAAGTAATTCCACATATATTACAGATACGTTGTTTTGGTAGAGGATTAAAACTATTATCTTTTTGGTTATTACATTTCATACAACAGACTACTAAATTAGACCTATCGTTATGATTATCGTGCTTTTCTCTAAGAGGTATTATATGATCTATAGTTGCATAAATACCAACTTGTTCATGTGTCTTCTCATTATAACAATAATTTCCTTTTATATAAGCATCAACTGGCCTAATAATAAGATCACGATGACAATAATAACACTTATTATCTTGAAAATACATTAGTATGTCTAAATACTTACGGCGTGCTTTTACCCGTAGTTTATCTTTCTGTTTTTTTGTCATTCTTGTCATTTTCGTTACCTAAAGTATGAGAAATAGCAGACAAAGCAGTATAATCTAGCTCACTTAATAAGCCTAATTTCTTACCAGTGTTCAATATTGCACTCAATAACATTCCACTGGTTGTTTCTTTAATCGATTTAAGTAATCCCTTTGTCATTTCATACCAACCATCACACGCTTTACTTACTCCTTCCAGCGAAGCTATGATAGCATATAAATACTCGTATTCATCAGATTTATGATTGAATGTATAATCAGGACACAGCCTCATTGCCTCTTTTTGTAGATGTTGTGTGAAGAGGCTATCTGGATGCTTATCTGTGGCGAAATCCGATAGGTAAACAAATTCTAGAGATACTTGGTCTTCTCCATATGTTAAATACTCTATATTTTCTATCATAAGACACGGATATTCTTGTGGTATTTCATGATCGCAAATATAGTAGTTTTTTCTTAGAATATCTAAATAGTTTTTATATTGATCTTCATCGGTAATCAGTGTTTTATTCATAGAGTCCTCAATTCAAAAGTTGTTTATTAATCCTTTTCGATGTAAAAACAGGCTCTAGGTTTAACCCACAGAGCCTATTATAACAAACGCTAAGTTTTTGTCAATCCCCTAATGCGGGGTATGGATTATCCATCTAGTGCATCTAACTTCTGTTGCAATTCTTCCAAAGAAGCAGTAGTTAATTGTTGATCCTTTTTCGCTGCAATAGCATTGAGAATCTTTTTCCGTTCTTCTGCTTTTTTGAGTTTGTTTAGACGAGCAGCGTTTTCTTCTTGTTTGACCTTAATAACGTCTTTTACAATCTCTAATGCCACCTCAAGCATTTCTTTATGAGGGTCGAGAGTTGTGTCTCCAACGAAATTTTCTTCACCAGTTGTTTTTAAATCGTTACTGATTGTCTTAGCAACCGTATTCAAGTCGAAATTATTAGTTGATTTTAGCGGTAGGTCAAAAAGCTGTTCTACAACCAACTGACCTTTCGTAGAGGGAAAACGCAACTTCTTTTGAGCCGCAAACTTATACATATCCATAACCATCTCCTTAAAAATTAGAAAGTAACAAGATAACTACGATTGTTTACATTAACACTTACACTGTCACCTCTGGCAGATGTAAAACCAACGCCAGATATTTGATCTTCTGTAGGTTGACACTTAGTTTTAGACCCTAAAACTTCAAACACCTTGCGATGCTTCTCTAGGTCAGACCGCAGAAACTCATTATATATCCCACGTACAGGTTTATCGTTTTTACAATTCTTTAACGCGAATATAAGATGTTTAGCTCCAACTTTATTTTCACCCCAATGATTAGGGCTATACATAATTGAAGTCACAGGGATTAAGGTTTGTGTCTTTAGTCCCCATTTTTCTTGTGATAAATCTCCACCAACAAGATTGGTTTTAATATCTACCACTTTACCGCCCTTCACGGTGAATGTAAAACAGTCAATGTGTTCTTTATCTCGTAGGGCTTTTGAATAACTATATTGTTGTAAAACACCGTCGTTTTCAATCTCAATCGAAAAACCAAAATCAATAGTTTCTCGACGATGAAATTGATCGACTGATATTTTATAGACACCACTCTTAGGCTTCACAAAAGCTAGATTTTCTACTGGAGTTCTAGTAGTACCAGAACCAGCATTCATATCAACGTCTAATATACCTTGTTTATCTGCATAATAAATAAGTTTTCCATCTGGTGTTTTTGCATGTAAATCTAAATCATCAAAGTTAAACCACGATAGACTCACTCTAATATCAGCGTGAATATTGCCGCCAGCAGCCTTAACTCTCTGTTTAACACTATCGGTCACATCCCCATCATAAGACCACGCAAAATTATTATTCCACTTAAATATACGCTCTGATCCATCAGAACCAGTCAGTGTAACAAAATTACCTAAATGACGATTCTCTAGTAATAACTCTATATTTCGTGCAGTTGGCAGCACTTTAGTTATAAAATCATCAGCACTAATAGTAATGCTATTTTTAGTAGTTGATTTTGATTGCTTAATACTAGATTCCAATAACGTAGCAATACCATCTTTCATTTTATTTTTAACGTCATTATCTACAAATAACACATCGTTAACCGAAACATCACTTAACTTAGCGTATCGTCGATAAATAGCCCCACCTAGACCCATTGTATTTAATGTTTCGATAGCTGATTCGACCATCTTTTGAGTAATTACAGACGTAGGCCGTTTATAGTTAGCTGGAGCCACTTTGGTTTCAAAAGATTTCACAGCGACATCAATATCTTTACCATCGGCTAAATCGACTAGCAAAGTGCCAATAACTGTATTTCTAATACAAGCACTACGCTCATTTAAGTGTTCCCAAATAAACAAATCTTTATTTTCAGATTCTTTATAGACCAGCATCAATTTTCTAAAGGCCGATAGAGATTGCTTGTGTTCTTCTCCACGATATAGTCCATTACTATCGATCAAATCAATAACCGTATCAATATCCGCAATATTTAATTCGGTTAGCCCTCGTTTGAATACCTTATAAACAGACTCTTTTTCACCTCTTAATGTATCGGCTTTGTCGTATGAATAATGTTTATTATCAATCTTACCGTAAAAATGGTCATAGCGTTGATTCTGTTTGTCATAATTATGATCCATACCATAACTACGCTCCTTAGTCCTAAAGACAGATTCAATAGGGCGGCTACGAATATATGAATCTAATTTCTCTGCTACTACATTATAAGGAGCAGGTAAATCAAGATCACTAAACAGTGTAATCATTTCGCCATTTTTCACACTAACTACAATACCAAGTCGTCGTAGAAAGTGTTTGCAACATTGACAATCGTGCTCAGTTCTAGTACGAAATACTGGGTCGCTTCCAGCGGGAAAAGCGGCTAAATATTGCTCAAATATATCTGGAGCATCGACAACAAATAACTCACCTTTAGACATTTCTTTAAATCGAGTATCAACAGCTTTAGAAAATGCGGTAAACATAAATATTATCTCCAATTAAAATGATTATTACAATAATAGAGCTTTAGCTCGGCCAGTAATAAGGTAGCGAAAATTTCTTCCCGTTTTTAAATGGTACTGCGGGTTGTTCACTCCAGCCAAACTGTGAGTACCACTTGTAGTCTTTATATAGTAAGGCGGCTCGGTGTGAACTATGTAATTTGTCGTCACCTAACCAACTAGGACATAATCCTATTATAGCCTGGGAGTCGGCTAAGTCAAGTCCCTCTGGTAAAAAGGACTTAAAATAGTCCACATGATGAGGATAAAAACGCCCACGGCGAGCAAGTTCCTCCAGCCCATAGAGGGCGTAAACCGCAAGGGCAGGCTTATAGCCCGACCACATCTTAGAAGCGGGGTGATAAGTCCAGCCGCCGCTAATTAGAGTTTTACATTCCCGATAGATTTGATTACCGAGACGCTTCGGGTCAAGTGCGGCTACAGAGTCCTTAAAGGACGATGAAGGGAGGAAAACTTGCATAACTCAATCGCCGTTGGGCTAGAGACAGGATAAATCTGATACAACGATTTTAGCATATAGGAGCGAAAAGTCAAGCTCAGTCGCCGCGAGGTTAAATTTTTGTGATTTTGTAACCCAATCTATTTAAATTCTGGTTAACTTCTACAACAAAAGAAGCCTTTGGAGTTTCTTCTAAGTATCGATCCACATCTTGATAGCCATAATATATTTCAGACGCATCTTGTATCGCGGCTAGTAATACATTTTCTTCGTGTTTTTTAAAAGTGTTTGGAATATTATTCACTTTTGAACTCCTAATATTAACTAAATTTCTTTGCTATAACTTCTCTACGTAACCAATAAAGATGCGGAGTATTGGACAACTGCCATTTTCCAGGGTATCCTCCAGTGTAATCTTGATAAAAATCTTGATCTGGCTTCCAGCAATATATAAAATCGTTAGTATAATCAATATCTACAATAGTACCAATAGAGCCGATTTCAAATGTTTTTTCTCTACCATGATAGCTTTCTTTTCCGTTATAGCCATTAGGAGTATTTATAATTACACACCTATCACCTATTTTAAAATCAGCAAACTTAGACAGCAAAACTTCTGAGTGTTTAGATAACTTTTCCAAATAATAATCTAACGGGCCGCTATCTAATAAGCCTTTTGCTGCGTTTAGATGAACGGCTACTTGCTTCATTTTATTTGTAAATGTTGGTAGGTTATTGAGCATTATTGCTACTCCGTAGCTGTAGGTATAGGATTTTGCCTAATTGTTCGTCAGATAAAGTACATTCATCATGAAATAATGAATTAACATCTCTAAATACTTTGCCGAGTTTAATATAATCTGTTTCAATGTTAAATAAATAGGTCTTTTTTTCTGGTAATTTACGACGATGAGCTACATACAGATCACTCATTTTATGAGGTGTATAGCCATTAAGTGTATTCCATTTTTTATTATCAAAATACTCATCATCGGGAAGTATTTTTTCCCCTTCTTGTACCAATCGATAACCAGTCATATCTCCGTGTTCTGGTTGAATTGTCATTTTTGAATATTGCATCATTTTAACGATCCTTTCTAAAAGAAGCTTTTAAGTCAAATCCCGCTCGTTCAATTTTAGTATTGTTTGGTTCAAATGGTTCTTGTTTATATTCTTTACAGAGAACCCCTTTAATATAAGATTCTATCTGCATATAAGCCTGTTCTTCAGGTATAATATTATAGAATGAATAGTCAAATAAACAAGGAAACCAACTTTCATATTTATCGTTGTATTGAACAATAGAGTCTTGTTTTTTATGTTTATTTAATGTATGATAGCAGATAATATCAGGATTATCAGATGAACTATATGGCTGTCTTCTAGTTAAATAAATAAAAGAAGGAGCCGAATTCTTAACAAAGAGAGAATTATTTTCTATTTGAAAGAACAACTCTTTACTTTTTCGCTTTTGTTCTCTTGTATAATTCACTGGTAAATCATAATTATGATAAAACGCCTCGTATTCTTCATAAGAATAGCATATCTGAGATTTAAACACACCTTTTTCTTTTTTACATGCAGATAAACCACCATAAATCTTACCACAGAAACCAATTATAAATAAATCACGATGGTCTGTTTTAAGATAAGACAATTCCTCTTTATCTAAATCTTTGTATGTTTTAATCAAAGAGTGTCTATTATATGGAGTAGTCGAATAATCAGCATACTTCTGCATACAATCATAGTAGTCTTTAAATTTGGAAATAATTCTCATGTTTTAGCCTTTGTAATCTTTGTTTTTGGAGCATCTCGTTCTACTTCGACTGATAAATCCGCTGGGAACATATAAATCTGTGACCAGCATTGTACAAAATAAAACCCGTCGTATTCTACAGAAGGCCGCAAACTACTAACTGTGAGTCCTTTACCATCGTGAACGATCTTGTCTCCTGGGATAAGCTCTTTGATTTGTAGTTGCATTATGCACCTTCTTTATCCACATGATAACGAGCGATAATATACCAAATATATAGTAACGCAATTACAACGGAGCAGATTATAAGTGCTGGTAAAATAACAACATGAGCATGAAAATTACCAATCAACACCAGCCAAATAGTTTGTAAAAAATACAGGATTGGTTTAAAACAAAACCATAATACCCATTTCACACCTACTTTTTTATCAAGATCGGGGCTATGTAATGCTAAAAAAATATAATGCCAAAAAACAATGGCAATATTGTACAGCCCATCGTATTCCAAATGATACCCATCCACCACATTTGATTTAACGTGTAGGTGGCATCAAAACCTAGAAACATTAATGAAAGGCCGTAGATTAACCAGATTAAAAGAGGTAAATAGTTCATGCTCAAACGCCGCAGGGCTTCCTTTTGTGATACGAATTGAATTAATCAACAATATTTGGTTTAGCAATCAGCCAAGGTTGACCATCTTTATAGTATAACAGATATGTTAATCCATCTACATTAATTTCTCGTAGTGTGTTAGCCAACACATAGTTATCCATATTGTCAACTGAATCATAATGGAAAATCCCATTAACAACATCGTATTCAAAATATAGAGTGTTTTTATAAACAGCAACAAAATAGCGGAATTCCCGATCTTTCATATCTAGTAATAGATCGCCCTGTTTCCAAGGAAAGACTGGTTTTTGTTCTTCTTTTACATCGCTTGAGATGGGGATAATTGGTTTTATATAAAATAATTGATTATGCCACCACTGGCTGGAACAATCATTCCATTTATCTTGAATGTTATCCCAAAATTTTAAACCTTTAATACTTGGTTTATCTGTTTTCTGTTGTTCTTCCTTAGTTACTATAATATAACCTTCTGGAATCGGGCCGTATAGTTCTTTAACGGCGTCGGATGGGGATTCTTTGTCTTTCCAGTTTTTTCCTAAATTAGTCCACCAAGAGTCTACTCCATCAATAGACGGTGAAAAACCAATCGTTATTCCATTATAATCATTATAGGCTGTAACTATGGAACCATTTCGAGTTTTGTAGGTGTAACCGTTTTTAATTTTCATGCTCAGTCGCCGCGAGGCTCTCCTAATTTAAGGTTTGTGTCGAAGACTCTTTTATTATAACACGTAGTTTGGGTTTGTCAAGTCCACCCCTAATGGGTGGTCGTCAACTATAAGTTTTTCACTTTGGTGTATATACATATATACGGAATGCTCTTAACACCGAGGTTTTTATGAAAAAATGTACTAAGTGCTTGCTAGATAAAG
>Ga0315905_10000134_pt1 | contig 77605 bp, 59 predicted proteins | sample LakEriMetagenome_5_FD_203522 | JGI IMG/M metagenome (GOLD analysis project Ga0315905, IMG submission 203522) | Freshwater fungal communities from buoy surface, Lake Erie, Ohio, United States - Buoy 4 MA121 | ecosystem: Environmental > Aquatic > Freshwater > Lake | place: USA: Lake Erie, Ohio...
TCCCGATATCGTAACTGTATTTCCGGTTACAGTATACGAAACTCCTGCTGGTAAGCCCGATACAATAGCACCCGTAACTGTCCCTCCAAAATCATAGGTAATTGAAGCTATTGCACTGTTTATACATACCGTTTGATTTGCCGTAGCAGCAGATGAAGTTAGTACCAATGTCGCAAGTGGTTCAACAGTAATTGTACCAGTTAATGAAGGAGTACCACATGCACCACCCGAAGTAGTAACGGTATAAGTAAATGGTGAACCCGTCACTGTTGAAGGTGTTCCAGATATCGTAACTGTATTTCCTGTTACAGCATAGGTAACTCCAGTTGGTAAGCCCGATACGGTTGCATTGGTTGCTGAACCAGCAAAAGCATACGAAATTGGAGCAATCGTAGCATTCAAACATAAGGTTTGGTTAGCTGTCCCCGATGCTGACGTTAAATTTAGCGTAGTATTTGGATTAACGGTGATGGTTCCAGTCAGTATTGGTGCTCCGCAAGTTCCGCCACTTGTTGCTATTGAATAGGTATAGGGCGTAGCTGATGGTGTGGTAGGAGTACCAGAAATGGTAATTGTATTTCCTGAAATTGAAGCGGTTACACCCGTTGGTAATCCCGTAACAGTGGCTCCCGTTGCAGATCCTCCAAAAGTATAGTCAATATTTGTGATTGCTGTGTTTTCACATACTGCTTGACTGGTCAAATTGGCTGGAGAATTTAATACTAATGTTGCACCAACATTTACCGAAATTGTACCAGTTAATGACGGAGAACCACAATTACCTCCATTTGCAGTTACAGTATAATTAAATGGAGACCCAACATTTGTAGTTGGTGAACCAGAAATCGTTAGGGTATTGCCCACAGTATTAAAACTAACTCCAGCGGGTAAACCTGTAACCGTTACTCCAAGAGGCGCCCCTCCAAAAGTGTATACAATATTCGTAAGTGGTGAATTTATACAAAGGGTTTGATTGGTTGTTGCTGTTGGTGATGTCAATGTCAATGATGCAACTGGTTCAATAGTAAGCAATGCGGTTAAAGTTGGTGTTCCACAATTACCTCCAGAAGTTTGTACCGTAATTGTATAAGGAGAGCCAACAATTGAAGTAGGTGTTCCCGAAATCGTAATCGTATTACCAGAAATGGATGAAGTTATACCTGCTGGTAAACCACTTGCTGTAACACTTGTTGCAGAACCTCCAAAAGTATACGAAATAGGGGTTATCGGACTATTGACACAAAGGGTTTGATTATCGGTACCTATAGCAGATGATAAAACCAAGGTAGTTGTTGGATTAACCGTAATTGTTCCGGTTAATGAAGGAGTACCACAATTACCCCCCGTAGTAGTAATGGTATAATTGAAAGGGGAACCAATAGTAGTTGTGGGTGTTCCTGATATTGTCAATGTATTTCCAAATAAATTAAAAGTAACACCTGTAGGCAATCCGGTAACGGTAACACCTGTTGCAGAACCACCAATAGTATATATTATATTTGAAATTGCAGTATTATTACATACGGTTTGATTTGAAGTAGCTACAGCAGAGGTTAATACCAATGTAGCAGCGGGTTGAACCGTAATAACTCCCGACAATGAAGGAGCTCCACAATTTCCACCCGTAGTCGTAACGGTATAATTAAAAGGTGAACCGGTAGTCGTGGTAGGAGAGCCCGAAATCGTAACGGTATTCCCACTAATTGATGAAGTCACCCCAGCAGGTAAACCTGTAACAGTAACACCGGTAGCCGAGCCCGCAAAAGTATACGAAATTGCAGTTATCGGTGTATTTGTACAAATTGTTTGATTATCAGTTCCTGTTGCAGAAGCAAAAACAAGAGTTGTTGTTGGATTTACCGTGATTGTACCTGTTAACGAAACCGTACCACAATTACCACCGGTTGTGGTTACTGAATAATTAAAAGGTGAACCCACATTTGTTGCAGGAGTACCCGAAATAGTCAAAGTATTTCCAGTTGTTGATGCGGTTACCCCTGAAGGCAAACCTGTTACCGTAACTCCTGTTGCCGAACCTCCGAAATTGTATGTAATAGAATTTATGGCATTATTTTCACAAACCGTTTGTGATGTTGTAGCGGTTGGAGATGTTAAAACTAATGTTGTAATCGGTTCTACAAAAATGGTTCCCGTTGAAGTTGGTGAACCGCATGAACTTCCTACAACAGATAAAGTAAATGTTTGCGGTGAAGCGGTTATAGCAGTAGGTGTGCCCGAAATTGTAATAGTACCTGCTCCTATTGCAGCATTAACACCATTAGGCAAACCTGTAACTGTAGCTGTTGCCAGTGGATCATAGGTATAGGTAATAGGAGTAATTGCATTTCCTAAGCAAAATACCTGATTGGTTGTTGAAGGTAATGACGTTAATGATAATCCATTTGAGGAAGTAACATTTACAATTATTTCTTGATAAGGTCTACAAGTCGATAGTCCAGGGGTTGGATTGGCAATTGCATAAACATAATACGTCCCAGTAACGTTTGGAAATGAACCGGGACTTCCTAAAATACCTGGATCGTAACTAGCAACACTCGAGGCATTTGGCGTAGCATTCCCTAGAGGTGTACCCCCAATATACATATTTGAACCTACTTGAGGAGTCGTAAAGTAAACATAGGAAATAGAATTTGTACCTACAGCAGTAGTATTTACTGCCAAAGGGTTTACGTCGGCTCCCAAACATAAGGTTTGGGTTACAGATGGATTGGTAATGGTTGGACATAATGCACAATCAATCATCGAGATACTAAACGGCTGAATGCGAACACATCCCGAGAATATATTATACAAACTCATGTATATAATTTGACTTGTTCCAGAAGTCATCGTGAACGAACTCGGATTTGCAATATTATTGGATGCTAAATTTTGTGCATCGGATTGATTCGTATAATAATAAACTTCATACTCCCCCGACGCGATAAGTGGTCCCAATACGGGTATTTCATTTTGAGTTAAATCAAAAACATTATTAGGAAGACAATTGGTTATTGAAGGTGCCGGTTCGGTATCGTCAGGGTTAACAAATACAGTAATATTTTCAGTATAAATCCTTGGTCCACCACAAACATTATGTCGAACTTCAGCAGTATATGTAGTTGTGGTTGTTGGACAAACGGGAACAGAGGGAGTTGTACCTATAACCGTGGTACCTTGTAACCAACGAACCGTTGTTAATGAATTACCCGAGGGTGTAAATCGCCATGATTCATTATTAGCTACCCAAGCTCCTGTATTTCTCCCCGGAGGTGTAATCCCTTGTGTACCGTTAGCATTGTGTAATCCTAGAACGGCATTACCACTATTCCAGTTGGCACATACGGATCTACGTTTAACATGAACATCAATGATATTTGTCCCTTCATACAATACCAATTGACTCTCTTGTAAACCTTGAGCAGTTCCACAAGAAAACAGAGGCATACTTTTCACATTTACAATTAATTTACGACAGGGAGCAAGACCATCAACAATATAGTTAATGGAAACTGGCGGGGTTGAAGGCACAGATGGATCCGTATCCTGCATTGGAAAATAAATAGAATTTCTCCAAAGTGGATTCATAGCTGCACTCGGAATGGTTTGTGTAAAGGCCCAACCACTACCAGCACCCGAATTACATAAATTAGCAGGATTTACTTGAAACGTTAAAAGAGTGTTGGTTCCTACTTGAAATTGATTATAACACTGCCCATAAAAACTAAACGAAAAAGGCAAGTTAACAGGGTCTGAAAAACGGTCGTCCTGCGTACATAGTGCAGTCGCTAAATTTCCTAATGGATTAAGCGGGGCATAAGGAATTGAAGATACCGTGTAGGAGGTGGTGTCGTATGCGTTAATATAATTAGCATTAAGTACCGTACAACTCGTATCATTACAAAAGGTTTGATTATTGGTACTCAATGTAATATCATTGATACAACAATTCAAGTCAAAAGAAAATATCCCCGGAGCTGAACTCGCAACACAACCGGTTGCTGTATTTGTAATGGTAACCGAGTAATTTCCCGGAACGGTTGTTGTAAAACTTGCCACGTTACCCGGTGCCGGAACACCAACTGGAACTGTCCATGCATAGGAATAAGTACCGGGATACGTTGGTGTAGCAGTCATTGTTGCAGGCGTGTTATCCCCAGAACATTTCACTACATTATTTACCATTACTCCAGGAGGAGGATTTACAGTTATGGTATACGTCTTAACATCATTCGTACATCCATCTAATGAACCGGTAACGGTAATGGTTGTCGTTTGCGGAATTGTCGTACTGTTGTTGATTAAAAAAGAATTGATATTCCCCTGACCACTAGCACCAATTGCTATGTTTGGATTGGAATTGGTCCATGTAATTGACGTTCCTGGTTGATTGCTGGTAAATTGTTGTAAAGGTACTGTAACTCCATGGCAATAAACCTGATTGGAAGGAACAGTAATTGACAACGTATTTACAGTAATGGTTACCGATTGCGAAGCATTACAAGTTACGTTGGTTGAAAATGCAATATCATCGATAGCAAAATCATTTCCAGCTGTACTCAAGTTGTTATTGAATAATGCAATTACTGCACTAGTACTCACCCCTGAATTCCAGGTATAAGTTACTTGGGTCCAATTGCCACAAGTTGCTACTGCTGGTGCATTTACTAATCCTTGTGAGACACCGTTGATGAATGTTTGAACAATGGCAGGACTACTCGCTACTACACTTTGAATCCAATAGGAAAAGGTATAGGTTTGCCCTGGTTGAACAGGAATAGTTTGGGTCCAAAGACGATCATTTCCACCATTTAAATTAGAACCATCAAATAGCATCATGGAACCAGTACCTGTAGTATGATCTGGACAGGTTGAAAAGGTAGGAAACCATGTCGACGGATTGGAAACAATACCATACATTCCTTGAGCACCCGCAGCATTGGAAGCAACATAAGTGTAATCTGTATTAAATCCTAGATTACCTAATGAAAAATCACCATTATACACTAAATTTCGAGTAACGTTTGCCGAAGCTGTTACCGTGTAAGTCGTTGTAGTTGTAGGGGCTACAACAGGGGTAGCACTCGTTGGAGTTGTCAAAGAGGCATCTGCAGGTGTTGCAGTCCATGAATATGAAAGTCCGCCATTTGCAGATAAGGTAGCTGTACTGCCCGTACAAATTGTAGTGTTTGGCGAAACTGTCAATGGATTGGCAGCCGGAGCTAAAACTACGTTATTTTGAGATACCGTATTTCCGGCGGTATCGGTAACACTAACGGTATAAGTACCAACCGGAATGTTCGTAAATACGCCAGTTGTCGAATTTTGATTTACAGGTCCCGAAATCGTGTAATTGGTATAAGGAGCCGTTCCTCCTGAACCGTAAACAGTAATAGATCCTGTAGCTGGAGTAGCACAATACGGACTTACCGCAGAAAATAAAACCGCAAGTGGTTTGGGTGGTGGCAAAAGAGCTAAATCATCTATAGCGAAATCATTACCAACAAAACTTGTATTAAAATTTCGTAATTCAATATTGACACAAGCATTGGTTGGTGTAAATGTATAGGTGCGCTGCTCCCACCCTGCTGTTGTTAAAGGAGCTAATGTAGATGTAGGTGAAGTCAACACATTTGCATTGTTAAACACTACACGAATATCGGCCTGAGTAGCGGGTCCGGTAACATTGGTAGAAATAGAACGCACCCAATACCGAAAGGTATATGTTGCACCAACGGTTAACCCACAAATACCTCCTCCACTATTACCTGCCTTCCAAAAACTAGGATTTCCACCATCTGAACTTCCATCAAACAACATCATTTTACCTGTTCCCGAAGTATGATCGCCCGAAGTAATAAAATTGGTTGTATTGTAGGGTTGCGGATTTACGCCAAAACTATAGTCACCTGCAGCAGTTGTACCTGTTGGACTCGCTACAAAATTATATCCAGTTCCGTTTATGTTGAAACCAACTCCAACCCCTCCCGATTCAAAATCACCGTTAGCCAACAAGTTTTGAGCCTGTAAAGTAGTAGCAAACAACAGAATAAACAGCAGTTTTAGCGTAAAATTTTTCATTCACTTATAATTTTAAAGGGCTAAAAATAATTAAATTTAAAGTAACATTTTCTTAAAATGCGTAAAATTTATTTTTGAAAGAGTTTCTGCAGCTTCTTTATCTTTTATAATTATCTTTGAAGTTTGAAAATAGCGAAATAACTTTATTACGTATTCATGATTTCTGAGGACAATTTACATGACGAAATGGGCAATAATCATATTGCAACCAACGAAAATACACCCTTACGTGCCGATGCTTTTGAACTAACGGATGAGCAAAAAATTGAACGTATAAAAAAGGATGTAGAAAACATCTTATGCTCATTGGGAATGGACCTCGCTGATGACAGTTTAAAAGGCACGCCCAACCGTGTTGCCAAAATGTTTGTTAAAGAAATTTTTGGTGGTTTAAATCCCAACAAAAAACCAAGTTCCTCCACATTTGAAAATAAATACAAATACAACGAAATGTTGGTCGAAAAAAACATTACGGTTTATTCTACCTGCGAACACCACCTCCTCCCTATTGTGGGAAGGGCTCATGTTGCCTATATCTCCAAAGGAAATGTGGTTGGCCTCTCAAAAATGAACCGAATTGTGGATTATTTTGCAAAACGACCTCAAGTGCAAGAACGGTTAACAATTCAAATTGTACGTGAATTGCAAAATGTATTGCAAACAGAGGATGTTGCTTGTATTATCGATGCCAAACATCTTTGTGTAAACTCGAGAGGGATACGCGATATTGAAAGCAGTACGGTTACCGCAGAATTTGGCGGTAAATTCAAAAATGATTCGGTTCGCAATGAATTTTTAGAATATATAAAACTCGATACGCGTTTTTAATTTATGAATGCATTATATCAAAACCATACGATTACAATTTACAATTCCCTTTCGGGTGCAAAAGAAACCTTTCAATCCATTACTCCTGGAAAAATAGGCATGTATGTTTGTGGACCAACCGTTTACAGCAACGTTCATATGGGGAATTTACGCACCTTTATGAGTTTTGATATGATCTACCGATACCTCACCCATTTGGGTTACCACGTTCGTTATGTACGCAACATTACCGATGCAGGCCATTTAACCGATGATGGAAATATAGACAATGACCGGTTTGTAAAGCAATCCCGTTTGGAAAAATTGGAACCGATGGAAATTGTTCAAAAATATACGGTTGATTTTCATCGGGTTTTGGATATATTCAATTTTTTACCGCCAAGTATCGAACCTACCGCTACGGGACATATATTAGAACAAATTGAATTAACCCAAAAGCTAATCGATAAAGGCTTAGCTTATGTAAGCAACGGATCGGTTTATTTTGATGTATTAGAATATAATAACCGTGGACTTAATTATGGCGCGTTAAGCAATCGAAATGTAGAAGAATTATTGGCAAATACACGGGAACTTGACGGTCAGAATGAAAAGAAAAACCCGCAAGACTTTGCCTTGTGGAAAAATGCCTCACCCGCCCATATTATGCGTTGGAACTCTCCATGGGGTGAAGGATTTCCTGGCTGGCATCTCGAATGTACTGCTATGAGTACTAAATATTTGGGTGAAAACTTTGATATTCACGGTGGTGGCTTGGATCTTAAATTTCCACACCACGAATGTGAAGTTGCTCAGGGTAAAGGTTGCAATGATAAAAATCCCGTCAACTACTGGATGCATGCCAACATGCTTACGATGAACGGCTTACGAATGAGTAAATCGACTGGCAATTTTATCTTACCTATGGAATTAATAGAAGGTAAAAATGATTTTTTTGAAAAAGCATTCGAGCCTTCGGTTGTTCGTTTTTGTTTCCTCCAAGCACATTACCGCAGTGTATTAGACATTTCTAATGACGCTCTTATGGCTAGTGAAAAAGGATACCAACGAATGATGGAAGGATTAGCTATTGCAAGCCAACTTCAAGGATCTCCGCAATCAACATTGAATATTCAAAACTGGAAAAAACAATGTTATGACGCAATGAATGACGATTTTAACACCCCTATTCTCATTGCACTATTATTTGAAGGAATTCGTTATGCTAATTTGGTTAATGATAAGAAAGAGTCGTTAACTGCAGCGGATTGTGTCGAACTTTCAAACACATTGCAGACCTTTTTATATGAGGTATTAGGCTTAGAAAACACTAAACTAACGGCTGTAAATTCTGAAAAACTAAGTGGTGTTGTAGAAATGCTTATTGAAATGCGAAATTCGGCGCGCGCGAATAAAAATTGGGCGTTATCCGATGAAATCAGAGATCGTTTACAAGATTTAGGAATCCAATTAAAAGACGGAAAAGAAGGAACATCATATCTACTGTAATGCGATTTAAAAAAATAATTGCGGCACCACTACTTGGAATTATTCGCTTCTATCAAGTTGCTATTTCCCCTTTTACGCCTTCTACTTGTCGTTTTCACCCCACTTGTTCCTCCTACTTTATTGAGGCCGTAACCCTTCATGGTGTTTGGAAAGGAAGCTATTTAGGTTGTAAACGAATTTTTTCATGCCATCCTTGGGGAAAAAGTGGTTACGACCCAGTTCCTCCTAAGATTAAAAAAAAGTGCTAACGCAATTTTAATTTCGCCCCAAAAAATAAATGTCTATTTTTGAAATGAATAAATACCCCTATTATGATTTGGAATCCCGCTGAAGGTTTTCACCTTGGTCCTTTAAACATTAGAATTTATAGCTTAATGTTTGTGATTGCATTCGCACTCGGATGGTATATCATGAAAAAAATATTTGATCATGAAAAAGAGTCCATCGATAAATTGGACACTCTTTTTATTTGGACCGTTTTAGCAACTCTTTTGGGCGCGCGATTGGGGCACGTATTTTTTTATCAATGGGATTATTTTCGAAACCATCCCGCTGAAATTTTATTGCCTTTCCAGTTTGAGCCAGAATTTCAGTTTACTGGATTTGCAGGTTTAGCGAGTCATGGAGCGGCTTTTGCCATCATTATTACGATGTATTTTTACAGTAAAAAAGTGATCAATCGACCCCTGCTTTGGGTTTTGGATCGAGTTGTAATTCCTGTTGCTTGTGGGGCCATTTTTGTACGTATTGGAAATTTCTTTAATTCCGAAATTGTAGGCAAAATAACTACTGCAGATAGTCCCTTTGCCATGCGGTTCATTCGAGACGCTTATCCCGCACAAGTAATTATTGAAAAAACAGGTATTACTAATCCTGATATGGCCTATGATGCATTGGTTAATAATCCTCAATTTTCTAGCCTTTTAGCTGCTGTACCTTACCGTTATCCCGCACAACTTTATGAGGCATTTTGTTATGTTTTTGTATTCTTTATCCTGCTCTATTTATATTGGAAAACCAATGTATCTGAAAAACATGGATTACTTTTTGGGGTTTTCCTCATACTTTTATGGAGTGTTCGTTTTGTAGTTGAATTCATTAAAGAAGAACAAGGGGGTATTGAAGAATTTTTCGGTCAGTTTTCAACCGGTCAATGGTTGAGTATTCCTTTCATTTTGGTCGGACTCTATTACCTTTTTATGGCCGAAAAGCCTTTACCTGAAGATATTGATGTTTAATTGAATATCGTTTAACTTGAAAGCCTCCCTCCTATGGAGGTTTTTTTATACCTACGCTTTACAAAAACTCATGAGTCAACTTCACGTAGCAAAAGCTAATATTTCATTTAAAATCTAGTTCCTCTAGCCTATAAGACTAGTAGTGCACATTCAATCAAAATGAACATTGTTTAGAATAAATAAAAAAATCTATACTAAACCAATCCCCATAAAAAAAGCCGTTCAACAGGGAACGGCTTATTGTTTTTTGTATCTAAATTATTGTTGATCCGTAAAGTGACGTTTTTCGATTTCATCAATATCACTTTGTTTCATCGTATCTACCAATACAGGAGTTGCAATAAATAATGATGAGTAGGTACCGATGATGATACCAATTAACATTGCAAAAATGAACCCTCGAATTGACTCTCCACCAAAAATAAACATAATTAATAATACCATGATCATCGTTAACGAAGTATTCAAGGTACGCGATAAAGTAGTATTAATAGAAGCATTTACAACATCTTTAAAGTGACCTTTGCGATTACCTGCAAGGAATTCACGTATACGGTCAAATACAATTACGGTATCATTCATAGAATAACCAATCACGGTCAAAATAGCTGCGATAAAATGCTGATCCATTTCCATATGGAAAGGCGCATACTTATAACCTAATGAATAAACACCCAATACAAAGATCACATCGTGAAATACCGCTGCTAAAGCACCCAATGAGTATTGCCATTTACGGAACGAAATAATCAAATACAGTCCAACAATCAACATTGCACCAATAACAGCCCAAAAGGAATTGGTTTTGATGTCGGCTGATATCGCTGCCCCCACTTTGGAAGCTTGCAATACCCCAACTTTTTTACCATCGTAGGTATTGATAAATTGATCATAGGTCGTTCCTGGATAATACTTGCCTAAAACCTTGAATAGTTTTTCATTTACTTCTCTATCCGTATCGGTTGACTCTTCTTTAATTTTATACTTGGTCGTGATTTTCAATTGATCCTCATCACCAAATACCTTTGCTTCAACGGTAGTACCAAATTCTTTAGTTAACTCCTCAGCAACAATTGATGCCTCTACAGGTTTTTCAAATTTTACTTGGAAAGTACGACCTCCAACAAAATCTACACCTTCATCCAAACCATTAAAATAGAACGACACACAGCTTACAATTACAACTAAAGTAGAGAAGATATACGAGTACTTTTTGATTCCAATAAAGTCGAAGTTAAAGCCTGTAAACCAGTTCTTAGTTAAATTGGTTGTAAACGCTAATTTTTTATTTGCATCGACATCTTTATCGATAAAAATACGTGCAATGAATATAGAAGTAAATAGCGATGTGAAAATACCAATCAATAAGGTAGTCGCAAAACCTTGAATGGGTCCGGTACCAAAAATAAATAAGATCGCTCCCGTTAATACGTGCGTAACGTTTGCATCAATGATTGAACGCATCGCTCCTTTCCATCCATAGGATGTTTTTACGGCATCTGCCAGCGACTTTCCATCACGTAATTCTTCTTTTGCACGCTCATAAATAATAATGTTCGCGTCTACTGCTGTTCCTAAAGTTAATACAATACCAGCAATACCAGGTAAGGTTAAAACAGCTCCTAAACTAGCTAAAATACCAAATAAGAATAATAAGTTTACAAATAAAGCAATGTTTGCATACAAACCTGCTCTACCATAATAGAACATCATCCATAAACATACCAATACCAAACCAACGATAGAAGAAGTAGTACCTGCATCAATTGCTTTTTGACCTAAGGACGGACCTACCACTTCTGACTGAACAATTTCTGCTGCAGCTGGCAATTTACCTGCACGCAATACATTGGCTAAGTCTTTGGTTTCGGCTACATCAAAATTACCCGATATTTCTGAACGACCGCCTGCAATTGGACCCGAAGAAACACCCGGAGCAGAATACACTACATTATCTAATACTATCGCGATGAATCCTTTATCGGTATATGCTTTACCAGTTAATTCTTCCCAAGTTTTAGCTCCTTGACCGTTCATTTGCATCGAAACCGCTGGCTTACCCAATTGGTCAAAAGTATCTCTTGCGTCAATAATCACACCACCACTCAAAGGAGCTACATTGTCTTTGTTTCCTTTTAAAGCATACAACTCAAAAGTTTGCGACTCTTGCTTTGTTTTTGCATCTACAGCTACATTCGCTTTACTCCAAACAAATTTTGCAAAACGTTTATCGGCTGGTAATAAATTACGAATTTCAGCACGGCGAAGGTATTCACCCACTTTAGCAGTATCTTTTGATGCTACGGTACCTAATACTGGTCCGCCGCCAATGGTTAACTTGCTTTTTAATGGACCTAAATCTGAAGTGTTTTTAGCAACCGAATCTTTCGACTTGTTACCCAACATTGCTTTAATCGAATCGTTTACACCTATTTTTTCAACAGGTTCCGCAACAACCTCAGACGTTTTCAACGCTTGATTGGCTGTTTCCAAGAAAATACTCATTTCATCAGCGCGGTAGGTTTCCCAAAACTCCAATTGTGCAGTAGATTGTAACAATTTTTTGATACGATCGACATCTTTAGCACCTGGTAATTCAACCAAAATACGTCCGGTCTGTCCTAATTTTGCAATATTCGGTTGGGTTACCCCAAATTTATCAATACGCTTACGCAATACACCAAACGCAGAATCAACTGATTCATCCACTTTACGACGGATCACCTTTTTTACTTGGTCATCGGTCATCTTGAAGTTAATTTCGTCGGATAAGTTCTTATTGGCAAAAACATCTGGGGAGGCTAATTTTGTACTTGTCCCTGCAGCTGCCTCGTCAAAAGCACGAAAGAAAGCATCCAAATACGATTCATTCCCTTTTTGAATTTTTGCAGCATTATCCAAAGCTTTGTTGAAAACAGCATTTTTAGAATCACTAGACAACCCTTTTAATACGTCTTTCACTGAAATTTGAAGAATCACGTTGATCCCCCCTTCTAAGTCCAAACCTTTGTTGATTTGCTTATTGCTTACATCTTCATAGTTGTAGTCGGCAAAACCAAGACTAAAAACTTCAACTTTTTTCAAAGAATCCAGGTATTGTACTTCCAATTCATTTAATTCTGGAAGTGGCTGACCAGGAGCAGCTTTTTTCTTGATTTCAGCCAATTTTTGCTCGGCAAATGCCTTGGCGTCTTTCTTAATCCCATTCGCTACAAAAGTGAATGAAAGCTGGTAAATACTTACCAAAGCAAATAAAATTGCAAAAAACTTAACGAGTCCCTTATTCTGCATTACTACTAAAAATTAATTAATTTTTGTTCTCTCTTCACCAAAAACAACCGCCGTAGTCTAACGAGTTGATTTTCAGAAAAAACCAACACACTATCCTTTGGACAGAATTTTTGAAACGTGCAAATATAAAATTAACCGAATGATTAACAAATTATTTAGCCACTTATTATTAAAAAAAAGACCGCAAAAAAGCGGTCTTTCATAATTTTATTTCAAAGGAATTATCCTAAAATCGTCTTTAAATCGCCATTCATCGCACGAACTGCATCCGCACTTTTCGCGAACAAGGCTTTTTCAGCGTCGTTTAAATGAATATCAACTATTTGCTCAATTCCATTTTTACCAATGATACAAGGCACACCCATACAAATGTCGTCTTGCCCGTATTCGCCTTCTAAAAGTACCGAACAAGGAATCATTTTCTTTTGGTCGTTTAAAATGGCATCCACCAAATAGGCTACCGAAGCGCCCGGCGCATACCAAGCAGAAGTTCCTAGCAATCCGGTTAAGGTAGCACCACCAACCATTGTATCCGCAGCTACTTTGGACAACGCATCTTCTGCTAAGAATTGGGAAACTGGAAGCCCATTGTAGGAAGCCAATCGCGTCAATGGAATCATCGTCGTATCGCCGTGACCGCCAATCACCATTCCTTGAATATCATTCGCCGGTTTGTCCATGGCTTGTGATAAATAATATTTAAAACGTGAACTATCCAACGCGCCACCCATACCAATGATGCGGTTTTTAGGTAAACCCGTTGCCTTCAACGTTAAATAGGTCATCGTATCCATCGGATTCGAAACCACAACGATAATTGCATTGGGAGAATGGGCCAATAAATTTTCAGCCACACCTTTCACAATGCTGGCATTAATACCAATCAATTCCTCACGCGTCATCCCTGGTTTTCTCGGAATTCCCGAAGTAATCACCACTACATCACTGCCTGCCGTTTTGGTATAATCATTCGTACTTCCTACTACTTTGGTATTGAAACCTAAAGTGGTTTGGGTCTGCATAATATCCATTGCCTTTCCTTCGGCAAAGCCTTCTTTAATGTCTACCACTACAATTTCACTGGCAATTCTTCGGTGAGCAATCGCGTCCACGCATGTAGCGCCTACGTTTCCTGCTCCTACTATCGTAACTTTCATTGTTTAATGTAATTAATAAGTTTGTACTTTTTTATTTATTATTTGAAGCTATTCCCGTTGTACGTTTCAATCTTTTTTGTTTTACGCTAACCGGATAAAACAAAAAAGGATTTCCACTCCCACCGGGGCTAGGACATCCTTTTTCAATTTTCGTTAGGCATCAATTTTAGCGTATACTGCATTTTTCTCGATGAAGTCGCGGCGCGGTGGCACCTCATCACCCATCAACATCGAGAAGATGCGATCGGCTTCGGTGAGGTTATCAATCGTCACCTGACGCAAGGTACGTACATTAGGATCCATCGTAGTTTCCCACAACTGCTCTGCATTCATTTCTCCCAAACCTTTATAACGCTGTACACTAGTACCACCGCCCATTTGTTGCGAGATCAAATCGCGTTGGTCGTCGTTCCAAGCATATTCTTTTTTTGTTCCTTTTTTCACCATATACAACGGTGGTGAAGCAATATATACGTGACCCGCCTCAATCAACTCACGCATGAATCGGAAGAAGAACGTTAAAATCAACGTCGAGATATGACTACCGTCTACGTCGGCATCGGTCATGATAATTACTTTGTGGTAACGCAATTTTTCCAAGTTCAATGCTTTACTATCTTCTTCGGTACCAATCGTGATTCCCAAAGCGGTAAAGATGTTGCGAATCTCTTCGTTTTCAAAAACTTTATGGTGCATCGCTTTTTCCACATTCAAAATCTTACCGCGTAACGGTAAAATCGCTTGGAAATTACGGTCACGACCTTGTTTGGCCGTTCCACCCGCCGAATCACCCTCTACCAAGTAAATCTCACATTTTGCTGGATCTTGTTCCGAACAGTCGGATAGTTTCCCCGGTAATCCGCCACCGCCTAAAACGGTTTTGCGTTGCACCATCTCACGGGCTTTTTTTGCCGCATGACGCGCTTGTGCTGCTAAGATTACTTTTTGTACAATCGTACGGGCATCATTCGGATTTTCTTCCAAATAATTCTCTAACATTTCCGAAACCGCTTGCGATACGGGAGATACTACTTCACGGTTACCTAATTTAGTCTTGGTTTGACCCTCAAATTGAGGCTCAGCAACTTTAACCGAAATAATGGCGGTCAATCCTTCACGGAAGTCATCTCCTGAAATCTCAAATTTCAATTTGTCCAACATCCCCGAAGCATCGGCATATTTTTTCAACGTACGCGTTAATCCCATACGGAATCCTTGCAGGTGTGTTCCACCCTCGTGCGTATTGATATTATTGACATATGAAAAGATATTCTCCGAGTAGCTATCGTTATACACCAAGGCTACCTCAACTGGAATCTCACCTTTATCGTTTTCCATGTTGATGACACTTGCAATAATCGGCATACGATTGCCATCCAAGAATTTAACAAACTCTTTCAACCCTTCTTTCGAATGGAAGGTTTCGGCTACAGGGTTGCCCTTATCATCGGTATGACGCATATCGGTCAGGGTAATCGAAATCCCTTTGTTCAAAAACGACAACTCACGCATACGCGCCGCCAATGTATCATACGAATACTCTAACGTCTGGGTAAAAATCGTTCCGTCGGGCTTAAAGGATACCGTAGTTCCGCGTTTGTCCGTAGTACCGATTTGTTTTACCGGATACATTGCCTTTCCGCGTTCGTATTCTTGTTCCCATACTTTTCCATCACGGTAAACCGTAGCGCGCAAATGATCCGAAAGAGCATTTACACAAGAAACCCCAACGCCATGAAGACCTCCGGAAACTTTATAAGAATCTTTGTCAAACTTACCTCCGGCTCCAATTTTGGTCATTACTACCTCAAGTGCAGAAACGCCCTCTTTTTTATGAAGATCAACCGGAATACCACGACCATTGTCTTCAACAGTGATCGAATTATCAGTATTTATGGTTACGCGAATCGTGTCACAGTGACCTGCCAACGCCTCATCAATGGAATTATCAACAACTTCATAAACCAAATGGTGTAAACCACGCACTCCGGTATCTCCAATATACATGGACGGACGCATCCGAACGTGCTCCATTCCCTCTAACGCCTGAATACTATCGGCGGAATACGCGTTCTTTTTAACTTCTTCGCTCATAAAAAAATCTCGAATTTTGTAGATAACGCAAATATAAAAAATCAAAGGCGATTTTAAAGAGATTTAAAGCGTTTTATAGATGAAGTTATCAACATTTATATTTAATATCCAATTTTCGTTTTAAACTTAAAATAAAGACTAAAAAAAGGCTATTTTTAATCCTATTACTAAACCTTTGATTTTAAAGTATCTAATTTAAGAATCAAAAATTCACAGCTAAAAACCGTATCACTCATACCATTCAAGTCTTTTAATTTAAGGATAAAATAGTAAAAAAAAGGACCAACCTTACCTCTATTTTAAAATTAAATTAGATGATTTATTTTGTATTGAGTTCCATTTACTACCACTTCAAAATTCACCTCTTTTCCCATAAGCGCACTTCCTAAGGGCGCATTGGGTGAAACCGCAATAATTGTTTTATCTTCTAAAGTGATTTTTGGTAAAGCAGCTGCAATAAATAACCAAAGCTCATTTACTTGTACCAAAGCTCCCAAGGCAACTTTGGTCAGCTTCTGCGAGGTATCTATACGATCAATTAGTGCTTTTTGGTCTAGTACTTCTTGCAACTTTGCATTGAGTTTTTCTTGTTCCAAATGCATCATAGCCAATGTGGTTTCATGTTTGTCACCAGCTGAACCTTTGGCATCGGTTTGTGCACCTACCGTAAGTTGCTCCAGCATATCCTTTAATACATCGATACGATCTTGCAAGAGTTGTTGGTAACGTTTTTTAATTTCGTTTTTGCTGTTCATATAAAAAAACCTGTACGCTTGAGCCTACAGGTTGGTAAATATAGCATGCTTTTAATTAGAAATCAAACTTAAAATTGGCACCCAAAAGGAACTGTATTCCTTGCACTGGGTAATTCATCCATCGTTGGTAATTTTGATTAAGCAAGTTGTTTCCTCTAAGGAAAAAAGTCAAGCGTTCATTGTGTTTATAGCCAACATGCGCATTGAGATCCAAATAACTTTTTAACGTCACTGTTTCTGGTGTATAGGGAATAACAGGTAGGGCTGTTGAATTATAATTATAATACAAATCCTTTCGTTCGCCTACAAAAAATAATGAAGCCCCCATATCCCATTTTGGAGTAAATACTACAGCTAAAGTTGAAGCCAATTGTAGTGTGGGTAAATTCCAAGGTTCCTGCTGTTGTGAACAGTTATAATTATTAAACGTTGCATTCACTCCCAATTGAACATTTTTGGAGAAATCGGCTTTTAATTCGCCATAAACACTCAAAGTATTCACCTTATCATAAACCACTCCAAAGGAATTGGCCAAAACATAATCATTTGTATTGGTATTAGCAGTATCAAAAGGATTCGCTTTAAATAAAGCTTTATTGGCTTCAGCCAAATAGGATGCGCGAACATTATACCCAATCGCATTGGCTAATTTGCCTTTTAATCCAAAATAAATATCAAATTTCTGATCCGTTGGCGCAACGATTAATGTAGGCGAAACAAAGAAATTTTCTTGAACAAAATCGCGATACGTATTTTGCTTCAAATTTCCCTCAGCTCCAGCATAGGCCACCATGATATCACCTACTACTTTATAACTTGCGGTAATTTTGGGATATACAAAGAATTTGCTTTCGCCACCTTGCGTCGCTGAACTGTAAAAGAAAGCGGCTCCTAAATTTACTGTAAAATCATCGCGTCGAATTTGAATCGAAGGTTGTGCTCCAGTATTAAAATACCCATAATTTAGCGCACCTAAATTAAAATAATCGGTTGCAAAAGAACCACCAACATAATCCAATTCCATAGCCAATTTAACTTTTTCCTCCATAAGGTTGAATTCAAACGAAGGTTTAGCTAAAAATCGATTTTCAGCAGACGAAAACTGATCTGAAAAATGAGTAAATCGCAATTGGGCTTCTTTAAAAAAACTTTCATTTACAGCGATTCGCCCTCCCGCATAAATCGTTTGGTAGATTTGTTTTGTTTTTAAATCTGATAAAAACAAATCCTGATCTACTGGAGATAAACCCGAATATATATCGGTATCCAAACCATACCAATTGTAGGCCTGGCGCTGGTACCCTAAGTCGGTATTCCAACCGATTTTATTTGATTTACTTCCATAGGTTAAATCAAGACCTGTATTGGAAAAATCATCTTCTAAGCGCACATTTTTAATTCCACCTTGGGAAGAAAAATGATTAAGCGCAGCTCCAAAATAATCGCTATTAGCAAACGTGTGGGTTACGAATAATGCCCCATTAATATTTCCATAATTACCTGCGGCCAAAGTGGCATAATTGGAAAACAATCGGGGTTTTTGCTCTTGTTCTACACCTGCAGCTTTACCCTTTGCAGGGGTAAATGTTGAGGCAACCGGAAACGAAAAAATCGTGTATTGAATGGGTTCACGTTTAGTGGTTTCATCATCATCCGTTGAAGGCGTTTCCTTTACTTTAAAAGCATCAGAAATCGTCGGTGTGTAGGGTTTAACTACATTCACCACTTCCGAACCAATGGTTTCATCTTGTTTTTGAGCCGTACTATTTTGACATCCTAAACCAATGGCAAAAGTCAAAACTATATATAGATTTCTTTTTTTCATAGCTCGCTTATTTACTGTTATTTTCAATTGAAGAATTTGTTTTTGCTTCTTCATTCTTTATTCGTTCTAGTTCGACTTTGGCTTCATCTACTACCTCTTGGTATTCAGAAAAATTATCGATAACACTACTCAAAATTGCTGTAGCCTGGAAACTATCTTTTAATCCATAATAATTTTTAGCCATCACCACTAAGCCTTTCGCCCCAAAGTATTTATAACCCGAAAAATCTTTAGCCAATTTTTGCACTACTTTGTTTGACTCAGCAAACTTAGCCTCCTTGTTTTTAAAATAGGCATCATAATAAAGTGCCTCTGCAGCTAGTTCCCCTTTTGCAATTTGCAACAAATTGGCATAGGCAATTCGTGCTTTGGCTTCATCATTGGCTTTAATTGCCGATCGAGCAATAATAATTTGCGCGTCGCTCTTAATTTTATTATCGGTTTTGGGATTGAGCAAAACCTTTTCGGCATAAACTACAGCATTAGCATACGCCTGTGTCTCATAAAAAGCGCGCATTAAATTGGCTTGAGCAAAGGTTTTATTCTGCGGAAAATCAGCTTCCGACTCTAAGCGTTCCAATACTGAAGTTGCTCGGGTATATTCGTTTTTCTTTAAGAAAATTTCACACAACCGCGCCAATGATTGTTCTGTAAATTCATTCTTTGGTTGCGCAATAACATATTCATATTTTGGTACTGCATTTTGTTCCAAAGCATCGGCATAATAGGACTGAGCTAAATAGAAGTTAGCTTTTAATGCGTGTATTCCATTAGGGAATTTAGCTATATAGCCATTTAAAGAAGAAATCGCCAATTTTATATTGTTTTGCAAATATTGTTTTTCGGCAGCTTCATAGGTATCATCGTCCAATTCTTTATCAGAAACCTCAACAAAATTGAGTGTTCGAACCCAAGTAGCATATTCATCTACACGCCCATTATCGACATAAATAAGACGTGCAGTAGCAACAGCTTCTAGGGCCTCAGGTGTTGCCGGATAATCGGCTACTACTTTCTTAAACTTGACCAGAGCTAGGTCGTCTTTGTTTCCATTGTAATAAACCAAACCTTGACGTAAAACCGCTTTAGCCGCATAGGTGCCTGAAGGAAACTCTTTCAACAAATCATCATACGTTTTTATAGCCAAATCGGTTTTGCTTTCGGCCACATAGGTATTGGCCAACTCAAACAATGCGTCATCACGGTATTGCGATGTTTTAAAAATTTGTAGAAATTTGACAAAGTCTTCAATTTTACGTTCGTTTTTAGCGACGAACCCATAACTAATTGCCTTTTGAAAAGCTGCATAATCGGCATCCACCCCTTTCATATCAATTGCTTTATTATAAGCATCCATTGCAGGCCAATATTTAGAAGTAACAAATCTACAATCTCCTAACCGCAAATAGGAATCATTCAAACGAATACGTTCATCTTTTACCGCATCAATCTGTTTTTGAAAATAATTCCCCGCTTGATCGTATTCTTTTTGTTTAAAGTAACAATACGCAATATTGTAATTAATGTTTTTGAATTCCACTGTTGCTTTAGCCGCTTCCATCGATTCAAATTGTTTGAAACTCAATAAAGCCTCTTGGAAATTATCAAAAATAAATTCGGTTTCCCCTTTCCAAAAAAGCGCACGAGCGGTAAACTTTTGCTCTTTGGGTTCGCGTAAAGACGCTTTAAATAATACTTGTGCTTCTTGATAATCGCCATCTGTAAACAATTCCAATCCACGATAAAAAGCTACTTTTTGATAGGCCACTCGGTTTTCGGGCGATTTATTCATTTCTAACAAATACAAGGCTTCTTTGTAATTTTTAGACGTAATATAGGAACTGATTAACAGCCCTTCAATTTCTTTTTTATTGGGAGAACTCGGATATTTTTTTAAAAACGCAGCAAGAATATCCGGTACGCTTTGAAATGAGTTCCCAATATCGTAACTCAATTTAGCATAATTTAACGCAGCATCTTCCTGAATCTTTACATCAAAATCCATCTCGGCTGCACTTTTAAATGCATTTAATGCTTGCGGCTTACGCTCGGTATTCATGTAGCTTTCACCTAAATGATAATAGGCATTTTGTGCCACATGATCATTGCCATCAATAATTTTATTGAATTGTAAAATGGCATTTTCAAAATCTTTTTGTTGGTAATACGTATAACCCAATTGATAATAATCTGTATTACTCCATTTCCCTTTTTTACCGCGGTATTCTTTTAAATAAGACAGCGCCTCCGCATAATTCTTTTGGTTAAAATAACTTTCTCCAATGATTTTATTCAACTCCGACTTTTCAGAAGCAGAGGATTTGGCCATTGCCGTTTTTCCCTGCTCTATTGCTTTGTCAAAATTACCTTGACGAAAGCTCATATCCGCCTGAAAATAAGACAGTTTCTCTTTATACTTTTCATCACCTGCCACTTGATCGAAGTATTTTGAAGCATCTTTAAAATTATCATTATCATAAGCCATTACCCCCAAATAGTAACGTGCTTGTGAACCGTATTTTTTTGAATTCGCTACTTTATTAAAATAGGTACTGGCTTCTTTTGCTTTTTTTGCATTAAAATTGGCATATCCTTTTTGAAAATTAAACTGATCGATTTCTTCATAGGTTAAAGCACTTTCATCAACTTTTTCAAAATATTCCAACGCACGCGAATAATCGCCTTGGTCAAAGTAATACTGAGCAACTTCAGTATATAGTTGATTCAACTTGGTACTCGTGGGATAATTAGCTATAAAATCCTGTGCCAAATTAGCTGCATTGCCTTGATTCAAATGAAGAGCACTACTTGCGCTATAAAATGCACAATCTGCACGCAGTTCAAGATCTTTTGTTTGCTTACTAATTTGATCAAATAATAGTTGAGCAGCCAAAAATTGACGGTCGTTATACAACGCCTCCGCACGATCAAATTCACTGAATTGGTGCGTATACACCGATGATTGCTGCGCAGTTGTCACCGATGTGATTACCAGGCTATTAAGCAATAAATACAACTTTAAATTTCGCATGTTTATCCAATTTTGGTACGTATCAAAAATAAAGGTCTCCCTTAAATAACGGGAGGTTGTAGTGTTTTATTATAAACATTTTTCTTAACAAAAGTGAGGAAGATTGATTCTTAAATTTTAAAGATTGTGATTTAGTAATTTGCTAAGGTTACAAATAATTATCCCAATCCTGTTAGCTGTCATTCTAAAATTTATTTTGAAAACCTACGTTATCTTAGTACATTTACCCCACTAACAAAAAATTGTATGTCACAACCCGTCGTATCATTGCAAAATGCAACCATTTATCAAGAGAACCGCGTGATTCTTTCGCAAGTTAATTTAGAAGTGTTACCCGGTGATTTCATATATATTATCGGGAAAAGTGGAACCGGGAAAAGCAGTTTGATGAAAACACTTTATGGTGATTTACCGCTAACAGAGGGAATGGGACATGTGGTCGATTTTGATTTACCTTCGTTAAAAGAAAAAGAAATTCCATTTTTACGACGTAAACTAGGGGTAGTTTTTCAAGATTTTAAATTGCTTCCCGATCGCTCTGTCAATGAAAATATGCTTTTTGTTCTACAAGCAACGGGATGGACCGATAAAAAGGAAATGCAAGACAAGATAGATGAAGTGCTTGATCATGTAGCCATGAAAGGGTTTGCTTCAAAAATGCCTCACCAGTTATCAGGTGGTGAACAACAACGTATTGCAATAGCGCGTGCTTTATTAAACAATCCAGAAATTATTTTAGCCGATGAACCCACAGGCAATCTAGACCCACAAACCAGTGCTGAAGTATTGGAATTGTTGAAAAATATTAATGGTAATGGTAAAACAATTATCATGGCAACCCATGATTATGCCTTATTATTAAAATACCCCTCTAAAACGCTGAAATGTGAAGACGGAGCCCTTTTTGAAGTGGTTCAGAAAACCGTGTAACTGTTGGCACAAAAAGTCTTAGTCATATCGGGTGTAAGCATGAAAGATGGTGGAATTCGTTCGGTTCTCACCGATGCGCTTACTGCCCTTGATCGGTATGCTTCTCAATCCAACCTGAAAGTATACGCTTTAGTTCCCAATGCTTCCGATTATCATTACCCGCATATTGAATGTATTGGATTTCCCAATGCTAAAAAAAAATGGTGGAATCGGATATACCTTGAATATTTCGGATTCAAAAAGCTATCGCTAGAATTGAAAGCCGACTACTGGTTATCACTTCATGACACTACACCAAATGTGGTTTGTAAAAATCAATTTATGTACGCACATAATCCAACTGTATTTTACCACCCGCGTTTAACCGATTGGATGTTCAATTATAAAATTGGAATCTTTAGTTTTTTCTATCATTGGGTATACCGATGGAATATACATAAAAATACCGCCGTATTTGTGCAACAACAACAACTTTATCATTATTTCAAAAATTTGGATGTACAGCAAGTTTTTTGTTGTCCATTGCATGAAATATCAATTCCTGTTGCGATTCCCCAATTACCCAAATCACCACTCAAAACATTATTTTACCCCTTGGTTCCACGGAGTTTTAAAAATGTGGAAGTCATTGCCGAAGCATTACAATTATTAACTCCTGAAGAAAATAGTCAATTGGAAATTCATCTTACTTTTGACCCTAAGGACAGTGGATATGCCAGCTATATTGCTAAAAAATACCCTTTAAACAACTTAAAATTCTTAGGAAAATTGACGCGTGAAATGGTTTTTGCGCAGTATCAAATTTCGGATGGTTTACTCTTCCCTTCTAAACTAGAAACTTGGGGACTACCGATTAGTGAAGCCAAGGCAATGCAAAAGCCTATATGGGCTGCCGATTTACCCTATGCCAAAGAAACGGTAGGCGATTACCAAGAAGTCGTTTTTTTTGATCCTGAAAATCCGATCGCTTTGGCTGAGTTATTTCGTAAATGGTTAAACAACTCCCCCATCTATTCGGGTAACAAAGCACCCGAACGTAACTTTCCTGTATTGGAAAATTGGAATGCTATTTTTGATTATATACGAACTACCGATGCCAAAATTTAGTATTATCATCCCCTTATATAATAAGGCTACCTTTGTTGAAGAAACCCTACAAAGTATTCTTTCACAAACTGAAAAGGACTATGAAGTGATTATCGTTAACGATGCATCTACCGACAACAGCGTTGAAAGGGTTCAACAGCTGCAAATCACAAGCCTTAAATGGGTCGAACACACTACGAATCGAGGGTTGGCAGCTGCGCGTAATTCGGGTATTCAAGTGGCATCGGGAGAATACATTACTTTTTTGGATGCTGATGATGTCTGGGAACCTAATTTTTTAAAACAAATTAGCCGACTACAGTCCGATTTCCCAGAGGCAAAAATATTTGCGACAAATTATTGGGAATGGTTTGGAAAAAAATTGGTTACCCCGCACAATTCAGGGCGCAATTGGGATCCGCAATTTCGTGGGATAGTTTCTTTTTTTGACAATAATATTGGGCAAGGACTTTACAATCATGGAAGTGTTTGCTTTCATCGGTCTGTTTTTAATTCGGCAGGAAATTATAATGAAGACTTGGATTTTTCAGAAGATATCGATTTTAATATTCGGGCGAATTATCTGTTCCAACTTGCATTTTACAATCAACCGTGTATGCGGTATCGTATGGCAGTAACCGGACAAATGACCTCAGAGAAGTTAATAAAACAAAGGGTTCCCGACTTCAAATCGTATCGCGAATGGGAACTAAAATCAAGTGCATTTAAAAAATACCTTGATTTTGAGCGCTATGTTTTGGCTAAAAAATTAAAACTATCCGGGCGAATCACTGAAGCCAATAAACTCCTAAATGATGTCGAAATTTCGCATTTAAATCAAAAACAACGCGTTTTAGTTCAAGCACCTGCATGGCTGCTTGTCACAATTGGTATCCTAAAAAACATCGGAATTCGAATAGGAATTAAAGTAAGTTCGTATTAAAGCGTTTTAATGTAGGATAGATAATCCTTATATAGTCGAATATAATCCGACTCATCATATTCAGCTGATGCTAATACGAGACAAACTGCTCCTGAAGTGAAGTTTTCAAGTTCACTCCAAATATTATTTTTAATTAACAAACCAGTATCTGGGCGATTCAAAGTTACTTTTTGAATGGACTTCCCATCTTTTAAAACCACATCAAAGCTTCCCGATAATGGAATTAAAAACTGCCATAAATTTTTATGTGCATGCCCACCTCTTCGTGCGCCTGCAGGAACATCAAACAAGTAAAACACACGTTTGATCGGAAACGGAATGGTATCGTTTTCAACTACTCCTAAATTACCGCGTTTATTTTTAATTTTAGGTAAGCTAATTAGTTCAACATTCATCATGTATAGATTTGATCAAAGCATCCCATGATTTTCCAATACTATTCAAATCCAACGATTGAACAGAAGTTTTGGCATAGGTTTTACAGTGTAAATATAAGCTTTTGTCTGAAATCATGCGTTGCATGGCAAAAATGAATTCTTGAGGTTGCTGATTGGAAACAAGCAGTCCATTGGTTTCATGCTGTATGATTTCTGAAGGACCAGTTAAACAATCGTAAGCCACAACCGGTGTTCCACACGCTAATGATTCAATTAATACCGTTGGAAAGCCTTCAAACTTACTTGTTAAAGCAGTAAATAAAGCCTGTTCGTAATAGGGAAATGGATTTTCAATAGCTCCCATTAAATACACTTGATTTTGAAGCTGTAACTGATGAATATGTTGTTCCAATTTCACCCGTAAAGGACCATCCCCTATGATTCGCAACTCGATTCCCTGTTTTGGTAAGTTGGACTGGGCATAACATTCGATTAATTGGTCCAATTGTTTAACTCCATCACGTAAACTGCCAACTGCCAAAATATAGGGACTGGTTATGTGTATTTTTTCTTTAATCAATAGCGAAATTTGATGATTATCGATGGGATTGTAGATGCATTTTAAATGAGGTAACACACGTTCAGATTGAATTTTTTCAAAAATCCCTTTTGAAACCACCACAACAGCTTTGGCACGCGCATAAATTAATTTGGAAAAATAATAGGGCTTTGGAAAATACAAATCGGTCATATAACTATGAACCATTAGTATATAGGGAGACTGATAGCAATAACGATGAACAAACCATTCCTGAATTGTTTTTTGTTTTACTCGGCTATCAATAATACAATCAAAATTATGGGCTTTGAAAAAAGACCGGAGTGCCAAAAACCGTTTTAAACGGGTTGCCCAACTCCCCCATCGGCTGTGCACCGTTCCTAAATTGAATAATGTACCCGAATAGGAATAAGTTACTGCATCAACTATTATCACATGGTGTACCTCATATCCTTGTTGCTCAAAATAGGTTGACAAAAGCGCAGAACACCGCTCAGCACCTCCTCCTGAGAGTTGATCGGAAACGATACAGAGTCGTATTTTTTTTAGTTGAGCATTCAAATTTTACCTATTTTAGCAACAAATATACGGAATGTGAGAATATTACTGCTGGGCGAATTCAGTCGTTTGCACAATACACTTAAAGAAGGGCTCGAACAATTGGGTCACGAAGTAGTACTCGCAAATAATGGCGACGGTTTTAAAAATTATCCAGCTGATTTTTCCTTTCGGGCTACCTTTTTCTTATCCAAATGGGGAAATATCATTCGACAATTCATCTATCGTCTTACAGGATTTGATTTGGTTCTATGGGAGCATGGATTTCGTTACAAAGCATTACTTCCAAAATTAGGGCAATTTGATTGTATCCAATTAATTAATGAAAAACCGATACAAACTACCCCAAAAAAAGAATTGAAATTACTCCAAAAAACAGCGCTTTTATCTCCAAAATTTTTTCTTCTGTGTAGTGGTGCAGACACATATTTTGTTACGTATTTATTGGAAAATACACAACGGTATTCGCTTTTTAAACCCTATTGGGAAAATCCCGTAATGTTTAAAAAACAATATGCCTACATGTTTGAGTATTTAGAAACGAATCATCAAGCAATACATGAGTTTATAAAGCATAATGGAAAAGGGATCATAGCAACCGATATGGATTATGTATTGGCAGTTGCGCAACATAAACATTATAGTGGTTTCATACCAAATCCAATCAATGTAGAACGGATTGCATTTGAACCATTAACCATCAATGAAAAAATCGTGGTGTTTTTGGGTATTAATTCGGGAACACGTGATTTTAAAGGGATTCACTATTTTGAAGAAGCGCTAACCCTTCTTCCTCCGAGCGTTAAAGAACAAATTGAGCTCATTGTTACTACCGATATTCCATACCATGCTTATCGCAAACATTATGAACGGGCGCATATCATCTTGGACCAAGTTTTAGCATTTGACCAAGGATACAATGCTCTAGAAGCTATGGCTGCTGGCAAAGTTGTATTTACTGGGGCCGAAACAGAATTTTGTGAACACTTTGGAATCGCTTACAATACTGTTGCTATAAATGCGCTACCCAACGCTCAATTAATTGCTAATGAATTGGAAACGTTGATTCAACATCCCGAACAACTTGTAATAATTGGCAAACAAGCGCGAAAGTTCATTGAAAAACACCATCATTATGTTCGCGTTGGCGAAAAATATTTAGCAATTTGGAATGCATAATGCTATAGCAAGCCATTTTCTTTGAATAGATTAGCAAAAACAATTGCAAAGATGGATTTGTAAATCGATTATTTTCCCCTTTCGTTACCCATCCTTACTATGTAGAAACTAAAAAATATATGCTTTATCCATTTCAAGAAAGCAGTAGATAAAAAGAAAATGGAATTGGTATGATAAGTTGATCTTAGTGAAAATGAATTTGATTTTTGTTTTACTCCCAATCGATCACAAATTGATCACAAAATAATAATACAAAAGGGATGTAACGGTATACTTAACCTGATGTTGCCGTTCGAATTTGCTTTCTAAAAAGAACCAGAACCAATACATAAGAACCTCCAGTAGCTAAAGCATAGGCTTGAACAACTCCAACAGAGGAATTCATCCAATTAAGTGCTAAAATCAAATAGAGTGCGTTAAAAAAAGTCTCAATAATAAAATACCGCAAAACTTGCGTTTTTACTACGGTTTGAAAACCAAATGCTAATGTAAGTATTTTGAAAAAATCGCCCAATAATTGCCATATTAACATTGTATTGATTTCTGAAAAAGCAGCGGTAAAAGCAACACGCACAAACCATTCTTTAAAAAGAAACAAAACAGAGGCAATTGCTACAAAAATTGGAACCATGATTTGATAATAAGTGATCACCTCTGCGCGTAATTCCTTATCGGTTTCTAATGAAGCTAAACGAGGAACAAAATACAAAGTCAAACCACTGGATAAAAAAACCATATAAAATCCAGAAAGGCGGTTGAGACCATCCCAAACTCCTGCGGCTTCGATTCCTTGAACAGCAACCATTTCATTCCGAATGATTACTAACGTAAGTGGAGCAAGAACCGCACTCCATAGTGCCATTCCAGAGAAAGTAAAAATTGACCGAAAATACGAAGGATCCCATTTCCAGTTTTTAAAGAGGTTCATTTTCGGAGCATCATAAACTGCAAAGATTAATGTTACAATTGTTGATCCAATTTCGCCTAAAGCAAAAGCATTTAAACCTCCTTGCAAACCATACTTTACAATACATAGTGCTGCAGTTAGGAAAACCAAAAGTGTCGAAAAAAGCTGAATTAAAATTATTTTCTTATAGGTTTCAAATCCGTTATAAACAGCAATTAAAAATGTATTGACCACAATAAATGGCAGGGCTAAGGCAAACAAAGAAATGGCAGGGTTATCGTTCGAATAAAAGAAAATATATCGGGAAATAAGTGGGCTTGCGGCATATACACCAATAGCTAATACTACTGAAAATAACAAATAACTCCAGAAAAAAGTGGCATACAATCCGCCTAAAGGCTGTTCTCTCTTTTGGTGTTCAACCACATGCTTAACTACGCCATTGCTAATTCCGAGTCCTGTAACCGATTTTAATAACGAGGAAAAATTCCGAAAACTACCCAACCAAACCATTCCTTGAGGACCGAGATAAAGCGCAATGATTTTGGATGAAAAAATACCCGTTACCATTCCCAAAACTACCGAAACGGCATTTAATCGGAGAACGCGTAATATTTTATGTCGGTAAAATTCTTTGAACTTTATAAGCATCGTACAACTTTTGCTGGATTACCAGCTACTACAGTATTTTCAGGAACGGCATCGGTTACTACAGCACCACTTCCAATTACAGCATTAGCTCCAATTGTTACTCCTTTTAAAATAGTAACTCGATCACCAATAAATACATTATCTTCTATTGTGACTGCTGCCCCATTCTCAAAATTTTCATGACGCAATTCGGGTGCTAATGCATGGCCATTAGTATCAATAATCGAGCAATCGGCACCAATTAATACTTTAGTTCCTATGGTAATTGTAGTAAAAGCAACCGCTGAAAATCCGTTATTAATTCGGGTATAATCGCCAATTTTTATACTACTTGATGGAAACCGTGCCTCTAAATAAACATACGAAGAAAAAAATCCGGGAGAAGCTTTTACGCCCAATTCAACACCTTTTCCGAAAACTATCGAACCAGCACCTTCAAACAAAACGGGTTGGTGCGCACTATAAACACCACTAACACGGGAACAAGTCGAAAGTAACCGGTACTTTACTACTCGTATTCTTTGGATAATCCAACGAAAAAATCGACGCATCATGGTTGAAATTGATTTAGCGTTTGAATGATAAAAGTACAACTTTCTTCGGATAATACCGGACTCATAGGCAGACTCAAAACCGTATCATGTATTTGTTCGGTTATCGGAAATGATAAAGTATTCCAATTTGAAAAAGCTCCTTGTTTGTGCGGTGGAATCGGATAATGAATCATCGTTTCTATACCGTTTTGCAGCAAATACGATTGTAATTGCTTTCGATAGGGTGTTTGAATAACAAATAAATGAAAAACATGAGCATCCATAGCCAACACCTTGGGCAATTGAATGGCTGAATTTTGTATCTCGGTTAAATACCGTTGTGCCCATTTTCGACGCAAATTATTTTCATTCATTAAATGCGGTAATCGGACGTTTAGAAATGCTGCTTGTAGTTCATCCAAGCGCGAATTCATTCCACGCAATTCATTATGGTACTTTTGACTCGATCCATAATTTCGTAAAGTTTGAACCATCTTAGCAACAGCTGAATCATGAGTTACCACAGCCCCTCCATCTCCTAAAGCACCCAAATTTTTTCCAGGATAAAAACTAAACGCCAAATCATTCATTCCTTCAAAAGTAAGACCGTGAGCTTGGGCAGCATCTTCAATTACAACCCAATCTTGTGCGGTGGCAATTGCATTTATTTCCCTCATGGGAGCCAATTGTCCATACAAATGAACAACCAAAACACCTTTAATTTCAGGGGTAATTGCCTCAATTATTTTTTCGGGAGATAAATTAAACGTCTCTGCATCCGGCTCTATAAGAATTGGCTGCAATCCGGCTTCAATAATCCCCATAATTGATGCAATATACGTGTTGGCTTGCACCAATATATGATCTCCGGGTTGTAACTTACCTAGAGCGATATGAGCTTTAAAAAGTAAGGTTATCGCATCCAATCCATTGGCCACACCGATTGCATAAGGCGCGCGACACGTTGCCGCAAAATCGGTTTCAAATTGCTTTAATTGGTCGCCCAAAATAAACCAACCCTTTTCAACTACCTTTTGCAATTGTGCATGATAGGCTTCAATAAACGGAGCGTTTATACGCTGTAAATCCAAAAATGGGATCATACGAGTACGGAGTCTAATAATGAAAAATGAGCGGTGTCGACCTGATAAAAATGCTGCGCAACGGGCTGTGTACCATAGGATTCTTTCCAAAATTGGAGTCCGGCATTGATATTTTTTCCTTGGTTTTCATTTGAAATACCAAAATCAAAAACGCGGCAATCCCGATACACTTCGGTAATCAAATAATCATATAAATAATCCAAAGCACCGGTTTCTGATCGTTGATCATCCCCCGCTACATACTGTGGATGGGCTACTCTGCCCGTATCAAAAACAGTTGTTCCAGCGACTAACTGCCCCTCTAAATACACATTAAAATGCCGTATATTTTTAGGAAATTGACGTTGCAAATAGGTGATTTCTTCCAATGTATGAACCGGTTGGGTTTGGTGTCTTTTTTCTAAATTAGGAATCAGTAATGTGTTCCAAAAAGAAGTAAAATCAGCTTCTTCTCGAATAATCAATCCTTTTTTTTGTCCTCGACGAATACTTTCTTTTCGTGATTTAGAGAGTTGTAAAGGTAGATGTAAATCCAAGGAAGACAATAGGTCAACGCGTGTTATCTTAGCTTGACAAAGCTGCATTAAATAAGCTAGTTCACCCGAATAACCCATCGCATAAAATCCGGGGATTTCTTTTATGTGTAAAGCAGTAATCGCATGTTGCTTTAAATAGCGTAAAACTGCAGCAAATAACCCAAGAACATCCGAAATATGTATTCGAAGCGGTAAAACCAATCCACCATAGGTGAGCCCCCAATGCGAATACAGTGAATCATTGATTTGATGCGCAGGAACAACTGCAATCAAGTCATCGTTTTTATACACCAGCAGCGAATAGTCCAAAAAACGATCGTGGTGGTATTCCATGAACTTCCGCTGAAACAAAAAAGTACCGTTTCGGGATTGCGCAACAAAGGCATCCCATACCGTACAATCCGAATTTTGATATTTTTTTACTGTGAACAAAATAGTTGAATAAGCAATTGATTCGCTAACGATTTTTTTGTTAGAACCATTCAAAAATAACTATAATTTAAAATTAATCACTACTTTTAGATGCAATATCTTGATTTCAATGCCAAACGCAGGTTACATACGTATCGTGTTTCTATTTTTTTTTACAATCGTTGGGAATGCACAAAACATTAGTTTGTATGAGCAATTCAATGGTCGTTACGACTTCACTTTTGTGGGGAATACACTCAATTTAGCAGAAAACAATTCCACAACTACGTGTACCGAATTAATTGCTCCTTTCGCTTCTGCCGAATTAAATTTAAACTCCAATCAACAACTCCACAAAGCCTATTTGTATTGGGCTGGGTCGGGTAATGGTGATCAACAAGTATCCTTGAATGGCATCGATATTACGGCGACGCGTATACTTTCTGCAATCAACAGCAATACAGGACTATCCTATTTCAGTGCCTTTGCCGACGTTACATCTTTGGTAGCAACTACAGGAAATGGAACCTATACCCTTTCCAATCTTGATATAAGTGCAACATTACTAAGCGAACCGGGGTATTGTGACTTTCGAACAAATTTTGCGGGTTGGACCTTAGTGGTTGTTTATTCATCAGCGCTTTTACCAATTAATCAGGTAAATTTATATGATGGCTTACAAAGTATTCCCACGGCTATTAACATAACATTGGATAATTTAAATGTGGTGGATAACGTAGGTGCAAAAATTGGTTTTGTCGCTTGGGAAGGTGATCGTGGTTTGGCGGTAAATGAAAGTTTGCGTATTAACGGGACCGTTTTGAGTAATCCGCCATTAAACCCCGCAAATAATGCTTTCAATGGAACAAATTCGATAACCAATAGTTCGACCCTACACAATATGGACTTGGATATTTATTCCATTCAAAACAATATTCAAATTGGAGATACCTCGGCGTTAATACAACTTACTTCAGGACAAGATGTAGTGCTTATGAATGTAATTTTAACCACATTCAACAGCCAGTTGCCCGATGCCGTAATTTCGATAGATACGGTTGATAAAACCTGTGATTCGCCCAATGTAACGTTGCATTATACCGTTTCAAATCCCAACGCTACTGACCCACTACCATCGGGAACATCAATTGCATTTTATTGTGACGGAATTTTAGTTGGACAAGCCCAAACCCAAACAACACTTCCCATAAATGGATTTGAGCAAGGGCAAATTGTATTGACGATTCCGACATCAGCGCCCTTAAATTATACCCTTGTAGCGCAAGTCGACGCTAATAGCAGCGTTCAAGAATTAATCGAAACCAATAATAGTGCAAATTGGACTGATACACTTTGGTTTTCGCCTGTTATTAGTGCTTTAGATCCTATTGTGAGTTGCAATAAAGGCTTCACTTCGGGTGAATTTAATTTTTACAATTATGCCGAATCGGCTTTTGATGCAGCAGTAGCAACCTTTGGAGGCTATTATGAAACTATTGCCGATGCAACCAATCAGGTAAACGCAATTGTAACTCCCGAATCCTATTGGGCGACAGCAACACCCAAAACCATTTATTTTCGAGTTAATAATGAGCATTGTTATAGTTTGGGAAACTTTGAATTGCAAACCAAAAATTGCCCGCCTCAAATTTTCAATTATGTTTCGGCTAATGGCGATGGGGCCAATGACACTTTTCACATAGAAGGTTTGTACAATATTTTCACCCAATTTACACTAGAAATATACAACCGATGGGGACGTCTGGTTTGGAAAGGAAACAATTCGATGCCGGAATGGGATGGGTTTTCTAATCAAAAATTTACGATAAGTGACTATATTTCTCCTAAAGGAACGTACTATTATATTCTTAACTTAAATGACCCAAGCTTTCCCGATCCTTATATGGGTTGGCTTTATTTTACATTTTAAGATTTCAGGGAATTCCCTTAAATTAGCCTCTTAATTGAATCGTCTTGAAACAAATCCATTCGACCCAAAACCCATTGATCAAATCCTTATTCTTGTTGCAAGAAAAGGCCAAAGTTCGAAAACAAACCGAAACCTTTTTAATTGAAGGAAAAAGGGAAATCGAATTGGCATTAAAAGGCGGCTATGTTTTGGAAAACGTATTATTTGTGCCTGAAATGTTTGCTATTTCTTCTATTCAAAAGCAAATCCCTTCCTTTTGCAATCCGATTGAAATTAGCAAAGAAGTATATCAAAAATTGGCCTATCGTGATACTACTGAAGGCATTCTAGCGGTGGCTAAAGCAAAAGATCACGATTTAAATGCGCTTCAATTACCCGAAAACCCTTTGATTCTAGTAGCCGAAGCTATTGAAAAACCCGGAAATATCGGCGCACTTTTACGCACAGCAGACGCTGTTGGGGCCGATGCCGTTTTAATTGCCAACAGTAAAACCGATTTGTACAATCCTAATTGTATCCGCTCCAGTGTAGGTTGTCTATTCACCAATACAATAGCGATGGGTACTACAACTGAAATGATTACTTTTTTACAACAAAAAAAAATTGCGATTTACAGCGCAACATTACAAAACGCTAATGTATACCACGAAAATGATTTTACACAAGCCACAGCCTTGGTTGTTGGTACAGAAGCAACCGGACTAACATCGGCTTGGCGGGAAGCTGCAACGCAAAACATTATAATCCCGATGTCGGGAACCATTGATTCAATGAACGTTTCTGTAGCAGCTGCTATTTTACTTTTTGAAGCCAAGCGCCAAAGAGGATTTTAAAATTAAGCACTAAAATGCATAGTTACTATCCGTTAATTCTACTATTTTGAAGTTGTAGAATGTTTTAATTTGTTGTACTTTTAACCTTCACAACGTTTTTATGCTAGAAATCGATTTAGAAGAAGAAAAAAAAGCACTCGCTCGAGAATACAAAGAACTTTTACGCATTAGTTACCAAACGCTTAGTGTAGACGATAAAAAATTGATCCGCAAAGCTTTTGATGTTGCGGTTGATGCGCACAAAGATCAGCGCCGAAAATCTGGAGAAGCCTATATTTTCCACCCAATCGGTGTGGCCAAAATCGTAGCTTCTGAGATTGGTTTGGGGGCCACTGGTATTGCTGCCGCACTCTTGCATGATGTTGTTGAAGACACGCCAATAACCGTAGAGGATATTGAAAAACAATTCAATCCAAAAATTGCACAATTGGTAGGTGGACTTACCAAAATTTCGCAGGTTAAAAAAGACATGAACATCTCGATGCAAGCAGAAAATTTTCGTAAAATGCTGCTAACGTTAAATGATGATGTTCGGGTTATTCTTATTAAAATTGCTGACCGCTTGCACAACATGCAAACGATGGATTCCATGCCGCAATACAAGCAAGAAAAAATTGCTTCTGAAACCTTGTATATCTATGCTCCTTTGGCCCATCGTTTGGGTTTATACAACATCAAAACCCAATTGGAAGATTTAGGCCTTAAGTATACCGAACCTTTAATTTACAAGGATATTGTTAGCAAAATCAAAGAAACAAAAGAAGAACAAGACGACTATATCAAAATGGTTTCTAAGGTTTTAGCAAAATCTTTGGATGAAGAAGGGATTCAATACATTATCAAGGGCCGGCCTAAATCCATTTATTCAATTCGTCGGAAAATGATGGTGCAACGTGTGACGTTTGATGAAGTATACGACAAATTTGCACTGCGTATTATTTATAAATCCAATCCCCATGATGAAAAATTCTTGGCTTGGAAAATTTATTCTGTAGTTACCGATCATTACCGACCAAGTCCGAGTCGATTACGCGATTGGATTTCTTCTCCCAAATCAACTGGATATGAGGCATTACATATCACCGTAATGGGTCCAAAAGGACGTTGGGTAGAAATACAAGTGCGCAGCGAACGTATGGATGAAATTGCCGAGAAAGGCTATGCTGCACACTACAAATACAAACAAGGTGCTACTGAAGAATCGGGTCTTGAGAAATGGCTGAATTTGCTGAAAGAAGCATTAGAAAATGCCGAAACCAATGCGGTTGACTTTGTAGAAGATTTCAAAATGAATTTGTATGCCAAAGAAATCTTTGTATTTACACCCAAAGGTGAAATTAAATCCTTGCCAAAAGGAGCTACTTCATTGGATTTTGCCTTTAGCATCCATTCTGAAATCGGTATTAAAACACGAGGAACCCGTGTAAATGGACGGTTAGTCCCCCTCAATTACGAATTAAAAAGTGGAGACCAAGTAGAAATCATAACGTCACCGCATCAAAAACCAACAATCAACTGGTTGGACTATGTAACTACTTCAAGAGCAAAAAACAAAATCCGAAGTGTACTCAATGAAGATACGAAGAAAATTGCTGAAGAAGGAAAAGAATTACTAACACGTAAGCTAAAGCATTTAAAAATTACTCTTAATGAAAATGTAGTTAATGAATTGGTTAACTATTTTAAATTAAAAACGAGTTTGGATTTGTTTTATCGTGTGGGAATCGGGGCGATAGAGAATCAACAGTTAAAGGACTATGCTGCACAGAAAAGCAATACGCTAATCAATTTTTTCAAAAACAAAATCAAACGGTCGCATGCTACAAATCCAGAAGAATTAAACCGACAAGAGTTAACCAGTAATTACGACTTATTGGTCTTTGGAAAAGAGCAAGATCGTTTGGATTACAAGTTGGCTTCTTGTTGCAATCCGATTCCAGGGGATGATGTATTTGGCTTTGTAACCATAAACGAAGGGATAAAAGTCCACAAAAAAGACTGTCCAAATGCTATTAGCCTTCAATCAAATTATGCATACCGGATTATGCAAGCGCGATGGATCGATTCGACCAAACAAGAGTTTAAAGTGAATTTAAATATTACCGGCATGGATACGATGGGATTAACCAATGAGCTTACTAAAGTAATATCCAATCAAATGCATGTAAATATTCAAAGTATATCTTTAAGTGGTGAAGCTGGAATTTTCAATGGTCAAGTTACCGTTGTAGTCCAGAACAACAAAATCTTAAAACGCATGATTGATTCGATTAAAAAAATTGATGGAATTGAAAAAGTAACTAGGGTTTATAGTTAGGGGTTTATGGTGATTAGTAGCTAGTGATTAGTGACTAGTGATTAGTGATTAGTGACTAGTAATTAGTGACTAGTAATTAGTGACTAGTGATTAGTGGACTAGTAATTAGTCCTAAAAATCGAGGGTAATTAAAAGTCTTTTCTCTATTATCTATTATCTATTATCTATTATCTATTATCTATTCTCTATTCTCTATTCTCTATTCTCTATTCTCTATTCTCTATTCTCTATTCTCTATTCTCTATTCTCTATTTTCTATTTTCTATTTTCAAATTGACTCATCGACTCATCGACACATCGACACATTAACTCATTGACACATTAAAAAAATCCCACTTCAAGTTTTGCCCCAATTAAACAAAAAAGTATCTTTGTAGTCTATGACACAAATCGCTTCGGATAACGCTAAAAATCAGGAGACCGTAAAGCATGTTTTTACGGCATATTTGGAATCCAACGGACACCGCAAAACTCCTGAACGCTATGCAATACTTCAAGAAATTTACGATAGTGAAGAACATTTTGACGTCGAAAATTTATACATCAAAATGAAAAATAAAAACTATCGTGTAAGTCGGGCAACGTTGTACAACACGATCGAACTTCTTCTCGATTGTGGCTTGGTGCGGAAACATCAATTTGGACAAAACCAAGCGCATTATGAAAAATCGTACTTTGATAAACAGCACGACCACATAATAATGACCGATACCGGTGAAGTAATTGAATTTTGTGATCCCCGAATTCAAACGATTAAAAAAACGATGGAAGAAATTTTTGGAATTGAAATACATAACCATTCCCTTTATTTCTATGCCAATAAAAAAGCATAATACAATACAACACAAACCACACAACAATGACTGTAGATTTACTGTTAGGATTACAATGGGGCGATGAAGGCAAAGGAAAAATTGTCGACGTTCTGACCTCAAAATACGATATTATTGCTCGATTTCAGGGCGGACCCAATGCTGGTCACACGCTAGAGTTTGACGGTATCAAACACGTTTTACGCACGATTCCTTCTGGAATTTTTCACCCTAATTCAATTAATATTATAGGAAACGGTGTTGTAATTGATCCCGTTGTTTTTCAAAAAGAATTGGAGGGCTTGGAACAATTCAATATGGATGTAAAAAGCAAATTATTCATCTCCCGTAAAGCGCATTTAATTTTACCAACACATCGTTTATTAGATGCAGCCTCTGAAACAGCAAAAGGAAAAGCCAAAATCGGTTCGACCTTAAAAGGAATTGGTCCAACCTATATGGATAAAACCGGTCGTAACGGTATTCGTGTAGGAGATATCGAATTGGATGACTTCCAAGAGCGTTACCGTAATTTAGCCAACAAACACGAAGAAATGATTAAATTCTACGATGTGGCTATCCAGTATAATTTGGCTGAAATGGAAGCCGAATTCTTTGCTTCAATTGAAGTATTAAAACAACTAACCTTTATTGACAGCGAAGAATATTTAGTACAAGCGCAAAAGGCTGGGAAATCAATTTTGTGCGAAGGTGCGCAGGGCTCACTGTTAGATGTTGACTTTGGTACGTATCCCTTTGTAACTTCATCCAATACCACTGCTGCCGGAGCATGTACCGGTTTAGGTATTGCACCCAACAAAATCAAAGATGTTTATGGTATTTTTAAAGCCTATACTACGCGTGTTGGAAGCGGCCCTTTTCCGACGGAATTGTTTGATGAGGTTGGGGCTACAATGGCACGCGTCGGTAATGAATTTGGCTCTGTAACCGGTCGTCAACGTCGTTGTGGCTGGTTGGATTTAGTGGCCTTAAAGTATGCGATTCAAATTAATGGCGTAACCCAATTGATGATGATGAAAGGCGACGTGCTTTCTGGTTTTGAGTCGTTGAAAGTGTGTACTGCCTATAATTATAAAGGTGCAACCATCCATCATTTACCTTATAACATTGAAGAGGAAAATGTAACGCCAATCTATACCGAATTCAAAGGTTGGAATGCCGATCTTACCGGTTTGACTACCTATGATAGTTTACCCCAAGAACTCAAAGACTATATCGCTTTTATCGAACAAGAAGTGGAAGTGCCGATTAAAGTGGTTTCGGTTGGACCTGATCGAAAACAAACCATAATGAGATAAATTAAAAACCCGCTTATAAAAAGCGGGTTTTGTTTTTTATAACTTTAAAATAAAGGATTCACTGCCTTCTAGTTTCAAATCTATAAATCCGAGGCCTTGTTTGACTTTTAATGGAAACGTCTTTCCATACAACACATCCTTTACAGGATAGTTCCCATCTTTTAGATGCCAAAGGTTAATCAATTCATTGGGTAGTTTCAAAGTATAGGTTTGGGAATGATTGGAATCAAAATTGGATACCACAATTAACTTTTCGGTATCCGACCAACGGGCAAATGCATATTGTTGACCATTGTATCCCGCTGTTTGAGTATTAACGGCATGTAAATCCAAGTAATTCCCCATCAAGGCCGAACTTTCAATACTGAAGTTCAATAAACGCTTATAGAAATCACGTAAAGCTTTTTCTTTTTCCGTCAACAAACCGCCATCAAATTTTCCATGATTCATCCACCGTTGGTGGTTAGGAACTCCGATGTAATCAAAAATACTGGTACGAGAACGCTTACCAAAACCGGCATCTTCATTCCCTGGCTCACCCACTTCTTGACCAAAATACACCATAGTTGGCGATGAACTCAACGTAGTTGAAACCACCATTAATGGTTTACCTCGTTCACCCGAGCCTGCAAATTCTGGGCTAGCTAACCGCTGCTCATCGTGGTTGTCTAAAAAATGTAACATGTGGTAATCGATATCTTTATTACGATTACGTATAGTTGTTAATTCGTCGGTTACTGTACGTCCTTGGATTACAGCTTTCAAATGATCATACGTTTCTACTTTATCGTACAAATAATCCATTTTCCCTTTAAAGATATAATTACGATACTCGTTTGGATTATATACTTCAGCCAATAAAAAAGCATTGGGATTTTTCATTTTTACGGCTGAATTCATAAAACTCCAAAACTCTACAGGAACCATTTCTGCCATATCATACCGAAAACCATCAACCCCTTTTGCAAGCCAAAACTCTGCAATTTCACGAAACTTCCACCAGGAATTCGGAACGTCTTGGGTTTTCCAGTATTCAAAATGTTCGGCTGCCATTTTTTTCTCAAAACCATCAGGCAATTCTGGAAAATCTTTTGATCCATCAGGACGAACCCCATAATTGACCTTAACCGTTTCATACCAATCATTACTATTGGGCTGGGGTTGTCGGGAACCATTACCGGTCCATTTGGCTGGGTTTTCATCAAATTTACCATCAATTAAAGGGTGTTTTTCACCGTTTAATGGTTTGTAATCGGTTGAAAAGGGTACTTGAAAAGGAACTCCTGGGATATAATAAAAGTTATTATTACGAGCGTACTCCTGAGTAACAACATCATCTACACCAAAATTTTTAACATAATCCGGATGGGAAATGCTGTGATAATTGCGGGCAATATGATTGGGCACAATATCAATTATAACTTGTAACCCCTTTTGGTGCGCTCGTTGAATAAGCGCTTCAAACTCTTCCATCTTACGGGATGGATCGACTGCCAAATCGGGGTTCACATTATAATAATCTTTAACAGCATAGGGGGAACCCGCGCGACCTTTAACCACATCGGGGTCATCATTGGAAATACCAAATTTAGTATAATCTGCAACTAAAGCATGGTGGGGCACACCGGTAAACCAAATGTGTGTTACACCCAAATCTTTAATTTCCTGCAAAGCCTTATCGGTAAAATCATTGAACTTTCCAACTCCATTTTCTTCTTTAGTACCCCAAGGCTTATTGGTTGTTTGGGTATTTCCAAAAAGACGAGTAAAAACTTGATATACTACCTTTTTGTGTGCGATTGGGCTAGCAACCGTTTTCGATTGTACTTGTGCAACCCCATGAAAGGTTAATACTAAAGCGCCAATAAGTAGTGTTTTTTTCATAATTTTAAGTTTTAAAGGCAAAAAACAAAGATAGAAATTAGAATTCGTTCCGTTACCATGATAAAAAAAACTTAATAGCGGATTCGGTAGGACTGATTTTCATAAATTTGCTAAAATTTTAAACCTTGAAATTTAGAACCTGTTTATTTCTAATCCTTTTTAGCACTTGTGCCACTCTGTTTTCCCAACGTCAACCGGGTAAAATTATTGTTGAAAATGCCGACTTTCAAGACATTAACCAATATGAAATTCCCGATGCAGTTTTGCTTACAGGTAACGTACGCGTAAATCATGAAGGGGTAATTATGACGTGCAACAAAGCCTATTTTTTTCAAAAAGAAAATTACATAAAGGCATTTGGACAAGTGCAAATGGTTCAAGGAGATACATTATATTTAAATAGCAAGTATGCCGAATATAATGGTAATGTAAAAAAAGCCTATGCTACCGGTGATGTTGTTATGCGTTCTCCCGAATCGAGCTTAATTACAGATACGATTCATTTTGACCGAATGAAACAAGAAGCGTATTACCGTACTAAAGGATTAATTACCAATCGCGACAATACCCTAAAGAGCAATTCGGGCACCTATTATGTTAAAGAAAAAAAATACCGGTTTTTAACAGCGGTCGAACTGAAAAATCCGCAGTATGTAATCAAGTCCAATCACCTCGATTATTATACCAATTCTGGGCATTCTTATTTATTTGGACCTTCGACGATTACTGGAAAAGATAACTTTATATATACCGAAAACGGGTTTTACAACACCAAAAAAAATAGCGGGCATTTTCTCCGAAAATCGTATATCAAATACAAAGAACGACTGATAGAAGGTGATAGTTTGTATTTTGATCGAACCCGAGAGTTTTCTTCGGGGACTCGAAATGTAAAAATTACCGATTCTATTAATAAAGCGATCGTTAAAGGCCATTATGCCGAAATTTTTAAAAAACAAGATTCCGTATTTATTACCAAACATGCTAGTGTTCGATACCAAATTGAAAACGACTCGATGTTTGTTCATGCTAAGAAAATTTTCTTAACAGGAAAAGCCGGTGAGCGCATCATTCGTGGTCAAAAAAATGTTCGCTTTTATAAAACCGATTTAAGCGGCAAGTGCGACTCGATTCATTCCGATCAAAAGTCGGCGCTAACAAAACTCATTGGACGTCCCATTTTATGGAATAATGAAAAACAGTTAACGGGAGATTTAATGCATTTAATTGGAAATAATACGACCGAAAAACTGGATTCGCTTAAAGTGTTAAACAACGCATTTATCATATCCAAAGATACGCTTGGCGCGGGTTTCAATCAGATTAAAGGAGTCAACTTGTATGGAAAATTTAGGGATAATAAACTCTATGAAGTCGATGTCGTTAAAAATAATGAAGTGATTTATTTTACCCGTAATGATCAGAACGAACTTATCGGTATCGAAAAATCAGCTTGTAGTCGGATTAACCTTTTGTTGGAAAACGGAAAAATAGAAACCATAACGTTTTTTAATAAAAACAATGGCACACTGTATCCTGAAAACGAATTTCCAGAAAATGTAAGAAAACTTCGGGGCTTTGTATGGCGTATTGATGAAAAAATAAAATCAAAAGAAGACATCTTTCCTGAAGAGGAAAAAGAAGCTGAAATCAAGATTCAAAGCGAATCGGAAAAAGAAAAAGCAAAGGTTGTCCAACCCATGCCGATTCGAAAGGAAACCTTGAATTACGATAAAAAAAACGTTTCAAAACCTAAAAAATAAAACCGACTTACGATGAGTAGTAAAGCGGACTTTTTCAAATACCAAGCACAAACCTCACCCTATCCTTTGGCGATGGAAGTTGCCTATGCTAAAGGAAGCTATATTTACGATACCCAAAATAAAAAATACCTTGACTTTGTAGCGGGGGTATCTGCCTGTTCACTTGGGCACCAACATCCTCGCGTAAATCAAGCAATTATTGACCAATTAAATCGCTATTCGCATGTTATGGTGTATGGCGAATATGCACAACATCCGGCAACCCAATATTGTAAATTATTGGTGCAAAACATGCATCCCTCATTAAACAAAGTATACCTGGTAAACTCTGGTACAGAAGCTACGGAAGGGGCTCTAAAATTAGTTCGCCGCGTTACAGGACGATCGCAATTAATCGCTTGCCATAATGCGTACCATGGCAACACTATGGGTTCGATGAGCGTCATGGGATTTGAAGAGCGCAAACAAATCTTTCGCCCATTGGTTCCCGATGTCGACTTTATCACATTTAACAACGAAGCGGATTTAGAAAAAATTACCACAAAAACTGCGGGGATTATTTTAGAAAGTATTCAAGGTGGTGCTGGATTTATCGAACCCCAGAATGATTTTCTAGCTAAAGTCAAACAACGCTGTGAAGCGGTAGGCGCATTGATGATAATCGATGAAATCCAACCGGGTTTTGGTCGAACCGGTAAATTGTTTGGCTATGAAAATTACAATGTTGTTCCCGATGTAGTCGTTATTGGAAAAGGAATGGCTGGCGGAATGCCGGTTGGCGGATTTATTGCCAATGAAAAATATATGGACTTGCTCAGTCATGACCCGAAACTAGGGCATATTACTACATTTGGTGGTCATCCTGTTATTGCTGCTGCCAGTTTAGCGACCCTAGAAGAGGTTTTGGAACAGGATTATGCCCGTCAATCGATAGAAAAGGAAAAATTATTTCGCTCGTTATTAATTCATCCCTTAATCGAAGAAATTAGAGGACGAGGCTTAATGTTGGCCGCAATGACCGCAACACCCGAAATAACCAATCGCGCAATTCTAAAATCACAAGACAAAGGTTTGATCTTATTTTGGCTCTTATTCGAAGGAAAAGCAATACGCATTACACCACCCCTAACTATTTCAGAAGAAGAAATTCGAGAAGGATGCGCAATCTTACTTGAAACGCTAGACGAACTCCTCGCTGAAGACCACCTTAGCTAACCGTATCGGCTGTTAATTAAATTGTTTAAAACAAATCGTTACTTTTTACGTTTTCCGATAAGGTTTCAGTACCTTTAATAAACCAAACGTAAACCCATTTGCTATGTATTTGGATCACGAAGAAGAAAACCACAATTTATCACTCAATCGTTTTGAGTCGATGCTGAAAACAAACAAAGTGTTCTTCTTCGATTCGGAAGAATTTGAGGAAATCATTTTGTATTATCTCGATATGGGCAAAACCAATTTAGCCAAAAAAGCGCTTAAATTGGGATTGGACCAGCATCCAAAATCGACCGGATTAAAATTGGTTCAAGTTGAAATGCTTGTTTATGAAGACAAATTGGACGCTGCTGAAAAATTGTTAAACGAATTGTATGCTATAGAGCCTCATAATGAAGAAATTTTCATTCAACGGGCTAGTATTTATTCCAAACGCGACAATCATGAGAAAGCCGTAGCATGTTTGCAGGAAGCTTTAAATTATACCGATGATTTTGCCGATGTCTTCAACTTAATTGGGATGGAATATCTTTTCATGGATAATTTAGAAGCTGCTAAAGAAAGTTTTATTAAATGCCTCGAAGAAGATTTCCTAGATCAATCTGCTCTTTATAATGTAGTTTATTGTTTTGAATTTTTGGATCAAAACAAAGCGGCCGTCGATTATTTAAAAACATATATTGAGCGTAATCCGTATAGTGAAATCGCTTGGCACCAATCGGGTCGTTTGTATTATGGATTAAAAGATTATGAAAATGCTGTTCGTGCTTTTGAATTTGCCACCTATATAGATGACACCTTTGTGGGAGCATTTATGGAAAAAGGGAAAGCATTGGAACGACTAAAACGCTATGAAGAAGCCATTGCGTGTTATAACCAAACCATAGCTTTAGATGATCCAACCTCCTATGCCTTATTGCGTATCGGGAAATGCTATGAAAAGTTAGGAAACCGCGCTGAGGCAATGAAGTATTTCAACCAAACAGTTCATGAAGACCCCCTTTTGGACAAGGGTTGGATTGCAATTTCTGATTTTTACATACGCGAAAAAAACTTCCAAAAAGCTTTGTTTCATGTCAACAAAGCACTTGCTATTGACGATCAAAATCCTGGATATTGGAAACGATATGCAAACATTAACGAGGCAATGGACTTTTTTGAAGAGGCGGAATACGGTTACCGTAAAGCCGTCGAGTTGGGTGATTTTGAATTGAATACTTGGTTGTTTTGGGTTGGTATTTTACAGTACTTAGGCGAATATGAGCATGCCGTGCATACCCTTTTGCAAGCATCAGAATATTATCCTGAAGAACAAGAAATTGAGTACCGATTAGCCGGTTTGTATTTTATCCAAAATTTAAGCGATAAAGGTTTATTTCATTTGGCAAACGGATTGCGCTTGAATTATCAAAATCATACACTTATTGCTACATTATTCCCATCGATTTGGGAGCAAACTGAGGTCCAAAATTATATTTCGAAGTTTGAAAAATAATGGCAAATACTCCCAAAAATCGTTTTGGATTAATTGGTCGAAATATTGACTATTCGTTTTCTCGGACCTATTTCAGCCAAAAGTTTGAAACCGAAAATGATAATGGGTGTATTTATGAAAATTTCGATCTTAAAGATATTACTACTTTTCCTGAAATTTTAGCAAAATATCCCGATATAAAAGGGTTAAATGTAACGACTCCCTACAAAGAATCGATCATTCCTTATTTGGATAAATTATCAAAAAATGCTCAAGAAATTGGTGCTGTCAATGTAATTCGTTTTAAAAAAAATGGGCAATTAAAAGGATATAATTCTGACTGGTACGGATTTAACACAGCAGTGAAGCCTTTGCTGCAATCCCACCACAAAAAAGCATTACTTGTTGGAACAGGCGGAGCTGCCAAAGCAATCGCTTACGGGTTAAAACAGCTCGGAATTACGGCTACTTTTGTTTCCAGAACAAATCAAGTCAATTGTATTCATTATGAAGAATTAGAGCCTTCAATTTTTGAATCCCACACACTTATTGTCAATTGCACGCCTTTAGGAACTTTCCCAAATATAGAAGCTTTCCCACCGCTTCCCTATCATTTATTCACACCACAGCACTTGGCCTTTGATTTAATTTATAATCCCGAAAAATCTGCATTTTTACAACAAGCCGAATCCCAAGGTGCCGTAGTCAAAAATGGTTATTCAATGTTGGTTTTTCAAGCTGAAAAAGCATGGGAAATTTGGAATAAATAGAACAGAAAAATAGTTGATGTCCATTAATTAAAATAGTAATGCCGCTACAAAGCATTATTTTCTTTTGAACTTTGCCTTTGGTTTAGTATCTTTCGCCCTTAATTAGTATATAACTTCACAACACAAGCGAATGTCTGAAGAATTGAATGATAACCTGATGCCAGAACAAAACGGCTCAGACGGAATGGAAAATCAAACCGAAGATAACCCACAAAATACTGAGGTTCAGGAAACGGTTACGCCGGAAATAGATCAAGAAAACCCGGTACCCGATACCGAAGTTGAAGTTTCTTTAACTGCTGAAAATCCAGTTGAGACAGAAGTGCTTTCGGGTGAAACGATTGAAGCGAATGCTCCAATTGAAGTCACTGCTCAAGAAGCAGCCGTAAATGCGATTGCCGATGTCAATGCCGAAGAAAGCGAAGATGTGACCTTGAAGGGCCGTCATGATATTCCGATGCAAGATTATGACACCTTGTCAATGGAACAATTGGTTGCCCAATTGGAATCATTGGTTCAAGTAGAACACATTATGTCGGTAAATGAACATGTTGAAGAAGTGCGCAAATCATTTTTGGCTAAATTTCATCATTTTATCGACGAAAAGCGTGACGAATTCTATGCTGAAAATCCCGATTCGACAGAAGACTTTCAGTATGATTTTCCATTAAAAAAACGCTTTGACCTGTTATATAATCAATTCAGAGATTTAAAAACCAAACACTTTAAATCGCTTCAAAATGCGTTAAAATTAAATCTCGAGAAACGAGAAGCTTTGGTTGAAGAATTGAAACATGTAGTTGCCAATTCATCGGGTAACATAGCGCAAGCCCTTAAACAGTTAAATGATATTCGCGAACGCTGGAAAAATGCAGGACCAATTCCCAAAGACAAATACAATCACGTATGGAATAACTATCATTTCCATTTGGAAAATTTTTATGATGTTCTCCATTTGGACCGTGAAGCTCGTGATTTGGAATTTAAAAATAATTTAGATCAAAAACAACGAATCATAGCACGGGTGCAAGCACTGTTAGACGAAACCGATATCAATAAGGCATTTCGTGAATTGCAAGACTTACACCGCATTTGGAAAGAAGATATTGGTCCAGTCTCGAAAGAAGTTCGTGAAGAGCTGTGGCAACAATTTAGTGCATTAACAAAACAAATGCATGATAAACGGGAATCATTAGCCGAAAGTTTCCGAATTCAAGAAACAGAAAATTTACAGAAAAAGCAAGCTATTATTGCACAATTAGAACAATTGGCAACAGAAAAAGTGAATACGCATGCATTATGGATAAATCAAATTGCCAAAGTTGAATCGTTGCGCAATGCATTCTTTGCAGCAGGAAAAGTTCCGGCAGAACTCAATGAAGCGACCTGGGCTGCATTTAAACTGGCCGTACGTAATTTTAATGTTCTTAAAAATTCATTTTATAAAGACATCAAACGCGACCAAAGCGATAATTTAAGTCGTAAACAAGCCTTAGTAGTAAAAGCCAATGAATTAAAAAATTCAGAGGATTTTGAGAAAGCCACTATGGTAATGAAACAAATTCAAGAGGAATGGAAAACGATTGGCCATGTACCACGTAAATTTTCAGATTCGCTTTGGAAAGAATTCAAAGAAGCTTGTAATCTCTATTTTGAACGTTTAAAGGACAGTAAAAAAGAAGAGAATGCGGTTGAGATAGAAGCATTTAACCAAAAGAAAGCCTATTTGGAACAATTGCGAACCTTTGAATTATCGGGTGAACATAAATCAGACCTCGAAGCGATAAAAGCACATATAGAGAACTGGAAAGGATTGGGTAAAGTTCCTTTTAATCGCCGTCATATTGAAGGTAAATTCAATAAAATCTTAGATGCCTTATTTGAAAAATTGAGCACGAGTAAAAAAGAAGGTGAAATGAACCGTTTTACGAGTAAATTGGATACGTTTGTTGGAGATGATCGTCGCAAATTGGATAATGAAAAGTTATTTATAATGCGAAAGATTGATGAAGTACAACAAGAAATCTTTCAGTTGGAAAACAATATTCAATTTTTTCAAAATTCCAAAAACAACCCGATTGTCAATGAAGTAAAGAAAAGCATCGAACGACACAAAGGAGAGTTGGCAACATGGAAAGATAAATTAAAACACCTCAATGCTTTGATCAAACAAAATAAAGAGTCCGCTGAATAGCGGATTTTTTTTTGCATGACAAATATCATTTTACAGGTAGTAATAGTGCTATACATTTGGGTAAAAATAGTGTTACTCATGCAAACTTCACTCATTCAAAAATACAATGTTACGGGACCAAGATACACGAGTTATCCAACCGTTCCTTATTGGGATGAATGTAATTTTAGAATCCAATTATGAAAAAACACTCTGAAATCTTCTTTTTAATAACTTTTTAAAATTGAAACTCCTATTCTATTCATTTTTTCTCAAAAATAAATAATATACAGGAACTCCTAATGCTACAATAGCCAATCCAAGTCCCGTATTACGGGTATCATAAATTAATAAAGCAAAACAAATGAGTGCTGTAATTACCATATATATCATGGGAACAAACGGATAACCAAAGGCCTTGTAGGGTCGTTCTGCATTGGGTTCTCGTTTACGTAAAATAAAGAGGCCACCAATCGTGAGTATATAAAACAGTAACGATGCAAAAGTAGCATAGGTTAATAAATCGCCATATTTACCCGTAAGACAAAGTACCGAAGCCCATATTCCTTGCACCCACAATGCACGAGCGGGCACATCTTTATCATTGAGTTCAGCTGCTTTTTTGAAAAACAAACCATCTTGCGCCATAGCGTAAAACAGACGCCCTCCACTTAAAATTAAACCACTATTGCAACCAAAAGTCGACACCATTATGAGTCCGGCCATTACCAATACTCCAACATTACCCATAATTACGCTTGCCGCTGCTGCCCCAACACGATCTTCGGCAGCAAACATAATTCCGCGCTCCATTACTGTGGTGCCATCGGGTGATCCATTTAAAGGCAATAAAGATAAATAGGCCACATTCGCAAGCAAATAAATTATAGTCACAATCAACGTCCCTAAAAATAAACTTCGGGGGATGTTGCGCTTGGGGTCTTTAATTTCACCCGCAATAAAAGTTACATTATTCCATGCATCACTTGAAAACAAAGGATTGATAATGGTTGCTCCCATTACACCTAGTAATGCTAAACCACTTAAGAGGGAAATTTCAAGCGTTCCTTCGTGATTGATCGTTTTTTTTGCTTCCCAAACGTTGGTAAAATTTTGAGCCAAAACCTCCGATTGTAAGCCTACATATAAGCCTAAAATAATCAATGCAAACAAGGCAAGGAGTTTTGCCGAAGTAAACACCAGTTGGATAAACTTTCCATTTTGAACTCCACGAGTATTAATATAGGTGAGCAAAAGAATACTCCCGATTGCCAATAGTTGTTTATTGGTGAATACAAACGTATCGATTGTAAGTAGATTATTTTCTAAAACTGGAAAAAACACAGCGGTATAATTGGCAAATGCCACTGCAACGGCAGCAATAACTCCGGTTTGAATTACAGTAAATACCGTCCACCCGTAAAGAAAGGAAATGAGTTTACCATAGGCGCGTTGAATATAAACAAACTGCCCTCCTGCATTTGGCATCATTCCCGCTAATTCACCATAACTAAGCGCAGCGGACATGGTTAAGAGTCCGGTAATCAACCACAAAACCAAAATCCAAGCCGCCGAACCCACGTCACGTGCCATAGCAGAAGTGACCAAAAAAATACCGGATCCAATCATCGATCCTGCTACCAAACTAGTCGCATCAATGAGACCAAGTGTACGTTTTAATTCGTTTTTTTCCATAGTAGTTGTTTGAGTTTAGACTTTGGACTTTAGACTTTAGTCGTTAGTCATTGTTTATTAATATTATCAAATTATCAAAGCTTCTTCGCCTCATTCCAATACACATCCATTTCTGCTAGAGTCATATCGGCTAAAGATTTCCCCATTTCATTTACCTTTTGTTCAAGGTATTGAAAGCGCTTGATGAATTTTTTGTTCGTTCGCTCCAACGCATCTTCAGGATTAACTTTTATGAATCGGGCATAGTTTATCATAGAAAACAAAACATCTCCAAACTCGGACTCGATACGATCGTGGTTTCCGGAAACAACTTCTTCGTTTAACTCCTGTAGTTCCTCTTGTACTTTTTCCCAAACTTGTTCGGGAACTTCCCAATCAAAGCCTACGCCTTTAACTTTATCTTGGATACGACTTGCTTTTACCATCGCTGGCAAACCATTAGGAACACCTTCTAAAACCGATTGTTTGCCTTCTTTTAATTTTAATTTTTCCCAATTTTGCTTTACCTCTTCCTCATCGGTCACAACAACATCACCATAAATGTGCGGGTGACGGTGTATTAATTTATCACTGATTTCATTTGCCACATCAGCAATATCAAATGCTTGTTTTTCGCTGCCTATTTTTGCATAGAATACAATATGCAGAAGCAAGTCGCCCAACTCTTTTTTGACTTCATCAAGATTATTATTCAAAATCGCATCGCCTAATTCATAGGTTTCTTCAATGGTTAAATGACGTAATGATTGTAAGGTTTGCTTTTTATCCCAGGGACATTTTTCGCGTAAATCGTCCATTATATCGAGTAATCGATTAAAAGCTTGAAGTTGCGTTTCGCGCGTATTCATAGAAATCGTTTTGGGTAAATATAAACAATCCCGACCATAAATATGATCGGGATAAATGCTATTTGATTTTTTTCTTAAAATTTATTCGCTTTTCTTAGCGGGCTTCTTTTTTGCCTTAACTTCTTCTACAACTTGGTCTTTAATTTCAGCGGCGTTTTCCATGATAGGTTCTTCTTTTGAAACCATGCCTTTCGCTTGTAAAATATTATACCAATTTAAAACCTTCTTTATATCTGAAGCATATACGCGTTCTTGGTCATAATCGGGTAATACCGTTTGAAAATAAGCAACCAACTCGGCATTATCCACTTTATGAGAAAGGGCTGGACCTTCATTTTCTTTTTGGGCTATGGCACGCATCACCTCAACTAATGGCTTTTCTTCCGTAAAAGTATACATCGAAATTTCAGACAATAAACTAACATTACTACGCATTCCAACGGTAATCTTTTTACCATCCAATAACGATTCTGCTACAAAGCCTGAACGGGTTTGTATTTTTAATTCAAATAATCCGGGTTTACCAGAAATGGCTAATATTTTATCAATTTTCATTTGATTTATTGTTTTCGGTGGCAAATATATTTATTTGTTTGAATTAACGTCCTTTTTTATTATAAAATCTCATTCGGTAATCAGGGCGCGCTTTTCCATCCATAATATTTTGAAGTTTTTTCTTTAGTAAGGTGCGTTTAAGCATTGCAATTTTATCGGTAAATAAAATTCCTTCAATATGATCATATTCATGCTGGATTACCCTAGCGATAAGACCATCATAAACTTCCGTTTTCTTTACAAAATTCTCATCGTAATACTCAATCGTAATTCGCTCTTTACGATAGACATCTTCCCGAACATCGGGAATACTCAAACAACCCTCATTAAATCCCCATTCTTCCCCTTCTTCATTCAAAAGAACTGCATTAATAAAGGTTTTTTTAAATCCTTTTAACTGTTCTCTTTCCGCTGAATCAATCACATCTCCATCTGCAAATGGCTCAGTATCAATCACAAACAAACGAATCGCCAAACCTATTTGTGGGGCAGCCAAGCCCACACCATAAGCATTGTACATGGTGTTATACATATCAGCAATTAACGCTTTCAATTGGGGATATTCCGGTGAAATAGCCTCACTAACTTTTCGTAAAACTGGATCGCCGTAACCTACAATAGGTAAAATCATGAGTGAAGTTTTAAATTATAACGCAAAAATAGTACATTTTTACCTTTTGAAAAGGGATTATATCATTTTACGGGTAAGATAATCCTGCAATAAAATAGTCGCAGCAATCTCATCGATGAGTCCTTTATTTTGTCTTTGTTTTTTTTTAAGGCCACTATCAATAAGCGTTTGAAAAGCCATTTTGGAAGTAAACCGTTCGTCAACACGTTCGACTAGGATCTCAGGAAATTGCTTTTGAAAACGGGCTACAAAATCATTGATTAGTGGTGCGCTTTCCGAAGGTAAGCCGTTCATTTGTTTGGGTTCACCAACCAAAACCTTACTCACATTTTCAGTCGTAAAATAAGCACTTAAAAAAGGGAGTAATTCTGACGTTGTAACCGTTGTCAATCCTGAAGCTATTAGTTGTAGCTCATCAGTTACGGCAATACCCGTGCGCTTTATTCCGTAGTCTATAGCTAATAGTCGTGGCATATGTCAAATGTACAAATTATTTTACCTAATGGTAATGGTAACCATCTAAAATATTCCATAACAATGAACTAATTATTTAACAATGGTTATCCCAATTGGAACGATTATATTTGTTGTATGACACTACAAAACCATCTAATTTACGTTGCATTTGGAGGTAGGGATTATCAAAATGAAATCCTTTGGTCGATATTTTCATTATATCAAACGGAAATCAAACCCGATTGTAACGTCCATGTTTTTACTGATGACCTAGCGTATTTACAATCACAAGTCCCACAAGAAATCCTACTTCATGAATTAACACCCAACCAAATTTCAATTTGGAAAGGAGCCGATAATTATCCCTATCGTGTAAAAATTAAAGTCCTTCAAGAATGCTTGCGCTTGTATTCGGGGCAATTCCTATATGTCGATAGCGATGTTGTATTTCGACAACCTTTGCAGCCTTTATTTATAGCAATTGCAGATGGAGCGGTCTTTATGGATACCAACGAGGGTCCGCTGTATGCTAACTCGGGTGGAATTGCAACAAAAATGAAAAAGTTACTTCGCCAACAACAGCAATTTACGCTTCCAAATGGTGAAGTAATTGGTTTGAATGAGCAGTTTGAAGTTTGGAATTCTGGCTGTATCGGGATTACGAATATTCACCTTCCCCAACTCCAACGTGCAGAAGTCCTAATGGATGTTTTATATGCAAGGTATTCATTATTTAGTATGGAACAAATTGCGGTAACCAAAGCTTTTGCTGACCAACAACTCCAAGAAGCAAAATCGATGATTCACCATTATTGGTATTACAAAGAGTTCCGATTGGTAATTAGGGACTTTCTCGCCTACTATTCTTCTTGGGATCATCGCCTCCAACACGCGCCAAAATGGAATCCTTGGATACTGTCTAAAGAAAAAAGAGCCTACAAAAAAATGGGATTTTGGGAAAGGACCTTGAAAAAAATTAGCCGTGGTTATCGATGGAAAAACCCGCACTTTATGCCATAAAAACAAACAAACCTTTATCTTTGTCATTCAATTTTAGCACATGAAAGAATTACAACAAACTATAGAAAATGCGTGGTCAAACCGCGAATTATTAAAAGAAGAAGCTACTCAATATGCCATTCGTGAAGTCATCAACCAATTGGATGCTGGAACCTTACGTGTAGCACAACCCAACGAAACCGGTTGGCAAGTGAACGAATGGGTAAAAAAAGCCGTAGTGCTGTACTTCCCTATTCAAAAAATGGAAACCTTTGAAGTGGGTATTTTTGAATACCATGATAAAATTCCACTCAAAAGGGGCTATGCCGAAAAAGGCATTCGTGTAGTCCCACATGCAGTTGCACGTCATGGGGCCTATATTTCGAAAGGTGTGATTTTAATGCCAAGTTATGTCAATATCGGAGCTTATGTTGATGAAGGAACAATGGTAGATACTTGGGCAACCGTAGGGAGCTGCGCACAAATCGGAAAAGAGGTACATTTAAGTGGAGGTGTTGGAATTGGTGGCGTACTCGAACCGTTACAAGCGGCACCCGTAATTATTGAAGACGGAGCTTTTATTGGCTCACGTTGTATTGTTGTAGAAGGCGTTCGTGTTGAAAAAGAAGCGGTTTTGGGGGCTAATGTCTGTTTGACCGCCTCTACAAAAATTATTGATGTTACAGGCAGCGAACCGGTAGAATATAAAGGGGTTGTACCCGCACGATCAGTAGTCATACCAGGCAGTTACACCAAAACATTTGGAGCAGGAAGCTATCAAGTGCCTTGTGCCCTAATTATCGGTAAACGCAAACCTTCAACCGACTTAAAAACATCGTTAAATGATGCGTTACGGGAATATGATGTAGCCGTGTAAGAGGCTTCACGTTTCCTATTTCAAATTTCGCATAAATATTGGATTTCGATCAATGAGTCGATCGTTAAAATTTACTGGTATTTATAGAATATAAAGCGTTGAAAGCAGTACAATTATTTAACAAAAAGATAAGACAATTGTTGATGCAAAAGTAGCGTAACCAAAAACTAACACTATGCTTAAATCCTATTCACCTGACGAAATTCTTTTCTGCTTTGCATTAGCTTCTGAAGCAGCTGATGTTTTTGATGGGCAAAACATTCTTTTTACGGGTATTGGAAAAGTACAAGCTACGTATGCACTTTCCAAAATATTGGGTTCTCAACGGCCAAAATTAATCATCAACCTGGGATCGGCAGGTAGCTCCCATTTCCCTAAAGGTACCGTAGTAAACTGCAGACAGTTTATGCAACGTGATATGGATGTGCGCGGCCTTGGATTTGAGCAGTATGAAACCCCATTATCGGGTATTCCTTCTGTATTGGAATATGGTGAAATTTTTGATGGATTACCTCAAGCCGTATGTGGTACCGGCGATAGTTTTGAAATGGAACAGGGCAACACAAGTTATACTGTTGTTGACATGGAAGCTTATGCGCTCGCCTATATCGCACAACAAGAAAAAATCCCATTCCTTTGTCTTAAATATATTTCAGATGGCGCCGACGATAATGCTGCGGATGACTGGTCGGAACAAGTTCATAAAGCGGCAGAAGCCTACGGGAAGTTGTTGTTATGAATTATAAATTTTGAATTTTAAATTATATGTGGCTGGTCTCGATCCTGCAAGACTGAAATATTGCACTATTACAAAATTGAAACCATAAGTCTGTAGTCGCTTTCTAAAGACTAATGTCTAAAGTCTAATGACTTAGAACAGATCACTTCGACTGCTCACTGCCCACTGCCCACTGAACACTGCCTACTGCCCACTGAACACTACCCTACTTCCTCAACTTTCGTTTTAACCACTTCTTTTTGTTGATTTTACGCTTAAAATCTTGGGAGGTTTGCCATAATATTGACCACAATTCAGATTCAGATATTCCACTCAAACGGGCATAGGTTGCCGCTACCGTTTGCAACATGGTTTTTGACAACCACATTTTCTTGAAATTATCCATGCGTTGCAGAATGTTCATGGGTTCGAACCGCATTCGATTCAAATCAATCAAGTAAAAGTCATAGCTTCCATCTCCAACTTCTTTAATCAAGGTATTTCCGGGAGAATGATCTAAAAAATTAATGTTTGCCTCGTGCATTTTAAACGTAAATTCAGTAAACTGCTCGATAATCACTTTTCGGTTGGGAAACAATGGATCATGAATGAGTTCACGAATTGTAAAATCGTAGTCTATATGCTGGCAAAAATAAAAACTATCACCCAACAAACCCAAAGCCTTACGTTCTTCGATATAACCGATAGGAAAAGGAGTTAGAATACCGTGTTGTTGCAAATACAGCGCATAATCAAAGGAGCGTTTGGCCTTACTTTGACGGAACCACGAATAAATGATTGATTTAAAAAAGCCTGGCGTTTTAAAGAATTTAATACTTACCGTTTCATTATTTAACTCGTTGGTTTTAATTGAATTACGAGCACCTTTCACAATTAACGTTCCCGATTGCTCAAAGTGAACAGCCAAGTTTTCCAGAGCGGTTTGTTGCGGAGCATATTTTGGATGCAGAATCGTTGGCACAGGCAAGTTTTAAGTTGGGTAAATGTATAAAAAATTGTACTTTGCAACAAGATTTTCTCCTATGCAAAAGATTCTAATCATTCAAAACAAACGTATCGGTGATGTATTGATCGCTTCGGTAATTGCCAACAACTTTAAACGCAAATTCCCCGATAGTGAAGTACATTTTATGGCTTACGGCTTCACCACAGGGGTTTTGGAACAGAATCCGAACATTGATAAAATTATTCCGATACAGGAAAAAGAATTGAAAAAACTACCCAACCTCATCCGTTTTATCCGATGGGTGCGTCAGCAAAAGTACGACATCATCTTTGATCCCTATTCCAAAACCCAAAGCCGTTTAATTTGTAAATTTTCAGGGGCAAAAATAACAATTGGTCATAAATCAAGAAAAAAATTCGGAAATTGGAACTACTATACCCATCCCACAGAAGGTCTTGAAAAATCGGATAAATTTTGTGGGAAAGCTATTGAAGATCGAGTTCATTTAATTGAATTTGCTGGTGATTTTGAGCCTATTGATTATGCACCAAAATTATTTTTATCAGAAGCTGAGAAAAAGGAAGATTGGCTAAGGTCCTACAAAGATAAAAAGGTGATTGTGCTCGGTATTTTAGGTAGTACACCGCAAAAATCAATGCCCTACGACCATGTAGCACAGGTTTGTGATTACATTTCACAGCACTTTGATGTTTATCTCCTTTTTAATTATTCACCCCATCAAAAAGAAGAAGCGCAAAAAATTTTAGCCCTTTGTGAATATAAAGACCGGATCATCTTAGATATTTATGCACCATCCATTCGGGATTTTATCAAACTTTTGGCACAATGTGATGTTTTAGTGGCCAATGAAGGCGGCTCAGTCCATATCGCCAAAGCGTTAAACAAGCCAACGTTTACCTTATTTTCTCCCTACGTAAGCAAAGATCATTGGGCTAGTTTTGAAGATGGTATAATGCACACCTCTGTGCATTTACGAGAAGACAAACCCGAACTGTATGGCTCGTTTTCGTATGAAGAACGGAAAAAAATCGAAGCCGATCCAACAAAATTGTACCGTGAACACAACCCCACTTTGTATTTGGATCGATTACACGCATTTCTAAAGCACCATTTGGGCTAAGTCTAGGACGTGAATTTTTCCTTGTACCAGGCGACTTGTAGCTCCAATCCTTGTCGCAATGACGTTTTGGGATTATAATCCAGTAATTGACGGGCTTTATCGATGACAGCTGCCGTTCGCTGTTGGTCCCCTTTTCGAGCCGGAAACTGTTGAACAATCAAGGATTTACCTAAAATCGCTTCAACTGCTTTAATGCCTTCTTCTGTTGTATTGACCTCCTCGGTACCTAAATTAATTATTTCGCCGTTTACACGTGATTCACGACCAATTATTGCGGCTAAACCTTCCACAATATCACCAACGTAGGTAAAACTGCGCTCGTGTCGTAAACTGCCTTCAAACAATGGAAAAGGTTGGTTGTGGATTAGATTTTCTATTAATTTGGTGTACAATTTCTCTGGACGTTCACGAGGCCCATAGACTGAATACAAGCGAATTGAACAAGCATTTAATTTACCTGTACGATGAAGACCTAAAACCAATTGTTCTGCAGCCAATTTAGTTACCCCATAAAAAGAAACGGGTTGTGCTGGAACACACTCATCTACAGTTGCTTCAAGGCCATAAACAGAGGAAGTCGCAATATTTACAAATGATTTTAAATCAGAATTATAGGCAAGAACTGCTTCTAATAAATTTTGCGTTGCTTTGATATTGTTAACAATGTAATCATCTAATGTGGTATCGGCAGAAATACCCGGTTGGGCAGCCAAATGATAAATAAAATCATACGGTTGGAGAAATACTTCTTTTAAATCAGCATTTAGATCAACCTTGAAAATTGGAATTCCTTTGGCTTGAAGATCAGATGCATTGCGTAATTTCAGGTCGGGACTGTAATAATCATTAAAATTATCAATTCCATACACTTCATGACCTAATGCCTGAAGCTTTTCACACAAATGGGAAGCAATAAATCCCGCAGCACCGGTGACTAAAATTCGCATAACCTGATTATTTTTTTATACCAAAGGGAGTCCACTTGATTTTTTTAGCCCTAACTTCCTTACGAATTGCCAAATTAGCCGCAAGTGATTCTGGGGTTTTATAACCTCGGGGGTGATCCAAATGCAATACTACAGCTTTGTGGCGAATTTGTTTTCCTTTCACACCAAAATTTTCAAGGCGTTCGCCAAATTCACGATCCGGACCACCATATTTCATTCGCTCATCATAGCCGTTAATGGCAATCATGTCTTCGCGAAAACCAGAAGAATTACAATTATTAAACGAAGGTGTTGTGGGCGAAATAAAATCCAATAATTTAGCTATAAGCGGATTAGCCCCCAGCTTTAACGTATTGGAAAAACCGAGTTTGTCAATAGATTTCAGCCAACTTACGTTGAAACAATTTTGGTTTACAATATCTTGTTCAGAAATGTGTTTACTGGTTTTCATCGTCAGTTTGCAATAACCTCCTGACAAGAAGCGACCACGCTCAGCTTCAAGCGCATGAATTTCAACAAAGTCATGTCGCGGAATACAATCGCCATCGGTCATAATTATATATTCATGATGCGCTTCCATTATTGCAACATTTAAAATTTCCTGGCGGCGATACCCTTGATCATCATGCCATAAATGACGCACCGGAACAGGATAAGCCGCAGCATAGCGATCAATTAACTCTTTTGTTGATTGACGCGATCCATCATCGGCAATAATTAATTCAAAATCCGTATAGGTTTGGTGTTGGTAACCAATCAAAACTTTTTCCAACCATTCTTCAGCATTGTATGTACTCACCACTACTGAAATTTTTAGGTTTTTATCTTTTGATGTTGCCATGAGAAACGTATTATTTTTAACAGACTTCTTTTTTAATGTCCCTAAATTACGATAAAATCGATCGCGCGAATACTGATCATCCCATTGACCCAATGCAGCTAATGACAGAAAATCTGCTTTCCATAGGGATGCATTGGAGAAATTAAACTCCAAACAAGGAAGTATACGATCTAAAATTCCCGACCATATTCCCGGTTGTAACGGGCGAAATCCAAAAACACGTGAATATAGTCCCTGTTGTTGAAGAAAACGTTTGTTAAAACAAGCACCCGATTCAATGTCATTGAGATTTAATTGATCCCAAATCGTGGATTGAATAAAAAAACGGGACCCTGTTAAATAATAGCCTTCTTCCCTATTTTTAATATGTTCTTCAACAAAATCAAAGCGAGGAATGGCATAAGCATCTGCAAAAATCACATAATCAGAATGGGAATGTTGTAAATAATTAATTAATTCGGGGCCTATACAAATTGAAATTTTAAAATACCAATCACCAAAGTGGAGTGAAAAATCAGAATTGGCTAAGACTACAACCTCAAAATTGCGGTAATTTTGTGCCGCATAACCTTGCAGTGTCAATGAAAATGGGCGTGTACCAGTTCCCTGTGTTAATACTACCGTAACATTCTTTCGCATGGGTGCAAAGGTAACCTAATTTTATTAAATTTGTTTTCTAAACCTTAAGAATGCAAACTCTTTCTGTCATAATACCCACTTATAACGAATTTCATTATTTAGAAGATGCCGTTCGATCGGTTGCTTTTGCACAACAAATTATTGTTATTGATTCTTTTAGTACAGATGGCACCTATGAACTGGCACAATCGTTAGGTTGCACAGTAATACAACGGAAATTTGATAATTTTTCCAATCAAAAAAATGCAGCAATTGCATTGGCATCAGGCGATTGGATTTTGTTTGTTGATGCCGATGAACGGGTTACACCCAAGCTAAAGTTGGAAATACTGGAAACCTTGAAAAATCCGAAACATGCCGGATACAAAATCAATTTTCCGCACTATTTTATGAATCGCTTTTTGTATCACAAGGTTGATCGCGTCTTACGTTTGGTAAAAAATGACCACGTTCATTTTACGGGTGATGTACACGAAAAACTAAACGTAAAGGGCTCTATCGGTCAATTGCAGCACTTTATGATTCACTATACGTACAAAGGTTTGTTTCATGCGTTAAGTAAAAAAAATTCCTATGCATGGTATCAGGCGGGAATGGCGCGAGAAAAAGGAAAAAAAGTAACCCTATTTCATTTAATCTTCAAACCCTCTTATCGCTTTTTTTCTTCTTATATTTTGAAAAAAGGATTTTTAGACGGCATCCCAGGTCTAGCATTAGCTATGGTAAATGCTTATGGGGTTTTTTCACGCTATGTAAAATTGATGTTGTTGGAACGGGAGATGAAATAAATTCTAAATTTTAAATGGTTAGCATCGTGTACCAAATTTGGAATATGCTATTGAAATGCTTTCCCTAATTTTATTTAATTTTATTGGTATAGGTTGTAAGGCTTCTTCCATTTGGCAAAAGAATATAAAAAACCCTATTCCTTCATTCAACAACCTAAAAAAGACAGCATAAATCAACCGGTGTTAAGGATCATAATAACATCTAAATTCTGACGTCTAGCGACCAAAGTCTAATGTCTAAAGACTAAAAAACCTTCCCAAATCGCAATTTCCATTTAAACTTCCACAAGCTATCTTCCCCTTTAATATCGATTCGTTTAATTTCAAAAGGATTGGTGAAAGGAAAGGCACTTACTTTATTTCCGATGCGAAAAGCAAAACGCATACCATGTTGACTTATTATTTTGAAAAAATGTTTTCGAGAAGGGTCTTTTTTAGGGTAACTCCCATAAGGATAGGCTAATGCAGGATAAACATTTAGTTGTTCTTTTTCAATTTCAGCAAAAGCCGATTCAAAATCGGACGCAATTTCATTTTCATTGAATTGAGCAAACGGTTGATGACTGAAGGAATGATGCGCTAATTCTATGACTTCCCGATCCAAAGTGCGTAATTGTTCCGCGGTCATAATGGGTTCTCCCTGATTCGGTCTTTCAGTATTCCACGCATCGGTCTTTCCGAGGTAGGCAAACGGTACAAAAAACACCGCTTTAAAGCCATATTTTTTTAATAAAGGAACCGCAAATTCCAATTGATTAACGGTGGCGTCATCAAACGTAATCAAAACAGTACACCCATTTATATTTGATTTCCCTTCTAGTTCGGATAAAAAATACGATTGATAACCTTTTGACTGTAAAAACTTTAAATGTTCTTCAAAACGTGAAGCAGCAATGGTTAAACCTTTACTTAGTCGAGGATCAGCAGTAACATTATGGTACATCAAAATGGGAAGTCGCGCCACGGTAAGTGAAATTTGAAATTGGAATTGAGTAAAAATAGTATATTTGTTGCAGATTCATATCAATTCTATGTCTGAAAATTCAAGTTCGTCTAAAATCACCGCATTGGCTATTACTTTCAATGAAGAGGCTAATGTTGAACGATACGTAGCGAGCTTATCATTTGCAGATGAGATAATTTTTGTAGATTCTGAAAGTACAGATCAAACAGTTGCAATTGCGCAATCTTTGGGGGTAAAAGTAATCACCCGTTCATTTACAAATTTTTCAGAGCAACGGAATTACGCGATTGAGCAAGCAACTCATGATTGGATTTTGTTTTTTGATTTGGACGAAATCATTTCAGCCGAATTGGAAGAAGAAATAAAAACTACCGTAGCTAATCCTGGAAATAAAACGGCTTTTTTCATAAAAAGGACATTTCATTTTATGGGTAAGCGCATCCGTTTTGGAGGTTGGCAAAACGACAAAGCCATTCGATTATTCAACAAAAACTATGGTTCTTACAACGGAAATTTAGTACACGAAGAAGTCAAAAGTGACGGTCAAGTGGGCGTACTTAAAAATCGGTTGAACCATTACAGTTATAAGAGTTTTGATAATTATAACGACAAACTCAACCTTTATAGTAAACTACAAGCTTTAAATTTGTATCAAAAAAAGAAGCGACCAAACGGCTATCATTTTTTTATTCGTCCCCTCTACCGCTTTTTCTGGCAATATTTATTTCGCTTAGGGATTTTAGATGGAAAAGAAGGATTTATATTGGCCTATGTACACTCCTTTTCCGTATTTAAACGTTATTTACAATTGTGGATGATGTACCGAAAAATTGAATAATCATGAAAGACATTGCCGTTATCATTGTGCATTACAATTCTGGAGCAATGACCAGCAAGTGTATTGACACCCTATTAAAGTTCACACCACAACAACTTTCACTTCAACTTATCATTGTTGACAATGGATCAGAAAAGGAAGATTATTTGCAATTAAAAGCCTATTGTGACCAACATAATTATGCTGATATACAACTTATTCGTAGTGCTATCAATACGGGCTTTGGTATGGGAAATATGCTTGGCTACCAGCAGGTTAATGCGCACTATGTTGCCTTTGTCAATAGCGATACTTTCTTTCTAAACGATTGTTTGGGGATCTTTAAAAAATTCCTTGATAACCGGCCCGAGGTTGCTGTAGTTGGCGGACAATCCTTTAAAGAAAATGGCGCGCGCACGGTTGCTTTTGATCATTTTGCATCGGTAACTAAAGAACTATTGGGAAGGCGATTTTTAGAGCTCATCAATCCCAAAAAATATCCGAATCGAAAAAAAGAATATCCCGAGCCAATAGCCGTAAATTATGTGCAGGGTAGTTTTATGTTCATTCGATGTGCTGATTTTAATGCTGTAGGTGGATTTGATACTAATTTGTTTTTATACTATGAAGAAACCGATTTATGCAAACGCATCGAAAAGAGCTTGGGCAAATCATGTTGGTTAGTTCCAGAGGCCCACTATGTTCATCATCATGGCGCTAGTACCCCCAGTAGTATTTTGATTAAAACCGAATTAAAAATCTCTTTACTTTACATCATCCGAAAACACTACGGTTATTTACCCTATGTATTTTTATTAAACTATTTGCGCTTAAATTATAGTTTAAGCTTACTCATCAAACCCAAATACGGGTATCTATTCAAAACATTATGGGCAGGAGCACCGTTATCGCGTTCTATGAAAACAATGCAAAAAATTAATCCGCTTCAAGAATGAAACTATCGGTTGCACTATGTACCTATAACGGAGAAAAATTTATAGAAGACCAAATTAATTCAATTTTAAATCAAACGATAAAAATTGATGAACTAATAGTTTGCGATGATCAATCAACCGATAATACCGTTACAATCCTTAAGTCACTTCAAGCAAAAGCCAAGTCGACGATAACTATTATTGAAAACGAGAGTAATTTAAAGAGTACCAAAAATTTTGAAAAAGCAATTGCACTTTGTACAGGGGATTATCTTTTTCTTTCTGATCAGGATGATATATGGGATAAACAAAAAGTAGAAAAAACGTTGGCTGTTTTTAACGAGAACCCAAAAGCCGAAGGTGTATTTTCTAATGCAAATTTAATTGATGAACAAAATCATATTTTTACCAAAAACACCATTTGGGATTCTGTATTCTTTCTAGAAGCAGAACTTAATAAGCCGTTGGATTTTTTTGATATTATGGCAAAAAATGGAAATGTTGTCACAGGAGCAACACTTTGCATAAAAAAAGAAATTAAACCTTTTATAATCCCGTTTTCAACTGAGGTTTTACATGATGAATGGATTGCAATTTTATTGGCATTGCGAAAAACACTTTACTATTCCAAAGAGCATTTAATTTCATACCGCATACATGAAAATCAACAAGTAGGCATGAAAAAGCTTTACAAAATTGAAAAAATCAGAAAACAAAAAAGAATTATCCTTGGCTTAGATCCAGCCGTCACTTTTATCGAAAAAAGAATACTTTTAAAAAAAATATATTTAAAAATCAGATTAATTGAAAAATTAAAACGGAACAACATTACGTTTGTTAACTTTAATGAATTATCCCGTGATTCGAAAATTGAATATGAACAGATCGTTCATAAAATTAAAAATGAGCATGCCCTATTGTTTCGAATAACAAACCTAATTGATGCTTTATTTGGTAAACGAAAATTAAAATTATGAAAGCTAATTTTGCAGGTTGCGTAATATTATACAATCCTGAAAAAGAGGATATTGCCAATATTTTAACGTATGTGAATCATGTAAAAAAACTGTATGTATTTGATAATACAGAATCAAATAGTAACCAAGATCGCTTCGAAGGCATTGAAAACATTGCGTACTTTTGGGATGGAGTAAATAAAGGATTATCCGTTCGGTTGAATGAAGCCTGTCAAAAAGCAATTGATGATAATTTCGAATTCCTGCTCACCATGGATCAAGATTCTTCATTTTTAGAAAAAAACATTGCGGTTTATTTTGATCATGCATTGCATTATAAAGAAAAAGATAACGTTGCTGTTTATGGTTTGGAATATAAATATGCGCATCAAAAAGTAGCGGAAGATTTGATTTACGTTGAAAAAAAAGACCATGTAATTACTTCTGCCTCCTTAATCAACTTAAAATTATATGATTCTATTGGTGGATTTGATGAAAACCTATTTATCGATGGTGTCGATATTGATTATTGCTATGCAGCCCTTGTTAAAGGATATGAAATAATCCAATTTAAAAACAATTATTTCAAACATTCCTTGGGCGAACCAGTAAAAAGAAGAAGCATTTTCACTTTTTTTCTTTTAAAAAAAATTAATAACATACATTCGCCATTGCGTATCTATTACATGCATAGAAATAGACTTTATTTGGAGCAAAAATATAAAGCAAAACTCCCTAAAGTTGTAATTGGAATGGTGAAAAACTATAAACACAATATTGCAAAAAGTATCAAATATTCTGAAAATATTTTTTTAGCATTACGCTTTAAAAGAAAGGCTGAAAATGATTTTAAATCGAACAGAATGGGGAAAATTCAATTATAATATAGGTAAGACGCGTCAACATTTCAATTTATTTAAACAATGGATAAATACGATTTACTAATTATTGGAGCGGGCTTGTTTGGTTCAGTATTCGCCCACGAAGCAAAAAAAAATGGATTAAAATGTTTAGTTATTGATAAACGTTCGCACATTGGTGGTAATGTATATTGTGAAACCATTGAAGAAATCAATGTGCATAAATATGGAGCCCATATTTTTCATACCAATGATAAAAAAATTTGGGATTATATCAATCAATTTGCCGAATTTAACAACTATATCAACGCTCCCATTTCGGTTTCAAAAGGAAAGGTGTACAACCTACCATTCAATATGAATACCTTCTATCAATTATGGGGAGAGCGAAATCCTGAAAAAGTAAAGGAAATCATTGAAGATCAAATTCTAAAATATGGAGTAGAACATCCAAAAAATCTTGAAGAACAAGCATTAAGCTTGGTGGGTAAAGATGTCTATGAAACCTTAATTAAAGAGTATACCGAAAAACAATGGGGAAGAAAAGCGATTGATTTGCCATCATTTATCATCAAGCGGCTTCCGATACGATTTACCTTCGATAATAATTATTTTAATGATAAATATCAAGGGATTCCTGTAGGTGGGTATACAAAAATCATTGAAAAAATGTTAGACGGTATCGAAGTGAAATTAAACACTAACTACTTTGATGATCGAAAATATTTTGATTCAATTGCGAAAAAGATTGTTTTTACAGGAAAAATAGACGAATATTTTGATTATCAATATGGTACTTTAGAATATCGATCGCTTCGATTTGAAAATGAAATTATTGAAACGTCCAATTTTCAGGGAAATGCAGTTGTAAATTATAATGATTTATCCATTCCATATACACGCATCATTGAACATAAACATTTTGAATTTGGCAAGCAGCCTAAAACCTTAATTACACGAGAGTATCCAGAAAATTGGTCGCTTGAAAAAGAAGCCTATTATCCTATAAATGATACTAAAAATCAAGAAAAATATCTTAGCTATAAAAAATTAGCCGATGAATCAACTACTTTATTTGGGGGTAGACTTGCCGAATATAAATATTATGATATGCACCAAATAATTGCATCAGCATTAGTAAATTTTAAAAATTACATCAATGAATCTCAATAAATCAACCGCAAAAGTCTACATCGTATGCCCTGCAAATAAAGCAACTGGAGGGCCCTTACTTTTACATCAATTAGCAGATAAATTTATAGGTAATGGCATTAATGCAATGATGTATTATTTTGAAACGGAAAATAGTGATCCAAATAATCCTGTTCATGAATTTTACAAATCATTTAATATTCCATTTGTAACTAAAATTGATGACGAGGAATCAAATTTACTCGTAATACCTGAAACAGAGACGAAATACATTTTCAAGTATAAAAAGATTCAAAAAGTTATTTGGTGGTTAAGTGTCGATAATTTTTTAATTACAAACGCAAAAAAACGAAGGTTTTCATTTAAACGATTAATCGGTTTAAAACCTAAGGAAAAAAATTATAATTTTAGTGCAACACCTGAGCATTATCATTGGTCACAATCTGCATATGCGATTGATTTTTTAAAAAATAAAAACATTACATCCGTAGAATACCTGTCTGACTATTTGGATTCTGTTTTTCTGAATGAAGTATCCAACTTATCGTTTGAAAAATTAAATAAAGAGAATATAATCGCTTATAACCCCAAAAAGGGATTTGAAACCACCCAAAAGCTCATGACATTAACTCCCAATTTTACTTGGGTACCCATTGAAAACATGACACCAGCTGAGGTTAAAGCATTGTTATATAAATCAAAATTGTATGTTGACTTTGGTAACCATCCAGGAAAAGATCGAATACCCCGTGAAGCTGCCGTTTGTGGTTGTATTATTATTACAAATAAAGAAGGAAGTGCCCATTTTTTTGAAGATGTAGCTATTGATGAGGCGTATAAATTTGAGTATGTTCTTGAAAAAACAAGCGATTTTATTAACCTAGTTGAATCTATTTTTAATAATTATGCTGCTCATGTGGAAAATTTTAAATCGTATAGAACCCGCATTAGTAATGAAGAAAAACGATTTGATACCGATTTAAAAAATATTATTCACGCGTATTTCAACAACAAAAATGGAAACGATTAATTCAGAAGTACATAATGCTTTTGAAGTCATCAAAAATGGTGGCATCATTCTATACCCTACCGATACCGTTTGGGGCATTGGTTGTGATGCTACTAATGAGGCGGCTATTAATAAAATCTACGAATTAAAACGCCGGGAAGAATCCAAAAATATGATTGTATTGATGAATGGCGACCGCATGCTGCATTCGGTGTTTCATAACATTCCAGAAGTGGCCTGGCAATTATTGGATTTATCAGAAAAGCCAACTACATTAATTTTGGATCATCCTAAAAATGTGGCCAAAAATATTATTGCTCTAGATAATTCATTGGGAATGCGGTTGGTCAAAGAACCTTTTTGCTTTAAACTAATGGAACGCATGAAACGTCCGTTGGTTTCGACTTCAGCCAATATTTCGGGTGAACCCACCCCAAAATCCTTTCAAGAAATCAGTTCAGTTATCCGTAATGGTGTCGATTATATCGTACAATTGCACCAAGATAAATTGTGTAATACTCCTTCTACGATTATCAAGTTGACACAGGATGCACAAGTAAAGGTGATACGGAAATGAGTTGATTTGAAGACCGGCAGGCAGGTTTGAAAATCTTGATTCATACACCGATTGCACCAGCGGTAGTAGCGGCATCCTTTTATGGAGCGCAAGCGAAATAAAAGATAGAGCGGATGACGCGCCCGGGTGCCCATATAACCGAGTGGAATTTGTACTTTTGCAAAAAATAATCCCGTTGAAAACTAATTACGCCGAAGTTTTAAAACCTAAAATCTTTTCTGTAGTTGCACAAGCAGCACAAGAATTACATCTCGAGTGTTATGTGATTGGCGGTTTTGTTCGCGATTTATTGCTGCAACGCGAGCACAAAAAGGATATTGATATTGTGGCTGTAGGTTCGGGTATTGATTTGGCGGTTAAAGTAAGTTCCCTTCTCCCCCACAATCCTAAGGTGCAAATTTTTAAAAACTACGGTACAGCGATGTTGCGCTACAAGGATATGGATATCGAATTTGTGGGTGCGCGAAAAGAAAGTTATGCTGAAGACAGCAGGAATCCTTTTGTTGCCGAAGGCACATTAGAAGATGATCAAAGACGCAGAGATTTCACCATCAATGCCATGGCTTTTTCTTTAAATCCAAGGACTTTTGGCGATTTAGTCGATCCGTTTGGTGGGGTAGCGGATTTGGAAGCGAAGATCATTCGAACGCCTTTGGATCCCGATATTACCTATTCTGACGACCCCTTGCGTATGTTGCGCGCCATTCGATTTGCTTCGCAATTAAACTTTACCATAGACACCCCATCATTGGATTCGATTACGCGAAATGCCCACCGGATTGACATTATTTCGGGTGAGCGCATTGTGGATGAATTGAATAAAATTTTAGCTACATCCCAACCTTCTTTGGGTTTTTTACTGTTACATCAAACAGGATTATTGGAACGAATTCTTCCCGAATTAACCGCACTTAATAGCGTGGAAGAAGTGGAAGGACATACGCATAAGAACAATTTTTACCATACCTTAGAAGTGGTTGACAATATTTGTCCGAACACCGACGACTTGTGGTTGCGGTGGGCTGCCTTATTGCATGATATTGGGAAAGCTCCAACCAAACGCTTTCACAAAAAACAAGGATGGACGTTTCATGGTCATGAATTCTTAGGAAGCAAAATGGTAAAAAAACTTTTTGCTCGTTTGCACATGCCGTTGAATCAAAAAATGAAATTTGTGCAAAAAATGGTGATGATGAGTTCGCGCCCAATTGTTTTAGCACAAGACATTGTAACAGATAGTGCAGTGCGTCGTTTGATTTTTGATGCAGGCGAAGATGTTGAAAGTCTGATGACACTGTGCGAAGCCGATATCACGACAAAGAATCCGAAGAAATTTGAAAAGTACCACAAGAACTTTGAGTTGGTACGTCAAAAAATCGTAGAAGTTGAAGCCCGTGATCAGGTGCGTAATTTCCAACCCCCGATAACTGGAGAAGAAATTATGAGCATCTTTAATCTTAAACCTTCGCGTGAAGTGGGTCAATTGAAAGATGCGGTAAAAGAAGCCATATTAGAAGGTGAAATTCCGAATGAGTACCAAGCTGCATTCGACTTTGTGATGGTAAAAGCCAAGCAAATGGGGTTAATTGGACCTAATTGATTACCAATAATGCAGCAACTCATGGCATTTGTTTGTGGCCAACATTTTTTGTTCATTTTACATTTAAAACGCTAAAAAAAACAAAAAATTAACCACCGTTTAATCGTTGCATTTCAATTCAGTAATGTACTTTTGTTTTCTCTAAATTTAGCGCTATGAAAACCGACAAAGGCGTTGTATATTGGTTATTAACCGGATGTGTTTTGGTATTTGTAATGGTAGTTGTGGGAGGAATAACCCGCTTAACTGGTTCAGGCCTATCGATGACCGATTGGCATTTGGTGACCGACACCTTCCCTCCTTTGACTGAAGTTGCATGGCAAACTGCGTTTGATGAATATAAAAAGTTTCCAGAATACCAACGCATTAATAGTCATTTTACACTTTCCGATTACAAGTTTATCTACTTCTGGGAATGGTTTCATCGTTTTATTGCCCGAATACTTGGATTGGTTTTTATACTCCCTTTTTTATATTTTTTATGGAAAAAAAGGTTAAATCCCGAAACGTTAACGAAGTGTTTTATTCTGTTAGGAATGGGTGCAATGCAAGGTTTCTTAGGGTGGTTTATGGTTAAAAGTGGTTTAGTAGATTTCAACCAACCCGATGTAAGTCATTTTCGTTTATCCTTGCACTTGACATTTGCGTTTTTAACCTTTGCCTACACCCTTTGGGTAGCCTTAGACTTACTATATGCCGGTCGACATGAAGGTGTAGCCCCTCTAAAAAATCTGGCGCGTCTCACTTGGATTTTGGTGGTCATCCAAATCATTTGGGGTGGATTTGTGGCCGGTTTGGATGCGGGTCATGTACACAACCATTGGCCGTTGATGAGTGACGGTCAGTTTTTTCATGATAGCATTGTATTAGAAAAACCGAATTGGTTACTCCGTTTTACAGAAGGGAAAAGCGGTGTTCAGTTTATGCACCGAATACTGGCTTATATTGTAGTTGCACTTATACTTACTGTATATTTTTCTGGTAAAAAATACTCATTATCGGTTACTCAAAAACGAGGAATGAATGCGCTCATCTTGATCGTTTTTGTTCAAGTTGGTTTGGGTATTTTCACTTTACTTTATAGCGTTCCTCTTTGGTTGGGTGTAACGCATCAAGCCGTAGCCTTTTTTTTACTGGCAGCGATCACGTTTACCCTGCATCGAGTGATTAAATAAGTGTCAATCGATTGAATTTAACTATTGGCGATATTTATCTATATCGGATGAAGTGTTTTTGACTTTGTTATTGATGGCAATAAGGGTTTTACCTGTTTTAAGATTTCTTGTTCTAAAAAATACAATACCCGGCGCTTCACAAAATAGCGGTGTACTACCAATCCTACGGAGCGAATAGGTACGGGTTCACTAAATTCACGTAAATACTGTTCATCCGATTCTGTAAATGATGTAGTGGCCAAATAAGGGACTAATGTTGTCGCTTGATTTGCTTTTACAAAACGGACCAAACTATCAATCGAACCAGCTTTAAAATTAAAATTTAAATGGGTATTGCTGTAATTTTTATCCAAATCACAAAAATTTAATATTTGTGTTCGCATACAATGCCCTTCTTCCATTAACCATATATCTGCAGGATTTAAAACATCGGTTTGCACCGGATTTTCATACCTAGAACCACAATCCATCAATAAAAAAGGTTCATCATATAATTTAATTTCTATTAAATCGGGATCGTTCACCGGGATAGATACAATGCCAATATCCAGTTCCCGTGATTTAAGCAGTCGAATAATTTCACTTGTAGTTTGCTCTCGAATTTCAATTTGCAATTGGGGAAATTTTTGTGCAAATGACTGCAAAAATAAAGGCAATAACGGAGGTGCAATTGTAGGAATAACAGCAATCGTTAAATTACCATTCACTTCGCCTTTAAATTCTTTAGCCAATTCATTGAGCACTCCGATTTGGGATTGAATTGCTTTCAATTGTTCAATGATTACTTCCCCCTCAGCAGTTATCGCAACCGGTTTTTTTTTGCGATCAAAAATTGTAATTCCTATTTCTTCTTCAAATTTAGAAACCATAGTACTCAAAGTCGATTGTGTAGCAAAGCACTTTTCTGCTGCTAATTCAAAGTGTCTAACTTCTGCGACTGCTAAAATATATTCAAATTGACGTATATTCATCGATTTTATCAATGTAAAGTTTGAAAATATCGTTTTTATCAATCAAATATAGGTTATATTTTTACACATTAAACTAACTTGAGAATTTATTTAACGTTTATGAAAAAAATAGCAATTTTAGTAATAGCGAGTGCAGCCTTGAATGGATTTGCCCAAGACTCGGCTAAAAAGAATATCGCGCAATGTCCCTTTCAAAATGGGACAATGGATGTGGTAAAAAAAGAAATGCGTTCATCAGGAACTAAAAATAGTGATTGGTGGCCGAGTCAGTTGAATCTATCCGTTTTACGTCAAAATTCAAATCTAACCAATCCGATGGATTCTAATTTTGACTATGTAAAAGCATTCAAATCTGTAGATTACTTAGCGTTAAAAAACGATATCAAAGCGGTACTTACGCAATCACAGGATTGGTGGCCTGCCGATTTCCGTAATTACGGTCCGTTATTTATTCGAATGGCTTGGCACAGTGCTGGAACCTATCGAACTGGTGATGGGCGTGGTGGATCTTGTTCGGGACAACAGCGTTTTGCACCTCAAAACAGCTGGCCTGATAATGCTAATTTAGATAAAGCAAGGCGTTTAATATGGCCGATAAAACAAAAATATGGCAATAAAATTTCATGGGCCGATTTGATGATTTTATCTGGAAATGTGGCATTGGAGTCAATGGGCTTTAAAACCTTTGGCTTTTCTGGAGGTCGTGCCGACGTTTGGGAACCCGAATCAAATGTCTATTGGGGTTCGGAGTCCAAATGGTTGGATAATAGCAAACGCTACCAAGATGGAAAACTAGAAAATCCACTAGCAGCGGTTCAAATGGGATTAATTTATGTAAATCCCGAAGGACCAAACGGCAATCCCGATCCAGTATTGGCTGCAAAAGACATTCGTGAAACTTTTGGCCGTATGGGAATGAATGATGAAGAAACTGTAGCCTTAATTGCTGGGGGACATACCTTTGGAAAAACCCATGGTGCGGGTCCGGCAAGTCATGTTGGTCCAGAACCTGAAGCAGCCAGTATTGAGGCGCAAGGTATGGGATGGAATAGTTCCTACAAAAGTGGAAAAGGAACCGATGCAATAACCTCAGGATTGGAAGTTACTTGGACGACTACGCCTGCCAAATGGGGTCATGATTACTTCAACTTATTATTTGGCAACGAATGGGAATTGACCAAAAGTCCGGCCGGAGCTAACCAATGGGTAGCCAAAAATGGAGCTGCGATTGTACCGGATGCATTTGACGCTACTAAGAAACACAAAGCCACGATGCTAACAACGGATTTATCGTTAAGATTTGATCCGGTTTATGAAAAAATATCCCGTAACTTTTTAGATAATCCTAAAGCATTTGAAGATGCATTTGCACGCGCTTGGTATAAGTTAACTCACCGTGATATGGGACCAAAAACACGTCATGTAGGTCCTGAAGTTCCCAAAGAAGATTTAATTTGGCAAGATCCGATACCGATGGTAAACCATCCCTTGGTCGATGCAAAAGATATCATTACCTTAAAAACAGCTATAGCTAATTCAGGACTTTCTACACAAGAATTGGTGAGTACGGCTTGGGCCTCAGCATCAACATTTAGAGGATCCGATAAACGAGGGGGTGCTAATGGAGCACGCATTCGATTGTTGCCCCAACGCAACTGGGAATGCAATAACTCTCAACAGTTGAATAAAGTATTGAATGTATTAGAAGGGATCCAGAAAAAATTTCAAACCACCTCGGGGACCAAAAAAATATCTATGGCCGATCTAATTGTATTGGCTGGAAATGTGGGTGTTGAAAAAGCGGCAAAAGCAGCTGGATATCCTGTAGAAGTGCCGTTCAAACCAGGTCGTATGGATGCAAGTCAGGAGCAAACCGATGTAAATTCATTTGCAGTTTTGGAACCAATGGCTGATGGATTTAGAAATTACAAAAAAACGCAGTACACCTTTACCACAGAGGAACTTTTGGTAGACAAAGCACAATTGCTAACCTTAACGGCCCCTGAAATGACCGTTTTAGTTGGTGGAATGCGTGCTATAGGTGCCAATTATAATGGAACCAATACCGGAGTATTAACCATGCGAACTGGTGCATTAACCAATGATTTTTTTGTAAACTTACTGGATATGAATACCGTTTGGAAAGCGAAAGATACAGAAAAAGAAAGTTTTGAAGGTCGTGATCGTAAAACCGATGCTGTTAAGTGGACCGCTACACGTGCCGATTTGATTTTTGGATCTCACTCTGAATTACGCGCTTTGGCAGAAGTTTATGCAAGTAGTGATGCGAAAGAAAAAATGGTCAAGGATTTTGTGGCTGCATGGAATAAAGTGATGCACTTAGATCGATTTGATTTACAGAACAAAAAATAAATCTCCTTATCGGATTTAAAAAAAGGGAATGTGTCTTGAGCCTAATCCCTTTTTTTATTAGTACCAAAAAATTTTACATATTGAATGTATATCCTTTTACTTGTTTACCCTTTGAATCGTTTATATGTCTATTGCAAAGCATAATTCGAGGGTACGGTGACCAAAAAACATAACAAATTGACAAAAAAAACCCGCCTTTCACAAAGCGAGTTTTACGTACACGTTTGCAGTTCTTATTTTACGATTATGTTTTTTACAACCGTTTCATTCCCTGATTGAACACGTACTATATACATTCCAGATTTTAAGTTATCCAAATCCAATCGTATTTCATGACCTTCCAATCGATCTATTTCATAATTTCTCGATAGGAGTACTTGGCCCATTAGGGTATAAACTTCAATTTTAATTGGATAATTTATAACATCAAAAACAAGCTGGATGAAATGCGTAGCTGGATTAGGATATATAGTCACTTCAAAAGGTACTGTTGCTGCTAATTTTGCACCTGGTCTACATGGACAGGTTAAGAAACCTAAATTAACGGCGCCGTTATCATAATTTCGATTAATTCGGTCTAAGGCATCATTAATTTGTGCGGCAGTAAAGGGAGTAGAGATTCCGCCGAGCACCTGATTGGCCAAATCCAATACACTATAAACGTTCAATCCAACTAATGGCCCGCTTGTTAATACTAAATCCCCTAAGTTTTGTGAAGATGGAGAAAAATTGGCATTAAAATCAAACGCTATATTTAATGTTAAAGCCACTGTTTGTCCTGCCAAAACATTGGAGTAAGTTCGTGTTGTTGGATTTACCAATGTTCCAGAATTTAGAGCGCGTGGGGTTGTACCCGAGGGAAGAAAAGCTTGAACGGCTGAAGCAGAAGTTAATCGTAAAAAGCGTGAGCCAGCTCCTATTGTCAAACCGTTTGGAAAAAATACAGCAAAATTATTTCTCAAATAATTACCCCAATTATTCCCTGCACATTTTGCCCCCCATCCGCCTTGGGTAACCGTGGTAAATCCTTCGCAAGATTGCAATACCATCGTTACATTTGTTGACGTACTGCAACCGTTGGCATCGGTCACTGTAACTTCCCATGTGCCAACTTGCAAATAGGCTAAATCACCCTCTTGAATTGGATTGGTATTCCAAGAGTAAGTAAAGGGAGCCATACCACCGGTAGCAGAGGCAACAGCAATAGCCGTTCCTCCAACACAAAGCACTTTCTCTTTTACTACCGAAAGTAATAAAGGTGCAGGTTCCGTAACAAATGCTGCTATATTGATTTCGCAACCATTGGCATCGATAATTTGAGCTGAATAAATGATTCCTGCGCTTAAGCCCGTAATTGAAGTATCAGTAGCTCCTGTTGACCACAAAATAGTGTACGGCGCCGTTCCACCTGATATAGAAGCGGTTAACGAACCATCATTGCCACCAAAACATCGTACAGCGGTAGAAACCGTTGTTACCGCTAGAATTTGAGGTTGATCAATAATGACCAAAAAGGGCATCATACAACCGAGGCTATCGGTTATAGTACCAGAATACGAACCTGCAACTAAATTAGTAACGGTTTGTGCTGTACTTCCATTAAACCATGTAATCAAATAGGGGCCTACCCCACCCGTAATTGAAGTTATAGTAGCCGAACCATTTGACTCCCCAAAACAACGAACAGCAGTAGCACTTGTTACCACTTGAATTTGGGAGGGTTGTGAAATGGTGAAAACAGCATTGCCAGTTGCCGTATTTTGTGCTGCATCAGTAATCGTGACCGAGTAATTTCCGGCTGCTAACCCTGTAAAGGTGAATGCTGTCTCTTGAATGTAACCTGAAGTCATACCATTGGATAATGCATATATATAAGGAGGCTCACCACCAGCAACATTTAGGGTAACTTGACCATTTTGAAAACCATAACAGTCAACATTAGAATTAATTGTAATTGCTCCTATTCGGAAAGAATCACATATCAAAAATCCATTGTTTACAGTTCCATTGTCATAATTCTCATTAATTGCTGTTGCAGTAGCATTTAAATCCGACAAAGAATAACCCGATTGACAACCCCCTATGACATCATTGGCTAATTCTAAAAAGTCACCCACGCGCATACCTTCAAAAGGGCCACTCCCAATCCTTAAATCGCCCAAACTTGAAGAATTGTCGGAAAAAGTAGAATCATAGGTATCAAACCCTAATGCCAAGGTAACTCCGACTAATTGTGCAGCTAAAACATTGCTGTAGGATTGACCTGGATTAATTAAAATTCCTGAATTCAACGTAGAAGAAGTTCCTCCTGATGGTAAAAAATCTTGAACAGCTTGTGACGAGGTTAAAACAAGCTGGTTCAATCCGCATCCAATTACTAATCCGTTAGGAAAAGCTTGGCTAAAATTTTGATCGCGATAACATCCGGGATTATTACCGCTGCATTCCGACCCCCACCCACCAATGGTGAATGTTTTGAAGCCCGAATTACAATTTTGGGCCCCTGTAAATGCTGACGATAAAACGAAAGCAATTACAACAATTTCTTGTGAAATTTTTCTCATGTTTTTAGAATTTAAGTTTTGTTAAAGTTTTTAAATTAAAATCATTTAAAGTGCTGTATATCAGAATCAATAAGTAGATTTAGGATCCAATTATAAAGTTATTTTATCGCCAAGTAAGGGTTGAGATTAATCCGTTCAACTCATCGAAAAAACGACGAAAGGCAATTACTGTATTTTAGTATATGTTTAATCTTATTTTTTATTGGATTAAAAGATGAAATGCCTTTGTTGTATTAGATATTTTTGTATTATTGCAGTAAATCTTTTAATTATGAAAGCACTTCGATTAGCTATTGTGTTGTTAGTTACAACTTTTGCATTTCAAATGAATGCGCAATCGGCATCTACCAAATGGTCGCAATTACACGAATACCATGAATTGTTATCTAAAACATTTCACCCAGCAGAAAATGGTAACTTAAATGCTATTAAAAATGCTCATGATTATTTAGTTCAGCGTTCTGAGGCATTAGATATTAATACGATGCCTTCTGAATTAAAGTCGGAAACCCTTGTAGCACAAGTAGGTATTTTAAAAAAAATGACGAAAAAATTAAGTGAACTAATCACAAATAAAGCTCCAGATGTAGAAATCATGCGAACATTCCAAAATGTACATGATGTTTTCCATAAGATTGAAAAAGAATGTGCGAATCCAACTAAGTAAAGTATATGCCCGACTTTTTAGTCGGGTTTTTTATTCAATTTCTGCCGTACTTTTGTAAAAATAAAATTTCATGTCTACTATTTATCTCGGATTTCATTTTACTGTAGAGCCCATAGAACCTGCTACAGAAATTCTAATTGCAGAACTAGCCGAATTGGATTTTGAAAGTTTTGTAGAGAATGAAGATGGCGTTTCGGCTTATATCCAAAAAGAGTTATATCGAGAAGGATCGCTCAAAGACTTATATATTCTCCAATCGGACGAATTTACAATCGATTATACTATTGAAGAAATTGATCAAGTCAATTGGAATGAAGCGTGGGAAAAGAATTTTGAACCTATAGTAGTTGAGGGTATATGTCATGTTCGAGCCCCTTTTCACGATAAAACGGATGCGGTTTACGATTTAGTAATCGAACCCAAAATGAGTTTCGGCACAGGTCATCATGAAACCACGCACATGATGATACAACACCTATTGGAAACAAATGTTGAAGGATTAAAAACATTAGACATGGGCTGCGGAACGGCTGTGTTAGCGATATTAGCCGAAATGAAAGGTGCCCACCCAATTGATGCAATTGATATTGATGATTGGTGCTATCTGAATTCTTTAGAAAATATCGCACGCAACGGATGCCAATACATTACAGTTGAAGAAGGAGATGCCGCTTTACTAGCAGGACGATCGTATGACCTAATCATTGCAAATATCAATCGTAATATTCTACTAAATGATATGGAAACCTATGTAGCGTGTTTACGGTCAAACGGACTGCTATTGTTAAGTGGATTTTATGTTGATGATATTCCTTATTTGGATAAATCC